>ERZ773218.2681-NODE-2681-length-13260-cov-3.341386_pt1 | contig 13260 bp, 9 predicted proteins | sample MGYA00580527_ERZ773218 | MGnify/ENA primary metagenome ERZ773218 (study PRJEB29015, sample SAMEA2737763) | human gut metagenome | biome: human gut; feature: human-associated habitat; material: faeces | place: China | collected 2012 ...
TGACAGCTTGCTGGCAGGTTTACGAATGTAATAAATGAGAGGCTGAACTGTTACATTATATTTTCATATATATTTAACATCTCATTTTAATATGCAAATTTTCAAATAATTACAAAACTATCATAATCCTTGATTAAATTGTGCAACTAACACAACATACAGTCAATTTATCAATTATCTATACAAACTTTTACAGATATTTTCAACTTTACCCTGTGAGATTTTCCCATAAAACCGTAGATTATAAATGACAGATAAAATACTTACCTGAATTTCTCTAAGTATCCAATGTCTGTCATAAAGAAATGACGTCTTTTCTAACAAATAGTCGCTTGCGACTCTTTCGCATTTGAGCGGAATGCGTAGCATTTACTTCTTTTCCGCGAAATGTGCATTCTCACGGAGTGTTTTTTGTGTTATAAAAAACATACTGCCGTTATAATACAACAGAATGTTTTTTCACATTTGATTATGCAGGGGATAAAATCAGATAACAATGCAGCGATATGCGGCATCAATTTTGAGCAAAATCCCTTTGAGCATGGCATTATTTTATGCTGCAATAATAACTATGTGCCGATTACGGCACAGAAACGAGGTTTACAATGCAAAACAAAAACAATGATATTTCCGATAAGGAAATAATATCATTATTTAACGAACGTTCCGAACAGGCAATAAGCAAGACAAGTGATAAATACAAAAATCTCTGCTTTAAAATTGCAAATAATATACTAAACGACAAACGGGACAGTGAGGAGTGTGTTTCTGATACATGGCTGGCTCTCTGGAACAATATTCCGCCCAAGTCACCAAATCCCCTTAAAGCCTACATATGCCGTATTGTCAAAAATCTTTCTCTTAAACGCTACGAATACAATTCGGAAAAAGCGAATATGAGGTGTCACTTGACGAACTCAACGATTGTCTGGACAAAAATAATGATACTTTAAAACAGATAGAACAAAAACAGCTCATTGAAACCATAAATGTATTTTTGAAAAAGCTGCCAAAAGAAAAACGCATCTTATTTATAAAAAGATACTGGTTTATGGAGTCTGTTAAACAACTCGCAAAAGATTATAAAATATCTGAAACAGGAATTTCCATGCGGCTTTCAAGAATACGCAGCGAACTTAAATCTCATTTGATAAAGGAGGGTTATTATGACTGATAAAGATTTATTTAATGCGATAAATGAATGCGATGACAGTTTTATTGAAGAAACGATAAATGACTGTGATAAAAAATTTATTGAAAAAACGGCAAATAAATATGATGAAAAATTTACCGAAGAAACAACAAATGAACAGACCAATAATTTTAATAATAAACAAAAAGAAATAAATGGTTCGGCAATAACACCGGGAAAAAATTTCCGCAGAAATGAAAAATCTGATAAACCAAACAACAGACCGTCATTTATAAAAAGATGCCTGCCATTCACAGGACTCCCACTTATAAATGCCGCCGCCATCCTTATACTCGTGCTTGCTGTCGGATTTGGTGCTGCTGCCGCAACATCCGGCAAATTTCACAACTGGATTTTTACGGCATTTTCAAAACAAGACATACAAAAAGCCGAGCTTAACACTTCTGCACCCGACAAAATTTCTTCTGATAACGGACAGAGTACGGCTTCAAATCCTGACAATAACATAGACATAAAAGCCGACAAAAATAACCATCTGTCTCTTGGCAAAAATATCGACCTTGTCGGAGATAAAGAAAGTTTCATATACAAATATCACAAAAATGGCGATGACGAGATAGTAGACGAGGTATATTCCATTCAGGATAACGGTCTGTCAAAACTTGCGATAAAAACATTTTCAGGTACTTATTATGGTAGCAGCTTTTCTTTTGATTATTCTGTTATAAATAAAGAGATATTTGCATTTAACCAAACCGGAACTTTAGACAGCGTAGACTCTGTCATAGACGGCGATACTGTTTATGCCCATTTTTCAAAAGCCAAAGGTGATACTATACTAAAAAGCAGTGTCGCAAAGCTGAACCTTAAAACAGGAATAATAGACAAATTTACTGACGACACCAAAATATGCAACACTAAAATGTCTCCAAGCGGAAAAATGATATTGTTTAATTACCGTGCTAAGGGATACTGGACCGCCTTAGATACATCGACAGGCAAAGAGAGAAAAATCCCCGGCATAAACGGATATAACCACACAAACGAAATAAAATTTATTGACGATTACCATGTACTTTCACTCTCAATAAACACTACCGGAAGCAGCGAGCAGGCTTACACAAACCTTATAGACCTCACAACCGGAAAGACTCTGCACACTTACAAGGACTACGGAGAAATCAATGTCTTATGGAATTATAAATACAATGAAAAAAATAAATCATTGAAAGTTTACAATATAACAAATAAAAGCAGTTTCACAATTCCTGATATGAAATCAGAGGATATAGCTGCTGCAAACGGAAACTATGTACTTTTCGGTGAACTCGAGAAACTTGACACATTCTGCCTTTGCAACCTTGAAACACATAAATATATCAAGTTTACGATACCAAAAGAACTTCGTTCAGATATAGAAATGTACCTCTCCGCCGTTAAAAGCAAAATGCTCATAACCGACGGAAAGGATGCCTATCTTGTGCAGTGTCCGTAAACACATATCTACTTATTTCTTTCCTGTGCAAGATACTTTGACTCTTTTCCTGTCATATGCTCTATCTCTATACATATGACACACAATGCCTGTAGCTCAGAGTCTATCTCCTTTTGCATTTCTACTTCAAATCCGGGGCGGTACTTCTGGGCTATAAGTTTTGTAAGTCCTTTTATTTTGTGATTAAATTTCAATACTATCTTAGCATAAATTTTAATAAATTGTTTTGTTTATGTCTAAACTGCATCTACACTATATCTAAATTTTGAACTTAGCAACTCCCTCACTGAGTTTATTCGCTCTCTCCTCTGCCGTCTTTGAGTTGTCATTGACAACTGAAGACCTTTCTGCAATCGAAACAGTCCTGTTTGCTATGTTCGTCGTTCCATTAGCACTCTCCTCAGTGGCAATGCTTATACCCTTTATCGAATCAAGTATTGATGAGATAGATGCCAGCAATTCTTCTGATGTAGCACTAAAATCTGATACAAGTTCGTTTACACTTGTCGCATCTTCATTATAAAATCCAGCAAGCTCATCAAATTTATGATAGCTGTCAGTAACATCCGTCTCAACAAATTCAAGCATTTGCTGTGCATCACTCTTAAGATTTTCAACTGCATTTTTTACGGCATCCGTCACACCCTGTATATTTTCAACATTTTCTTTTGACTGTTCAGCAAGTTTTCTTATCTCGTCTGCAACAACAGCAAAACCTTTTCCTGCCTCACCCGCTCTTGCTGCTTCAATAGATGCATTAAGTGAGAGAAGGTTTGTCTGTTCTGTAATTTCCATGATAGAATCGGCAAGTACATTTATCTGGTCTACAACTTTTGCATCCTCCATCGCTTTTTCAAGTTCACTCTTCATGGCTTTTTTTGTCTGACTTGCTTTCTCTCTTATAGATGCCACATTTTCTTTACCTTCTTTTGCTCTCTTATATATCTGTTCAACATGATTTGCACCATCCTGTGCTCTCAATGCAATATTTTTTGCCGCATCCTCTATCTCATGCGACATCGAATCTATACTCTCTGTCGTAGCTGCCGTTTCTTCCATTGATGCCGCAACTTCCTCTGTCGTTGCAGAAACATCCTCTATATCAGAATTAAGCAGTCCCATATCATTTGTTATCTCACCTACTACATTCTTTATGTCACCTGCACCTGTTTTCACATCACCTATCAGTCTTGAAAGATTTGCACGCATAGTCTCAAGTCTGTTTGCCAGAATACCAAAGTCATCTCTCCTTTTTAAATACTTATCATCTATTTCGCTTGTAAAGTCACCACTTTCAAGTACACCAAGCTCTCTGCCAACAGCTTCAAGCGGCTTAACTATATTTGCGATTATAAGGATTATAATTGCAATGAGCACAATTCCTATCGTACCATTTACGGCAATATAGATTTTTGTCATGTTGTTTGAATATTTTGTCAGTTCATCATGTCTGACCGCAACTGTTTTGTCTATATCGTCTGTATAATTTCCTGTTCCGATGACCCAGTCAAATTCCTTATAATAATATGTATAAGAACGCTTTGGTGAAGGCTCTGTCTCTCCCTCCTTAGGAAAATAATAGTTGGTATATGCCTCGTTATTCTTAACAGAATCCTCTATCATCTGTTTAACCATGGTAAATCCCTTTGAGTCTTTTGTATTCATACGGTTTGTTCCCTCAGTGTCACTTCCAAGAAGAACTACATTTGTTCCGTCAGACTGGTCTACCCAGAAGTAGCCGCTGTCACCGTATCTCATATCACGAATCTCATCAGCAGCATTTTTCTTAGCGAGCTGTTCTGTAAGAATCCCGCTCTTATACTGACCGTAATAGTGTTTCGCGACAGATACTGCCGCCGTAACTTCCGATTTGATGCTGTCATCATATGAACTTCTTATACTGCCCTCTATCTCAGCTACAGATTTGTTGTTTTGATTTTTCATGCATATGGCTGAAAATATAGTCCCAAATAACAAAATTACAAGAACCCCTGTCATAATAAATAACATTTTAAACTTTACTTTAATGTTTTTCATATTATACCTCATTTCTGCACACATTTTTTGCATATCAAGTTTGTGTCAAGTGTGCACAGACACAAATCTTGTGTGTGAAAAATCATTTTTTCTACAATAAAATCCTGCATATATGTATTTTTCACACTAAAATCCCTTTTTTCTTTTTTGAAAATCGAACAAATTATCACCAATATTTTTTGTGCAACTTCAACATATCAATTATACAACTTTTTTAATTTTTATGCAACTTTAACATGATTTGAATTATTTTTACTGGTAACAGTTCAGCCATAAAAAGATAATTGGCAATACAATGAGCTTGTTCATTGTATTGTTAAGTACCTTTTTATGGTAACAGACAAATTAACCTATTGAATTTGCAAAAACTTTATGTTAAAATAAATGAAGTTTTTCAAAGAACATTGCTAAATATGTAGCAGACAAATATTTATATATTTTTAAAGGCGATGACGGAACAAGTAATGTTATCCTGCCATCCAGAGAGAACGGCATTTTGCTGTAAGCCGTTTATGGGCAGATTTCATGAAAACCACTCCCGAGCCGTGCGTAGAAGAAATATTTATCTCAAAATATTTTGAAGCGTGACCGTGTAGCTGCGTTATAAGCTGTAAAAGACATTCCAATTATTTAATTTTATATTATTAACATAATTTAAACGAATGTACTTTTCTGAGTTAAAAATTAAGGTGGAAACGTGCGTAAGCACCCTTAGATATGATTATATTATATCTAAAGGTGTTTTTTGTTTTCCCAAAAAATTAAAAAGGAGATAAAATCAATGGTAAACTTTAAAAATGACGAACAGTTAAACACATTAAACCATTCATGTGCTCATCTTATGGCACAGGCTATCAAACATATTTACCCACAGGCAAAATTCTGGGTTGGACCTGTAGTAGCTGAGGGATTTTACTATGATGTAGATCTCGGCGAGGATGTTATCCGTGATGATGACATCGCTAAGATTGAAAAAGAAATGAAAAAAATCGCAAAATCAGGAAAGAAGATTTTCCGCCGAGAAGTTTCTAAAGCAGAAGCCTTAGAGATGTTTAAGGACGATGAATATAAACTTGACCTCATCTCTGACCTTGAGGACGGAAATATTACGGTTTACGACCAGGGCGATTTCACAGATCTCTGCCGCGGACCTCATGTAGACAATGTAAAGCTCTGCCGCAACTTTAAGCTTATCCGCCATTCAGGTGCTTACTGGAAAGGTGACAGCAACAATAAGGTTCTCCAGAGAATTTACGGTGTATGTTTCCCAACTCCAGAGGAACTTGAAAATCACCTCACACTTCTCGAAGAAGCAAAAGAGAGAGACCACAGAAAAATTGGTAAAGACATGAACCTTTTCATGGTCGATGACCTTGTAGGCCGCGGACTTCCTATGTTCTTACCAAAGGGATATACAATCTGGCAGGAACTTGAAAACTACATTAAAGATAAAGAAAGAGACCTCGGTTATCTCCATGTTATGACTCCATGTGTAGGTACAGTAAACCTCTACAAAACATCAGGTCATTGGGATCACTACAAAGAAAATATGTTCCCTCCTATGGAAATGGAAGGTGAATCATTTGTACTTCGTCCGATGAACTGTCCTCACCACATGATGATATATGCAAACAAAAGACATTCATATAAAGACCTCCCTATTCGCATCGGTGAGATTGCACATGACTTCCGTTATGAATCAAGCGGAACATTAAAGGGAATTGAGCGTGGAAGACATTTCTGCCAGAACGACGCCCATCTCTTTGTAACACCTGAACAGATAAAAGATGAGTTTACAAAGGTTGTAGACCTCATTTTCAGCACATACAAAGACTTTGGTATTGAAAATTACCGCTGTGTACTCTCACTTCGCGACCCTGAGAACAAAGAAAAATACCACGATGATGATGAGATGTGGAACAAGGCAGAATCTGCACTTCGTGATGTAATGAACGGACTCGGCATTGAATATACTGAGGAAATCGGAGAGGCTGCTTTCTACGGACCTAAACTTGATGTTAATGTTCAGCCTGCTGTCGGAAATGAGATTACACTTTCTACCTGCCAGCTTGACTTCTGTCTCCCTGCAAAATTCAACCTCTCATACATTGACAGAGACGGCGAAAAGAAAACACCTGTTGTACTTCACCGTGCAATACTTGGTTCACTCGACCGCTTTATGGCATACATTCTTGAGGAGACAAAAGGAAATCTTCCTACATGGCTTGCTCCTGTACAGGTTCGTGTAATGCCTGTTAAGACAGATGATGACTCACTTAACGCTTACGCAAAAGAAATATGTGACGCACTCAAAGCAAACAAAGTCCGTGTAGACCTCGATGACCGTTCAGAAAAACTCGGTTACCGTATGCGTGAAGGACAGATTCAGAAAGTACCTTATCTCCTCGTTGTCGGATTTAATGAGAAAGACGAAAGAACAGTTTCATTCCGTCTCCACGGTGAGAAAAAGACTACTGTACTTCCACTCGATGAGTTTGTTGAGAAACTTGACGCTGAGATTAAGGGCAAACTCAGAACACATATCGGGATGTAGTAATAACTGAGCTTAAAATACACAAAACAACGGCAGGAGTACTGTGTTACTCCTGCCGCTGTTTATTTTATATAGGTAATTGTTAAACAACTATCATAATCATTGATTAAATTGTCTTACAGGCTTAAAATAATATTTCATGGCACTCAGATAACCTATCGTCAGAACACTGCTCAAAGTTTTGTTAAGTATAACATAACAATATATAATAATGTTATGTTATACTTTATTTTGTTATTTAATTTTAGCTACTTTAATCTCACTTATCATATTGCGTAAATGTTCTGCTTCACTGTTCATTTCCTGACTCGCTGCAGCACACTCTTCTGAAGTTGCCGAATTACTTTGTACAACATCATTAATCTGTTCTATTCCTTCATTAATCTGCTGTATTTCTACTGTCTGGTCTGCAAGCGTTTCCGCAATACCGGATACTTCTTCAGTAATCACCTTAGAATTTTTTGCAATTTCCTCAAGCTGTTCTGCTGTCTCTTCTGCAAGTAACATTCCCTTTCCTACCGCATTAACAGATGTTTTAATTAAGGCTGCTGATTCCTTCACCGCCTGTGAACTTTGCTCTGCCAACTGGTTGACCTGATTTGCTACAACTGCAAATCCTTTTCCGGCTTCCCCTGCTCTTGCGGCCTCAATAGAAGCATTTAATGCTAGAAGATTTGTCTGTGACGCAATATCGTTGATTGTCTCAATAATCTTGTCAATCTGCATTGAAGCATTTTTAATTTCAAGCATTGACTTAACCATCTCATGCATCTTTGTATCATTTTCTAATATATCATCTCCAAGTACCACAACTTTTGTACTTATTTCACTTGCTGACTGTGAATTATGTCTTACCTGTTCTGCGACATTCTCAACTGTAGCAGTCAATTCCTCTACTGCAGCGGCCTGGTTTGTGGCACCATCTGCCAATTCTGTTGCACCTGATGATACCTGCTCTGCACCACCTGATACCTGATTTGAAGCCCGTTGTATTCCCTTTACCATTTTCGCCATGCTTGCTTCAAAATCCATAAAGGAATGTAAAATTCCGACAAAATCACCTTTCCACTCCACATTAGGCTGAACATCAAAATTTCATTCTGAAAACAGCTTCATTGCACGGTCTATATCGTCTACATATGACCCTAAAATACGAATAGATTTACGCATACTATGCGCCAATCGCCCAATTTCATCTTCTGAACGATAATCTAATGTACTATGTAAATTTCCTTCTGTCAATTCCTTTGCAACATCCTCAATAGCATGCAATGGCTCCAAAATACTGCCAAGAACCCTTTTACTGGTTTTTCCTGAAATCATACATGCCATAACTAAAAAGAATACGATAAAACCAACACCTAAGATAGCATATACTACAGTATTTTGCACCGCCTTAGCACTGACTGCATCTGTAATCTCATCTAATTCCATAGCAATATTTACCAATTTGTTCAATGCCGGTGTACATTTATTAAGAATATCATCCACACCCTGCTGTTGATTTCCTGATTTGATTTCTTCTAATATGGATGAACTAATTTTGCTCCAATCAGATAATGCTGTTGCATATTCTGTATATTTTTCATCAGAAACAACACCTTTATTTTTTATTATTTCCAATTGGGAATCAACATCATCCAGTAATTTTGCTATTTTTTTTTCATAACTATCATAAGAAGATGCATCGTCATTTAACGCCATCTCTCTTACATTTCTTGCCGCAGCATTTACATCTACTCTGCACATTTTGACTGCTATATCTGAAGCATTAATTTTTCCAACATAATTTACAACACTTGCAAATAACATACCTATTGCAATAATAGAAAGCAACCCTGAAATAATCATCAGAATAATTACTTTTTTATATCCGTAATTTATCCTTTCTCGTAACTGCATACTTTCAATTTTCTTTTTAACAAATTTGGTGTACATAATTCATAGGTTCCTTTCTTTTTTTATTTTTACTTTTCATAAACATTTTCGACAAATTATATCATCGCTTCGTTAATATTTCTTGCATATTTGTATCCATAAATGATATAATTGTATCAAAAAAAGTAAGGAGGTTCATGCCATGAAAGCTATCGATTACAATTATATTGCCATTATGATAAACAGTTTTTCCGGAGTTCCCGTGCGTATTTATAAAGATAATAAACTAACTTTTTATTATTCCTCAGTTAATCTTATTAAAGATCCCATTGCATTATATCAGTCAGATATTTTAAATATTTCTGAGCATATCGGTTATTTTTTCACAGTACATTTTAGTTACTATGGAATTATCAATTTCAATGAATATAAGATTGTAATTGGTCCGACAAGACAGGTTTCTGATTCTATACCAGAACTATCAGAACTGGCTTGTCAATTGAATATATCAAAAAATGATACTGAAGCTTTTATAATTGCTATGCAGGAAATCAATCATATATCATTAGAACATCTTATGCAGCTTTTATGCTTTTTAAATTACATACTAAACGATGAAAAATATTCCCTTCATGATATTTTTATCAAAAATTCCTTACAGGAACACTTTGCAGAATCAATAAACCGCAATGAGGCTGACAAACTCTTTTTTAATGATTTTTCTGAAAATGATATAATAATTCACAACACTTATGAACTGGAGCAAAATTTAATGAGTATGATAAAAAAAGGAGATTATATCTCTTTATCGGAACTACTTGAAAATTCGCCATTACTCGATACTGGTGTAATAGCTGACAACCAGCTCCGTCAATTAAAAAACATCTTTATTATTACCGCTACAATCGCTTCACGTTCGGCCATCCAGGGCGGCATGACTCCTGACGATGCTTTTAAACTAAGTGATAACTACATTCTCAAATGTGAATTATTAAATGATTATTGTCAAATCAATAACCTCCTGCATTTTATGCTTATAGATTTTGCAAAACGCGTAAATCAATTACATGAAGGAGCTCCTGCATCTAAGCTCGTTTCAGATGTATCAAATTACATCAATCGTCATATGTCAGAAACAATTACCGTGGAAGCCATTGCAAAAGAATTTTTTCTGAGCAGATCCTATCTTTCAAAACTTTTTAAAGCTGAAAGCAATATGTCTCTCTCAGATTTTATACTTACAAAGAAAACAGACGAGGCAAAATACCTTCTCCGCTATACAAATAAATCTTTAACTGACATCAGCCTTAACCTTGGTTTTTCTTCACCCGGTCATTTTTCCCGTGTTTTTAAGAAATATGCATCTATTACTCCCCATAAGTATCGCAAAAAATATATAAACTGACTTTGGTATAAGCTATTCACTAATGCTGTATTCCACAATACATCATCATTTAAGAAATTCGTAAGAAATATCTTGGGAAAATATCAGACTTTTAGTTTAATATATAATCATACTTAAGCTTAAGCAAAGGAGATTCCTATGGAAACTATAAATATACTTGTCGTTGATGATGACAGAGAAATTGTTAATGCTATATGCAAACTGTTAGAAAGCGAGGGTTACAAAACCTTAAAGGCTTATGACGGTTTAGATGCTATAGATATTTTAAATCAGAATACGGTTCATCTAATAATACTTGACATTATGATGCCAAATCAGGACGGACTTACAACTACCATGAAGATACGAAACGAAAAAAACATTCCTATTATATTGCTGTCAGCAAAAACGCAGGAAAGTGATATTGTTCTCGGTCTTTCAATGGGTGCGGATGATTATATATCAAAACCGTATGCTCCGTCAGAGCTTCTGGCAAGGGTAAAGTCACAGACAAGGAGATACTTAAAACTCGGTTCATACGGCAATATTTCTTCAAACGAAGAAATCATAACTAATCTCGGTCTTGAACTGAATGTCACAAAAAAACAGCTTTTTGTCGATGGCGGGGCAGTTAAGCTTACGGCAAAAGAATACAAGATTGTCAATTATCTTATGCACAATCTTGGACGGGTATTTTCAGCAGAAGAAATATATGAACATATATGGAATGAAACTGCCTACAGTGTTGAAAATACGGTTATGGTACATATAAGACGAATTCGCGAAAAGATTGAAATAAATCCAAGCGAGCCAAAATATTTAAAGGTGGTGTGGGGAATTGGCTATAAAATTGAAAAATATAACTAAAACTAAAAAACTACCCGTACTCAGGTCAAAAAAGAAAAGTATATCAATATTAACTTACATTTCTGTATTTATTCTTATCATTACAGGAATATTATTGATATTGTTTGCACGAAACGGAATTTACCGTGATGCTTTATCTGAAACTGAATATGGACGCTCGGCTGCATATGCAAGACAGATATGCAAGGATATTAAAAAAATATGCAGCTACGAAAACAATGCCGTTGACGGTGCGAAAAAGAGTAAGGAAATGGGCAGGGATTTTTCTTATCTGTATGCAAAAATATATATAAGTGAAAATGTCGATATCTTCATCGACCATGAGGCCTGCAACAATGAGATAAATTTAAAGATGCAGCAGCTTTCAACTACTATAAAGCAGAACAAATTGATGCTCCAGACCTACAATATCCAGCGAAAAGATGCACTCACAAAATGTATTATTGAAAAGTTTGATACATCAACAACACGTGTAGTCGCCGTTTCAAATAATACGAACCTTATTCATTCGGATATTCTCGAAACAAACGGTTATGACTATGAAGATGTGTTTGACTATGAAACAGGCGATTCAGCAGTAATATTACTGATATATAACACTGATATATTTAACGCTCAAAAATCACAATGGCAGACCCTTTGCACCTGTATAAAGATAATAACAACGCTTGCCGTCATATCAGCACTTTATCTTTTGTATATCCATCTTTTCATGAAGGGATATATAACATTTTACGCAAAGGCATTGAGAAAATTTCTTCACAATATACGGATATTTATTACGGGGCATATATATTATCCGCTGTGCACCAAAAAAGGCGTTAAATTCCTTTTTATAAGCTCAACTATATTGGTTGCACTGATTGCCGTTTTTCTTATTATATTTACAATGCTAAGAGAATATTTTATAAATCTTATACCAGTCGGTTACTCATTAAATACGCTTTCTGACTGGGTTCCGGATAAATGGTATAATCTTGCTTATTATGTGACAAGTGACAGTTACTGCAGACTGTGCTGCGGCTGTTTTGTAATATATGTTTTAATTTTTGCAATCTACCACTATTTTTCATCAAAAGTCATAAGCTCCTGCAGCCTGCTTGAGAAAGATATTGATGAAATCTACAATGGAAACTACAAATTTGATACGGCAGACGCAGCAGACAGCACATTTTATGAGTCAATATTAAAACTTTCAAATATAGGTGCAGGATTTGAGAAAAGTCTCGCCGAAAAGGTAAAAAGTGAACGCATGAAAACGGAGCTTATAACAAATGTCTCACACGACCTTAAAACTCCGCTCACATCAATCATAAGCTATGTTGACCTGCTTGAAAGACGCGACGACCTGCCGCCTGAAGCAGTAGATTATATAGAAATAATCTCAAAAAAAGCCATTCATTTAAAGAAAATGGTATTTGATGTATTTGAACTTGCAAAGACGGCAAGTGGTGAACTTGTAATTAAAAAAACAAATTTAAGCCTTAACAAACTCATCGTCCAGACTCTCACCGATATGGATGATGCCGTGCAAAAAAGCGGACTTGACATTAAATTAAAAATGCCTGAAAAAGATATTTTCATAAATTCGGATGGAAGCAGACTTTACCGTGTAATGCAGAACATTATAGGAAATGCACTTAAATATTCACTAAAAGGAACACGGATTTTTATAACTGAAACCACCGAAGAAAGTACAGTGAAACTTATACTCAAAAACACTTCATCTTATGAAATGGATTTCACGGAGGAAGAAATACTCGAAAGATTCAGCCGCGGTGACAAGGCAAGAAACACAGAAGGAAACGGACTTGGACTTTCGATAGCCAAAGAATTTACAAATGCCTGCGGTGGCACATTTAAAATAAAAATTGATGGAGACCAGTTCAATG
>ERZ773218.2682-NODE-2682-length-13257-cov-4.554537_pt1 | contig 13257 bp, 10 predicted proteins | sample MGYA00580527_ERZ773218 | MGnify/ENA primary metagenome ERZ773218 (study PRJEB29015, sample SAMEA2737763) | human gut metagenome | biome: human gut; feature: human-associated habitat; material: faeces | place: China | collected 2012 ...
GGCTGACTGCGCGGTCTTGGCCGGCCGGCGGCGGGATTTGCCGCGGCCGCGCTTGCGCGGCTGGGCCGCCTTGGCCTTGTAGTAGCTCTCCATGCTGTCCGTCGCCTGATAGGTCAGGCGCGTGGCGCTCCAGGTGCAGTCGTCCGCCTTGCGGAATTTCAGCCGCACGAGCAGCTTGCCGTCCGTCGGGCACTCGCCGAGCGCCATATAGCGCTGGTCGCCCTGGTTGACCCACTTGCTGTAGCGCACCTCACCGCTGCACAGCGGGCAGCAGGGCGTGACGAACGCGGCGTCGCCGAAGAGCTCCGACTTCGTGGCATAGGACTCCGACGCGACGTGCTCGATCGGATCGGGGCCGTTATTCTCGCCGTGGTGCTCCTTCGGCAGCCGGGTCGTGAGCTTCTGCGCGGCGTCGTGGTAATCGGCCAGGCCCTTCTCCATGTTCAGGTGCGTGCACACGAGCGCAGTGTTGTACGCGTCGCCGAGCGCGTCGTGCGCGATGCGCGTCTGTTCGATGGCAAAGTGCTCCATCGCCGTGGCGAGCGATTTCTGGTTGCGGTCGCCGTCGGTCTGGAGGTTGTAGATGAGCTGGAGGTTGATCCAGCCGGCGATCCAGTCCCAGTCCAGATCGTGGATGATGATGTTCTGCTCGAGGATGCCCTGATCGTCGCAGCCCCAGGTGAGGAACGTCACATCGTCCCCGCACCAGGCGCGAAACTGCGCCAGCGCCTCCGGAAAGCTCACGCCGGCGGCCAGGCGCTCGCGGTCGAAGCCGGTGAGCTTTTTGACCTTGTAGTGCATGCGCTTGAAGTACATGGGCTTGACATCGATCTGAAATTCTTCGCCGGGGGTCATGTCCTCGTTGAGCTTCACCGCGCCGATCTCGATGATCTCGCCGCGCAGGTGAATGGGCAGCTTGTTGAATACGGAGGATTTGGAACTCATCGCCTGATTCCATTCCAGATCCATCACGACATAATGCATGGCTCTTTCCGTCCTTTCCTGTAACATTAGGAGTATAGCACACAACGGCGCAACTTTCACGCCCTTTTTTCGGGAATTCTATATTTGAATGCAAGCGCATAGTGTGATATAATCAAACAATACCGTCCGTGGACGGTACGATGAGAAAACGAAGGGGGTATTCCCAATGAAAATTGCAGTTCTTTGCGGAGGCCTGAGCCCCGAGCGCAACGTCTCGATCTCGAGCGGCACGAAAATTGCCGGCGCGCTCCAGGAGAGCGGCCACCAGGTTGTGCTGCTGGATATGTTTTTCGGTCTTGAGGACTATACCGGCGACATCGCCCATGTGTTTGACGATCCGCCGGCGCTCGGCGGCACGCGCATTGATGAGAGCGCGCCGGATCTGGAGGCCGTGCGCGCGCAGCGCAAGCTCCAGAGCCCGAGCCTGTTTGGCGAGCACGTGCTCGAGGTGTGCGCCATGGCGGATATCGTGTTTCTGGCCCTGCACGGCCGCACCGGCGAGGACGGCCGCGTGCAGGCGACGCTCGACCTGCTCGGCATCCCCTATACCGGCAGCGGCTACCTCGGCAGCGCCATCGCCATGGATAAGGACCTGACCAAGCGCGTCGTCGCACCGCTTGGCGTCAAGACCCCGGCGTGGATGCTCGTCGAGAGCGACGGCATGGACATCGACGCCGTCTGCGCGCAGGCGAAGCTGCCCTGCGTCGTCAAGCCCGACGACTCCGGCTCGAGCATCGGCGTGTCCATCGCCAATGACGAGGCCGAGCTGCGCGCTGCGCTGAAAGCAGCCGCCAACGAAGGCAGCCGCATCCTCATCGAGCAGTACATCTGCGGCCGCGAGGTGCAGATCGGCATCCTCGGCGACAAGGCCCTGCCCAGCATCGAGATCATCCCGGCCGAGGGCTTTTATGACTACCGCAACAAATACCAGCCCGGCGCCGCCCGCGAGATCACCCCGGCCGAGATCCCGGCCGAGACTGAGCAGCGCCTGGCCGATGCCGCGCTCACGGTGTTCCACGCGCTGAACCTGTCGGCCTATTCCCGCGCGGACTTCATCCTCGACGCGGAAGGGGAGCTCTGGTTCCTCGAGATCAACACCCTGCCTGGCATGACGCCTACCAGCCTCGTGCCGCAGGAGGCCGCCGCCGTCGGCATCAGCTACAGCGAGCTGTGCGAGCAGATCATCGCCGACGCGCTGCACAAGTGAGCCGATGACGGGCTACTGCGTATCGGACATCGCCGCCATCACCGGCGGCGTGCTCTCGGGCGACGGGGCTGCGCTTGTGACCGGCGTCGTCATCGACAGCCGCGCCGTCACGCCCGGCGCGCTCTTTGCCGCCATCCCCGGCGAGCGGGTGGACGGGCACGACTACATTGGCAAGGCGTTCGACCTCGGCGCGGCCTGCTGCCTTGCGCAGCGCGTCCCGGCGGGGGAGACCCGCCCGGTCATCTGCGTGCCGGATACGGCCGCCGCGCTCGAGACGCTCGCGCGCGCCTACCGCGCCCGCTTTTCCATCCCGGTCCTCGGCGTGACCGGCAGCGTCGGCAAGACGACGGCCAAGGAAATGGTCGCCTCCGTGCTCTCGCAGCGCTGGAACACGCTGAAAACCGAAAAGAACTTCAACAATCAGCTCGGCGTGCCGCTCACGCTCTTCCGGCTCGAGCCGGAGCACGAGGCCGCGGTCGTCGAGATGGGCGTGTCGCACTTCGGCGACATGGCGCCGCTGGCCGCCATGGTGCAGCCGACGGCCATGCTCTTTACGATCATCGGCCACGCGCACCTGGAGTTTCTGCGCGACCGCCGCGGCGTCCTGCAGGAAAAGACCTCCGTGCTCGACACCATGCCGGACGATGCCGTCGCCTTCTGCAACGGGGACGACGACCTGCTGCGCGCCATGACCTGCCGCCAGCGCAAGGTGACGTTCGGCCTCTCGGCCGGGTGCGACGTGCGCGCGGTCGACGTGCGCGACCTCGGCGATGAGGGCAGCACCTGCACGATCATTGCGGGTACACGGCGCATCCCGGTGCGCATCTCGGCCTATGGGCAGCACATGGTCTATGCCGCGCTCGAGGGCGCGGCCGTCGGTATCGAATACGGCCTGACGGATGATGAGATCATCCGCGGCATCGCGGCCTATCAGCCGGTCGGCAGCCGCGCGCGCGTTGTGCGCACGGCGCGCTATACGGTCATTGACGACTGCTATAATGCCAATCCCGACTCCACGGCGGCGGCGCTGCGCTCCATGGCGACCTTGCCGGCCGGCCGCCGGGTGGCCGTCCTCGGCAACATGGGCGAGCTCGGCGCGAACGCTGCGGCTCTGCACCGGGAGACCGGCGTCTGCGCGGCGAAAGCCGGCGTGTCGCTCGTCATCACCTGCGGGGAGCTGGCAAGGCAGATCGCCGCCGGTGCTGCCGCAGAGGATCCCGCCGTTGCGACCGCGTCGTTTGACACGCTCGATGCGCTGCTCCCGGCCTTGCCGGGCCTGCTGCAGCCGGGGGATTGCGTGCTCGTCAAAGCGTCGCACAGCATGCAGTTTGAGCGCATCGTTCAGGCGCTGACACAGGCGTAAAACTTCATGCATGCGTGCTGCACCACGAAAAAGTGCAAATGCCGGTGCATGAAGTCTTTGTGCATCCTTTCCGGTTGCCCCGCAGGGGCGAGGAAATGGCACATTTCTCATTTTGCTGTGCTTTTGCATAGCAAATACAGTGAATTTCCAGCCGGGCGAGGCATTGCTTCGCCCGGTATTTTCGTGTTTCGTCAATTCGTCAAAAACGTAACGTTAAAAATCAAACAGCTTTGTTAAAAAAGTAGAAATGCAAAAAAGGGCTTTTCAAATGGCAAAAATGGCGCTACAATACAGTTGACAAGAAAATAACAAAGCTCGACAGTGTTCGTTCCGATTCGCCGCAGCGGCTGTTGCCGCCTGTGTGGGAAGTGTGGAAAGCGGAACGCAAGAAGATAAAAAATAAAAACACGTTTGATTTCTTAAAGGAGGAATCTGTCATGGCAAAGACTAAGATCGCAGTTCTGTGGGGCCTGCTCATCGCAATGATGGTTGCCTGCGCGGGCATTTACGCCGCGCTCAAAGCGCGCGAGATGAACCCTTACATGGGCGGCACCGGCACGTATGTGGAGACGGTGCAGCCGAATGGTGAAGCGTCCGCCGTCGTTGCGGACAATGTGGTCACGGTTAATGACTGAGCCCTGACAGGCGCGCGGTTCGCCGCCTGAAAATAGAACGAATAACTAACACGCCGGGTGAAGCAAAACTTCACCCGGCGTGTTTTTTGCCCCAATATTCGGAAACGCCTTTTCTTTTTCACCGGAATATGGTACTTTGAATATTGGAAATGGGAGTGATAAGTTTACATAACGTGATTTTGGGAGGGAACGACCATGTCGAAAACGAGCAGGGTCATCCTCTGGTGCGTGCTGATCGCGGTGCTGGCGATGTGCATTGCGCTGTATATTGCGGCGAAGCGGCCGATAGAGGACACGGCCTACCGCAACACGGGAAAGACATATGCCGAGTCCCTGCAGCCCGGCGATGAGACGCCGGTCATCACGGGCGGGGACTTCACGATCACGGCGCACACGTTTGAAAACATGTGCACGCAAAACCGCGCCTCCGGCATGACGGAGGATGCCTACTGGGCCTCCATGTTTGAGACACGCAAGCTTATGCTCACGCTCGAAAGCTACACACAGGCGCAGGAGGCGGCCTTCCTTGCGGCGGGGCACACGCGCGACGAGGCCGATGCGTGGCATGATTTTTGCTATGCGCTCACAAAAGCAGCCGTGGACGCGCAGAACATCACGCTCGCCGCGCCGTACACTTGGACGCTCACGCGCGACAATTACAACGACGCCGGCACGTGGCCGGAACTGACGCAGAGCGCCGGCGCGCCCGGATAAAGCAGTTCCCCGCATCTTCGGATGCGGGGAAACGTTTATGTAGGCTAAAAGAGATATTTGATGAGCAGCAGCAGCACCAGCCCCGGAAACCCGGCCACGCCGATGACGAGCGCGTTGATCCAGTTGAGGCCGAGCGTGATGCCGATGGCGCTGCCGAAAAAGTTGAGCAGAAACAGCGCCGCGAAGCCAATGGCCGTGTTGAGCAGCAGCTTCAGGATCCAGCGGATCGGCTTTCGGAACAGCCGGATGACCAGCCAGACGAGAAACACGGCCGCAATCACGACCAGAATGTCCGTAAGTGTTTGCGACATAAGAAACCATCCTATTGTGTCAGATTTTTCAGATCGTGCACGGCGCAGTTATACTTTGCGCGCAGCGCGTTGATCTCATAGATGCACGCCTCCATCAGCAGGGGATCGGTGATGTTGTCAAACTCGTTGTAGGCCTGTTCGAGCTCGCGGCGCACGCCGAGCATCTCGGCGCGCACGCGCTGCACCTCCGCGCGGTGTGCCCGCTGCTGCTTTCTCTGACTGGACATGGAAAAGCCTCCGTTCGCTTTTCTGTATATTCTATGTCAGCGGCGGCGGTTTTAGTCAGAGCGCAGCGAAATTTTCCAGGTATAGCAGCGGGTGACGCGCGCATACTGTGCCTGGACAACATATCCGACGCGCGCTGCAGCGAAGCAAACCCGCGGAGGCCGCCCGGCACACAGGCCGCGGCGCAGCATCCGATCCCTGCAAGAGCTTTGCAGGCTGTTGCATCCAGCGCGGGAACGACCCGCTCCGGACCACCGGAACGCCGTTCGGCACGGATTGCGTCAAGTGCCGGAGCGGCAGGGGACAGCCCGAAAAGTTCCGGGGCGGCGGGGAGCACACTTTTCGTGTTCCCCGTCTATTTTTTGGAATTCCTTGCATTTCCGGCCTTGATACGCTATACTAGATTAGTTAAGGTATGAAACGAATGCTACCACATCTTGTGATATGAGAGGGATCCAACGACATGGCAAAGGCCCCAACAACGACTTACGGCAATGACAGCATCTCGATGCTCAAGGGCGCGGAGCGCGTGCGCAAACGCCCCAGCGTCATCTTCGGCTCTGACGGGCTGGAGGGCTGCGAGCACGCGGTGTTTGAAATTCTTTCGAACGCGATCGACGAGGCGCGCGAGGGATTCGGCAATATTATAACCGTTACGCGCTACGAAGACAAGTCCATTGAGGTGGAGGATTTCGGGCGCGGCTGTCCGGTGGACTGGAACGAGAAGGAGCAGCGCTACAACTGGGAGCTGATCTTCTGCGAAATGTACGCCGGCGGCAAGTATAAAAACAACGAGGGCGAAAACTATGAGTACTCGCTCGGCCTCAACGGCCTCGGCGCGTGCGCCACGCAGTACGCCTCGGAATACATGGATGTGACCATCTGGCGCGACGGGAAGAAATACACCCTGCATTTTCGCCACGGCGAGGTCGTCGGCGGGCTCGAGAGCGCCCCGGCCGACCGCAAAAAGACCGGCACGACCATCCGCTGGCGGCCGGATCTGGAGGTGTTCACGGACATCGACGTGCCCGAGAGTTATTTTCAGGACGTGCTGCACCGGCAGGCTGTGGTCAACCGCGGCGTGACGTTCCGCCTGCGCGTGCAGCGCGGCGGCGCGTTTGAGACGACGGACTACTGCTATGCCGACGGCATCCTCGACTACGTTAAAGAGCTGGCCGGGGAGGACGCGCTGACCGTCCCTACGTTCATCGAGACCGAGCGCCGCGGCCGCGACCGCGCGGATAAGCCGGAGTATAAGGTGAAGATCTCGGCGGCGTTCTGCTTTTCCAACCGCGTCAATGACATTGAATACTACCACAACTCGTCCTGGCTGGAGTACGGCGGTGCGCCGGAAAAGGCCACGAAGAGCGCCTTCACCTCTGCCATCGACGCCTACATCAAGCAGCAGGGCAAGTACCAGAAGAGCGAGAGCAAGATCAGCTTTCAGGACGTGCAGGACTGCCTGATCCTCGTCACGAACTGCTTTTCGACCATCACGTCCTACGAAAACCAGACGAAAAAGGCCATCACGAACAAGTTCATCCAGGAGGCCATGACGGAGTTTTTCCGCGCCCAGCTCGAGATCTATTTCATCGAGCACAAAGCCGAGGCCGACCGCGTCATGGAGCAGGTGCTCATCAACAAGCGCAGCCGCGAGACGGCGGAAAAAGCGCGTCTGAACATCAAGAAAAAGCTCACCGGCAACGTCGACCTCGCCAACCGCGTGCAGAAGTTCGTCGACTGCCGCTCGAAGGACGTTTCCCGCCGCGAGATCTACATCGTGGAGGGCGACTCCGCATTGGGCAGCGTCAAGCTGAGCCGGGACGCGGAGTATCAGGGCATCATGCCCGTCCGGGGCAAGATTTTGAACTGCCTGAAAGCGGACTACGCCCGTATTTTCAAAAGCGAGATCATCACCGATCTGATCCGGGTGCTGGGCTGCGGCGTGGAGATCCAGAACAAGCACGTGAAGGATCTGGCAGCCTTCGATCTGAACAACCTCCGGTGGAACAAGGTGGTCATCTGCACCGATGGCGACGTGGACGGCTTCCAGATCCGGACGCTGATTTTGACCATGCTCTACCGCCTGACCCCTACCCTGATCCAACAGGGCTATGTGTATATCGCGGAAACGCCGCTTTTCGAGATCAACTGCGGGGATAAGACGTGGTTCGCCTATTCCGACAAGGAGAAGGCGGATATTGTCAAAGCTCTGGAGGGGAAGAAGTACAAGATCGACCGCTCCAAGGGCCTTGGTGAGAACGACCCCGACATGATGTGGCTCACCACCATGAACCCGGAGACCCGGCGGCTCATCCGGGTCATGCCGGAGGATGTGGAGCGGACGGCGGAAGTGTTTGACCTTCTGCTGGGGGATAACCTCCAGGGCCGGAAGGACCATATCGCGGAAAACGGAGCAAGATTTTTGGATCTGGCGGATATTTCATAAATGTGCCGCTATGCGGCACCAGATTGCGGCCCCCACTTTTCTTTTGTCTTGTCAAAAGAAAAGTCGCCGCCGCAGCGGTGGAAAAGAAAAGCGCTATCAACCAAACTTGCACACCGTGCAAGTTTGGGAAAACGGGTTCTGTGAGAACTGCTGTGCAAATGAAGCAGTGCGTACTAAATCACGGGCGGGGTACACATCTTGCTTAACTCTGTGCGCCGTGACGATCAAACATTAAATCCCGGGGCATAGGCAGGACACCCCCTGCTCCTCTTTCCGCTGCCGCTGATACTCATTTGCGGAATCAGCCAGCGCGTAGCGGAGCGGAACGCGCGGGAGCAGAAATACGCCGATTCGGTTTTGCAGCCTGATGTGCGGTGTGCCTACAGGTGCGGGGACGCAATGCCGGACGGAACAGGTTTAGCACAGCCGGTAGGAGACTTCCGGATTTGGTCGGAAGTCCGTGACAGCCAGCCCCCGTTTCGGGTGATTTGACACAGAAGTGTCAAATCATCCCTGACATTTTTTCTTTTCCACCGCGCACGGCGCATTTTCTTTTTGATGTTTCAAAAAGAAAATGGGGGGTGCATTCCCCACGGCAAAGCCGTGCCTTCCTGTGCCGCAAAGCGGCACCTCGTTGCATCCCTGCGGCGGTTCGCCACGCTCTTTTGTGAAGCAAGGAACATACAGGGGACATCTGCACGGCAAAGCCGTGTTACCCAGCAATTTATCTGGCAAAAACACCACGTTTTGTGGACGAAATATAAGGAACGTTTACTATGCCGAAAAAGAAGCAGCCGGAAGGATCCCGGCATCCAGTCAACAACCCCAACGTCATGGGCCTCCGGGCGGCGGTGGTGGAGCAGCCCATCACCGACACGCTGGAGACCAACTATATGCCCTACGCCATGAGCGTCATCGTCTCCCGCGCCATCCCGGAGATTGACGGCTTCAAGCCCTCTCACCGCAAGCTGCTCTACACCATGTATAAAATGGGCCTGCTGACGGGAGCGCGGACGAAGTCCGCCAACATCGTGGGCCAGACCATGCGTCTGAACCCCCACGGCGACGCCGCCATCTACGATACGATGGTGCGTCTCTCCAAGGGCTACGGCGCTTTGCTGACGCCATTTGTGGACTCCAAGGGCAACTTCGGTAAGTCCTATTCCCGGGATATGTCCTGGGCTGCCCCCCGGTATACGGAGGCAAAGCTCTCCGCCATCTGCGGCGAGATCTTCAAGGACATCGACAGTGACACCGTGGACTTCGTGGATAACTATGACAACACCATGAAGGAGCCGGCGCTGCTGCCCACTACCTTCCCCAATATTCTGGTATCCGCCAACAGCGGCATCGCCGTGGGCATGGCCTCCCAGTTCTGCGGCTTTAACCTGAAAGAGGTCTGCGATACTACGGTGGCCTATCTGAAAAACCCGGACTGCGACCTGACGGAGACGCTGCTGGCCCCGGATTTTCCCACCGGCGGCGAGCTGATCTTTGACACCGATGCCATTCGGGATATTTACAATACGGGCCGGGGCAGCGTCCGGGTGCGGGCCAAGTACCGCTATGTGAAGGACCAGAACCTGCTGGAAATTTACGAGATCCCCTACTCCACCACAGTGGAGGCCATTCTGGACAAGGTGGCGGAGCTGATCAAGGCGGGCAAGGCGAAAGAAATCTCGGATATGCGGGATGAGACCGACCTCTCCGGCCTGAAGCTGGCCATCGACCTGAAGCGGGGCGTGGACCCGGACAAGCTGATGGCCAAACTCTACAAGCTGACGCCGCTGGAGGACGCCTTTGCCTGCAACTTCAACGTGCTGATCGCCGGCAGCCCCAAGGTGCTGGGTATCCGGCAGATTCTGGAGGAATGGACGGCGTGGCGTACCGACAGCGTGAAGCGGCGGATCTTCTTCGTGCTGGGCAAGAAGAAGGAAAAGCTGCACCTGCTGAAGGGCCTCAAGCGCATCCTGCTGGATATTGACAAGGCCATCCGCATTATCCGGGAGACGGAGGAGGAAGCCGAGGTCATCCCCAATCTGATGATCGGCTTCGGCATCGACCAGATTCAGGCGGAATATGTGGCGGAGATCAAGCTGCGGAACATCAACAAGGAATACATCCTCAAGCGCACCCGGGAAACCGACGCACTGCGGGATGAGATCGACGATCTGGAGGACCTGCTGAACAGCCCCAAGCGGGTGAAGAAGGTCATTGTGGAGGAGCTGAACGCCGCCGCTAAGAAATACGGTGAGCCCCGCCGCACCTCCATCGTCTACCCCCACGAGATCACCAGCTACACCCCGGAGGAGGAACAGAAGGAGGAATATCCCGTCACTGTGTTCCTGTCCCGGGAGGGGTATTTCAAGAAGATCACTCCTGCCTCTCTGCGGATGAACAGCGAGCAGAAGTTCAAGGAGGGAGATGTTCTCCGCCAGAGCTTTGAGACGACTTCCAACGCTGAGGCCATGTTCTTCACCGACCACTGCCAGGTCTACAAGACCCGGCTGGGCGAGTTTGATGACGCCAAGGCCAGCGTGCTGGGTGACTACCTGCCCACCAAGCTGAAAATGGATGCGGGAGAAAATGTGATCTTCATGGTGCTGCCGGGGGCGGACTACGCCGGAAGCCTGCTGTTCTTCTATGAGAACGGCAAGGTGGCCCGGATCGAGATGAAGGCGTATCAGACTGCCTCCAACCGTCGGAAGCTCACCGGCGCCTATTCCGACAAGTCGCCCCTGGCCTGCATCCGCCGTCTGGATGAGGACTGTGAGCTGGCTGTGTATTCCAACGAGCCCCGCTGTCTGATCTTTCACACGGCGCTGTTGGCCCCCAAGACCACCCGTTCCGCTCAGGGCGTGGCGGTGATGACGTTGAAGCCCAAGTATCATCTGGAAACGGTGCTGTTGTCTGAGGAGACCTCCATTACCAACCGGACCCGCTACCGGGTGCGGGCCATTCCCGCCGCCGGCGCTTTGGTCAAAGAAGAGGATTCCGAGGACCAGCAGATCAGCCTGCTGTGAGGCATTCCTTCTTCATGTGGCGGCTATCCACCGTCGTGCCATCCGATTTCGGACAAAACTGTCCAAAATTGGGGCATTATTGCTCACCGTTGGCTCAGCCGATTGCTGTACATTTCACGTCCAGCAATCGGGAGCCTGCCTCGAACCCGCTTCGCTTTTTCCGCCACTGGCGGCGCTTCAGCGGGTTCCTCGAAACAGCCTCGTTGTATCTGCCCCCGGCAGCGCTTCGGCTGTTTCCCGCTGGCGCTTTGGTCAAAGAAGAGGATTCCGAGGATCAGCAGATCAGCCTGCTGTAAGGCCGTGCTCCGGGCGAATAGATAAAGATAGGGAGAAATCCATTTGAAAAAACAACTGAGAAGCTATGGCATTATAACAGTGGGCTCTGTGATCTTCGCGCTGTCCTTCGACTGGTTTTTTGCCGCTAACGCCGTGGGTATGGGCGGCATTACGGGACTGGCCCAAGTGCTGAATGTCCTGTTCCCGGCTCTTTCCGTAGGTATCGGCACGATCCTCCTGAATGTCCCGCTGTTTCTGGCCGGATGGAAGTTCATCGGCTTTCACCTGCTGGCCTCGTCCCTGTTTTCCATGACGGTCAGCTCGCTGGCGATGGACGGTATCGCCCTTTTGTATACATTCTCCCCGATGGACCCCATGCTGGCCTCCATCTGTGGCGGTGCTATGATGGGTGCGGGACTGGGCATCGTCTTTTCTCAAGGGGCTACTACCGGCGGCACGGACATCGTGGCCCGCCTGCTGAAGCTGAAATTTCCGTGGCTTCCTATGGGCAAGCTGATACTGATTCCGGATGGTGTGGTACTGGCATTGACGGCCATCGCCTTTCAGCGGTTGGAAACGGCTCTCTATGGTGCGGTGGCCCTGTATGTGTCCAGCAAGGTTATGGACACGGTGCTCTACGGCCTGAATGCTTCCAAGGTGGCCTACATCATCTCGAATCACTGGCAGAAGATCTCCGACGCTATTCTGGCCTATGACCGGGGCGTGACCATCCTCAATGCCACCGGCGCGTACAGCGGCAGCGAAAAGCACGTTTTGATGGTGGCCTTCCGCCAGCGGGAGATCGTGGAGATCAAGGAGATCGTCCATGAGGCGGACCCGGCGGCATTTTTGATCGTCTGCGACGCCCATGACGTGCTGGGCGAGGGCTTCGGCGAGTATCAGAAGGAATTATAAGGAGGCAGTTTCCATGACGGATTTTACAACGGTCAAAAAAAATCTGGAATCCAAGCGGTTCCGCGTCAGTACGTTTGCCACGGCGGAGGAGGCCGCGGACTATCTGGATCGCTCCATTGACGGCGTATCTGTGGGCATCGGCGGCTCCGTCACGGCGGAGCAGATGGGCCTTTACGAAAAATTGTCCGGACATAACCGGGTGTTCTGGCACTGGCGTCCGGAGTCAGCGGCGGACCCCCGCAGAGAGGCCATGACGGCGGATATGTACATCACCTCTGTCAACGGCATGGCGGAGACCGGCGAACTGATCAACATCGACGGCAACGGCAACCGGGTAGCGTCGTCCCTGTATGGCCACAAGAAGGTCTGGTTCATCGTGGGCCGGAACAAGCTGGCCCCCACCTACGAAGAGGCCCTTTGGCGGGCGCGGAACATTGCCGCACCGAAGAATGCCCAGCGGCTGGGCCGGAAAACGCCCTGCGCCGTTCATGGAGATCGCTGCTATGACTGCAAGAGCCCGGAGCGGATCTGCCGGGGCCTGGTGGTCCTGTGGGAGGCCGTAGCCAACATGGAGATGGAAGTGGTCCTCATCGATCAGGATCTGGGCTATTAAACGATTTAAAAAAGGAGGGGCGCGAATGAAGGTATATCGACTGGCGGCGGCGGGACTGGCGCTGGGCCTGCTGACAGGCTGCGCCTCTCTTCTGGAGCGCTCCTATACCACATCAGAGCCTCACAGCAGCAAGTTCTGGGAAAGTGAGGCCGCCGCTACCCTGCGGGCGGAAAACCGGCAGGATATGGTCAACGATCTGCTGATCCTCATCGGTCAGCACACGGAAACCGCGTCGCTGCGGCTGTATAATTTTCCGGATGAACAGACGGCGTTGGAGGAACTGGAAAAGGCAGCGCAGGAGGTCCAACAGGAGACCCCGTTGGGGGCCTATGCCGTGGAGTACATCACCTATATCAGCCAGCCCCAGCGGAGCTGCTTTGAGGCGGACCTTCAGATCGGATATCGGCGCACGGCGGAGCAGATGCAGACCATCGTCAGCGCCTCCAGCGTCAGTGCGCTTGGTGATCTGCTGGAGGCGGCGCTGGACGGTGGCCGGACGGAACTGGTGGTCCGCATGGGCTATTGGCAGGCCGACAGCCGGG
>ERZ773218.2694-NODE-2694-length-13176-cov-4.038259_pt1 | contig 13176 bp, 8 predicted proteins | sample MGYA00580527_ERZ773218 | MGnify/ENA primary metagenome ERZ773218 (study PRJEB29015, sample SAMEA2737763) | human gut metagenome | biome: human gut; feature: human-associated habitat; material: faeces | place: China | collected 2012 ...
TGGTGTGACGGACGTAACCCTTGTCGTAAAGAACATGGAAGCAGCGTGGAAACTGCCGGGCGGCATTTACAATTATGGAAGCAGCAACGATACAAACATGTATGAAACGGTGCGCCGCGTGATGGCGTCCTTTGGGCAGGAAGCCCTTGCAGAAAAAGCGACAGGCGGTAATGTCCGCAACCTGATGATGCGTACAGACAAGCTGGCGCGGCACGGAATTTTCTTTCCGGATACGGCAGCAGGGCTGGAAGCATTTCTGCGGAAAGGCGGAGCATTATGAATGAAATGATACGCGACAGACGTTCGATAGGATGGAACAAAAAACACCCTCGGAGCTGGCACTCCGGGGGCGTTTCTTTGTCCACCTGGACATCATTGCATTTCTATATCTAATTGTAATGCTCGGAAGGTAAAAAATCAATCCTCCGCCGACGTTTTCTGTCTGCTCTTTTGCAACAGCTCGATGACTGCAGATGACAGCGTAACTGTCAGCAGGGAAAAGAAGATGTTGCGCAGCGGAATGTAGGAAATCGAAAGCATCAGCACGACGAAATCCGTAAAAAAGTAGGCGCGGGAAATTTTCCCGCCAGTCACCTGATGGAGGATGAGCGCCAGTGCGTCATCTCCGCCGGAAGCGCCGCCTCTGCGGACGATTAAGCCTGCGCCGATGCCAACGAACAGCCCGCCGAGGATAGCAGCGATAAGTGGTTTATCTGCGTAGGAGGGCAGAAACGGTCCGGTAAATTCCCAGAACCGGTACAGCAGTGCGTAGCAGCAGGTGGAAAAAATGGCATTCTTCAAAAAGTCGGTGCCCAGAAGCCGAAAGCCAATGATGTAGCAGGTCATGTCCAGCAGAAAGGAAAAGATGCCGGGGGAAATGCCCGTCCAGTGATGCAGAAACAGGGTAAGTCCCAGGATTCCGCCCTCTGTGATCTTGCTCTGGCTGTGGACGTTGAACAGGCCAAAGGACAGCACTGCTGCGCCGAGCAGCATGGAACCGTAGTGAAGGATGGTATCTTTATTTATTTTTTGTTGAAACATAAAAGCTTAAAACTCCTCTGACTCTCCGGCGAGCTTCTGGCACAGCGCCAGAAACTGTTCGCCGTATTTTTGGTATTTCAGCTCGCCGACGCCATGGACAGCGAGCATTTCATTTTTCGTCTGAGGCAGAAGGACACACATGGATTCCAGTGACTTGTCGGAAAAGACAAGATAGGGCGGAATATGCTGTGCCCGTGCGATTTCGGTACGCAGCCTGCGCAGCGCCTCGAAGGGATCGCTGCCGGTGTGCAGGGAAGAACGCTTTCTGCCGGATTTGTCCGTGCCGGGAAGCTGCCCGGCTTTTACAGGTGTCTGCGTAGTCTTCCTTGCTGCCTTCATCGTGAGTACGGGGCGGAATTCCCCGGACTCTGCATAAAAAGACAGTCCCTTTTCTTTCACTTTTACAATAGGAAACTGATCGTCTGTAACGACCAGATAATCCGTCAGAACGAGATAATTGAGCACCTGCCGCAGAAAAACGATGGTATCCTGGGCGTGCGTTGCGTAGTAACGGTTGGAATCCAGACCAAAACGCAGTACCTTTTCGTTTTTGCTGCCGCGCAGCGTGTCGAGAATGACGTTGACGCCAAAGCGCATGCCGCTTGTTAAGATACAGCCGATCAGGTCATTGGCAAGCTCTGTGATGTCGATGGTTTCAAAGGTATTTAAACAGTTGCTGCAGTTGCCGCAGTAGTTGGAGCCAAACTCACCGAAATAGCGCAGCATGTAGTCCCGCAGACAGTCGGTGGTGTGGCAGTAAAAGGTCATTTTTTTGAGGCGTTCGCGATCTTGTCTGCGAACCTCCTCCAGTGCTTCTCCGGTCAGCTCTTCGTTATCACGATCCTGTTCGATAAAAAACTGGTTTGTGATAACATCCTGACCGCTGTAAAATAAAATACAGTCCGCCTTTGCACCGTCCCGTCCGGCGCGCCCGGCCTCCTGATAATAGCTTTCCATATTTTTCGGCATGTTATAATGCAGGACAAAGCGGACGTTGGATTTGTCGATGCCCATGCCAAACGCATTGGTTGCGACCATGATCGGTGCATCGTCGTAGGTAAAGGCCTCCTGGTTTGCGCGCCGTTCTTCATCGGAAAGTCCGGCGTGATAGCGGGTTGCCCGAAAACCATCCGCAAGGAGCCTGTCGCAGACCTCTTCGACATTTTTGCGTGTTGCACAGTAAATGATGCCGGAGCTGTCGGGATGGGCGAGCAGATAATCGCGGATGCTACGGTACTTGTCCTTATCGTGGCGAACCTCGAAATAGAGATTTTTTCGGTCAAAACCGGTCACAGCGACATGGGGATCGGACAGCTCCAGCATCCGGATGATGTCTTCGCGAACTTCCCTGGTTGCCGTCGCGGTAAAAGCGCCGATGACGGGACGGATGGGCAGCGTGCGGACAAATTCCGGGATTTTTAAATAGCTGGGGCGGAAATCCTGTCCCCACTGGGATACACAGTGGGCTTCATCAACTGCCAGCAGCGAAATCGGTGTGGAGGCTGCAAAATCCAGAAAATCTTCCGTCAGCAGCCGTTCCGGCGCGACGTAGATGATCTTATAACGGCCTTCTTTGGCATAAGCGAGGGCCTTTTTATATTGATTCCAGGAAAGAGAGCTGTTTAAATAGGCTGCGTGGACCCCCATCTGATTCAGGGCACGGACCTGGTCCTTCATCAGGGAAATCAAGGGGGAGACCACGAGGGTAACATGAGGCAGCAGCAGGGCGGGAACCTGATAGCAGACGGATTTCCCGGCGCCGGTGGGCATAATGCCGCAGACATCCTGCCCGTTTAACAGACAGTCGATCAGCTCCTCCTGTCCGTCACGGAATGTATCATATCCATAATAGGTTTTTAAAATATCGTATTTGTCCTGCTGTTGCTTCATAATAAAAATCCTTGTCTCGTTTTGCTCCTGCTGTAATGGAACCTATCCTGTGAATCGTAATGGATTGATTTTAACATGGTTTTGAAAACAGGGCAAGTGCTGCAGGGTTAAGAAAAAGGAGATAGGATATGAGTTTTTTATATCTTGACAGACTGGGAAAAACCCAGCACTATAGAAGTATCTAAGAAGATAAGAAGAGAGGAGTACATACCAATGAAAGAGAATTTACCGGTATCCCTGCAGAAACTGATTCACAAGGTGGAAGAGACCTTTGCAGAGGACCCTGCAATGGTAGAACTGTTTATCAACTGTTTTTCCAACACCCTGGATACAACTGTGAAAAAGATGGAGGACGGCACAACCCATGTTATCACCGGTGATATCCCGGCGATGTGGCTGCGGGATTCCGTTGCACAGGTGCGCCCCTATCTGGTAGCTGCAGCAGAGGATCAGGAGATTTCCGACCTGCTGGCTGGTCTGTCCAGAAGACAGTTTTTCTTTGTAAACCATGATCCCTATGCAAATGCCTTCAACCAGGAAGAAAACGGCAACTGCTGGGATCACGATGAGACAGAAATGAGCGATTGGCTCTGGGAACGCAAATATGAGATCGACTCTCTGTGCTATCCCGTTCAGTTCGCATATCTGCTCTGGAAAAACACCGGACGTACAGACCATTTTGATGACAATTTCGTAAAAGGCCTGCACACCATCCTGAACGTATGGAAAACCGAACAGTATCACGAGGAGAAATCCCCTTATTCCTTCCAGCGTAAGGGCTGCTACTTTACAGATACCCTGTCCAGAGAAGGCAAGGGCGCTCTGGTAAAATCCGGCGTAGGTCTGACCTGGTCGGGCTTCCGTCCCAGCGATGATGCCTGCATCTACGGCTATCTGATCCCGTCCAATATGTTTGCAACAGTTGTTCTGGGCTATATGGAAACCATTGCACATGAAGTATTAAAGGATGAGGCTCTGGCAGCAGAAGCAGCTTCCCTGAAAAAAGAGATCCACGATGCCATCGAAAGCATGGCGATCGCAGATAACTATTACTATGGTAAGGTTTATGCATACGAAGTAGACGGCTACGGTCAGTATATGCTGATGGACGATGCAAATGTACCCAGCCTGCTGGCTATGGATTACCTTGGCTACGAGGCGGATGACCGTCAGGTTGTGGAAAACACCCGTAATTTTGTGCTCAGCTGTGCAAATCCTTATTATTATGAAGGCAGCTGTGCAAAGGGTGTAGGCAGCCAGCACACCAAGCCTGGCTATATCTGGCATATTGCTCTGGCGATCCAGGGTCTGACCAGCAAGACAAAGGAAGAAAAGCTGGCGATCCTGAACACCATGAAAAATACCGATGCCGGCAAGCACATGATGCACGAGGGCTTCGATGTCAATGATCCTGCAAATTACACCAGAGAGTGGTTCTCCTGGGCAAACGCCATGTTCTGTGAGCTGGTTCTGGATTACTGCGATATCCGCGTGGCACGGTAAGATATACGGGGCGTGTAAATAGCCGGAGACATGGGGGAGGTTATGGAACAGAAGCAACCAAATATTGTTTTTATTATGACGGATCAGATGCGTGGAGATTGTATGGGAATAGCAGGGCATCCGGATGTGAAAACTCCGTTTCTGGATACGCTGGCAGCACGGGGAACGCTGTTTGACAGAGCATATTCGGCCTGCCCAAGCTGTATTGCTGCGAGAGCGGCTCTCCATACAGGGCTTTCGCAGGAAAAACACGGCCGGGTTGGGTATCAGGACCGGGTAACGTTTCGATATCCCCATACCATGGCCGGAGAGCTGGCAAAAGCCGGATATTATACGCAGTGTGTAGGAAAAATGCACGTGCACCCGCTGCGCAATCTGATGGGATTTCATAATATAGAGCTGCATGATGGTTATTTGGGGGCGTATAGGAGGGAGACGGTTCCCTATTATGAAGCTCAGAAGATCGCAGATGATTATTTTTACTGGCTGAAAAAGGAAAAAGGAATTGAGACAGATGTTACGGATACCGGTCTGGAATGCAATTCGTGGGTTTCCAGACCGTGGATTTATGAAGAGTCTCTCCATCCGACAAACTGGGTTACGACCCGGGCAATTGATTTTTTGCGCCGTCGGGACAGGGAAAAGCCCTTTTTCCTGATGGTGTCGTATGTGCGTCCCCATCCGCCGTTGGATGCGCCACAGTGTTATTTTGATCTGTATCGGAACAAAAAGCTAAGGACACCCGCACTGGGAGACTGGGAGAAGCCCAAGGAACTGGAGCGGTCCGGCAGGATTTTTGATTCTTCCACAGGGCCGGTTGATCTAGAGCTGATGCGGGAGGCGCAGATTGGATATTATGCCTGTATCACTCATGTGGATCATCAGATAGGAAGGCTGCTTCAGAGTCTGACAGAATCCGGGGTTATGGACAATACGGTGATTATTTTTACCTCTGATCACGGAGAAGAATTAGGCGATCACTATATGTTTCGAAAATGCCGTCCCTATGAGGGAAGCTGTCATATTCCGCTGATTATTTCAGGACCGAAGTCATGGATTGGGGGGAAAGAGGGACAGGTTTGCCACAATGTTGTGGAGCTGAGAGATCTTATGCCTACCTTTCTGGATCTGGCTCATGCACCGGTACCGGAGGAAGTAGATGGGAAAAGTCTTCTTCCTATGGTGAAAAAAACGGAGGAACGCATTCGCCCGTGGCTGCATGGGGAACATTTGTATGGAGAGGAATCCAATCATTATATTGTTACGGAGCAGGATAAATTTATCTGGTATTCCCAAAGCGGAGAAGAGCAGTATTTTGATTTGTCAAAGGATCCCAGGGAGCAGCACAATGCAGTTTGTGATGCAGAATATCAGGAAAGAGTTCAGAAAATGAGGGGCTGGATGATCGAGGCCCTGGAAGGGCGAGAAGAAGGATTTGTGGAACAGGGGAGACTCCGGACAGGGGCTCCGATGATAGGATGTCTGAAAAATTCGTTGGTAAATGGATAAAAGGTGCAAAAGATAAATCCTTCATCTGACAGCACTGAGACTCAAAAACCGGGCAGATTTTTTCTGCCCGGTTTTTGAGTCTTATACGTTGTCCTTAGTGGAACGTATCCACGGAATAATCATGATAATGGAAACCAAACCACCGTCCGGGCACATCGCCGGGGAAATGGGGCGCTTCGTAGGTAAGGAACTGACCGTTTTCGTCCAGCGCCTCAGGCGTATACTGTGCGGTGTGCTCCAGCAGAAGCTTCCAGAGCTTTGCCTTGCGCTCCTGCCAGGCAGGATCCTCTGCGAGGTTGTGCTGTTCCATCGGATCGGTATTTAAGTCGAAGAGCAGAACGTGATCGCCGACTGCAGAGTAAACCAGCTTCAACTTTTCCTCCATGACACAGAAGTTCCTGTTTAAACTGTTTCCAAAGAATATACGATCCATGGGAACCGGTTCAAGCAGGTTTCTTCCGCTGACAGAAACAGGGGAAGAAAGGCCTGCCATTGCAAGGATCGTAGGATAGAGGTCTACAAGGTCAGTCGGAGCTTCTACGCTGATGTTCTGGGGAAGGCTGCGTCCCTGGGGAGGCATGATCAGAAGCGGTACATGAGCGCTGCCTTCAAAGAACAGATTCTTCTGGGACATATGGTGGTCTCCCAGCATCTCGCCGTGGTCTGCAGTAAAGATGATCCAGGTGTTTTTGAACAGGTCATTTTCTCTCAGGCAGCCAAAGATACGTCCCAGTGCATAGTCGATCTGTGTGATGCAGGCATAATAGGCGCGTTTGGAAGCAGCCCGCTGCTCTTTACCGAATAGATGCTGGTTTGTGTTTTCATAAGAACCCGCAAGGAAGCCCTGGGGGGTCTCTTCAACGGTTCTGGACCAGTCGCCTGTCACCGCGTCCGGCATCGGGATATTGTCATACAGCTCCCAGAAGTCACGGCAGGGATCAAAGGGCGGATGGGGCTTGGTAAAGCTTGTCCATAAAAAGAACGGACGCGTCGTGTCACGGGTCTCCAGAAAATCAATGGCTTCCTCTGCAATCCAGCTGGTAATGCTGTCCTTGACATCTACAGTGGAGATCACAGGCTCTACCTCACACTCGCCGACACCGTGGGCCTTGGGATGTGCAAGAACCTGCTTCTTGTCATATTCGCGCATGTAGTCAAGGGGCAGCTTCATATGCTCGAAACCATAGTGGGCGCGGGCGGGCTCAAAGTGCATCTTGCCCTTTGCACAGGTCTGATAACCGGCGTCTGTCAAAACAGCGGGAAGGGTGGAGCGTTCCTCAGTGCAGGCACGCATAAAAGTCTCATGGGTTGCATTGGAAACAACACCGCTTTCGTAGCCCTGACGTCCGGTCATGATGGTTGTACGGGACGGAACGCAGATCGGGCAGCTGGCATAGCAGTTTTTGTAGCTGATGCCCATTGCCGCCATATAGTTCAGATGCGGTGTAAAGATACTCTGATTCCCCCATGCGTTCAGAGTGTCGAAACGTTGCTGATCCGTTGTGATCAGCAAAATATTATCCTTTGCCATAATATAAGATAACCTCCTCCGGATGGCAATATTGAGGCAGAGCATGTCAGAATTCTGCCGAAGGACGGACAAGACCGTTGCCTTTATGCACAGTATAAGCCTTATAAAAGTGTGGTGTCTATCCTAAAAAAGTGAGATGGCGTATTTCAAAAAGCACCTTTTTTTATGCGTAACCACAGTGAAGCAGCAGAACAAAAAACAGGGATACATACAAAATGCACAAAAATGAGCGCAGCTTTTGTATATTGAAGATAATATTTTTATACTGGTATATAACATATTTTAGGTTGTGCGGACAGATTTGCTAATATATAATAAATACATCAGTTCGGAACATAAGAATGTATACCGAATGACGGACGGAACGATTGAATCGGCCCAAAACGATTCAGATTGTTCAAAAATATTCCTGAGAGGGAATCAAATGTGCAAAAGTGCACAAAAGGAGGAATGTATGAAAAAGAAGAACGTAGACAAGCTTCTTGCGCTGGCTCTTGTTTCTGCCATGACAGCCGGTATGCTGGCAGGCTGCGGAAACACAGCATCCACAACAACAGACAATGGTGCTGCTGACACAACTGTTACAGAAGCTACAGATGACAAAACTTCCACCGATACTGCGAAGGCAGACAATGGGGAAGTGCCTACTCTGATCTGGTGGAGCATCGGCGGAACACCTCCCGATGATTTCGATAAGACCATTGCAGAGATCAGCGACTATACAGAAGAGAAGATCGGTGTAAGAATCGATGTTAAGATCGCAAGCTGGGCTGACTGGGGAACCAAGATGAACAACATCATTAACACCGGTGAGTATTTCGACCTGATGTTCGTAAACGATACAAACTACAGCAAGTTCGTTAACCTGAACGCACTTGCTGATATCACAGAGCTGGTACAGTCTGAGACTCCTGAACTGTATGATTTCATTCCCGAAGACCTGTGGAGAGGTGTTACCATCAAAGAGAAGGTATACGCAGTTCCTACTTACAAGGATTCTTCTCTGACTCAGTTCTGGATGCTGGATGACTCTATTGTACAGAAGTACAACATTGACATGGACAGCATTAAGGATTTTGCAACTCTGGATCCCATCCTTCACACCATCAAAGAGGGAGAAGGAAAGTCTGTATATCCGATCCATCTGTCTCAGGGCGCTACCTTTAATGGTTTCTTCAACGGCTACGACGGACTGGCAGCAGGCATTGCTGGCATGGGCGTTAAGTGTGACGATGAGAGCCGTAAGGTTGTAAACCTGCTGGAGCAGGACGATATAAAAGAAAACCTGAACTACCTGCACAAATGGTATCTGGATGGCATCATCAATCCCGATGCTAACGTTGTAACAGATGCCGGCAAGGGCGCTATCTTCAGCACAGGTCAGGGCTGGCCTGCAGCAGCAGAGTCTTGGGCATTTGGTCAGGGCATTGAGAAATACGATGTAACAAAGGTATTCGGACCTCTGTATACAACTGGGACGATTCAGGGTTCCATGAATGCAATTTCTGCAAACTCCAATTACAAGGCAGAAGCACTGAAGGTTCTGCAGCTGATGAACACCGATGCGAAGTTCCGTAATATGTGTGCATTCGGTACCGAAGGCAACTTCATGCAGTATGAAGAAGACGGCACTGTTACAAAGCTTCGTGATGACTGGGTATGGCCTACTTATACACAGGGTACCTTCTTCATCCTGGCTACACAGTCTGATGGCGATCCGGATGCTTGGAATCAGGTAAAAGAGCAGAATGAAGCTGCTACAGCATCTACCTGCTTAGGCTTCGTATTCGATCCCGAACCGGTTCAGAACGAAATCGCAAATGTAAACTCTGCTTGGGAGAAATACAACAACGACCTGTTAACAGGTGCGATTGATCCTGAGACAACTGTTCCTATCATCATTGATGAACTGAATGCAGCTGGTCTGCAGACCGTTATCGATGAGGCTCAGAAACAGCTGGATGCTTTCTTTGCTGAATAATGATTCTGTCATCATAAAAAGACCCTCCGGGTTTCCCGGGGGGTCTTTTCGTTTGCGCGCCATGGGCGCGCTCTCGCAGGTGAAAGTCCTGAACATGCCCAGGTAGTGGGAAGGATAACACCCGATTTAAAGAAACATGGATTCAGATGGATAAGAAAGCAGCCTGTGTACTTCCGAAAAGTGCAAAAAGAGAAAAAAGACAAACCGTTAAATGATAGAAAGAATCATAAGACTTCCTTATAATTATAAAAAGAAAGCGGGGAAGCTGCTTTTAAAGAAGGAGGAAAGATATGAAAAGGAAAACGGGAAACAGAATGCTGACGACTGGACTTGTTTTAGCTATGACGGCAGGAATGTTTGCAGGCTGTGGAAACTCTGCACCTGCGGCAGCAACAGACAACGCTTCTGCAGATACGGAGACCCTTGCAGAAACAAGCGAAACTGCTGCTGTACAGGAGACCGTAAAAACGGATAACGGGGAAGTCCCTACTCTGATCTGGTGGACTGTAGGCGGCACACCTGCAGATGATTTCGATCAGGCAATTTCTGAAATTAGTGATTATGCCGAAGAGAAGATCGGTGTAAGAATTGATGTCAAGATTGCCGGATGGGCGGATTATGATACCAAGATGAACAATATCGTAAATACCGGTGAGTATTTCGATCTGATGTTTGTAAACAACACAAACTACAGCAAATTTGTAAATCTGAATGCGCTGGAAAATATTACAGATTTAGTTCAGTCTGAAACTCCGGATCTGTATGGTTTCATCCCCCAGGAGCTTTGGGACGGTGTTAAAATTCATAATAATGTATATGCAGTTCCTACTTATAAAGATTCTTCCATGACACAGTTCTGGATGCTGGATGATACATATGTACAGAAATATAATATTGATGTGGAGGGCATTAAGGATTTTGCTACTTTAAATGATGCGCTGCAGACGATCAAAGAAGGGGAAGGCAAATCTGTATATCCGATGAAGCTGGCACAGGGCTCTACTTTTAACGGCTTCTTCAATGGTTATGATGATCTGGCAGGCGGTGTTTCTGCAATCGGTGTCTGGTACGAAGATGAAGAACGTAAAGTAGTTAGTCTTCTGGAGCAGGATGATGTGAAGGAAAAACTGAACTGGCTGCATAAATGGTATCAGGATGGCATCATCAATCCGGATGCAAACGTTGTAACAGATGGCGGCAAGCAGTCTATTTTCGGCTCTGCACAGGGCTGGCCTGCAGCAGCTACCACATGGGCATTCAATAACGGAATTGACAAATATGATCTGACGCAGGTATTCGGGCCGATGTATGCGACCGGCACCATCCAGGGCTCCATGAATGCGATTTCTGCAAACTCCAAATATAAAGCAGAAGCGCTGAAAGTTCTGGAGCTGATGAATACAGATTCCAAGTTCCGTGATATGTGTGCATATGGTACAGAAGGCAATTACATGGAATATTCTGAGGATGGTACCGTACAGAAACTGCGTGACGACTGGAACTGGCCTTCTTATACACAGGGTACGTTCTTCATTCTGTCTACGCAAACGGACGGCGATCCGGATGCCTGGGAACAGGTTAAGAAACAGAATGAAACCGCTGTTTCCTCTACCTGCCTTGGATTTGCACTGGATATCACGGATATCCAGAATGAAGTTGCAAACTGCAATATGGTATGGGATAAATACAAAAATGATATGCTGACCGGTGCGACGGATCCGGAGACTGCAGTTCCTGCCTGCATCGAAGAACTGAAGGCAGCGGGTCTGGATAAAGTCATCGAAGAAGCACAGAGACAGATTGATGAGTTTTTTGCCAAATAAACAGCATCAGATTGTATAAAAGTGATAATGCACAGCATGATAGGCTCTCTCGGCATAAAATCCGGAGAGCCTATTATATATAGGAAAAAAAGAGTTGAGAATATGAAAAAAGCAAAAAATTATATTCAAAACGTTAGGTGCATGCAACTTGTCCTTATACAGCTTTTACATTCTTAAAAAAGCGATGTGCCGAAATCTGGTGAAAAACTGTGTAAAAAATGCACAAAAACAAAAGATAAAATTGTACACCTGAACTGGCCTTTTTATACTAGTATATAATAAATTTTAGGTTGTGAAGTCAAATTGACTAAGTTATAATAAGCATATAGTTTCCGAGTAAAGGAATTTACGTGAGGAATCTGCGAAGAAGGAGGAAAACGGAAAATGAGTAACGAAAAGACTGGCCGCAGAGGCAAGAAACGCATCTGGGGTAAAGACGACACAGAGCTGTCGTTATTGGCACTGCCGACTACCATCTGGTATTTGCTGTTCTGCTTTTTGCCGATGTTCGGTATTATCATCGCATTTAAGAACTACAAGGTATACGGTGGATTTTTAACAAGCTTTATTAAAAGTGAATGGGTGGGATTTAACAACTTTAAATTCCTGTTTTCCTCAAAGGATATCTGGCTGATCCTGCGTAATACGCTGGGATATAATGTCATTTTCATTATCCTTGGCATTGTGGCACCGGTTGCTGCAGCAATCGCAGTTGGACAGCTCCACAGCAAGAAGCTTGCAAAAGCGTATCAGACTGCGATGTTCATGCCTTACTTCCTGTCCTGGGTCGTTGTAAGCGCACTGGTTTGGGCATTCCTGTCTTATGACAAGGGTCTGATCAACGGTATGCTGGAGTCCTGGGGAATGGAACGTCAGCAGTGGTATATGAAGCCTGCTATGTGGCCTCCGTTCCTGGTATTTATGAACCTGTGGAAGGGTCTTGGCTACGGAATGGTCGTTTATCTGGCAACCATCACCGGTATTGACAAGACCTATTATGAAGCAGCCGGTATCGACGGCGCTACGATCTGGCAGCAGATCCGCTACATCACTCTGCCTCTGATGAAGACCGTTATCATCATGATGTTTATCATGGCAGTAGGACGTATTTTCTACTCCGACTTCGGTCTGTTCTATCAGGTGCCGATGCATTCCGGACTGATTTCCGAAGTAACGGATACAATTGATGTTTATGTTTATAAAGGACTGACACAGCTGAATGATATCGGACGATCTTCGGCAGCAGGATTTTTACAGTCGGTACTTGGCTTTATCCTGATTATGACAGTAAACCAGATTGTACGAAAAATAGACAAGGACAGCGCACTGTTCTAAGGAGGCAAAAATATGGTATCGAATAATAAAGTAGAGCAGGTAGTTTTACATACTATTTTTATCCTGCTTTGTATCATTGCAGCAGCGCCGTTTCTTCTGCTGATTTCTTCTTCCATTACCGAAGAGTCAACTCTTTTGCAGTATGGATATAGTTTCTTCCCGAAAAAAGTCAGTTTCTATGCATATGAATATCTGTTCCAGAGCGGCGGAAAAATTATCCGTGGTCTTGGTCTTTCTGTTCTTGTTACGATCGTCGGAACGGCCTGCTCTATTCTGATGACGGTTATGTTTGCATACCCGATTTCAAGAAAAGAACTTCCACACCGGAATCTGTTTTCTTTCCTGGTATTCTTTACCATGCTGTTTAATGGTGGACTGGTACCAACGTATATGATGTATACACAGATTTTTCATATTAAAAATACGATCTGGGCATTGATTATACCGAGCCTGCTGATGAATGCATTTTACATCATCATGATGCGATCATTCTTTGTAAGTAATATTCCGGATTCCCTGATTGAGGCGGCAAGAATTGATGGAGCCGGTGAGTTCCGCATTCT
>ERZ773218.2699-NODE-2699-length-13141-cov-4.339829_pt1 | contig 13141 bp, 10 predicted proteins | sample MGYA00580527_ERZ773218 | MGnify/ENA primary metagenome ERZ773218 (study PRJEB29015, sample SAMEA2737763) | human gut metagenome | biome: human gut; feature: human-associated habitat; material: faeces | place: China | collected 2012 ...
ATCGCCGGGTTTATCCATATTATCATTATTATGATTTAAATATTTCACTTTACTATTATGTAAAAATAGGGAACTTTTTTCCGAAATTTCCTGATAGTCCTAAAGAATGTGCTATTTTCCGACAGCATATCCTCCATCTTAAAAGATAGGTATTCTGTCATTAAAAAAGAACTCCCTACGGTGGCATTATCCACATCAGGTAACGGGTCGGATACGATTCCCTCTCAGCAGTGCCGGCTTTCGCCGCGGTCCTTTTGCTCCCCGGAAAATATTAACTTTATTATAACATTGTCTGACAAGAAGTCAATTTAAAACTTTTTAAAAACATCCGCTTCTGCCTTTAAGCTTTCCACGGTTTCCTTACTGCTGCCCATCTGTTCATTGATGGTGTGCATATCTTCTACCAGTGAACCGGTGCTCATCGCGGAGCTTGTAACCGCATTGGCACTTTCTTCTACTGCTTTTGCAATACCCTCAATGGACTCTACGACATTATTCATAATATTCTTTAAGTTTTCTGTCTTTTCCGTAAATTCATTCATCACTTCACTGACATAGCTTGCATCTTCATTGTACTGTTCTCCGGAATCCGCATATGTACCGTAATCCGGCAGCACCGTTTCTTCTATAAATGTTATCATCGCATTTGAATTATCGATTAATGCATGAACCGCCTTTGTAACATGTTCATTAATTGCCTGGATATTATTTGCCGTATCCCGGCTTGAATCTGCCAATTGACGAATTTCATCCGCAACTACCGCAAAGCCTTTTCCGGCATCGCCTGCCCTTGCAGCTTCAATCGATGCATTTAATGCAAGCAGATTGGTCTGGCTTGAAATATTTAAAATCTCGCCTGTCAGTTCATTGACCTTTTCTACACTGCGGCTTTCTTCTATCGCCTGCTTTAATGTACCGACGATATTTCCAACCATTGCATCAGTCTGTACTTTATTTTCATTAGCATTCTTTGCAAGCGTATCTGCACGCTCCTGCATTTCTTTAGAGTATGTATTCATCTGCCCGGTTCTGTCTGCAATATCATTTACTTCACCGCTGATAGACTCTGTATTTTCCGTCACTGTCTGTACCGTTGCGGCAATCTCCTGCATCGTTGCAGACAGTTCTTCCATTGCTGAGGAAACATCCTGTGCATTGTCATTTGACGCCGACACATTTTCCGTAACCATATTGACAACCCGGGTCAGATTCTGTGTACCGCTTACAATCACACCCATCGTACTCTGTAACTTATCCAGAAACAGATTAATCCCATCTGCAAGCGCACCAATTTCATCCTGATAACCGGATTCCACACGCATTGTTAAATCACCCTTGTGCTCTTCGATCAGCGATACGATTTCTCCCAGCTTTTTATTGGCTGCAACAACTGGTTTTACAACCATACGGTTTGAAATGATTATGGCTGCGACAAGTGCAACAATGCCTAACAGCAGACATACAATGCCAACACCCATTGATGACGCATAGGCACTCTCCATATTTGCGACTGCCTGATCTGCCAGTGATGATTCAAGTTCAATCATATTTTCCAAATCTGTTTCAATCTGGCTGCTCATTTCAACCAGATCGTTGTTGGCAACAATTGAAGCATTTTCATTCTGGTTGGTCTGTACATATTTTACCATAGCATTATACTTGGAAAGGTATGCCTGATAATCACTCTGGAACTTCTGGAATGCTTCTGTTTCTTCCGGTGTCAGATTATTTGAAAAATCTGCCATCTGATTTTCCAGTGTCTGCTTAGTCTGGCTGATGGAAGTTTCCACCTTTTTCTCTGCTGCATCGCCCTGTGCCAGAATATAATTATACGATAAACGCATCAGTGTCTGTGTATTTTTCGACATTGCAGATACATCCTGTATTGTCGCCAGATACTCGTCAGAAATAACACGCCCCTTTTTTTCAATGTTGCCTGCACCTAAAATACTGAACGCACTTGTAACCAGAACCAGTACGGCAAGCACCGCAACCGGTCCTAATATCTTTACTTTAATTGATTTCATATCCGATAACTCCTTTCTTCTGCCTCTTGATTCACCATATGATAAACCATTTTTTTCTTTTGTACAAGCGGATAAATCGCATATTTACTCAAAAAAAACATATTTTTTGTTCTTACAGATGCAGTACACGTTCCTTAATTTCCTGTGTACGTCCCTGATTCCAGAACTGCGTGCCGATATAACCGCAGGTTCTTCTTGCAACATTCATCTTATCCTGATTTCTGTTGCCGCAGTTTGGGCATTCCCAGATAAGTTTGCCGTCTTCATCGGTTACAATCCGGATTTCCCCATTGTAGCCGCATACCTGGCAGTAATCGCTCTTGGTATTTAATTCCGCATACATAATATTCTCATAAATATACTGCATGACAGACAATACCGCCGGGATATTATCAACCATATCCGGCACTTCCACATAGCTGATTGCGCCACCCGGTGAAAGCTCCTGGAACTGTGATTCAAATTTCAGCTTGTCAAATGCATTAATATCTTCCGTTACATGTACATGATAGCTGTTTGTAATATAATTCTTATCGGTTACACCCGGAATCTTACCAAATCGTTTCTGCAGATTCTTTGCAAATTTATATGTTGTCGATTCCAGCGGTGTACCATACAGACTGAAATCAATATTCGTTTCTTTTGCCCATTTCTTACAAATTTCATTCAGATGACGCATTACTTTTAAGGCAAACTCTGTACCTTCCGGCTGTGTATGGGTAACACCGACCATATATTTTGTACACTCACAAAGACCGGCATATCCTAATGAAATGGTAGAATACCCGCCATAGAGCAGCTTATCAATTGTTTCACCCTTCTTTAAACGTGCAAGTGCACCATTCTGCCATAAAATCGGTGCAACATCAGACGGCGTACCCTTTAATCTGTAATGTCTGCACATCAGCGCACGCTTACAAAGTTCCAGTCTGTCATCAAAAATCTTCCAGAACTTGTCCATGTCTTTGCCTGATGAGCATGCCACGTCAACCAGATTAATTGTTACAACACCCTGATTAAATCTGCCATAATACTTTGGCTTACCGGTTTCTTCATCAATATAAGGTGTTAAAAAGCTTCGGCAGCCCATACACGGATAGCAGTGTCCTTCACCGTTTTTATCAACCTTTAATTCCTTCATCTTCTTTTCGGAAATATAATCCGGAACCATTGTCTTTGCAGTACATTCCGCCGCCAGCTGTGTCAGGTTCCAGTATTTTGAATCCTCATGGATATTATCTTCCTCCAGCACATAAATAAGCTTTGGAAATGCCGGTGTAATCCATACACCCTTTTCATTTTTAACCCCCTGGATTCTCTGGCGGAGTACTTCCTCCGTAACCATCGCAAGGTCATCTCTTGTCTGACCCTCCGGCACTTCGTCCAGATACATAAACACCGTCACAAACGGTGCCTGTCCGTTGGTTGTCATCAGTGTAATAACCTGATACTGAATCATCTGCACGCCGCGTTTAATCTCATCACGCACTCTTAATTCCGCAACCTCACGCACCTTTTCTTCGGTGTATGCCAGACCCACTTTGTCAAATTCTTCACGAACCTGCTTGATAAATTTTTCCCGGCTGACCTGTACAAACGGTGCAAGATGGGCAAGACTGATACTCTGTCCGCCGTACTGGGAACTTGCAATCTGTGCAATTGCCTGTGTTGCAATATTGCATGCCGTTGAAAAGCTGTGTGGCTTTTCAATCATGGTTTCACTGATAACCGTACCATTTTGCAGCATATCTTCCAAATTTACCAGACAACAGTTGTGCATATGCTGTGCAAAATAATCTGCATCATGGAAATGAATCAGTCCCTGTTCATGGGCATCTACAATATCCTGCGGCAGGAGCAGACGCTTTGTTATGTCTTTGCTGACCTCACCTGCCATATAATCTCTCTGAACGCTGTTAACAGTCGGATTTTTATTGGAATTTTCCTGTTTGACTTCTTCATTATTACATTCTAACAGGCTTAAAATCTGTTCATCTGTTGAATTGGATTTACGTACCAGCGCTCTTTTATAACGATACGTAATATATTTTCTTGCCACTGCAAATGCTCTCAGATTCATAATCTGGTTTTCCACCAGATCCTGAATTTCTTCTACGCTTAAAGAGCGGTTCATCTCCTGACAGATTTCTTCTACATTCACAGAAATTTTTTTGATCTGCTCATCTGAAAGTCTTTCACTGTGTACAACTTCTTTATTTGCCTTTGAAACAGCTGCCATAATCTTTGCAATATCAAATGTAACTTCTGTTCCGCTACGCTTAATAATTTTCATTTTTCCAATCCTTTCCTTTTCTCACAAAATTGCGTTAAAAAAGTCCTGCCCGCTCTCACGGGCAAGACGAATTATACTATATCTAGCATATCAAGTCAATGCAAGTACACAACATATAGTGAAGAAATAGTTGTTAAACTGTTCCTTACTTCTTCCGGATTCCCATTGCCTGCATGCTTAAAAATGATGCAAATATACGGGCACAATCAATCTGATAGTCTGCCCATGTCCCGGATTCTTTGCATTTATCAAAAGTGACAAGCCCCTTGATATCATCCGGTGTCCCGATAATACACTGGATGGTTGAAAAAACTCTTTTCTGCTTCATGGCGGCACAAAACTGTGGCGCACTGTTAAACATGCCGGCAACAAAGCTCGTTTCCATATAATCCTTTTCCTCTAACAGTTGTTTAAATTCTTGTGTCTTTACATACTGTGCATTGTCCGAATAGTTCTGTTCAAACCCCACTGTATAAACTCTTGATAAATTTTCTCCATAATAAATATTAATGGTATCCAGCTGATACGATTCAAGCATATGCTGCAGAATCTCCCGGTATGCCAATGCCTGATTTTCTGTCACATCGGACATAAATTTCGCAATTGCCTTTAATTCCTGAATTTCTCTGCCATTTGTACCCACATGCTGTACACGCGTAATTGATTCTTCATATGACTTACGGTGCAGCTCATCACGGAAAAATACATACCGGTCCCTGCCTTTTTCTTTGGCAATATACAAGCAGTAATCCGCTTTTTTGAACAAATCCTCAAATTCATTTCCATTATTTGGTGCAATTGATGCACCGATAGAGCAGGTAATGGCAAAATCCTCAAAATCCCCTGCAAATTCCCATTTAATCTGGGTACGGATCGCACGCAGCATTCCCCGCAGAATCTGATCATCATTAATATTATCTATTACAATTAAAAATTCATCGCCACCAATACGTCCTATGACGCCGTTGTCCCCGACAATCTCTTTTAACTTATACCCGACTCTTGAAAGCACCTTATCACCGTAGAGATGTCCATAGGTATCATTGACGGATTTAAAATGGTCTACATCCAAAATTACCAGTGTCACCCGGTTTTGTTTTGCTTTTGCCAGTGTCTTTTTGGCATAATCTGTAATCGTCTTTTTATTATAGACTTTGGTAAGCGAATCATAGTGCAGCTCATCAATGACTTCAATTGCCTTCTGCTGGGCGATGGTATCTTCCGGTATGATTCTGCCGACCATCATGCGTTCATGACCTGCACCGTTAAAAAGATTGCCGCAGAAGCAGAGCCGTTCCATAATATTATTCTGCGTTCTCAGACACGAATTCATCTTAATCGTAAATGACTGCACATAAGATTTAATATCGCTGACCATCGTCACAAACAGCGAATACTCTTCCGGATCGATATACGATTTATCAATCATCTCCTGCTTCCATTCGTCAATATCCATCTTATAAATGGTAACCTTCTGATACTGCTCATACCGGAAAATACAGATGATATTGTCTGAACGGTTATAGGAAAATGCATACTCCTGTGTCATGCCAAGAAACATGCGCAGTCTTGATACATCCGATGTCAAATGTTCAATGACTGCTTCTATGCTCTGTACATCAATCATCTCAATGTCAATATTATCTCCGCCGTCCATTCCTGTCTTTTTGCAAAGCAGCCGTAAAAGATTGTAACGGTAACTGCCATCTTTAAAACGGAAACGGAAAACCTGTTCCTGCGTATCTCCCGCAAATTCATCGATAAACTTCTTTAACCGTCCGACCTCATCCGGATGCACAAAATCAGTAATTGTATAAAAATGCTCATATTCAAAATAATCCGTAAACGCCTTATTCGTAACAAATGCACGGTATCTGCTGTCAATGGCAGCACGTCTTTTATCTATGCTATGCATTTTTTCATAATTTAAAACATCTTTTGATTCCTGCATACCTACGAACTCCTTTAATAACCCCCATGTGACAACAAGCACAAAAAATCTAAATTAATTATACTTCATGCCGTCATTTTTAACAAGCATATTTCCCATTTACTTTTTATAGTACAGCATATTCATGACAAGATAAATATATTATCTGGAAATCCTGTGAAATTCTTCCAACCATATTAAATGCTTTTTTCTGCATTTCATGATCCAGTGCCAGAAAGACATCGTCAAGCACAATCACCGGTTTTTCTTTTACAGAAAGCCTCTGTATAAATGCCATACGCTCACAAAACCAGATAACGTCTTTGATTCCGCTGCTGTAATAATCCATTTGCCGCAGAATTCCATGGTCAACGATTCCAATTTCATAGATGTCATTTAACTGCACTTTCCTGCCCAGTTCTTCATCAAATGCAGACAGATACGAATAAAAAGGCGCTGATAAATCTTTTGCCATATGACTGATATATGCCTGCTTTGCCTCTGTAAGATACTGCATGCTCTTTTCAAGCACCTCTATACGATGTTCTATCTGCTTTTTCCGTTGTCCGGTCTGCCGTTTTTTCTGTAAAACCTGTATCTGCTGCTTCTCCAGCATTTTACACTTTTCTTCCCGCTGCTGTTCTTGAAAAGCATGATGTATCTGCTTATAAAATTCTTCCTTTTGTGAAAGAGTCTGATACTCTTTTGCATAGGCAGCGCCGGTGCGTTCCTTTTCTTCTGCACCGTTTAATCCTTCAAGCTGCTCTTTATACTGTGCCGTGCGCCTTCGCAGCAAAAAAAACAATGCCACACCGGCAATTCCAGCCAGCCCGCCAAAGACAGCCGCCGACTGCTTCTGCAGCACTGCCATTAATAAAATACCGAGTATAACCCCTGCCAATGTCAGAAAAACCGCCGCACCGGAAAGTCTTTTTGCCTGCCGGATTTTTGATATGCACTCCCTTTTTTGTTCCCGGAGTTTTATAAGATTTTCTTCCCGTCCGTCAGAGTGATTTAAACCGGCTGCAAAATAGTCGTCTAAAAATGCCAGCCGTTCTTCTTCCTCCGCCGTAAGTCCGGTTGTACTACTGCCAGGCATTTCCGCCTGTATGTCTGCCCCTGTATTTTCCGTCTGTAAAGATAGTGGCATTTTCTGCTCTGACAACTGCTTCCTCTGCCTTTCAAGCTCCCACTCCTGCATGGAAAGACGGTTTAATTCTTCCGTAACCTGCGCAAGCTCCCCGCGGTTTCCCGTTTTTTTGTATTCCCTGTACTCCGCTTCAATTGCAGCGGCTGCCTGTTCACTTTTTAACAATCCCGTATCCTGCGTACCGTCAAAAAAGCCGATACGCATATTTTCATTGACTTCTACCCGCATATGATTCCAGCTCATAAATGCTGTTGCCTGATACGTCGCTTTTGTCATGCCAAACAGTTCTTCGCCGATATTTTCCGTGTAATCCTGTGATACCATTCCGGTATCTAAATCAATCAGCGCAAAAGTATCCTCCCGCTCCTTTTCCGAAAAGGTTCGTTCAATCCGGTACTGTTTTGTGCCAGCTGTAAATCGAATCCATCCGCCCCATGTTCCCTGCTGCCACGGCTTATACTTTTTACGCGGTGCTTCTTCTAAATTTTTACGGGTTCTTGCTGAACCAAGCCCATAAAACATTGCACATACAAATGCTGCAAATGTTGTTTTACCGCTGCCGTTTGGCGCACACAGATACTGAAACGATTCTTCCGGGCAGAAATGATACCCGCTCAGCCCGCCAAAATTTTCCACATAACATTCCTGAATCTTCATCTTCTTCGCCTTTCCGGAGGAATCGAGAACTGAATTTATTTCAGTTCTGCGACAGCGCTGCTTTTACACATGCCAGTATCTCCTGCTTCATATCCTCTGTTTCATCACTGTCCATGATATATTTTTCCAGATACGCTTCAAATCCGCTCTCTTCCCGCACACTGCCGGTTTCGTCTTTAAGCCGCACAAGGTAATACTCCTGTTCCAGATATTTTTTGATATAATCCATATCATATGCCGCCTGTGACTGCTTTGCACCGGTAAGAACCACCCGTATCATATCCTGGCTGTCTGCCGGCTCTGTCTGTTCTTCCAATGCCCTCTTTGCAATCTGCGTTTTTACCGTTTCATATAACTGCGGTGTCGTCACAATATCCGTACAGTCCACTGTGATTTCCCACGCCTTTCTTTTGGCAAAAGGCACAAAACGAGCTGCTATCTTACGCGCCGTGCCACATTCCGGGCTTTCTGCCGCGATGTTTTCTGTGCCGCTTCCTGCACTGCCGCTTACTGCCGCTGCGGTATCCAGCAGGACAAATCCCTTTTCCCCACATTCATCAAAACCACGTGCCTCCAGACAGCCACTGTAACAGTATACCCCGCGGCTGTCAATGCTTCCCTTTTTATATTTGTGGATATGCCCCAGTGCCAAATAATCTATATTTCTCCCGGCAAAACTGCCGAACCGGTCAATCTGTCCGTGCATCATGACAATATTGGTATCTTCCGGTTTTAAATGCAGATTTGACGGCAGTTTTAAACTGTTTAAGCCTGTAATCACCACATTTCCGTAACGGTATGCCTTTCCAGCTCCCGGAAATAATTTAAGATTCTTTGGCAGTGAATTCCCATTCACGGTCATATTGAAACCACTGTCTGGGACTGTATTAAAAAGCTGTTCCCCGTCATGGTTGCCGGAAAGCACTAAAAAATCCACCTGCGGATGTGCCGCCACTGCTTCGAGTACCTTTTTTTTCACGGCTTCCCGCCCATTTTCACTGTCAAATAAATCTCCGGCTACAAGGACTGCACGCACCTTCTCCCGCTGCGCATAGTCCATCATTTTTATAAATGTTTCAAACAGCTCATCGTTGCGCCGCCGTGCTTCCTGCCTTGTAAGACTGGTAGCGAGCGCCGAGTCCAGATGAATGTCTGCACAATGAATCAGCTTCATTTTTCTTACGTTTACCTTTCTATTTTTTCACAAATAATCCTTTAGTACCATTTGCATTTTGTGACTTTCATTTTGTTTTCTAATATGCTAAACTTCTAGATGTTGTTAAGTCCGGAATCACAGCAGCTACATTAATTTACTTTGAGGAGGTTTTTACCCTGATGGAACGTGTAAAGTATAACAAAGTAGAGGTCTGTCATGGTGACAGTCAGAAAAAATTTCCAGTATATGAAATTTATCTTGACGGTGTCATTGTAACAAAAGTTTCTTCCGAGTCTGATGCTTTAGAGATGGTATCCCGCTGGCAGGAAATTTATAAATAATTGACGTGTGCCGCAAGGTGTACTAAAAAGCTGTCTGAGAATGTTGATGGGCATTCCCAGACAGCTTTTTTAATGAATTTCTTTCACAATTTTATCAATACATTCTTTTTTGCCAAGCGCTTTAATGTGATCTCCTTTTTGAAATTCATATTCGGCAGACGGCATAATAAGTGTTTCCCCGCCGGACACTATCGCAATAATATTAACATTATATTCTGCCCTGACATTTACTTCACGGATTGTCTTTCCTGCCCAGCTTTCAATAATCGGTATTTCATAAATGGAATACTCATCGGTCATTTTGATATAATCAAATACATGATTTGCGCTGCATTTTTCAGCAAGATTATATGCCACGTCACGTGCCGGATACAGTACCTCGTCCGCACCGTTTTTCAACAGGAACTTCGCCTGAATATCGCGGCTTGCCATACTGATAACATGTCTGCCGCCCAGCTCTTTTACAAGATTTGTCACTTCCAGACTATTCTGGAAATCTTCTGCAATACAGACAATAATCACGTCGAAATTACGGATTCCAAGGCTTTTTAAAACTTCAACATTGGTACAGTCCCCCACCCTGGCACTGTTTACTTTTGTAAACATATCCCGGATATGGTCTTCATTGGAATCTATAATCATAACTTCATTATCCAGCTCCAAAAGCTTATTTACCAGATGATGTCCAAACTTTCCTACTCCAATCACTAATATTGATTTCATCTTCTTCTCCACTACCTGTTTCACTTTATACTATTTTTTCAAGAATCTGCTGAGGAGTATCTGCAATTCCCCATGCTCCCAGCTTTTCCAATGCCATACGTTCCCTGAAACCCCAGCTGACCAGAATACACGGCAGCCCCGCATTATCTGCGGTCTGCTTATCCACTTCGGAATCCCCGATATAAACGGTTGTTTCCTTTTGCGCGCCAAGCTGTTTCATCGCTTCATACACCGTATCCGGTGCAGGCTTTTTTCTTGTGGTATCACTCTGTCCGATTGCTGCCGGTATCACATCTTTAAAAAAGGTATCCCTTAATTCCACAACCGCGTTGTGATTCTTATTGGATACAATGCCGACTGCAATCCCCTGCGCCTTTAACGTATCAAGCATGGTTAAAATTCCGTCATACGGTCTTGTCTTAACCCGGCAATGCTTCTGATAATATGCACAGAATGATTCATAAACTCCTTCATACTGTGGATTCTCTGCCCCCTGCGGAATTGCACGCTCAATCAGCTTTCTGATACCGTTTCCAACATAACTTTTTATTGTTTCAACCGGATATACCGGATAGCCATACTGCGTACAGACTGCATTGACACTATCCGTTAAATCTTCAATCGTATTTAACAGTGTACCGTCCAAATCGAAAATAACCGTCTGAATCTTCTTTTTTGCCGTTTCCTGTTCTAATTCCTGACTCATAACATTTTCTTCCTTTTTAAAATCCACAATGCCGCTACACAGATAAGCAGTATCAGCACGCAGATAATGCCAAACCCATACGGTGACGATGCCAGCGGCATACCGATACCCGATACATTCATTCCGTAAATGCCGGAAATAATTGTCGGTATCGCCATGACAATCGTAATCGATGTCAGATATTTCATGACATTATTCAGCCTGTTATCAACCACTGATGATAACAGTTCCCTTGTACCATCAATAATATCCCTGTAAATAGCGGTCATCTCTATCGCCTGCTGGTACTCGACCATAACATCTTCAAGCAGTTCCATATCTTCCGGGTACTGTTCCAGTCTTTTGTACCGGCGCAGACGTTCCAGTACAATACTGTTTGAACGCAGGGACGTTGCAAAGTATACCAGTGTGGATTCCAGTTCATGCAGTTCAATGATATCAACATCCTGTGTATCGCCGTCAATGCGTTCTTCTATTTCAATACGTTTCTTATCAATTCCACGCAGATACGCCTGATACAGCGCTGCTGAGCGCAGCAGCAGCTGATAAATAAAACGCATCTTTTTCTTAGTACTGAACTCCCGTACTTTGTTACGGATAAAATACTGTAACACCGGTGTATCCTCTTTGCAGATTGTAATAATCGCATTCTGCTTAATCAGGATACCGAGTGGAATTGTTGTATACATTTTCTTTTCATGGCGGACTTCCGGGGACGGAATATCCACTAAAATCAAGGTATAGCCGTCTTCCAGACTGATACGTGAACTTTCTTCCTCATCCAATGCAGTCGCAAGGTCACTGACTTCAATATCATATGCTTCCGAAACTTTATTCAATTCCTGTACACTCGGATCAACCATCTGTACCCATGCGCCGTCTTCAAATGCATCAATTGTGCGGATAACCGACTGCTCTGTCTTAAAAATATTGATCATCGGATGTCTCCTTCCCTGCTACTCACGTATTCCGCAGGCATTTTAATGCCGGAGGAACCGCGAGTCTGATTTTATCAGGCTCTGCGATAAAAAGCGACTTTGTGACGCCTGCGGCACAAATGCTGTGTGAAAAAGCTTTGATTTAAGGCTTTTTCACACTACTCACGTATGTCCCTGACTATGATACCATATTTTTATTCTTTTGTAACGTAGTTTTCAGCAAAATACGCGTTGATTTTCGCATAAACATCTTCTACAGAATAACGAAGCATTTCATTTGCACAGGTCACGGTAATGTCCGCATACTGCTCATACAATGCCTTTCTATCTTCAAAAATCTCTGCAATAGTTGCCTTGCCGTTTGAAACCACACCGCGTTCTTTTAAGCTGCCAAGACGTTTTTTTAATTCTTCTTCCGGCACTTTTAAGTATACAACTACACCGGTCTTTTTAAAATGTTCCATGGCTTCCCTGCCGTACACCACGCTGCCGCCGGTTGCAATGACTGTATGTTCCGCTTTAATTTCTTTATTCACATCATTTTCAATCTGAATAAATCCTGCATCTGAGTGTTCATCAATCAACTGTTCCAAGGTCTTTGCGTACTTTTGCTGAATTACAATATCTGAATCGATAAATTGGTATCCCATCTTTTTTGCCAGCACAACCCCAATGGTACTTTTACCGCTTCCGGGCATTCCTATCAAAATAATATTCTTCAAGTTTCTCCTCATTTCTATTACTTTTTATCTGCGCACTGCTTCTAACATCTGCTTTAATTCTTCCACTGTAAAAGTATAGTGGCTGTTGCAGAAATGACAGTTGACTTCAATCGGCTTGTCATCATCAATCATTTTCTGTAATTCTTCTGCACCGATACTCATAACTGCTTTACTGACTCTGTCTTTTGAACAGTTACAGTAAAATTCCGTCGGTACAGTATCTAAAATTTCAAGGTTCATATCCCCTAAAATGTGATTTAAAATTTCTTCCGGTGTCATGCCCTGCTCTAGCATTTCCGTAACGGAAGTAATTTCCTTAATACGCTGCTCGAGCTTGTCAATGAGTTCTTCGGTTGCATCCGGCATCAGCTGGATAATAAATCCGCCTGCTTCATGCACAGTGTTGTCCTTATTCATCAGCACACCCAGTCCGACAGAAGATGGCACCTCGTCGATGATGATATAATAAGTCTCATAGTCAATCATCATCTTTTCCAC
>ERZ773218.2700-NODE-2700-length-13140-cov-3.465266_pt1 | contig 13140 bp, 8 predicted proteins | sample MGYA00580527_ERZ773218 | MGnify/ENA primary metagenome ERZ773218 (study PRJEB29015, sample SAMEA2737763) | human gut metagenome | biome: human gut; feature: human-associated habitat; material: faeces | place: China | collected 2012 ...
GCCGCGGGCTGTCGGGCCCGCAATTGGCAACCGTAGAGCCCGCAGCCGGAAAACAAGGAAAAGGAAGTGATAAAAGGACATTATACATGCGATAAAACAAAGAAAAGAAAGAGGGAATGAGGCATTTATCCCAAACAAATACCTTACTGTCACAGGGCATATTCCGGAAATTACGGGTGCATTTATCTTCAAACAATGCACCGAATCGCACGATAAAGGTCTTTTGGAGTAGTAAATCGTCAAATAAGTCTCTATTATCGGCTGTGTGTCTATTAAAATAACATGCTGATTATAAGATATATAATATTTATTCGCGTGACAACCACGAATCAGTCATCACTCTCACCACGCTTGTCGTCACTCCCTGTATCCCTTTGCTGGAAAGGGATACAGAGTGATTGGTGACGAGTGATGACAAATTATGCAAAACTCTGAAACAGAAATAATGCAAATGTTACCTACCGGCAGACAACAAGATTGTCCCAGTCTGCAAGCCTTTGGCTTTGGCTTCAAAAACAATTTCACCGGACTGTTCCGTGCTCTGCACGATAGCCGTCAACTGTCCGCTGAAAGCCGGCATCTTGGGTAAATGGAAAAGGTCGAGGCTGGTGGCATCGCCATTGGCTGCCGCGCGGTAACGGCCGGCTCCTTTTACAGAGAAAGAAACAAGACGATTGTCCGACGGACAGAGATTGCCGTCTTTATCGACAACGCGGACGGTGATGTAGGCAAGGTCTTTACCGTCGGCAGCAAGCCGGGTGCGGTCGGCAACCAGTTCCAGATGATGAGGTTTGCCGGCGGTACGGACGATTTTCTCTTCTGCCGGTTTGCCGGAAGCATCATAAGCCACGACTTTCAGTTCGCCCGGTTCATAAGGAACATCCATCCACATCAGGCGGTAGCGGCGTTGCAAGGCAAGCGAGTCCTTGCCTTGTAAGGCTTTGCTCTCCGATGCCGTCAGTTTGCGTTGCTTACCGTAGCTCTTGCCATTGACGAAAAGTTCCGCAGCGGGATAGCTGGTATAAACAAAGACGGGAGTATTCTCTCCTTCCCTGCCCGGCCATGTCCAGTGCGGAAGGACGTGCAGGGTATTTGCGGTCTTGTTCCAGATGCTGCGATACAGATAATAGCGGTCTTTGGGCAGGCTTGCCAAGTCGATGATGCCGAATACGGAACTGTGGCTGGGCCAGGCATCCGTGTCGTACGGAGAGGGTTCGCCCAGATAGTCGAAACCCGTCCAGACAAACTGCCCGATAGTCCAGTCGTAATCATCGGCCAGGGCAAAGTCCTCATCGGGCACATTCGACCAAGAGCAATACTCCACATCATACCCCGAAGACTGGTGGTCGGCATACGTTACCCCTGCCCGTTTCTCTACCGGGAATTTATAGACTCCGCGGGAACTTACGGTAGAGGCGGTTTCCGAACCAAGAATGATATTCTGCGGAAGTGCGTTGTAAGACTCCACATAGCGGTGGGCGCGGTAGTTGAGACCGGGAACGTCTATCATAGCGGCGAAACCGTTTTCCAGGACGCAAGACACCTGGTCCATACCGCAGGTAACAGGACGTGTGGGGTCTTCGCGGTGGCATATATCCTGCAGGAAAGAAGCAACTTTATAGCCCTCGGCACTGCACTGCGTAGGTACTTCGTTGCCAATGCTCCACATGACCACACTCGGATTATTACGGTAATGGCGCAACATATTCACCATGTCCCGCTCCGCCCATTCGTCGAAGTAACGGTGATAGCCATTATCGCATTTGGCAATATCCCATTCATCGAAAGGCTCTATCATCATCATAAAGCCCATTTCGTCGCAAAGTTCCACCAGTTCCGGAGCCGGCATGTTGTGCGATGTACGGATGGCATCGCAGCCCATATCCTTCAGCAGCGTGAGCTGGCGACGGAGAGCAGCCACATTGACGGCAGCCCCCAAAGGCCCCAGGTCGTGATGGTTGCAGACGCCCTGAAACTTACGGTGCTTGCCGTTCAGGAAAAAGCCTTTGTCCGCCACAATCTCTATGCTGCGGATGCCGAAACGGGTGGTATATTCGTCCACCAGCCTGCCGTCGGCATATATCTTGGAAGACGCCTTGTAGAGCCGGGGTGTCTCCGGCGACCATAAAGCGGGAGCATCTACCAGGAAGTTCTGCTCGAAAGGCTGCCCGTGGTTTATTTTGCGGGTGTTGTCTTTGGCGGCAACCACCTTACCGTCCGGCGATATAATCTCGGTCACAATCCGGATATGCTTGTTTCCGGCATTGGCAATCTCCGTACGCAAACGCACGGAAGCATACTTGTCCGACACGTGCGGGGTGGTAAGCTGAGTGCCCCACACCGGAACGCATACCGGTTCGGTCGTCAACAGGCGGACATTCCGGTACAACCCCGCACCGGGATACCAGCGCGAAGACTGCGGTTTGTTCTCCAACCGCACGGCAAGCGTATTGGGTTTTCCGTCCTTATATATATAAGGTGTGACATCGCAATGGAAAGAGTTATAGCCGAAAGGCCAGAAGCAGGCTTCCTGCCCGTTGATATAGACACGGGCTTCGCTCATGGCTCCGTCAAAAACCAGTGTAGCCTGTTTGCGGGCGGGAACGGTAAAGGTGGTACGATACCAGCCTACGCCTACATAAGGCAATCCGCCCGTGCGTCCGGTCTTTACCGAAGCCTGTTTTTCGAAATTCTGCGTGACGGCTACTTTCTGTAAATCGTTGTCACGGTCGAACGGCCCGTAAATGGCCCAATCGTGAGGCACGGTTACCGCCTGCCATTGCTCATCGTCATATCCCGGATGAGCAGCTCCGGATATATCTCCCCGGAAGAACTTCCAGCCCTTTTCCAATAGCACTTCGGTACGCTGCGCCATAACGGCCGTGAAGAGGAAGAAGCAACAGATGCCCGTTATCAGTCTCTTATTCATAATTATACTGTTTTACAGGTTATTTAAACGCATCCATAATCACCGTAGGACGGCCGTCGGCAGTAAACGCTCCCAACCGATACTGGCTCGGTTTGCACTCCGGCTCCCAATAGAACACACCCTTGCAGCGTCCTCCGGTATTCTCCCGGCTTTCCTTGACGATGCGTTCCAACTGCCGTTTGCCTTCGGCAAGGACAGACGCACTTGCCAGATTGCCCTTGTCGTCACCGCATTCCATGCCGGTTTCCACTATCATCACATCACAATCATACTTGGCGCCCAACGCCTTGATATTCTCCATGCAGTCGGTGATAATGTCATCGGCGGTATAATCCGGCTTCTCCATCCGTGTCCAGTAAGGATAAAGCGACATGCCTATCATATCCCACTTCCCGTTGTGTTTCTTCAGCTCATCGAAAAACCAGTTGAACAGTTCTTTATCCCAACCGTTGTCCAGATGAACAATCACAATCGCATCGCTGAAGACTGACTTCACCGCATTGTAGCCCTCAGTGATGAAATCGGCCAAATTACTCCAGTTTGCGGGATACACGACTTTATCCGACGCCGTTGCCGGAGCGTTTTTCAAGTCACACTCTTTCACATCATAGGATGCACCGCTCAGCGCCACATTCTTATCCCACAACATACCCGGACGTATTTCGTTGCCCACTTGCACCCATTTGGGAGAAACTCCCGCCGCCTTCAAGGCCTGAAGCACCGCTACCGTATGGTCGCCGATGGCTTTCTTCAGTTCCGGCAGTGTTTTGTCCTTCCATGCGGCAGGCTTGTTTTGCTGGGCGGGGTCTGCCCACCAGTCACTATAATGGAAATCTATCATTACGTCCATTCCCAAATCCTTCGCCCTCCTGGCTTTGGCTACGACATCGGGTGTATTGCACCAGTTGCCGTGCTCTGCCGGGTCTACCCACACACGCAGGCGAACCGCATCCAGTCCGCACTCCTTCATCAGGGCAGTGCATTCAAGCTGCTTGCCGTCGGCATTATAGAAGCGATGTCCGGCCGCTTCCATTTCCGTAACCCAACTGATGTCGGCGCCTTTGGCAAAAGAATCATCTCCGGTGCCGGGAGTCTGCTCCGGTACCGGAGACGTGCCTTCCCTATCGTTGTCGGCCGTGTTCTTGCATGCAATGAAAAGGCATGCGATACTCAAAAAGAAAGTAATAAATTTAATGTGTTTCATGATTCCAAGTATTATAGTAATATAACATTCATTGAAGCAAGGCATCCCGTCTGCCCCATTAAGGCAATTCATACGATGCCGTCCTACCGCAAAATTCCCCCTGCGGCATAGGTACTTCTATCGTTTCACCGTTATAAGTAAGCGTTATTTTCTTCAAAGCCGCATTCATGCAGGCATCCGTCACTGTAAAGACGGACTTTCCTGCCACCGTCTTTATCATTACGGTACAAGGTTCAGAAGCTGTAAGCGACACACCGCCGGCCTGCAGGCCATTGTTGCCCGGATAGAACACCGCCTGCAACAGTTTTTTGTCTGCCGACTGCACCGCCTGTACCAAAGAGTCATTCCTCAGTACACGGAAAGGCAACCGGGCGGACGGAGTGCCCTTTCCCGTATACACGGTATAGCCATAGGTATCATTCACGGGCGCTTGTCCATGGTCAATCCACAAACGGAGAATTTTCACGCTATCCGGCAGATTCTTCTTACCGGCATTTGTTTTGTTGTGCAGCACCCAGTTCGCAGGACGCGTTTCGCAGGCTACGAACGCTTTCCGGCTGTATTCAGGAAGAACGCGGTAAGCAAATTGCCCCTCCTGCACCAGCCAGGGTGTGTTCTTGCCTGAGATTTTCCAGGTATGCACACCGGCTGAAAGAGCCGTTTTCTTGCCTTTCTCCAACAAACAGACATCATTCAGCAAGGCCGTCTGGTCGATAGTGGTACGGATGTGTCCCGGCTGTCCGGACTGCCTGTTCGTCACACCCGCTCCCAAGGCAACCATATAGTCTCCCTGAATAAAATAAGATTTATAAGCCTTTACACCATAAAGCACCTCGTTACAACCGGCACTGCTGCCCCGGTCGTTCACACCCTCTTTCTCCGAAGCATTCATTTTCTCGAAAATATATCCCGCCACTGCATCGCCGCTACCGTCCGTGGCTGCTGCCGCATAATTATGCTTACTGCAATAGCCGCGCCAGTTAACTACCGGTTCCAGGCGCTCCATGCCTTCGCGTGCGGTTACTCCGGGAGATGCCGTTACGTCCCAGCCACCCATGATGGAGCGATATTCGTTGCCGCTGCGCTGAAACAAAGTCATACCGTCCGTAGGGTAGAAATTATAGGCATCGGCAAAGTTGGGCGCACTCTCCAAGCCGTCACAACGCACGGAAGCCATATTCACCATTATGTGGCAGTCGGGGGTTTTCTTTATCAAATCATCGTTATTAAAGAACCAGCGGGTTCCGGAATACATGCCCGGAGCGTACCCCACCATCCGGATATGCTTTTCTTTCACTTCTTTCCATAACTGCCGTAACTCCGCCTGCTCGGTTTCCGTAAAAGCATCCATCCAGTCCGTCAGCACTTTATTCAGCATCTTTGCGTAAGGAATCTCTTTTTCGGCAGCGGTATAGACATACGAGCCACGGTCCAGACAAGGCAAGGTAAATCCTTTATAGTAGTACCAGTTTCCACCGCGTAGAAAGTTCAGGATAGCTTGGGCATTCTTCCTGCTCAGGCGCTCCGCCCACGGTGTCCCTTTCAGCATACCCAGCATATTCAAGGCATTGAAGGTTCCGTCTATGGGATATCCCCAAATCAGGCATTGCTTGCCATGTCCCCACCCTGCACCGTCGGCAGTAAAACCTTCGGTCCAGAAAGAATCGTGCAGAGTAAGCTGGGAAGTCACGCTGATACCTCTCCGGCAAAGTTCTGCCAATACATCCACCATAGGCACCGAACTGTACATTGCAGCTACGGGCAATAGCGAACGGTATGCCAACGCGTTGCCGCCCACCCACCATACATGATTGCGGAAACGTTCTATCGAAACAACGTTCTTGTCGGTTTCATCATGACGCAACGGCTGCGTATAGGCTTGCAGCCCCAATACTTTCAGCATATCGCAAGCGGCCTCCAGCAAAGGAGTTGCACCGCCGCGTTCGGCAAGTTCCATTTTATCCAGCCAGGCGAAATAGATGTTTACCGCAGCCGTAGGAATGGCAAAGCAGGAAGCGTGAAAACGGGAAACGGCGTTCGAGCGTCCGGCTTCCAGCATGCCGTAGTGCACCACCGCTTTCAGCACTTTGTCGCTCAACGACTCGTCTGCCGTCAGCGTACCGCGGCGGTATGCGTCGGCAATGCAGCACAAGCGGTCAAGAGCGTTTCCGATGAAAATACCCACCCGGTCATCGGCTGTTGTATGGAAGCTCTTCCGATAGGCATTGCTACGTTCGAACTCAGCTTCCAAAGCGTCCATATCCGAGAATGTCCCCTCCGGCGTAAGCAACTCCAGACACCTGGCGGGCGGCACGGACATATTCACCTTAGACAGCCTGTAAGGATGCTCATGAAAATAGACACGCAATTTCTTCATAGCCTCCAATTTTGCACTATCGGTGCAGAGGCGCGCTTCGCGGTAATAGCGGTGATAGTTATCGAAAGCAAACTTAACTTCCTGCTCTTGGGCAGAGACAGCCAATGCCGGCAAGCATAGGCAACAAAATAAAACAAGTCTCTTTATCATAGTCAGCCAATACATTATAATATTAATTAAAGGATACCACATTTTCCAGAGGATAAAGTTACGGAGATTTATTGTATAGCAAATGATTTTTGCCGGGAATTTACCGTGCAGCGGGCAAATACATGGTTGCAAACAGTATATGCAATCGTTTGCACAAACTTATAACCCGATATGTATCAACAGAAAAGTTTTATTAGACGCATTCCGCTATTTTTGCGGCAGGATAAATAAGAAGCCCGGCTACGGTCTTCGTATATCTTCCTATTTTTATTACCTTTGGCTGAAAATTGAAATCATACTGATGAACAAACCGCAGATAACCATTAAAGATATTGCCCGGGCATTGAATGTCTCGCCGTCCACCGTGTCGAGAGCGCTCAAGGATAATCCGGACATCAGCCGGGAAACCCGTGACCTCATCCATGCCTACGCCCGCGAACATAACTACAAACCCAATGTGCTTGCCGTGAACCTCCGTTCGAGCCGCAGCAATACGATTGGCGTGATTGTGCCCCAACTGGTGCATCATTTCTTCTCGTGCGTGCTGAGCGGCATCGAGACAGCGGCGGCCAAAGCCGGCTACAACATAATCGTGGCTCAAAGCAACGAGTCCTACGAACAGGAAGTCAAAATCGTCCACTCTTTCCTTGCCGCCCGCGTTTGCGGCGTCATAGCCTCCCTTGCCAAAAACACGGAGCAATACGACCACTATCAGGAGCTGCTGAACAACGACATACCGATTGTGTTTTACGACCGCATCTGTACGGAGCTGAAAACGGAACGGGTGGTTGTGGACGACTATGCCGGCTCGTTTGCCGCCGTAGAGTACATGATTCAGACCGGATGCAAACGCATCTTCTTCTACGGCGCATCTCCGCATCTGGAGATTACCAAAAACCGGCGGAACGGCTATCTGGATGCCATGAAGAAATACAAAGTGCCGGTGGACGACAGCATGATAAAACTGTGCGACAACCGTGAACGCGCCATTGCCATAACGCCCGACCTGCTGGAGAGTGACAACCGTCCCGACGGCTTCTTTGCGATTAATGACGAAACGGCGGCAGGTATATTGTATGCCTGCAAGCTGGTGGGACTGAAAGTGCCGGACGAGGTTTCCATCTGCGGTTTCACCGACGGAGCCATTGCCCAAAGCACCGACCCGAAACTGACCACCGTGGAGCAGCACGGAGAAGAAGTGGGCAAAAGCGCATTCGGCATCCTTACAGACAAGCTGAACGGGCACGAGGGAAAAAGCACCAACAAGATTGTGCGGACAAACCTGGTGGTAAGGGGAACGACCAAATAAAAACACAACCGAATTCATCTATAAACTAATATCATAAAAAACAAGAGAGCAATGAAAGTAAAACCTGATTTAAGTTTCTGGAAACTATGGAATATCAGCTTCGGTTTCTTCGGCGTACAGATTGCGTATGCCCTGCAAAGCGCGAACATCAGCCGTATATTCTCTACTTTAGGAGCCGACCCGCACAGTTTGAGCTATTTCTGGATATTACCGCCGCTGGCAGGTATCATCGTGCAGCCCATCGTAGGAGCTGCCAGCGACAGGACATGGACACGGTTCGGACGTCGCATTCCCTACCTGTTCATCGGCTCGCTGGTTGCGGTACTCGTCATGTGCCTGCTGCCCAATGCCGGCAGCTTCGGTATGGCGGTGAGCACGGCCATGATTTTCGGTCTGGTATCGCTGATGTTTCTGGATACTTCCATTAATATGGCAATGCAGCCGTTCAAGATGATGGTAGGCGACATGGTGAATGAGAAACAGAAAGGACTTGCCTATTCCATCCAGAGTTTCTTATGCAATGCCGGCAGCCTGGTGGGCTATCTGTTCCCGTTCATATTTGCGTGGGTGGGTATCAGCAATACGGCACCCCAGGGCGTAATTCCCGATTCCGTAATCTACTCGTTCTATATCGGGGCCGCCATTCTGATATTCTGCGTTATTTATACAACGGTCAAAGTCAAGGAAATGCCGCCCGCAGAGTATGCCCAATATCACGGTATCACGGAAGAGCAGGAACATGAGAAAATCAATATGCTGAAGCTGCTGGTAAAAGCCCCGAAAGCCTTTTGGACGGTAGGGCTGGTGCAGTTCTTCTGCTGGTTCGCCTTTATGTTCATGTGGACATACACCAACGGAAGCATCGCCGCAAATGTATTTGACGCTCCCACCGTTGAAAATACGGTAAACGGAATCACAAAAATAGTTCTCGACACCAAGAGCCTGCAATATCAGGAAGCTGCCAACTGGGTAGGCGTACTGTTTGCCGTACAGGCTATCGGTTCCGTACTTTGGGCAATCTGCATTCCCATGTTCAAAGACCGCCGTTTCATTTACGCGCTGAGCCTCGTGCTGGGCGGTATCGGATTTATATCCACCTATTTCGTACACAGCCCGTATGTACTGTTCGTATCTTTCCTGCTGATAGGCTGCGCATGGGCCGCCATGCTGGCACTGCCTTTCACCATCCTGACCAACGCCTTGTCCGGCGGACACATGGGTACGTATCTCGGGCTGTTTAACGGAACCATCTGTATTCCGCAAATCGTAGCAGCGGCGTTAGGCGGAAGTATTCTGGCACTGTTTACGCCAGAAGGGATGCTTCCCCCTGAAATAAACATGCTGGTAACGGCAGGTGTGATGCTCATTATCGGAGCTGCCTGCGTATATTTGATAAAAGAGACCAAAGGAGAAAGAGCGTAAACAGCTCCTCTCCTCACCGATGAATATATGCTTCCTCACCGGTAAGAGGGTGTAAAATACACTTGATGATTTCTTTTAGGCACGGATTACGCGGATTGACACGGATTTATTTTATCTCTTTTCCGTGAAATCCGCGTAATCCGTGCCTAAAAATAAATAGCAAACAAATTTTAGTTTTGGCACATTCTTCTTTTTTCCGCATCCTATTTGTTTATCCGTTTATTTGTCTATCTTTACACCGATAACACAGAAAAAGAGCGCCATGAAGAAATACCTTAAAACCGATGAATGGAATATTATAGAAGATAGTTTTCAAGCCGACCGCATGCGGTGGTCGGAAAGCATATTCAGTCTTGGAAACGGCCGTTTCGGACAACGGGGACATTTTGAAGAACCATACAGCAGCGACAGCTATCGCGGCGCATTCGTGGCAGGTATCACCTTTCTGGACAAAACGCGTGTAGGCTGGTGGAAGAACGGTTTTCCGCAATTCTACACACGCATTCCCAATGCTCCGGACTGGAGCAGTATCAGCCTGCGCCTCATCGACGAGGAACTGGACCTGGCACAATGGGATGTGGACAGTTTCAACAGACGCCTCGACATGAAAGCGGGTATTTCTTATCGGGACGCGGAAGTAACCTCTCCGCGGGGAAACAAACTCCGCCTGCACGTGGAACATATCGCCAATATGGCTCACCCCAATCTCTGCCTTATAAAGTACAGCGTTACGTCCGTCAACTATACAGGCAAGGTTTCACTCGTGCCTATCCTTGACGGAGACACCGCGAACCCGGTCAGGCATCCGGATGAAAAGATATGGAATATCCTGCGTTCCGGCACCACCAGCGATTGCGCCTATCTGTGGACGCAAACCAGGCGGGAGGATGCGCAGATATGCTATGCCATGACCTACCGGTTCTTCAAGAACAATAAAGAGACTTTTGCCAACCCGATACGGATAGAAAAAGAAAAACAGGCCGGTTTCAGCGTAGGCACTGAAGTGAAGCCGGGAGATACCGTGACGCTCGTCAAATACATTGCCATAGCATCTTCCCTTTATTATGAACGGCAGGATTTGATAGAAGCCTCCGTAGCAGAAGCCCGCAACGCCCAAAGTACAGGCTGGGATGCTCTGGAACAGGAGCACCGGAATGCCTGGCAGGAGATATGGGACGAAACCGATGTCAGTATCGAAGGCGACCCGGAAGCCCAGCAAGGCATACGTTATAATATCTACCAGCTTTATCAGACCTACCGGGGCGATGACCCGCGCCTGAATATCGGTCCCAAAGGTTTCACAGGAGAGAAGTATGGCGGCAACACCTATTGGAATACCGAATTATGCTGTGTGCCTTTCTTCCTCCTGTCCACTCCGAAGAAAATTGCCGAAAACCTGCTGATGTACCGTTACAAGCAACTTCCCAAAGCCATTGAAAACGCCAGAAAGTTAGGGTTCGGCAACGGCGCCGCCCTTTTTCCGCAAGTCACCGGCAATGGAGAAGAATGCCATAGCGAATGGGAAATCACATTTGAAGAAATCCACCGGAACAATATAATTGTCTATGCCATTCTTCAACACGCCACCCTCACAGGTACATTGGACTACATTGCCCGTTACGGACTGGAAGTGATGATAGCCGTCAGCCGTTTTTGGAGTCAACGGGTATCTTTCTCGCAGCCCAAACAGAAGTACGTCATCCTCGGAGTCACCGGACCCAATGAATACGAGAACAACGTAGACAACAACTGGTACACCAACTACTCCTGCATGCGCTGTCTCAAAACCACTCTCAGCTTTCTTGAAATCATAGCGCGGCAATATCCCGACGAGTATGCCCGCGTGCGTCGCATTACCAATCTGAATTATGCGGAAGAGAGTGAACGCTGGCGGGATATTATCGAACGGATATATTTGCCGGAAGACCCGGAACGCGGTATTTTCATTCAAAACGACGGCTACATGGACAAAGTCCTGCAAAGCACCGATGCCATTCCCGACAACGAGCGCCCTATTAACCAGTATTGGTCATGGGACCGCATCTTGCGCTCCTGCTACATCAAGCAAAGTGATGTTCTGCTTGGCCTATACCTATACTACTTCAACTTCGACACAGAAACCATTCGCCGTAACTTTGAGTTCTACGAGCCGATGACTGTCCATGAGTCTTCCCTTTCCCCGCATATCCATTCCATTCTTGCCGCACGCATTGGAAAAGTGGAGAAAGCCTACCAATTATTCATGCACGCCACCCGTCTCGACCTTGACGACTACAACAACGAAGGCGAACAAGGACTCCACATCACCAGCATGCCGGGCAGTTGGCTTGCGATTGTACGTGGATTTGCCGGATTGCAGATAGTGAATGACATGCTTAAGATAGAGCCCGTCCTACCGGAGAAATGGAACAGTTATTCCTTCAAAGTGAATTACTCAAGCAGCACCCTGCACATACAAGTAAGTAAAGAAATAAAAATCGGCCTGACGGCCGGAAACAAACTGAACATACAGGTATATCAAAACGTTTATGAATTAAAACAAGAGGGGAGTCTGACCATTCCCCTGAAAGACTCGTTTTAATCAGAAACAAATGAAAAAAATGTACCTGTTCGCCCTGGCGATGACGTTTCTCATCACGTCCTGCGGGCAAAAAAAGGGGGAAGATACTGCCCTCGTGCGACCTGTGAAAACCGCTACCGTCAGTTCACAGTCAGTGATCCTTAAAGACTTCTCCGGCATGGTGGAAGCGGTGGAATATGTGAAGCTGGCTTTTAGGGTCAGTGGACAGATCATCAACCTTCCGGTTGTGGAAGGAGAAAGGGCAGCTCATTGCCGCTATCGACCCGCGTGACATTTCCTTGCAATATGCCGCCGACAAGGCTGCCTATGAAACTGCCGCCGCGCAGGTTGAGCGCAACAAACGGTTACTGGGACGTCAGGCCATCTCCCTGCAAGAATATGAAATCAGTGTAGCCAATTATCAGAAAGCAAAATCCGCTTACGAGCTATCCACCAACAATATGCGGGATACGAAACTGCTGGCTCCTTTCGACGGTTCTATCGAAACACGTCTGGTAGAGAACTATCAGCGCGTCAATTCGGGAGAGGGGATCGTACGGCTGGTCAATACTCGGAAACTGCGTATCAAATTTACCGTACCCGACGATTACCTTTACCTGCTTCGTGCCAAAGACGCTACATTCAAAGTAGAATTCGACACTTACAAGGGTACGGTATTCAATGCCAGACTGGAAGAGTATCTTGACATATCAACCGACGGTACAGGTATTCCGGTAACAATCATCATCGACGATGCCGCTTTTGACCGCACTATATATGATGTGAAGCCGGGATTCACCTGTAACATCCGCCTGGCATCGGATATTGCTCCTTTCATAGAAGAAAAACTGATGAATGTGCCGCTAAGCGCCGTATTCGGTGACAGCGAAAACAAGAACACCTATGTATGGATAGTGAAAGACAACAAGGTGAACCGTCGCGAAGTAACCGTATATTCACCTACCGGAGAGGCTAATCTTCTCATATCCAAAGGTCTGAAACCAGGTGAAACCGTTGTCACAGCCGGAGTGTACCAATTGGTGGAAGGACAGAGAATAAAAGAGGTAAAATGACAGAGATATGAACTTAGCTAAATATTCATTAGACAACACCAAGATTGTTTACTTCTTTCTCGCAGTGTTGCTCATCGGCGGTGTATTCTCATTCGGCCGTTTGGGGAAGAAAGAAG
>ERZ773218.2701-NODE-2701-length-13139-cov-5.975772_pt1 | contig 13139 bp, 8 predicted proteins | sample MGYA00580527_ERZ773218 | MGnify/ENA primary metagenome ERZ773218 (study PRJEB29015, sample SAMEA2737763) | human gut metagenome | biome: human gut; feature: human-associated habitat; material: faeces | place: China | collected 2012 ...
CGCCGCGGCGCTGGCGCGGGAGATCATGCAGCGCTATGGCATCGACACCGACCACGTGCTGCGGCACTACGACGTGACGGGCAAGCGCTGCCCCATGCCGTGGGTGGATGACCCGGCGCAGTGGGTGGCGTTTAAGGAGATGCTGACGCCGCAAAACAGTACTACAGTCGAGGAGGATGACGATATGGTACGATACAACAAGATCGAGGACGTGCCCGCGTGGGCGCAGGACACGGTGCGCGCGCTGGTGGATGCGGGCGCACTCGGCGGCGTGGGCGGCGGTAATCTGGATCTGTCCATGGATATGATCCGTGGCCTTGTGGTCGGCACCAAGTACGCAGCGGCATGCAACCCCCGGTACGAGACGATCAAGGACATGCCCGACTGGGCGCAGGAGGGCGTGCAGCGTCTGGTGGAGCGCGGCGCGCTCAAAGGAGACGCCGACGGCAATCTGAACGTGACGATGGATATGCTGCGCACGATGATCGTGTGCCAGCGCATGGTCGATGAAAAGTAAAGGAGAAATACATATGAATGCACCTAGTAAAGCAATGGAACTGAAGGCAGCCATCTCGGCTGTGCTGGCCGGCATGACGGCGTTCTGGGGGTGGACAGGCTGGCTCGTGATCGTCTGGCTGATTACGATGATCCTGGACTATGCGACCGGCTCGTGGGCGGCGCTGTCGACCGGGTCGTGGGACAGCGCCGTAGCGCGTGCCGGCCTGTGGCACAAGCTCGGCAGCATCGTGGCCATGCTGGTGGCACTGCTGCTGGATGTGGCGCTGTCGGCGATTATCAATTATGGCGGATTGGGATTTGAGCTGCCGTTTACATATAAGACGGCTTTCTTGCCTTTGGTGGCGATTTGGTACATCGTGACGGAACTGGGCAGTATCACAGAAAATGCGGCGAGGCTGGGCGCTCCGGTGCCGAAGTTCCTGACGGACTGCCTGGCAAAGCTGAAGGACAAAACGGACGAACATAAATAACAGCATCCCCGCCGGAGAACCCGGCGGGGAAAACACTAAGGAGGCTATTATGGACGCAGGGCAGACCACCAGCTATATCGACGAAAACGGGCAGAAAAAGACCGGCATCGTCGCGCCGAGCTACAACAAGGACACGGACTATGCGAAATATATGCAGCGAGCTGCTGCGGATGGCGACATGGGTGCGGCATCGTACTACGAGAGCCAGCGGAACAAGAAGATCGCCGGGGAGGGCATGGATTACAGCCCGTCGAGCCTATACGCGCAGTATGCAAAGCAGTACACACAGGATGAAATGAACCGGCTCGAGAGCGGATACACGCCGAGCTACAACGTGGGGACGGACTACGCCAGCATGGTGGAGAAGGCGGCAAAAAACGGCGACTACGCCGCTGCGGCCTACTACGAGCAGCAGCGGAACAAGAAGATCGCTGGTGAGGGTATAACACAATATCAGCCGGAATACACCTACCAGAAATACGCGAAAGACTACGATGACGCACAGCGGGCGGAGCTGGAGCGTGGATACCGGACGGCGGCGGAAAAGGCTCAGGAGACCGGCTACCTCGAGAGCACGCTGAACATGCTGCAGGAGCAACTGAAGCAGCAGCTTGCGGCGAACGAGACGGAGAGCGCCAAGCAGACGGAGCTTGCGATGCTGAAGCTCCAGCAGCAGAAAGAGGAAGCGAAGAAGAAATACGACAGCACAGACCGGCAGCTTTACATCGACATGATGAAGGAGCAGAAGGCACTTCCGGAGCAACTGGCCGGGGCCGGGTACACGGGCGGTGCCACGGAGAGCTCGCTGCTGAAAAACAGGCTATCGTATGAGCAGGCGCTGCGAGAAAACGAGGGCGGCCGCGCAAGCGCGATGACGGCACTGGATGTTGCCGGAAATGCAGCGGAGCTGCAGCGGCAGATCGCAAAATCGCAGGCTGACCAGACGGCGCGCAGCAACTACCTGACCAACTACAGCAGCATCATGAGCGGGCTGCAGAGCCAGCGAAACTACGAGCGGGAGCAGGAGCTGGAAAGGAAACAGCAGGAGATCAGCTACGCACTGGCGGCGGCGGACAACCTGGCCAAATACGGCGATTTTTCCGGGTACGCGAAGGTGACAGACGGCGACGGAAACCGCCTGTATTCCGACGAGCAGATTGCGGCCATGAAGGCCGAGTATGACGCGCTGAAGGCGGCGAGCACCAGAACAAGAAGCACGGGCGGCGGCGGGGGTTATAGCTACAGCGATTACAGCTATACACCGGCGGAGACGCAGGAAGAAACCGAGGAGACGCAGGACTGGACATCTGGCGATTTTGTGGCGAAGCTGGCTGAGGCGAAGCAGTCGGGATGGACGAACAAGCAGCTCCGGGCGCAGATCGACCAGGCGAAAAAAGACGGCCTGATCTCCAGGGACAGCGCAATCCGGCTGAAGTACCAGTACAGAGATTAAGGGGGCACACCATGGCAATGTCGACGGGCGAGTTCATGCGGAAGTATGGGCTGAAGAAAGGAACACAGAAAACGCAGACGCAGGGGGCGGGCGGGCCCCTTGCGTCGGGGGGGGAACTTTCAACCGGCGAGTTTATGCAGACGTTCAACGCGAAGGCGGCGGAGCCGGTGCACCATTACGCGACGATGCATTTCGACGAGAAAAAGAAACAGAAGAAAACGCAGAACCCGGAACTGCCGAAGGGACTTTCATTCGGCGAGTACCTGAAGCTCGGCACGAAGGACGCAAAGGAATACTTAAACGCTATTGGCAACCTGCCGCGCACGATCTTCGACAAGACAATCGACACAGTGGACAACGCCGAAAAGGGTGTGGCCGACCTCGGGAAGCAAGTTACCGGCAAATGGGACAGCTCGGACATCCAGCGCTGGGCGGCGGAGAAAGAAGCGCCGGCACAGCCGGATGACAAAGAGACCGGGAAGGGTATGCTGTGGAAGGGCGTGACGCAGGCGGCAAACGGCTTTGCGCAGACGCTCGGCTGGCTGCCGGGCAACGCGCTGAAAGAATTGGGCTGGGAGAATAACCCCTTTTCCAACTTAGCAGAGGCGCAGCAGCAGATCGCGGACGCTGCGCAGGAATACTACGGCAAGAACATGCAGAACGGCACGAAGGGGCAGAAGATCGCAGACGAGATCGGCACGTCGACTGTAGCAGCACTGCCGCAGGCAATCATGGCGATGATGACAATGGGCGGGAGTGCGGAAGCGCAGCTTGCAACAGGCGGAGCAAGGGCTGCCGCGACACTGCCGGGCATCGTCGGAAACGCGAAAACTTCGGCAGTCACTGCGCAGCAGATGGCGCAGGCAATGGCGAAGGATCCGAACTTCTGGTTGGCGTTTTCACAGGTGGCTGGGCGGAACTACCAGGACGCAAAAGCGGACGGCGCATCGGATTGGGAAGCAAATGCGTTTGCCATGGCCAACGGGCTTGTGAACGCGGCGGCCGAAGTGAGCGGCGGTATTCAGAAGCTGCCGGGTGAGCTGCAGGTGAGTGAGAGCGCGCTGAAATCGTGGATCAAGTCGGCCGCGGAAGAAGGTCAGGAAGAAGTCGTGCAGGGCGTGCTGGAGCGCGCGCTGCAGAACCTGATCTACAACAAGGGGAACAAGGTGTTTTCGACGAAGGACGAGGACGCCGTGCTCAACCCCGTGACGGGCGCGAAGGAATTCGGACTCGGTATGACCGTCGGTGGCATCCTCGGCGGAGGACAGACGATTGTCGGAAAAGCCGCAGGGCTCGCGCGCGGAGCGGCGGGGAACGTACAGGCCGACGTGCGGGAACTGCCGAAGGCGCAAACCGTTGAGGAAAACACGCAGGAAGCCGACAATCCAGCGAAGGCGGCGCAGGTGACGGAAGTACGCGAACTGCCAGCGGAGCAGACAAGCGTGGAGACGCAGACAGCAGAAGCACGCGAGCTGCCAATGGGGCAGGTGAGTGCGGAGTCGCAGGTGCGGGAACTGCTGGGCGGCGAGGTGACGAACAGCAAGGCGGAGAGGATCCTTGCAAATGCCGAGCTCCGGACAGCATTTGAAACTGTGACCGGCGAGACGCTGGCCGGAACCAAGGCGCAGCAGCGCGAGACCATCAAGCGAGCGGCAGAATCACAAAATGCGCAAATTCAGCAAGTCCAGTCACAAAATCAGCAAGTTCATTCACAAAATCAGGCGAAAATTGTGAATGAACCGGTTGCAAGCACGGCAAACGCGCAGGAAAGCGACAATTTTGCAGATGTGCGGGGGCTGCCGTCTGCCGATACGCAGGTCAAAAGCAAAAATGAACGCACTTCGAAGGCTATGCCACTTTTGCCAGAGAGATCAGAAATCGCAGGCTCGCAGGGGCTTCCGGTGCGAGCAGATAATGCGGTGTACAAAGTGGTTGAGATACCACAGGAGAAAATCGACGAGATATCCGCGTATGTTGATTCTGTCGAAAGCGCTACGGCGAGAAAAAAATATAAGCGGATTATTAAAGACTTGTTCATGGGTAAGACCTTCAAGAATGCGAACACATTGGCGAACGGACTGTATTACGAAATCGGCATTGGCTCGAAGGGAATTGGCGAGATTATTTCGAGGCAGCCAGTAAGCGCTGATACATTGGCAATGCTGGAGCAGCTGGACGAAATTGTGGAAAATGCGAAGTGGATGGCAAGCGAGCCGTCAAAGCACACGGCGCGCCACTTGAAGAGGACAGACATTTTTGAAACGAAAGCCATGTTCGGAGAGCTGCCAGGCGTCGCAAGAATGCGTGTGAATGTGGGAGACCAGGGAAACAACCTGTACTATTTGACAAATGTAAAAACAGAGGCTTCAAACTCTCAACCGCGCAACAACGATCGTTGGAAACGCGGGATAGAGAGTGAAGCCTCTGCAAGTAATATGGTATCAGAATCGAAAAGAGATGTCAAGAGCACGCAGGCGAAAGAAAGCGCACGAACTGCGGCCGAAGGCTACGCACGCGAGCACGGACTGCTGACCGGAGAAAACACGAGCAGATCGGCGGTGGAAGAAAACGCGCGCGTGATGCGCGAGGCGCAGGAGAACGAGGCGGAGCGGCAGGAACTGCGAGACAACCCTGTGGAGCCGGGCACGCACGCGGAAAGGATGGGCGTCAAGATCAGCCACCCGTTTGCGCCGATCACGAACGTGGACGACCTTGTAACAGAGGCGAAATACGCCAAAAAGGCGAGCCGGGACATCGAGAAGAAAATCCGGGAGCTGAACCCGACACCGGCAGAGAAAGAATTTGCGCAGGGAATCGCAAAAGGGGCATCATTCGACAGCGCCGGGAACATCGTGGGCGGAACGTACACGGCGGAGCAGATACCGACGACCATGTCAAAGGAAAAGGTGACGCAGCTCGCGTACTACTATATGGCGAAAAACGACTACGCGGGCAAACTGATCCGGAGCCGCAAATACGCCGCGCAGCGGCAGTGGCAGGCGAAGCTGGAGGAGCTATTCGGAACACCAGATGACCGGAAGCTACCGGGCGCACTGAGCTTGCAGGTGAACACGATGCAGCGGAACGTGGAGAAAACATTCGGGAAGGAACTGGGAAAGAAAATCAACGAAGAGCTCTTCAACCCGATCCTCGAAAATTCCGCAGAAAAGATCCGCTTTATTAACCGGATGTTTGACCGCGTGCGCGGGTTCGACCTGAGCGAATCGGAGAGCGCGCTGGTGCAGCGAGTGATCGAAGGGACCGCGGCGGCGGACCAGGTGAGCAAGCTGGACCCGGATATGCAAAAGCGCGTGACGGATGCGGCAACGAGCACGGACGTGAAGAAGACCGCTGCGGAAATGAACATTCCGCAGGAGCAAATGGAGCTCGTGGAGCGATACAAGGCGTGGCTGGACACGCAGGCAAGGCTGCAGGGTGCGGACGTGGACGCAAAGAAAATCGAAGAAGCGGCGGCGGAATACAAAAAAGCCTATAACGAATTCTACGACCTGATCAACGAATTCCTCGTGAGCCATGGGTATGATCCGATCGGTTACGTGAAGGGGTACGCGCCACACATGCAGCCGGAGAAGGTGCAGGAGGGAACAGCAAAGTTCCTGAAACTGATCGGGATCGACACGCAGGTGTCGGAGCTGCCGACGGCCATCGCGGGCAGAACGGACAGCTTCCGGCCGGGAAAGCAGTGGAATCCGTATTTCCTCGAGCGCACGAAAACGAGCAACGATAACGTAGAATATGACGCGGTAAGCGGTTATGAATCCTACGTCAACTACATGACGAATGTCCTATATCACACGGACGACATCATGAAGCTGCGCGAAATGTCCAAATACTTTCGCGGGAAGTATGCGCGGGACGGGATCAGCGACCGGATCGCGCAGGCGAGAGAGATGCACAATGCATCGCTGGAGCAGAAGATCGGATTCCTGGAATCGGCGGACCGGATCGCGGAGGGAACGCGCCTGACGGAGGAGCAGGCAGACGCGGCACTGGACAAATACATCGACAGCTTGTTTGAAAACATCAACGGAATGACGAAGTACGGGCAGTTCGTGTCCGTGCTGGATGACTATACGAACAAGCTGGCAGGAAAACGGACGACAGGAGATCGCACAATAGAGCACGAGGTGGGAAGAACAGCTCTAAATATCGGCAACAAGCTGACAAAAATTTTCGGAGAAAGCACCATCGTGGGCAACCTGTCATCCGCACTGAACCAGACGGCACAGATCCCGATGCTGACAGCGGAGGTGGGCGTGGGAAACGTCGCAGAAGCTGTCCGGGACATCGTGACCGGGGAGACAAAGGCGGACGGATGGGAAGGCGCAAGTGACTTTCTGACCGGTAAGCGGGGAATTGACCAGCTGACGGAAACTAAGGGGCTGGGGAAGGTGATGGACGTTGCCGCTATCCCGTTCGAAGCGGTGGACGACGTGGCCAGCCGCGTGATCGTGCGTGCAAAATACCTGCAGGAAGTGAAAAACGGCGCAACGCACGAGGAAGCCATGAGGGCGGCGGATGAATATGCCAGCAGGATGGTGGGCAACCGCATCCAGGGCGCGAAGCCGATGGCGTTTGAAGGTAGCCGGTTGAGCCAGAAGGTGCTGACAACATTCCAGCTAGAGGTAGCCAATGCATGGAGCCATATCACGCACGACCTGCCGATGGAATATCAGACGATGGCGAAGACGCAGGGGCAGAACGTCGCCGTGAAGAAGTTTGCGGGGCTGGCGATGAAGTACCTGCTGGAAGCGTTCCTCTTCAACCGACTGACGGAATGGATCTATGGCGGAACGCCGGCGCCGTTCGACGTGATCGGATATGTGACAGGCGCTATCGGCGCAGGCGAGGGGCTGAGTACGAACAAGTACCTGCTGACGGCGTTGGACAATACACTGGAGGCAGTGACCGGAGAACGTGGGCTTGGAACAGAAAAACCAGATGGAGGCTTTGACACAGAGGCGGCCGCGAAACAGCTTGGATACACGGTGTCGGGCGACATCCCGTTCCTGTCGAACGCGCTGTCTGCGGTAGGGGCGAGTGATAGCAACATGCCGCTGCCGACTATCCCGTTGAAAACGGGAGCGGATGTCGCAAAAATGATTGTTGGCAAAGACGCAGACACGCGCAAAGAAGCAGCACAGAAACTGGCGGAGGACGCACCGAAGGAGCTGAAGACATGGCTGCCGATGGGAAACCAGATCTATAAGACCGGCAAGGGCGTCGAGACGCTTGTGCGCGGCGGTGCATATTCCGGGTATGGAGACTCCGAGCGGCTGAAGTATCCTGTGGACACGAGCGGGCCGAAGGGCCTGCTGAAAGGCGCGCAGATGGTGCTGTTTGGGCCGAATGCGACGCAGGACGCGAACGAGTTCTATGCATCCGCTGACAGGAGCCTGACCGTGAAGCAGACGCAGGCGTATCGGGATATCGTCGCCAGCGGGGCGGATAAAAAGACCGTGTATGAAACCATGCAGGCGGTGCGCAGTGTGGATGACGACGACCCGGAGACGGCGGCAAAAGCGAAGCGCGACGCGATCCGCAACGCGGATCTGCCGGACAGATACAAACAGCAGATCTATTCGGCAATGATTGGCGACGGGAAGGACGTGAAGTTCAGCGCGCTGCGGTCGGAAAAAATGTCGTGGGACAGCATCATGGATTGCTACGACGTTTACGACCGGATCAACCGGGACGACGAGAAAGCGTCCGTAAAGGCGGTTGAGTTTGCAGCGGAGGTGGATCGCATGAACCTTTCCGACGCCCAGAAGACGGCCGTGAAAAGCAATCTGGTGTTTTACTCCGGCGTGCAGGCAAAAGCCGAAACGTATGAGAAAATCACCGGAGCGGGCGTCAGCACGAGCGAGGCGGAAACACTCGCGCGCACGATTGGAGCACTGACCCCGGAGGAAGGCACGGACAGCGTGACAGCTATGCAGAAATACAAAGCAATCGTTGACAGCGGCGTTTCCGATGCGACGGCAGCGGCGGCCGTACAGGCGATCATGCCGGATTCCATCGCCGTGAAATTCTCGGCGGTGCGCCAGTGGAACGTGCCGGCGGAGAAATACGTTGAAGTGTATGAAGCAACGGAGGGAATCAAAGAAAAGTACGGCAAGAAATCTCTAAACGCAGGCATGGCAAAAGCGGCGATTGACTCCGTGAGCGGCTTGACGCAGGAACAGCGCGCGGCACTGTGGCAGATCCAGAACAAGAGCTGGAAGCCGTATAAAAACCCGTACTCCACTTCGGTGGGAAGCAGTGTGCGGGCAAGGCTGGAGAGCGGGACGGTGACAAACAGTCTCCCAACGGGCACAAGCAGGACGGCCGGGACGCTCTGGTTGCCGAGGTGATGGCGGTTGACAAAAGCGGAGGATGAACTTATAATAAAGCCAGCCTCGCGGAAGGGAGGGCGGTAAACTCTCCTTATATGTTGGACACAGCATCTACACACCGCGACGGCTATATGCTGATATATCGACGTTTTTAAAGGCTTCAAATCCCTCCTTCTCCGCCAAAAACAAGACGCCGGTCATCGGCGTCTTGTTTCTCTATCTGCATATCTGGAGAGTTACCGAAGCGGTCATAACGGGGCGGTCTTGAAAACCGTTAGGCGGCAACGCCACAGGGGTTCGAATCCCTTACTCTCCGCCATGAGTCCACCGTGATTTTGGATCACGGTGGACTTTTTCCATGCCTGAAAACCGCTTGAGATCAGGGGCTTTCGGCTGTTTCAGCTTATAACAAATCCCCGCTGCGGAGTGATTCTGCGGCGGGAATTCGTACAGCCGAAACAGAACTGAATTTTGATCATCTGCTCGAGTTCGCGGTTTTTGTCCGGCCCTCGTATTCCGCGATGTAGCCGAGCTTATCCAATAGCGTCTGGTCGATGCGCAGTGTGTATCGGCTCAGGTTGTCCTTCATTTTGCCGTTCCTCCGTGACGAAGTATTGGCGAAATTCTAGCGTCATATGGTTGCAAAATGCAGAAATGACGCATATTTGACGCATAACGGTAAGCGCGAATGAGCGTTCTATACAGAACTTCGCTTTGCATGCGCGCGCCTTTCCGTTAGAACGCAGATTTTTCCGGTACGCCTTGTAATCCGGCGATCGTGTGCGCTATAATCGACACATTATGAGGGCTTGCCTGTCGAATACACAGACCACTACAAGTGCCCATGAAAGGAGAAATCATTATGAATCCCAGACTTTCCACCAAAATCCTGCGTCCCGACTTTCAGGGCGAGTTTACGGCAAGCATTCTTGCGGCAGCGGCATCTCCCGACCTGATTTCTTTTGCGGGCGGTCTGCCGAACCCGGTCTCGTTCCCGGTCGAGGCGATGGACAAGGCAACGCACAAAGTCCTTGAGAAAAACGGCGTCATGGCGCTGCAGTACAGCGGCACGCAGGGCTATCTGCCGCTGCGCGAGTGGGTCGCAAAGCGCTATGAAACGATGGGCGTCTACGGCGTGACGGCCGACGACATCATCATCACCAACGGCTCGCAGCAGGTGCTGACGATGATCGGCGCGTGCATGCTCGACCCCGGCGACAAGATCATCGTCGAGAACCCGACCTATCTCGTCGCGCTGCAGTCGTTCCACTTCTTCGATCCCGAGGTCCTGCCCGTGACCATCAACCCCGACGGCATCGACTGCGACGAGCTGGCGGCGACCGTGCAGGCCAACCCGGACGTGAAATTTGCCTACGTCATCCCGAACTTCCAGAACCCCACCGGCCTGAGCTACAGCAAGGAAGTGCATGACCGCGTTGTGGAGATCTTCAAGGGCACGGACATCGTCGTGCTGGAGGACAACCCGTACCGTGAGCTGCGCTTTTCCGGCACCGCGACCGACAGCTTCGGCAAGGAGCTGGGCGAGCAGTGCTGCATGCTCGGCACGTTTTCCAAGATCGTTGCCCCCGGCATGCGCATCGGCTGGGTGTGCGTGCGCAACAAGGCGCTGCGCGAAAAGCTCCTGAGCTACAAGGCGACCGCCGACCTGCACACCAACATCTTCTCGCAGCTCGTTCTGGCGCAGTACCTCGCTGACAACGACATTGACGCGCACATCGAGAAGACGAAGGTGCTCTACAAGCACAAAGCGGAGCTGATGATGGACTGCATGCGCAAGTATCTCCCGGAGGGCGTGGAGTTCACGCCGACGGAGGGCGGCATGTTCCTGTGGGCCAAGCTGCCGAACGGCATGTCCGCGGTCGACCTTTACCGCGTCGCGCTCGCCAGGGGCGTTGCCATCTGCCCGGGCGACCCGTTCTATGAAAAGGAGCGCAACGTCAGCACGTTCCGCATCAATTACTCCAACAGCAGCGACGAGGTCATCGAAAAGGGCATCCGCATCCTCGGCGAAGCCTGCGCGGAGCTGATCGCGAAGAAAGGCAACTGATCCAAAGCAAGATAACCAAACAGCCGCACCGTGAGGCCACGGTGCGGCTGTTTTTATACGTAGGATTTCGTTCTGCGCATGTCGAGCACCAGCTCGGGATCGTCCGCGCGCATCCGCTCGAGAATGCCGTCCAGCGCATCCGGGTCGCGCGCGAGCGCGTCCAGCTCCGGCTGCGTGAGACCGACGAGCTGCAAAAACGCAACTTTTCCGTGCACCGTCTCGATCGGGGCGACGGTCGTGTCGCTGACGATGGCCAGCCCCGTGATGGCCGAGTTCAGCTCCGGGTGCAGGGAGCTGCCGTCGCCGGGGATGTACGCGCCCGGCTCGAAGAAATTGCCGGTCTGATACGTGTAGCGCGCCAGCTGGGCCAGCAGGTCGAGCGCCCACGTGCCGGTCTCGGCATAGCTCTCGCGCACCTTCATGGTCATTTCATAGCCCCATTTGCTGTACTCGGCGCCGAAGGCCGCCATGCTCGGGTACAGCTCGCTCATGCCGTAGGTGACGATGTGCTGATAGCCCTTGCCCGTGTCGTAGACGGCGAAGCCGTCGAGATACTCGTCTCCGCCGAAGGCTGCGCGGTCGTGCAGCTCGCTCTCAAAGCATACCGGTTCCGTTTTGGGGTAGCGCCTGGCAAAGGCCGCCTCGATCGCATCCCGGCCGGGGGCCCAGTCGGGGTGCTTTTTCATCCGCTTTGCGTATTCTTCTCTCGTCATGTTGTGTCCGCCTTTCGTCGATTTACTCCAGTGCTTCGTGCACGGAAAAATGGTTCTTGTGGTAGGTCAGCAGCCCCTCGCGCTGCATCCGCGACAGCTCGCTGCACATGGCGCTGCGGTCCACGCCCAGATAGTCGGCCAGCTGCTGGCGGTTGTAGGGAATGTCAAAGCTGTACTGTCCGGCGCGCTTGACACACTCGGAAAAGTACGACATGAGCCGGGCGCGGATGCCCTTCGGCGTTGTGTGCAGGATGCGCTGCGAGAGCTGCAGGTTCTTGACCGCGCACACGGTCAGCAGGTTTTGAATGAGCTTGGCGTGAAACGGGCAGGCGTTCGTGCACGTCGTGAGCACCTTGCCGATGTTCAAAAACAGCACCTCGGTGTCCTCCGAGGCGGTCACGCTGATGAGCAGCGGCTCGCCCGGGATGCAGGCATAGGGCTCGGCAAATACTTCGCCCGGGCCGACGTGGCCGAGCAGACTGTGGCTGCCCCAGACGTCGTCGTAGCCGATCATGGCCATGCCGGTGAGCACCATGCCGAGCTGCTCGGTCGGCGCGCCCTCGGCGAGAATGGTCTCGCCCCGGTCGTAATGCTTTTGTGCCGCGCCGAGACATTGCAGCAGCAGCGGCAGTTCATCGCTGCCAATGCCGCGAAAGAGGCGCGTGTTGGATAGCATGATGTTCATTTTTTTGCTCCATTTGTTGTTCTGACAACGGATTTGTGGGTCTTATTATGCTATCTTATGCACAGAAAGTCAAGACCGCCGGGCGGGGGCCCGGACGATTTTTGGAAAGGGAAGGGATATTATGATCCGTAAGATCATCCACATTGACGAAGAAAAGTGCAACGGCTGCGGCGCGTGCGCGACGGCCTGCCACGAGGGGGCTATCGGCATCGTGAACGGCAAGGCCAAGCTCCTGCGCGACGATTACTGCGATGGTTTCGGCGACTGCCTGCCCGCCTGCCCGATGGATGCCATCCATTTTGTCGAGCGCGAAGCGGCGGCGTATGACGAGGCGGCCGTGCAGGCCAACAAGCGCAAAAAGCAGGCGCAGAGCGCACATGCCGCGCACGCCGGCGGCTGCCCCGGCCACCAGATGCACCGCTTCCAGTGTGAAGAGTCGGCCGCGGCAGCGACGCCGGCGGCACAGCCGTCGCAGCTCGGCCAGTGGCCGTGCCAGATCAAGCTCGTGCCGGTCAACGCGCCGTACTTTCAGGGCGCGAAGCTGCTCATTGCGGCCGACTGCACGGCGTATGCCTACGCGAACATGCACAGTGAGTTCATGAAAGGGAAGATCACGCTCATCGGCTGCCCGAAGCTCGATGCGGTGGATTACACCGACAAGCTCACGGAGATCATCCGGGGCAACGACATTCAGAGCGTGACCATCGTGCGCATGGAGGTGCCGTGCTGCGGCGGACTCGAGCACGCGGCGCGGGAGGCGCTGCGCGCGAGCGGAAAGTTCCTGCCATGGCAGGTCGTCACGATCTCGATCGACGGGAAGATCCTCGACCGCTGAGCGCGTTTTTCCGGCCCTGCCCGCGCACGCGGGCAGGGCC
>ERZ773218.2716-NODE-2716-length-13071-cov-2.847880_pt1 | contig 13071 bp, 10 predicted proteins | sample MGYA00580527_ERZ773218 | MGnify/ENA primary metagenome ERZ773218 (study PRJEB29015, sample SAMEA2737763) | human gut metagenome | biome: human gut; feature: human-associated habitat; material: faeces | place: China | collected 2012 ...
CCTGCAACCGGCGAACGCCACGTAGAGAAAACCTCGCTGGCAGTGGAAGGCGCACCCCACATCTGGGCATTTTCCTCTGATTATGTGGATTTAAGCGCCCAGCACACTGGTGTGAAATTCGTACAGCCCATCCAGGGCAGTGACCGCTGCAGCGTCCGTTTCCCGTATCTGAAGGGAAAAACCTGGTCTGAGCAGTTAGGCGAAGAGATCCAGGGCGGCAAAGTCCCGGCAGATACAGTCCGCACCGCTTTAGAACAGGTGCTGGCAGTGAAAACGGAGTGCGTGCAGAAGTTTATCGTAACACCCGAATTTACAGAAGTCTTTGGAGAGGTGGAGTCAAAAGAGGTCTGGAGTTCTCTTTCCATTTCCAATATTGACGCTTTATTTGAAAATATTTTACTGACCGATGACGGCATGTACTGCCTGGACTACGAGTGGGTATTCTCCTTCCCGATTCCAGAGACTTTCATCCGTTACCGGATCCTGTTCTATTTCCACCGCCAGTTCCACAGCCTGCTGACAGCATATCCAACCGTGGACCAGTGGCTTGCGGAATTTGGTATTGGAGAAGAAGAACAGGAGATCTTCCGCCAGATGGAAGAGCATTTCCAGCGGTATGTCCATGGGGAAAACCAGCAGATCTATCTGGAAAATTATCTGGTGAAAACGAAAAATGCCAGGGAGTTAGCCAGAGTAGATGGCGAGCTGGAGCGCACCAAAGAGCGGCTGGAGCAGGTAAAGTTGCAGAGCCACCAGAAGGACACGGAGATCCGCAAGATCACAGAGGTCCAGCGTTTGACCAACAACCATGTGACCAACCTGGAAGTGATCATTTCCAATCTACGCCATGAAAATGAAGAGCTTGGCAAGGCATTGACTTATTATCACAAGCATGAGGCTGTCATTTTCAAGGTACGACGGAAGCTAGGCGAGGCATTTAATAAAAAATTCCCGAAGGGCAGCCTGAAACGGAAAAAACTGTCCTATATGAAGGAATATGTGTTCCATCCGTTCCGTTCCCTGAAGCTGTATACGTCAGAAGAAGGCAAAAACTTAAAAGACGGCGATTTCTCCATCGGTTCGGTGTACCGGGAACATGGAAAACTGCATTTCCCGAAGGTGGAGAATCCGCAGGTATCCATCGTGATTCCGGTTTACAACCAGATCCATTATACTTACGCCTGTCTGGTGTCTATTTTAGAGCATACCAAGGACGTCACTTATGAGGTGATCATCGCCGATGATGTGTCTACAGATGCCACCGAGCATTTAAGCCGCTATGCGGAAGGTCTGGTGATCTGCCGCAATTCTACCAATCAGGGGTTCCTACGCAACTGCAACCAGGCGGCGAAAGCAGCCCGCGGGAAATATGTGATGTTCTTAAATAATGATACCCAGGTGACGGAAGGCTGGCTTTCTTCCCTGGTGGATCTGATCGAGTCCGATCCGACCATCGGCATGGTAGGCTCCAAGCTGGTTTACCCAGATGGAAGATTACAGGAGGCTGGCGGCATCATCTGGAGCGATGGTTCCGGCTGGAACTATGGCCGTCTGGATAACCCGGATAAGCCGGAATATAACTATGTGAAGGATGTGGATTACATTTCCGGTGCGGCGATCCTGTTGTCGAATGATCTGTGGAAGCAGATCGGCGGATTTGATACCCGCTTTGCCCCGGCATACTGTGAAGATTCCGATCTGGCCTTTGAGGTGAGAAAAGCCGGATACCGGGTGGTATATCAGCCATTGTCCAAGGTGATTCATTTTGAGGGTGTGTCTAACGGAACCGATGTCCAGGGAAGTGGTCTGAAACGGTATCAGGTGGTCAATAATAAAAAACTCCGGGAAAAATGGGCGGCAGAGCTGGCATGCCAGTGTGAGAACAACGGCAATCCTGATCCATTCCGGGCCCGTGAACGGAGTATGGGCAAGAAGATCATCCTGGTGGTGGATCATTATGTGCCGACTTATGACCGGGATGCTGGTTCCAAGACCACGTTCCAGTATCTGAAGATGTTCCTGAAAAAAGGTTATGTGGTGAAATTCCTGGGAGATAATTTCCTCCATGAGGAACCGTACTCCACTACCTTACAGCAGATGGGTATCGAGATCCTCTATGGACCGGAGTACCAGGTGGGGATCTGGGACTGGTTAAAGGATCATGGGGATGATATCGCCATTGCGTATCTGAACCGGCCGCATATTGCGTCCAAATACATTGACTTTATCAAAGAAAACACCAATATTAAGGTGATCTACTACGGTCATGACCTGCATTTTTTGCGGGAAGGCAGAGAATTTGCCTTAACCGGAGATCCGGCCCTGAAGCAGTCCTCTGAATACTGGAAGGCGGTGGAGACATCCCTCATGTACAAGGCGGCGATGTCCTATTATCCATCCTATATTGAGCGGGATGCCATCAAGGCAGAGGACGAGGAGATTCCGGTAAAGGATATTGTGGCTTATGTGTACGATGAATTTAAGGATAAGATCCCGGCTGATTTTGAAAAGAGGGAAGGAATCCTGTTTGTAGGTGGTTTTGCCCATCCACCGAACGCAGACGCAGTTCTGTGGTTCGTGAGGGAGGTTTACCCGCTTCTTCGGAGCGATATGGAAGCGAAGGGCCAGAAAGCCCCGGATTTTTATGTAGTCGGTTCCAAAGTCACGGATGAGATCAAGGCATTAGAGCAGCCGGGCAACGGTGTGATCATCAAGGGCTTTGTCAGCGAAGAAGAACTGGCAGAGCTTTACGATACCACCCGGATTGTGGTGGTACCGCTGCGGTATGGCGCAGGCGTCAAAGGAAAGGTAGTCGAGGCACTTTACAACGGAGCAGCCATTGTGACCACTTCCGTAGGCTCCGAGGGGATTCCGGAGGCGGAAACCGTGATGGAGATCGAAGATTCCCCAGAGCAGTTTGCCCGGGCAGTGGCAGATCTCTACGCAGATCCGTCCCGCTGCAGACAGATGAGCGATAAGACCCAGGAGTATGTCCGCAGGCATTATAGCGTGGATGCAGCGTGGGAAGTGATAAGGGAAGATTTTGAACGCAGATAAGCATTCCCCCGCTTCAAGTGCGCGGAGCACTAAGCGGCGGGTGAGGAGGGATGCTTATGGCAGTGGGAGTTGAAAGTTCCTATGGGCAGTTTGTTCCTGCATTTTTGCAAGGCAGCCTAAAAAGACATGAAAATTGCACAATTTTACTCTTGAAAATCAGAGTTTTATGGTATACTTTAGGTATGCTGAGAACCCGGCAGCTTATGGGCGCAGCCGGGTTCTCGTTTTTTATGGAATACCATTTTTTATAAGGAGGAGTTTTGTCATGAAATATTCATTATTTACGGTAAGTGTACCGGAGATGACACTGGAGGAAGCTGCAAAGAAGATGCAGGAGTATGGTTATGATGGTGTAGACTGGCGTGTTACTGATATTCCGACAGATCCAGAGATTTTAAAAGAGGCACCTTCCTATTGGAAAAATAACTATTGCACCGTTGACATCAACAAGGTAGAGGAGCAGGCAGAAGAGATCAAGGCACTTTCTGACAAGTATGGTCTGGAGATTAACGCGTTAGCAACCTACTTAGACTGCAGCATGGACCCAGAGAAGATCGAGAGCTGCATGAGAGCTGCTAAGAAGATGGGCTGCTCCAGAATCCGTGTCAACGCATTAAAATACGATGTTGCCCGCAACTATACCGAGATCTTTGCTGAGGCAGTTGCCGGATTTAAGAAGGTAGAAGAGCTGGCAAAGAAGACCGGAATCAAGGCTGACTTTGAGATGCATATGGGAACCATCACTGCTTCTGCAAGTGCAGCAAGAAAACTGGCTTCCTACTTTGATCCAAAATACATTGGTGTTATTTATGATACCGGTAATGTCATTTACGAGGGATTTGAAGAGTATAAGATGGCTCTGGAGATCCTTGGACCGTATCTGGATCTGGTACATATCAAGAATGCCCAGTGGGTGAAGAAGGAAGTAGACGGCAAAGAGAAATATGTTCCGGACTGGGCTCCATTTAATGATGGATACGCAGATTTTGAGAGATGCTTTAAGGCATTAAAGGATGTTGGCTACGATGGATATGTGACATTTGAGGATTTCTCCAGTGCAGAGACCTCTGATCAGAAGTTAAAAACGAATATTGAACTGATCCGCGGTATCGTAGACAAAGTCTGGGCAGAATAAATTTCTGATATCCCAGAAAAACCTTCAAAGTATTTGAAGGTTGGGAATGTGCTTGCAGACGGGAAAGTCTCAAGCAGTTACAAGGTTTGAAAGGAAGAACGGATGTACCAGAAATACAGCATTGGAACGATGGCACATCTCATGGGAATCTCTGCGGAGGCGCTGCGATATTATGAGAGTAAGAATATCGTCAGTCCCATCCGTGATCCGGAAACTGGCTACCGGTATTTCAATACCTGGGATTTTCATATGCTCCTTCGGGCAAGGCATTATCAGAATTATGGTTTTTCCCTGGAAGAGATCGGTGAACTGTTCCGCAGTGGGGAACTGTCCCAGGTGCGGGAGAAGATGGAAGACCAGGAGGTGGTGATCGAAAAAGAGATCATCCGTCAGACGAATCTGTTAAAACGGATCCGTCAGAGCCAGAGCATGTTAAAGGATGCCATGGACAGCGTTGGAAAGTTCCGGATCGAGGAAAGACCTGGCATATACCGCATGAATACGCAGAAAAAGTACACATTATTCAAAGAAAAAGAGCAGCTGGATCTGATTTCTGAGTGGTCAGAAAAAGAACCGTTTGTATTTTCCTGTGCGGTCTTTTATGAGAAAGATATTCGGGACGGCAACTCGGACTTTGATTTTGGACTGGGATTATGTGAGGAGTATGCACCATTCTTAAATGTGAAAGAGTCAGAACTGGTGCAGTATTACCCGCCATGTCTCTGTGTCCATACCTGTGTCCCATCCCGTTCCAGCAAATATCTGAGCCTGGATAATCTGGCGGATGGCCTGGAATTTTTGCGGCAGAATGGCCTGACTCTCTGTGGTGATGTGGTGACCCAGGTGGTCTGCATGACCAAGCCGGAAGAGGAGTATTTCAACTGGCACCTGGTATGGTTTCCGATCGCATCCCCTTATTGAGAAAGCCCGTTATAAAATTTACAAAAAAATAGATATTTTTTTCGGCAGAGTGTAGAAAAACACTCTGCTTTTTTTATGCAAAATGCCCACTTGACCTTAAACCCCCTTGAATCTGTATAGTAATGGCAGAACAGAGCGTTAAAAAAATCACAAACACAAGCTTAAAAAGCAAAGAAAGGGGTAACAAATCATGAGTGATGAGAAGAAGGTTGTACTGATTACCGGAGGTGCCATGGGACAGGGACGTGCCCATGCAGTCAAATATGCAGAGAACGGCTTCAACGTTGTTCTGGCAGATATGTTAGATCCGGAGGATGAGAGATTCCAGGAGACCATCAGAGAGTTAAAAGTATTGGGCGCTGAGGTTCTGGCTAAGAAAGCAAACATTTGCAGCACACCAGATATGGAAAGCCTGTTTGCAGAGGCATGGGAGAAATTCGGACGTCTGGACGTTGTGATCGCCAATGCAGGTGTCATCAACTTTGGCAACACCTGGGAACTGACCGATGAGCAGGTAGAGAAGGTTATCAACATTGACCTGATCGGTACCTGGAGAACCGACAAATACGCAACCCAGTATATGTTAAAGCAGGGATTTGGAAGAATCATCAACATTGCCTCCACCAGTGGTCTTTACGGTACACCAAAGTTAGCTACCTATTGTATGGCAAAATGGGGTGTCCTGGGACTGACCAAGACTCTGGCAAAAGAGGTTGGCAGCAAGGGAATCATCGTAAACGCACTTTGCCCGACCAAGGTAAAAACGCCAATGTGCGAGACCCAGAGCTATGTAGAGTTCATCAACGAGCTGACAGGCAAGAACTTCAAGGATTATAAGGAAATGTATGCAGGCGTTCCATTCCTGGATGTGGAGGATATCTCCGATATGGTTTACTGGTTAGGAACCAGCCGCGCAGCAGGCAAATTTAACGGCAGAGACGTAGCACTGGATCTTGGAACACTTCAGTGCTAAGAAATAGATAGGTAGGTAAAGTATGGGAAACTTTGGATTCAAGAATGTTTCAAAAAGAGACAAGATCGATCTGATGGAGTACCTCTGTTATGGACTGGGAGATTTCTCCTTCTGCTTCATTTACGGAGCCATCGGTTCCTATATCGTGTATTTTTATACCGATGTGGCCTGCATCAGCGCGGCTGTGGTAGGAACCATTCTTCTGTTCAGCAAGATCTTCGATGGAATTTCCGATATGCTGATGGGCTTTATCATTGAAAATGTCCATTCGCCACTTGGAAAAGCAAGACCCTGGCTTCTGTGGATGGTGATTCCTTACTGCATCGGCTGTGTACTTCTGTTTACAGTTCCGAATTTCAGCGAAACAGGCAAAATCATTTATGCGTTCCTTTCATATAACCTGATGGCAACCTGTATCTTCACTTCCATGAACGTACCTTACGGTGTCTTGAGCAGCGTGATGACCAACAAGCAGAATGAGAGAGCCCTTCTCTCCATCAGCCGTGCCAGCCTTGGCGCTCTGGGTGTGTTCGTCATCAGCTCTTATGCGCCGGATGTGGTTGAAAAGATGGGCGGAGGCCCGGGCGGATGGCAGAAGACCTTCCTTCTGGTTGGTATCGTCTCCATCGCTTTATTCCTGATCACCTTCTTTGGATGTAAAGAGAGAGTTGGTTCCGGTGTTATGGAGCAGAAGACTGGAAAGAAATCTTCCCTGAAACTGTCTGAAGGAATCAAGATCTTATTTGCGAATAAATACTGGTTCATCATGCTGATGGTCAATATTTTCTATACAGCCATGACAAGTCTTTACGGCATGAACATGTATTTTGCCAAATATGTGATGCAGGACGCTGGTTATAACAAGACCATGATGATGTGCTCTACATTTGCTTCCATTCTGGTTCCGCTTTTATTAATCCCCATTGTCCAGCGGATCGGAAAACGAAATGTGGCTCTGTACGGCGGTGCCGGAATGGGTATTGCCGGACAGCTCGTCCTGATCTTATTTGCGGAGAAATCCATGGGCATCATGTACCTGGGCCTGATCTTACGGGGTATGGGTGTGGCGTGTATCTCTGCAACCAAGTTTGGTATGATCGCAGACAGTATCGAGTACGGCGAGTACAAGACCGGAACCAGAGCAGAAGGCTTTGTATATTCCGCAGCATCTCTTGGCGTCCGTGTCGGATCTGCACTGGCGTCTGCAGTTATCGGCTGGGTATTAGGCGCTTACGGCTATGACGGCAAGCTGGCAGTCCAGAGCGAGTCTGCCATGAAAGGCATCCGCATCATGTTCTACTATGCACCGCTGGTTGTATTTATCGCAATTCTTGCATTGTTATTCTTCTATAAACTGGATCGGGAGTATGACGGTATCATGAAGGTTTTAGACGAGCGCCATAAGAAGCAGGAAGAAGCGGCAGCGTAAAGAATCAAGCATCACGAAATACAAAGGGATGATCTGTACTTTCCGGAAATGGAAGGTGGGAAAATTCCCGGAAATGTAAGAAAAAGGAGAGTATGAAAGTATGAAAATCACAAAAGCGACACGCTGGAGAGTATTCGCAGGCGTATGGCTGCAGAGCTTATTTACCTCTGCAACGGCTTATTTCAGCCTGTTCTGTATCCCGTTAACTACCAAGTTTGGATGGAGCGATTCCGATTTCGCTTTAGCGTACACCATTTACATGTTCACCTATTGTGCTGTTGGTTTCATCGGCGGTTCCTTAGCTGAGAAGATCAGTCCAAGAAAAACCATTTATTTAGGTCTGTGCCTGTTTGCAGGCGGCTGGTTCTTGACCGGTTTTGCATCCAGTATTCCACAGCTGTACATTTTCTATGGTTTGATGGCTGGTGCAGGCGGCGGTCTGATCTACCCGGCCTGTCTGCCAACTGCATTAAAATGGTTCCCTGACCGTTCCGGTTCTATCTCCGGTCTGGTACAGGCTGGCGCATCCTGCGGCCCATTCATCATGAGCCCGATCGCCCAGACTTTAATCGAAAAAGTAGGCGCGCAGATGACCTGCCGCATTTTAGCAATTGTATTCCTGATCGGTGTTGGTATCGCAGCAGCCATGATCGTTCCTTGTCCGGAGGGATGGACTCCAGAAGGCTGGAAACCATCTGCTGAGCAGGCAAAGGTATTAAAGACCAGAGACTACAGCATGGGCGAAATGGTAAAAACTCCAGTATTCTGGGTACTGCTTCTGATGTTCATCTTCGCAAACGCAGCAGGAACCATGATGGTATCCTTTACCAGCCCGATCGCACAGCGTCAGGTTGGCCAGTCTGCGATGACCGCTGCTTTATGTGTATCCACTATGACTCTGGCTAATATGTGTGGCCGTATCGGTTTCGGTTTCATTTATGACATCTTAAAGGGCTGGAAGAGCCTGATCCTCTTAATGGTGATCAACGGCGTCTCCATGCTGATGTTAACCCAGGCAACTACACTTCCTTTCTTCATCGTATGTGTTGTTCTGGTTGGTTTCTCCTTCGGTGGACTGTTAGTTGTATTCGCTCCAATGGTCCGTATGATCTTTGGTTCCAGGTTCTACAACCGTAACTACGGACTGATCTTCATCGGCTACGGAATCGGCGCATTTGTCGGTCCTAAGATCAGCGCATATTTCTATGATACCACAGGTCAGTACACCTTAGGCTTCATCGGTTCCGCAATTCTGGCAGTGGCTGCGATCGTCCTGATCGTAATCGCTCAGAAGATGGCAGGTAAGATGGAGAACGCACAGTAATCAATTTGACCATTCTTTATAAATCAAAAAAATGCCGTCAGGCCTGGAAAATGGGGTCTGGCGGTATTTTTATTGTCCACTTCCAAACAGACTTTTCAACATTCTCAAAAAATCCATTTCCGGCTTACTGAGTTGATATCCTTTGCGGTATGCTACGACAAATTCTGCGGTTCTCGGCATATTTCCAACAGACAGATAGACTGGCGGATAGGTGTAGTTGTGGAAGCAGGTCTCACAGATATCAAAACTAAACGTAAACCCAAGTCCCTGGCACGCCAGGGAAAGACAGGTTTCCAGGCTTCGCAGTTCGATGATCTCTGGCTGGATTCCGGTTTCCCGGAGAATGTCGCGGCTTAAAACTCCGATTTTCCACTGTAGAGGATCGTTTAGGAAAAATGTTTCTTTTTCCAGGTGCTTCAGATCCAGCCACGGGTGTTTGAATCCATTTTTAGGTATGGCATATTGCTGGTATTTGCTGTTGCCGGGCAGACAAAGGATCACTTCCTCACTGTTAATATGGAAGTATTCCAGTTCCGGGTCACGGAAAGAGACGGCGTAAATAGCCAGATCGGTGATTCCGTCTTTTAATGCCTGTTCAATTCCTGAGACATTTCGTTCTTTGAGATCAATGTGAAAATCCGGGTATTGTTCTTTAAAGAGCGGGAGAACTCTTGGTAATACATAATATCCACGGGTGGAGGTGACGGCGATGCTGATCTGCCCGGTCTCATGGCTGGTGATCTGGCGGATGGTGCGGTCTAAGCGGTTCTGCAGGGCAAAGATCGACTGGCCGGTCTCCAGAAACCTCTCTCCCGCATAAGTGGGATACATTTGTTTGTTGACCCGCTTAAATAGGGGCGTTCCAAGTTCCTCTTCCAGTTTCTGTAAAAATTTCGACAGAGAAGGCTGGGAGATATAGAGTGCATCGGCAGCCCGGGAAATGGTCTTATATTGGGCGATCATCTGCACATAAGTATAATCACGGAAGTCCATAGGAAGTCTCCTTTTCAGATGCATAGTTTCAAAGCATACAAAATATAGAATATATATATTTTACACATATATATAGAAATGTTACAATAAAATCACTGATCAGTAAAGTGAAAAAGATACAAAATAAACAATCAATGAAGGGAGTGAGTCCTTTGGCAGCGGGTTATCTGAAAACGAGCGACAGAGCGTATCTGTATTATGAGGATTGCGGAGAAGGGGAAGATACGATCCTTTTGGTGCCTGGACATATGTGTACAACAAAATTTTACCAGAAGAATGTACCGGCTTTGGCAAAAAATCACCGGGTCGTGACGTTTGACAGCCGTGGATTTGGTAATTCTTCGAAACCACTTCATGGCAATGATGTGGAGCGCCATGCGGATGACATTAAGGAGCTGATCGATTATCTGGATCTTCATAATGTGATCCTGATCGGATGGTCTTTATCTGGAAGTGTGGTAGTGACTTATACCCATAAGTATCAGGCTTACCGCATGAAAGCCCTTGGAATCTTGGATGGCTGCCTGTTCCCATTTTCACCAGAGTCCTGGAACTCTTACAATTCCAGAAACTACAACATGGATGACTGGAATCAGAAATACCGTCTCTGGTACACGGATAACACCCAGTATATCGAAAACTTCGTAAATCGGGTGAAAGACGGACTTTCAGAGGAAGAGGTGGAGATGGTACGGCAGGAGATCGGCAAAACGGCTCCGTGGGTCGGATTTGCCCTGCATTCTGACTGGTGCCATACAGACTGTGCCAAGCTGCTTCCGGAGATCACGGTTCCGGTGATCATTTTCAGCGGAGAGTCCAAGGGACATCATTCTACTATGGGTGAGTATTACAAATCTCAGATCACCACGTACTGCGAACATCATGTGTTCCGAAAGGGCGGTCATATGCTGTTCTTTATTGAGTATGAGGAATTTAACGAGATTCTGGAGAGTTTTATTAAAAGATGTAATGATTCAGTTACCAAGATTTCATAAAGGTAGGTAGTATTTTCAGACGAAGGAGGGTTTTCGTATGATTTACGCAATCGTCGGGTATGCGATTATTATTCTTATGATGTTTATGATCCTGAAGAAAAAAGCAACGCCAGCGTTCTGCTTTTCCATTCTTCCGGTGGTAGGTGCTTTGATCTGTGGTTTTAGTTTTCCGGAGATTCTGGAGTTTATCAACAAAGGCATGGGCTCCGTATGGAAAACGGCGATCTTATTTATTTTCTCTGTATGTTATTTTAGCGTTATGAATGACGCCGGACTGTTTGAACCGTTGGTAAAAGGTCTGGTAAAAATGGCAGGAAGCAACATTACCCTGATCATGATCGCAACCAGCTTGATCGCAGTGGTAGCGCATATGGATGGTGCATGTGCGTCAACGTATCTGATCACCATTCCGGTTATGCTTCCGATCTTCAAGAAAATGAAATTGAATCCATTGATCCTGCTTCTGTTAGTAGGTCTTTCTACCGGTGTAATGAACCTGGTTCCATGGGGCGGACCGACCATCCGTGCGGCGACAGCTATTGAGATGGATGCAACGGAGCTTTGGGTAAGCATGATTCCGATGCAGATCTTTGGTCTGATCATCAGCCTTGGAGCAGCTGTGATCTGTGGTAAGACAGAGACCATGCGCCTGAAAAAAGCAGGTGTTGACTTAGCAGCCCTCAGTGCAGAGGTAGAAGCAGAGAAGGATGAGGATAAAGATGGACTCCGTCGTCCAAAATTGTTCTGGGTAGACCTGATCCTGACGATTCTTGTGATCGCAGCATTAGTAAAGAGTGGCGTAGCGCCATATCTGATCTTCATGTTTGGTACCATGATCGCTCTGATGATCAACTATCCGGATATGGGACTTCAGGGAAAACTTCTGAAAAAATATGCGCCAAGCTGTATTGATCTGACTGTAACCCTGATCGGCGCAGGCGTATTCTTAGGTATTTTCGCAAACAGTGGCATCATCACCAGTATGGCGCAGGTATTAATTGGTATTCTGCCGAAGTTTATGGTGAAATATCTGTACATTATTATGGGTATCTTAGGAGGTCCGATCGGCCTGATCATGGGACCAGATCCATATTATTATGCAGTTATGCCTCTGGTGATCGAGACGGTAGCACCTTATGGAATTACCGCAGCACAGGTAGCAAAGGCAATGCTGATCGGCGAGAACGTAGTTCTTTCCGTAAGCCCATGTGTTCCTGCAAACTATCTGGCATTTGGTATCAGTGGAATCGACTTAAACGATCATATGAAGTTCTCCTTCAAGTGGGAGTGGCTGGTCAGCATCCTAATGCTTATTTTCGCCCTGGTTGTTGGAATTGTTTAAAAAGAAATAGAGGTTAAACGATATGTTGAAACTGATTGGAACAGTGGAGAAAGGACAGCCGGTTCTGGTGTGCGTAGCTGGAAATTTGTGCAGTCCGGAAGTATTTGACCAGGTAAAGCTTCCAGCAGATATGGCGCGGCTGTATGTGGATTATCTTGGTAAAGAAGGCCCATGGGATATGGACAGTCTTGGCTGGCAGCTGATCGATCAGTTAAAGAAAAAATGCTCTGGTCCGATTGTGTTAGCAGGGTATTCGGCAGGTGGTGTAATCGCAATCTCAGCGGCTTCTAAGGCCCCGGAACTGTTTGCAGGCCTGGTGTTATCCAATACCGGTCCATGCAGCATCGGTCATGGGAAGCCTGGGTTTGCGGATGAACTGAAAGCAAATTTTGACAATGAGAAGTATATCCGCACATTTTTAGGCAGCTGCTTTTATGAAAAACCATCGCCAGAGCTTCTGGAAACGATGTGGAAGTATACCAGAACCGCAGATCCGGAGGCAGCTTATACCGTATCCAGATCTCTGAGGGAGGTAGATTACCGGGAAGCTTTAAAAGCTTATAAAAATCCGGCTTTGATCATTCACGGAAGCCTGGATACCCGCCGGAAGATGGACAGTGTGATCATGATCCGGCAGAGTCTCCCGCAGGCAGAGACCGTACTTCTCCAGACAGGTCATACACCGATGGCAGAGGACGTTAAAGGGTATGGAGAAGCATTGAACCGGTTTTTACAAGAAAAAGTAGCGATTCAGTAACTTTAAAGTCACGTAAAAATACATATTGACTGTTAAGCAAAAGAAAAGTGCCGTAGGAGCAGATGAAGATGTTGGTTCCTGCGGCATTTTTACAGTCGAGAAGACTTTCGCCTCTTTTTGCAAAAACCGCTTTCCACGTTCAAAA
>ERZ773218.2717-NODE-2717-length-13068-cov-2.762776_pt1 | contig 13068 bp, 10 predicted proteins | sample MGYA00580527_ERZ773218 | MGnify/ENA primary metagenome ERZ773218 (study PRJEB29015, sample SAMEA2737763) | human gut metagenome | biome: human gut; feature: human-associated habitat; material: faeces | place: China | collected 2012 ...
CAAGACGGGTGATTAGAGAGCATCTGCGTTGGGTAGCCATGGAACTGAATAAGAAAGCAAGGGTAAATCGATTGGCTCTTTCGCTGAAAGTACTGGGGCATTCTCTCTCGGCACACGGATGACATTGGGCACACGGAAAATTCCAGGAAAAGCAGGAATGTCTGGTGTTCTGTAGGAAAAACATTTACATTCTTGACCTTGAATACAACTTAAAAAAATGCTATACTTATATATCAATATCTGCCTGCACTTTCGGCAGATTGATTTTTGCGCATTAGTTAGAGGCAGCTAACCGCAAGGAGGTGTTGACTTATTATTATTTCATACCCTGAGGCTCGTTTTGTTCCCGTCGCTGTAAGCATTGCTGCATCAAGTCAGATTATGCAGGCGAATAAAACAGCCGATAATCAATATCTCATTCCCCTCATGGATGGTACTATTGAAAACATTGATATTACCGATGGAATATTGTTGACAACATCGGAGTTTGTTTCACAGGAAGATATTGAAATGACAACAACACACGACGATTTGAGCCTGTTTCAGATTTCCTTTTGCATTGATGGCAATATGGAGTGGTCTTACATCAATAACGAGGTTGTTCATCAATTTCAAATTGCGGCACAGCAGAGCCAAGTACGCTATGGAATATTTAAGGAGTGCCGAAGTAGAATAAGCGGAAACAGAAAATTCAAAGGCATCAGCATTACTTTGGATGAAAAAATCTTTGAGCAGATTTTCACCTGTATCAAAATAAGGGGGGCATTATATGATACAAGAAAAACAGCGCCCGTAAGAGTATATACCTACACACCAAACATCAGTAAAATTCTCTCTGAAATCCTTGCTTGCCACTTTTGCGATGAAATGAAAAAGCTCTACCTGCAAGGAAAAATTTTTGAGTTAATTGCTGTTTACTGCGACGAGGTTATTTGCAAATCTCCTACAAATGACTTTGGCATCCGTATTAGTGTGGAAGATTACAATGCGCTGTTGAAAGCGCGGGAATTTATTGGTGAAAACTTCGCCCACCCCCTCACAATTCCAATTGTTGCAAAGGCGATTGCTATCAACGAGCAAAAATTAAAGGATGGATTTAAGCGGTGCTTTGGAGTTACAGTTAATGATTATGTTGTAGAAAAACGGCTGGAAGCAGCGATACGATTATTGAAAACTGGAAAACATACTGTGCAGGAAGTGACATGGATGGTGGGGTATTCTCATACGGGATATTTCATCGAGCTTTTTCGGAAGCATTATGGAATATCCCCCGGTGAAATGTTAAAAAACAACAGATAAGAACTTCATGTAAGTCTGAAAAGACCGCATGAAGTTCTTTCTTTTGTGATATAGGAACTTCCGATAGTGATACTATGCAGAAAATCATCGTGCTATACTAATAGCAGTTAGCGTTATCTAACCAAAAAACTCGGAGGTTATTGCTATGAGCAGAACAAATGAAAACAAATTAAAAATGAAGGACATTGCAACCATAGGCATCTTTAGCGCACTCCTTTTTGTGGTGACAATGGTAGCAGGAGCTTTGATGGGAATTAGCATGGTGTTGAATATGTATTCCGTTGCGGTTGTTGCCGTTTTATCTGCGCCACTTTATATGCTGATTATGGCAAAAGTACATAAGAAAGGCGCAGTCTTATTGACTTTTGCTATTGTCGGTATTCTATGGGGGCTGTTTGGCGGTATTTTTGTCTTGATTTGGATGTTGGGGTTTGGCGTTGTAGGCGAAGTTCTTGCCAGCAAATCAAAGTATCAGAATTACAAAATGCTTACCGTTTCTTTTGGATTGTATTCAGTTGGATATTATTTAGGTGCCATCGCACCCCTCTACTATTATCCCGTATTTTGGTATGGATTTGACCGTCCAAAGGAAACCGTGGATGCAATGATTGCAGCAGCACATTCTACGGCTGGGCTTGCTGCAATTCCGATTACGTTGATCGCGATTGTGATAGGTGCTGTAATTGCAAAGAGAATGTTGAAGAAGCATTTTGAAAAAGCAGGAGTGATTTAATGCACCGCATAGACCCCCGGATAGTGATTATTCAGATTGCGCTTTCAGGGATATGTGCATTTTGGATTTTTAAGCCGTTAGCCATGCTTTGTGAAGTGATTTTTCTGATGAGCTTTCTGTTATATTTGCAACACCCGAAGGAGGCTTTGCGGCTGGGCGTATGGTTTGCGTTCCTTGTCGGATTGTATGCCTTACTGAATGAGAGCAACGCTCCGCAAATCATAGTCCAGCCCGTTTTCCTATTACGCAAGCTCTCTCCCTTACTGGGCGTAATGATTCTGTCGCTAAAAGCGTTGACCGTGAGTGAGCTGTTCATGGGGCTTCAAAAATTACATTGCCCTAAATCAGCTACGCTTGCGCTTGCTGTCGCATTGCGATTTATTCCCACCATTCACCATGAACTTGCACAGATTAGAAATGGCATGAAAACAAGAGGCGTCCCCTTAAATGTGATTACTTTTGCAAAAGCTCCTGCCATGACCACAGAATACATGATTATTCCCTTTATCATGCGCTGTATAAAGGTAGCGGATGAATTATCTGCGGCTGCGGTCACTCGTGCAATCGAAAATCCTGTGCCAAGAGGGATGAGAGTTCCTCTGAAAATCAGAATAAAGGATATTGTGTATCTGATGATGGTGATTTGCGCTAATATCGGAACACTTCTTTATTCATTGTGCGGATAGCGCGGAGGTTCAGAATGAGTATGATCACAATAAGAAAGTTACAATTTCAATATGATGCCGCACCGGAGATAAATGCTCTTTATGGAATTGATTTGGAAATTCGTAAAGGAGAGTGCATTATTTTAACGGGAGAAAGTGGCTGCGGGAAAACAACTTTAACACGATGCATCAATGGTTTAATACCCAACTTTTTTGAAGGAACACTTACAGGAGAAATATTGTACGAGGGTGTTCCTGTAAACAAATTGGAACAGTATGAGCTTAGTCGCAAAATTGGCACAGTGTTTCAAGATCCCCGTTCACAATTTTTTGCAGTAAACACAACGGACGAAGTAGCTTTCGGGTGTGAAAATCTTGCCTTTTCCACGGAGCGGATAAATCAGAACGTGGACGCCGCATTCTCCCGAATGAATATTGACACACTGCGAGATCGGAGTTTATTTGGGTTATCCAGCGGCGAAAAACAGCGGCTGGCAGTTGCTTCTATCTATGCAATGGATACCGATGTCATTGTTTTGGACGAACCGACGGCAAACCTTGATGGAGAAACAATACAAAATCTCCGTGAGCTTTTATTTACACTAAAGGCCGAGGGGAAAACTCTCATTATTTCTGAACACCGCCTTTCCTGGCTTGGAGGAATTGCCGACCGATATGTATATATGCGCAAAGGGAGAATTGAAAAAATATGGGGTGCGGCGGAGGCTGCTTGCCTTTCGCCCGATGTGCTGCAAGAATACGGCTTACGCAGCATACAAAATGTGCTTTTTCCTACAAGGAAAACTCCTGCGAGGTCTGATGCAAACGAGCTGACGTGTCAAAACCTCTGTATTTGCTACGGAAAGCAGGAAATTATCCATGATTTGAATTTTTGCTTTACATGGGGCGAAGAAGGTCGGATTATTGGAATTGTCGGTGCGAACGGTTCCGGGAAAACAACATTTTCTAAAGTGCTGTGCGGACTTATGGCACCGCGAACTGGGAAAATTCATCTGAACGGCAAAAAAATGACCGATAGAGAGCTGCTGAAAAAAACATACTTTGTTATGCAGGACGCAGATTATCAGCTTTTTACGGAAAGCGTTACCCATGAAATGGAATTGGCGGCACGAAAAAATAAGCAAAAAAACGTTCGAGCTTCAAAAGAGGAAACAACAAACATTCTTGACAGGTTCGGCTTGGCCGAATATTCCGAAAGACACCCGCTATCTTTGTCCGGCGGACAAAAGCAGCGGGTCACGATTGCTGCGTCCATCGCTGCAAAATCGGATATTCTTGTTTTGGACGAGCCGACGAGTGGACTTGACGGACGGAATATGCTCCGTCTAAAGAATATTCTGCGTGAACTGAAAAAACAGGGAAAGCTGATTTTCATTGTAACCCATGACGCAGAATTTCTTGAAGGATTAACAGATGAATTACTGACTATTTCAAATAAGGAGGAAAACATGGACAAAAGAGAAAAACAGCAATCGCCTTTAAGGGGTATTTTGCAGTTTGCCAGTCAGAGGAAAGGACTTTTGAGGATTTCCGTTGTCCTTTCTGTTCTGTCCTCTGCGTTTGGTATGGTTCCATACGCTGCTGTAGCTGTGTTACTTGGGAAAGCGTTAGACAATGCTTTGACCATAGAATTGGCAGTCAGCTTGACCTTGGTGGCTTTGGCAGGATGTTTTCTAAAACATTTTCTATATTCAAAATCAACCCTATGCTCCCACAAGGCAGCGTATGAAATCATACAGAATATCCGCTGTGCAATTATGCGGAAGATGTCAAAAATGTCTATGGGGACAATACAGGAAAAATCTTCCGGCGAATTTAAGCAATTAGTCATTGATGATACGGAACGACTTGAAGGACAGATTGCTCATGCCATTCCCGAAATGACAGCAAGTATTCTCATTCCGATTTTTGTGTTTGCCTATCTGCTTTTTGTGGATTGGCGTATGGCGCTTGCTTCTCTCGCTTCGGCTGTTTTGGGAAATGTTATCTATTATAGCATGATGATAGGGCGCAGCGAGAGGATGAAAGAATATATGTCCGCGAATGGAGATATGAACGCAACCATTGTTGAGTATGTAAATGGTATGGAAGTTATCCGTATGTTCAATCAGACTGCTTCTTCGATGGGACGGTTTAAGGGAGCAGTATTGAAAGTGCGGGATATTACTACCGCATGGTATAAGCACTGCTATCCTTTTATGAGTATCAGTCAGGTTGTTATGCCCTCAACGATTGCATTTGTTTTGCCCGTCGGCGTTGTACTTCTTTCGGGTGGTACTACGACATTAAACGAGGTTATTTTATGTATTCTTCTCTCTATGGGGCTTGTTGGCTCTTTACAGGCAATGATTGAGTTTTGGCATGACATTGCCGCAATTTATGAGATACAGCCCCGTATTATGGCACTTTTAGAAGCAAAGGAGTTGCCCGAGCCGATAGAAGCACAACACAGTAGCGGCAATGATGTGGAGCTGAAAGATGTTCATTTCAGCTACGGAGCAATCGAGGTTATCCATGGCGTTTCCTTTACGGCAAAGGCTGGGACAGTCACAGCGTTGGTAGGTCCGTCCGGTTCGGGGAAATCAACTCTGGCAAAACTCATTGCCCGCTTTTGGGACGTGAGCGCGGGTGCGGTAAATGTGGGCGGCGCGGATATTCGCAATCTGCCGTTATCCGAGCTTTCCGAAAAAATCAGTTATGTTTCACAGGATAATTTTCTGTTCAATATGAGCCTGAGGGACAATATCCGAATCGGTAAGCCGGATGCTACGGATGCAGAAGTAGAACGGGCTGCGTCACTGGCGAGATGTGATGACTTTATTGCCCGCTTCCCTAAGGGTTATGATACCAACGCCGGGGATGCAGGTGCCCGCCTTTCGGGAGGGGAACGGCAGCGTTTGGCGATTGCAAGGGCAATTCTAAAGGACGCTCCGATTATTATTCTTGATGAAGCTACGGCGTTTACCGACCCAGAGAATGAAGATAAATTACAGCAGTCCATTGACTATTTGACAAAAGGGAAAACGCCGATTGTGATTGCACACCGCCTGTCCACTATCATGTACGCAGATAAAATTTTAGTGTTGGAGGATGGTGCGATTTCAGCGGAAGGAACCCATGAGCAGCTATTATCTTCTTCACAGACCTATTTGGATATGTGGAAAGCCCATATATCGGCAATGGATTGGAGTATGAACAAGGAGGTGGAAATATTATGCTGAAAGTAATTAAACGAGTATTGCGTTTGAGTGGTGATTTGTCAAAGCGTATCTATGCGAGTTTTGTATTCAGCTTTATAGACTCAATTATGGCAATGTTCCCTGTCGGGGATGTGTTCTATACCCTCACAAAAATACAGAACAACAAAGCATTTGCAGGGAATGACTGGCTTGTAATTTTTGGCATACTGATAATCTCTCTTGTTGTCCGCATGGTGTTCAAATACTTAGTGTATAGTTTTCAAAGCACAGCGGGATTTGAGTTTGTTTCCAGAGAGCGAATTACTTTAGGAGATAAGCTGCGTAATGTGGGTATGGGTTTTTTCCATGAGCGAAATATGGGGGACATTACAACAACAGTTACAACTGACCTTAATTTTTTGGAAAACTACTCCATGCACATTCTTGACCGTGTAGCAACCGGAATGGTAAACATGGTGGTGATCAGCATATTCATTCTGATGTTTGACTGGCGGCTTGGTGTGATTTTTATTTTAGGTGTTCTCTGCTCGTTCCTGATTTATGGGCGTATGCAGGAAAAGGGAGAAGAACTGACTGCAAAACAGCGGCAGGTACAGGCTGCTTCTGTTGAGGCTACGTTGGAATATGTGCAGGGAATATCCGTCATCAAATCATTCAATATGGCAGAGAAAAATTTAAGTGGCATTGAAAATGCTTATGAAAAAAGTATGGAAGCGTCTTACGCTCTTGAACGGGATTTCGCACCTATGAATGTGGCATATTCTATGGTTTTCCGTGTAGCTGCCTGCGCTATCATATTAGTATCACAGATTTTCGCTTTAGGCGGGGAACTGGATTTTTCAAGCCTTGCGGTTATCCTCATTGCTTCATTCTCTATTTTCAATCCTGTAGAGGTAATGGGGCAAATGACCGCCATGATACGCTCCACGGAAGCAAGCCTTGACCGTGTGGAACGGATTAAGGGAGAAAAGAATATTGATGACGGGGGCGGAGATATTTCCTTAAAAAGTTATGATATTGTCTTTGATCATGTTAGCTTCTCCTACGAACAGGGAACGAAAATTCTTGATGATGTCAGCTTTACCATTCCGCAGGGAGGAATGACCGCCATAGTCGGGCCTTCCGGCGGTGGAAAGACAACGATTACCCGTCTGATCTCCCGCTTTTGGGATATTCAAGGCGGTAGCATTACCATAGGTGGCAAAGATGTTCGGGAATTTACATCTGACAGCCTTTTGAAAAATATGAGCATGGTATTTCAAAATGTCTATTTATTCAAAGATACCATTGAAAACAATATTAAGTTTGGTTGCCCGGAAGCAAGCCATGAGCAGGTTGTAGAAGCAGCTAAAAAGGCACGCTGCCATGACTTTATTTCCTTATTACCAGAGGGCTACAATACCATGATTGGAGAGGGTGGTTCTACTCTGTCCGGCGGTGAAAAACAGAGAATATCCATTGCCCGCGCCATGCTGAAAAATGCCCCTATCGTCCTTTTGGACGAGGCCACCGCAAGCGTTGATCCCGAAAATGAAGTGTATTTGCAGCAGGCAATCAGCACTTTAGTAAAAGATAAGACACTGATTGTAATTGCACACCGCCTGTCTACCATTCGGGACGCAGAGCAGATTTTAGTCATCGACAACGGGAAACTTGTTCAGCATGGAAAGCATGACGAGCTTGTTTTACAGGAGGGTATTTATCAGAAATACTGGAATATTCGCCAGAACGCAAAGGCATGGAAAGTAGCACAGTAGATTATGATCCTCAATTCGTTAATCTGAAAGATTTTGCGAGCACCAATCCATGAGAAAAAAGTAACGGTGGGTAAGGATCGTCCCTTGCCCTCCATTTTCCTGCACAAAAGTACAATTGCCTAAACCTTATCTAACAAACAGGGATGAACTATCATATGCGAGTATATTTCGACAGGAGGTGTATCTAACGCGGCACGATACCGCGGGAAAAAATACATTTCTACAAATGACAATTTCAATTTTGGAAATCCGCTGCAACGTTTATGTTTTGCAGCAACTTTTCCGCGGTCCTAAGATTGTCACCTTTTTGCTTTTGGTTATCGCACCGTCCAGCAGCAGCCCTTATATTTTATACGCTTTTGCTCTGCTTCAAGGCACCCATGCGGGCTTTCATGTCCGTATGGGTGCCTTTTGTCATGTGCAGAAACTCCTTGCTGCGTGTTGCCGTTCCCCACCGTGCTTCCTGCCCCTTTGCTCCCACAAAATTAGCAGCATGTATGGTGTGCGGATACCTCTTAACATAATCTTTCATATTTTTGAGGGAAATCATCGCTTGGAGTTGGCAAAATCCGCTTTTTGAGTGGTGTGGGTAGTGAAAGGGGAAATACACCTATCACCCGCTTTCGCGGCTGCGAAAGGAGGTGAATACCTTGAACGAACCTTATCGCACCCAGTTTGAAGTACGTTGTGCTTTTAACGGATTTTGCAAAAAGGTGTTAAGATGCGAGGCAAGCAACGCATGGCGCGACGTTAGAAACAGGCAGCTACGGGAGATTTCCTTTCCAACTTGTCGCCGGAGGAAGAAGCGCAGCTTTACACGACAGACACTTATACGTTTGATGAAGCTGATAAATCCTTTTTTGTTGCCGGAAAGAGCTTTACCGCAAAGCAACTTGCCGACGCACTACATGCGCTACCGGAAGAAAAGCGCAAAGCGGTACTGCTGTACTACTTCTTTGACATGACGGACGCGCAGATAGCGCAGCACTTGAATATTCCGAGAAGCACAGTATCTATGCTTTCACGTATGCAGGCAAAGGGCTTGTCTGCCGGATATAACGGGGAGACCGTCTTCAGGGGGCTTGACTTAAAAATCCCGGAAGGCAGCATAACCACCTTGATAGGCTCCAACGGCTCTGGGAAATCCACCATACTGAAGACACTGTGCCGGATCATTTCCCCGGATTCCGGCGCAGTATACCTTGATGGCGAAGCGATCCACGAAATGCCGACAAAGCGTGTTGCCCAGAGACTTGCGCTGCTGCCACAGGGAGCGCAAGCCCCTGCCGGCATCACAGTCGGCGACCTTGTGGAATACGGACGTTTTCCTTACAGGTCGGCGCTAAGCGGTATCGGTGAAAAGGATCGGGAGATCATTCAGTGGGCTCTTGCCAGTACAGGCATGGGGCTCCTTGAACACAGAGAAATGGAGAGACTTTCGGGAGGTCAACAACAGCGGGCATGGATCGCCATGGCACTGGCGCAGAAAACCGGATTGCTGTTTCTGGATGAACCCACGACCTATTTGGACATCTCGCACCAACTGGATATATTGTACCTTCTGCGCCGCCTCAACCGGGAAAATGGTGTTACCATCGTAATGGTTCTTCATGATTTGAATCATGCCATCATGTTTTCCGACTATTTGGTGGCGATCAAAGACGGGATACTACACAGCGCCGGTACGCCGCAAGAGGTTATTACCCCGCAGGCGTTGCGGGAAATCTTTGATGTAGAAGCGGAGGTCATTACACATCCGGTATTAAACGTTCCGGTATGCCTTCCCTTCAGGATAACGGAGCAGAACAAAAAAACAGGAGGTTCGAACACATGAAAAAGGGGCTGCAATCAGTGCTGTTCTCCGTGCTGGTGGGTGCGCTGCTGCTGTGCGCAGGATGCGGCAAATCGGGAGACATCTACACGGCGGGCGTTTATACGGCTTCCGCTGAAGGTTATTCCGGTCCGGTTACCGTAGAGGTAGAGTTTGACGGGCGCAGCATATTGTCTGTGCATGTCCTATCTCACAGCGAAACAGTAAATATCTCAGACCGCGCAATAGATGAGCTCCCTTTCCGGATCGTGGAGGCGCAGACCTGGGATGTGGATGCCGTTTCATCCGCAACATTTACCAGCGAAGCCATTCGTAAAGCGGTCAGAGATCGCCTCGCGCAGGCAGCGCTCCGATGAACCATTTGCGTCGCAAAGGATATTCTGTGGTGATAGAATGGGTGGGATGAAGAGCAAGTCAAATAATCAGCCATAGGTGCTGTTTTAAGTGCTTTTCCAGCGAAGCGCCGCAGGCATTTCGCTGGAGATTCCATATATGGCTGTATGAAATCCCTTCCATGCGCAGAAGAATATCGCGAATCCTCCAGGCAAGGGTATATGTGTTTCGTATAAAATATGTCACTCCCATTGACAAACTCAATCTGCTCGGTTATAATATACCAGCAGTATATACTACCAGTATATCGGGAGGCATCAATGGAACGTACAGAGACTCAAATGAAGATCCTCGAAGTTGGGAAAAAAGAATTTCTGGAAAAAGGCTTCAAGGATGCATCTTTGAATAAAATCGTCGCAGAGGCGGGCTTCACGAAGGGCGCCTTCTACGGCTATTACCCGGATAAGGCCGCGCTTTTTGAAGATCTTGTGGGCGAGGCAGCAAAGGGACTGCTGGAGCAGTTCAAAGCCGCACAGTCCGCCCATTTCGATCTTGTCTCCAAGGAAAAGACGAAGGACAGCCTGAAGCTGTCCACTGAGTATTTGCGCGTCTTTGTGGAATATATGTACGCCCATTTTGATGCCTTTAAGCTGATCCTCTGCCGGGCGGAAGGTACGCGCTATGCAAATTTTTTGGAGGAGCTTGTGGAACTGGAGGTAGAGTGCTCAGAGGAATACTACGCACTTCTCCGCAAAAGAGGAAAGCTCTCCGGGAAAATGACAAAGCAGCTTCACCACATGATTACCAGCGCCTATTTTACGGCGGTATGTGAGACGATTGTCCATGATATGCCCAAAGAAGAAGCTATGCGGTATATTGAGGAGCTTGCAAAGTTTTTCAGCTCTGGCTGGAAAGGATTGCTCCGGCTGGAATAATACACAATCACACAAGCACTTTAATTTTTTACACGTGAGTTAGCGTACTCTAACTGAACAATATAAAATTGGAGGTCATTTATTATGCGTAAACCAGATGCGAAGAAGCTGGAGACAAGGGACTTTATATCGGTGGGCATCTTTTCGCTCATCTATGCTGTGGTGGCGTTTATGATTGGCGGTGTTGCGCAGATGACGCCGGTCACTTTCCCGTTTATGCCAATGATCGTGGCGCTCTTTACGGGGACAGTTTTCATGCTCTATGTGGCAAAAATACCGAAGAAGGGAGCTCTCTCCATTCTCGGTGTAATCGCGGCGATTTTGCTGTTTGTTACGGGAATGTTCTGGATGATGTCCGTATTCTTCCTGGTTTTCGGCGTGATCGCGGATTTTATCTGCGCTTCCGCTGATTTCAGATCCTTTAAGAAAAACCTGCTTGCCTACTGCGTCATGGCGCTTGCGCCGATGGGGGCATATATTCCAATGGTTGTCATGCCCGCACAGTTTGATGCTTTTATGAAGAATAAAGGCGACTTCGCCTCCTTTGAAGGAGTGATTCATTCGATTGGGGCTACCTGGTGGGCGATCCCCGCAATGATTATCGGGACACTTGTCTGCGCGCTCATCGGCGGACTGATTGGAAAGAAGCTTATGAAAAAACACTTTGAAAAAGCAGGGGTCGTATAAATGAGACTCGACCCACGGACGAAGCTTCTGATTCTCGCGGTCACAAGCGTTTCCGTTTTTATGAATAAAAGCATCGCGGTGGAGTGTGTGCTTGCGGGGATTCCGCTTGTACTTCTGAGCGTTTCCGGCAATCTGAAAAGGATGCTGAAATACGCAGCATTTTTTCTCGCACTTCTGCTGATCCAGCTTTTTATCGTACCGAGGCTGCCTGTGACTTTCGGTGGAATCGTCTATATGTTTGCAGTGTATATCCGCAAGCTGCTTCCTTGTTTTATGCTGGGCAGCTTTCTGATTGCAACGACAAGCGTAAGTAAATTTCTTGCGGCTATCACAAAGCTCAGATTGTCGAAAGGACTCACGATCGCTCTTGCCATTACGCTCCGTTATTTCCCGACCATGAGAGAAGAGTGGGCCTCCATACGGGATGCCATGGCGCTGCGAGGGATATCAGCATCAGCGGCTGGACTGATTAGCCATCCTATACAGACGATGGAGCATGTCTATGTTCCCCTGCTTGTTTCTGCATCCAGAATTTCGGACGAGATTACGCAGGCAGCGATTACAAGAGGCATCGAGCACACAGGTGAAAGAAGCTGTATAGAGGAAATCGCGTTTTCGTTTGCTGATTTGCTGGTGGTAATTGCTTACGCGGCGCTCGTTGCCGGCATGATATACGCGGGCATGAAAGGGGTGTTTTGATTATGATATCGTTCCAGAATGTCTCTTTTACATACGCTGAAAGCGGGGACGGCGGAGTCGTTGATTTGAACCTTATTATCCGGTCCGGCGAATGCGTGCTGCTTTGCGGACCGTCCGGATGTGGAAAAACAACGGTTACACGGCTCGCAAACGGACTGATTCCCCATTTCTTCCACGGCAATCTTTCGGGGCAGGTAGGCGTAAACGGTATGGATACCCGGGAGACAGAGATTGCTGCGCTATCGGATGCGGTAGGGACGGTTTTTCAGAATCCTCGAACGCAGTTTTTCAATACGGATACGGACAGCGAGATCGTGTTTGGGCTTGAAAATCGGGGCATTCCGCGAGAGGCTCTGCGCTCCCGATTAGATGAACTTACGGAGGAGCTGCATCTTAGCGAGCTCCGGGGTCGAAGTATCTTTGAACTGTCCGGCGGCGAGAAGCAGAAGATCGCGTTTTCCAGCGTGTATGCTTCGGCTCCCGATGTCCTTGTGTTTGACGAGCCATCATCCAATCTTGATATGAAGGCCATCGGAGAATTGACTGATTTGATCCAACGGGCGAAAATATCAGGAAAGACCATTCTGATTGCAGAGCACCGCATCTGGTATCCGATGGACATTGTGGATCGCGTCGTTTATATGCAGGATGGCCGGATTGCATCGGACATGGAGGCTGCAGCATTCAAGGCGCTGCCTGAAGCAGATATTCGCAGAATGGGACTGCGTGTCAGGGATCTGTCGGTATCCGAATCGGGCGGTGTGAAAACAATCGCTGCCGATGGATTGCTTTCCGTTCAGAAAATCAGTGTCCGTCTCGGCGGCCGGAATGTATTGAATAATCTCTCTTTTCAGGCAAGCCGCGGAGAAATCATCGCCATTGCGGGCGTCAACGGCGCCGGGAAATCG
>ERZ773218.2723-NODE-2723-length-13055-cov-2.227846_pt1 | contig 13055 bp, 12 predicted proteins | sample MGYA00580527_ERZ773218 | MGnify/ENA primary metagenome ERZ773218 (study PRJEB29015, sample SAMEA2737763) | human gut metagenome | biome: human gut; feature: human-associated habitat; material: faeces | place: China | collected 2012 ...
TAGAGGTCGTGGTGGAGCTGGATTCCCAACACATGTAAAATTAGCTCCAAAAGATCCAGATGCGATCGAATATATCATCGTAAATGGAGCTGAGTGTGAACCTTATATCACAGGTGACTACCGCATCTTAATGGAGACACCAGAACTTTTAATTGAAGGATTAAATATCGTACTTGATATGTTCCCAAAAGCAAAAGGTATCATTGGTATTGAAGATAATAAAAAAGATGCAATTGCTAAAGTAGAAGCATTAGTAAAAGGTGATGCAAGAATCAGCGTTGCTACATTAAAGACAAAATACCCACAGGGTGCAGAACGTTCTTTGATTTATGCAACAACAGGAAGAAGCATCAACTCCAGCATGTTACCAGCAGATGCAGGATGCATCGTAGATAACGTAGCTACGATCGTAGCGATCAAAGAAGCTGTCAAAGATGGTAAACCATTATATGAACGTGTTGTGACAGTTACTGGAGATGCGATCAAGAATCCAAGCAACTTTAAAGTACGTACAGGAACAAACGTACAGGAACTGATCGAAGCAGCCGGTGGATTTAAAACACAGCCTGAGAAGATCATTTCTGGTGGACCTATGATGGGTATGGCAATGTTTACAACAGACGTACCAGCTGTCAAAACATTCTCATGCTTCTTAGCATTCACAAAAGATGAAGTTGCTGCGAACCAACCAAGCAATTGTATTCGTTGTGGAAGATGTGTAAGCGTCTGTCTGCAGAAGCTGATGCCAGCGAAATTATCTGTATTAGCAGATCATAATCAGTTTGACGAGTTTGAGAAACTTTATGGAGCAGAATGCGTTGAGTGTGGATCTTGTTCATTTATCTGTCCAGCAAAACGTAACCTTGCACAGTCCATGAAGACAGGTCGTAAACAGGTATTAGCTAACCGTAGAAAGAAATAAAGGAGAGATACATATGAGCGAAACATTATATCATGTGTCAGCCAATCCTCATGTAAGAGATAATGGTTCAACACAAAAGATTATGTTAGATGTTATCATCGCATTACTACCCGCTACAATTTTTGGTATCTATATCTTTGGAGCATCTGCGGCACTGACAGTTGCAATTTCTGTTGCTACCTGTGTTGTCGTTGAGTATATTTACCAGAAACTTATGAAACAGCCAATCACTGTAGGTGACTTAAGTGCGGCATTAACCGGACTGTTACTTGCATTAAACTTACCATCAGGAGCACCATTCTGGATGCCGATCCTTGGTGGAATCTTCGCGATCATCGTTGTAAAACAGGTATTCGGTGGATTGGGACAGAACTTTATGAACCCAGCCCTTGGTGCAAGATGTTTCTTAATGATCTCATTTGCAGCAAGAATGACAACATTTACATATGATGGTGTGACAACAGCAACACCACTTGCTGTTATGGAACAGGGAAAAAGCGTGGATGTTATGAAATCATTCTTAGGATTCGTTCCTGGAACAATTGGTGAAACATCTGCATTATTACTGATCATCGGTGGAGTATACTTAGTATTTAAGAAAGTCATCTCTCCGATCATCCCATGTGTTTACGTTGCAGTTGTAGCAATCTTCGTACTGATCTTCGGTGGTCATGGATTTGATCTATCTTACATGGCAGCACAGATCTTCAGTGGTGGATTAATGTTAGGTGCGATCTTCATGGCAACAGACTATGTAACATCTCCAATTACAAAGAACGGAAAGATCATCTATGCGATCGTTCTTGGTATTTTAACTGGATTATTCCGTCTGTTCGGACCAATGGCAGAAGGTGTATCTTACTCAATCATCATTGCAAACTTATTAGTTCCACTGATCGAGAGAGTGACAGTACCAACTCCATTTGGAATCGTAAAAAAAGGAGGTAAGAGCAATGAATAAGAATCTCGTAATGGATTGTATTAAATTATGTGTGATCACATTAATTGCAGGACTCCTTTTAGGTATCGTATATAACGTAACAAAAGCACCGATCGCCGCACAGGAAGAGAAGACAAAACAGGAAGCTTACAAAGCCGTATTCAAAGATGCAGCGAAATTCGATACAGTAAAATTAGACCAGAAAGACGTAGCAGCTGTCTTAAAGAAAAATGATCTTGGACAGAACACGATTTCTGAAGTTGTAAAAGCAGTTGACAAAAACGGAAAAGAACTTGGATATGTATTCTCTGTAACAAACCCAGAAGGATACGGTGGAGATGTAACTTTATCCGTAGGTGTCAGAGATGATGGAACAGTCAATGGTTATGAAACATTATCCATCAGCGAAACAGCTGGTTTAGGTATGAAAGCCAAAGAACCAGAATTTAAGAGTAACTTTAAAAATAAAAAAGCAGACAGATTTGAAGTTGTAAAAGATGGATCTGGTAAGAACGATGATTCTAAAGTAGATGCCATCAGTGGTGCAACAATTACTAGCCGTGCTGTCACAAGTGCAGTTAACAGCTGTGTTGCATATTCAAAGAGCCTGAAGGGAGGTAATTAAACATGAAACCAAATCCAATGGAACGATTGATTAATGGTATCGTAAAAGAAAACCCTACCTTCGTCTTAATGTTAGGTATGTGTCCTACATTAGCAGTAACAACATCTGCGATCAACGGTGCAGGAATGGGACTTTCAACAACAGCCGTATTAATGTTTTCTAACATGATTATTTCCGCATTAAGAAATGTCATCCCTGATCAACTTCAGTACTCTTCTGCCAATAAAATCCTCGTCATTGATCTTTTTCATTGCTTTAAAGATCATCGGATGATGTGTGATCAGCATATCTGCGCCCCAGTCTGCTGCTTCTTCGATCACTTCATCCGTCGCATCCAGTGCAAGATAGATCCGCTTTACTTCTTTATCGCTTCTTCCGACCTGCAGTCCTACATTATCCCACTCCATAGCATAGTGCTTTGGAAAACGTGCTTCTATTTCTTTTATAATTTCTCTGCAAATCATCATTTTCCTCCTAAAAATACCGATCGAGCAGGTCTTCTGCTCTCTTTATCATATGCAGAACCTCTGCACTTGTATCCTTCGTGCGTTCACTCTCCTGCACCCGAAGCTTTTCATACACGCCCTGATTCACAGACAGTTCCTTTTTCAGATATTCTCCCATCACCGGGTGAGCCTTCTCTAATAAATATTTTCCATATTCAAGCTCTTCTTCTGCTGCCGGAACACCTTCCGCATAAAGACCTTTCTGCTCTGTCGGGATCACCTTCATCATCGGATAGTATTTGCCATCCTCTTCCACCATGTCCTCTGCAACGATACGAAATCTATGTTCTTCCAGATAACGGCGGACTTTCGCAAGCTCTGACTGCGGCTGCAGGACCAGTTCCTTTAAGCTTCTGGTTTTTGCCGGATCCTCATTCAAAATGTGTATGACAAGACCGCCGCCCATTCCGGCGGCGATCATTGTGTCAGCTTCTTCCATTTTCAAATTCACCAGACCATCAGAAAGACGGGTAACGATCTTCCCATCCAGTCCATGTTTAAGGATATGTGTATCCGCTCTCTCTAATGGTCCTTTGTTAATATCCATGGCAATTGCGGATGGAACCAGCCCGTTCTGTGTCAGATAGATTGGGATGTAAGCGTGATCTGTTCCCACATCCGCAAGACGCATTCCCGGTGTGACAAGATCCGCCACTGCCTGTAATCTTTTTGATAATTCAGCCATCTTCTTAATCCAAATAATCTCTTAATTTTCTGCTGCGGCTTGGATGACGAAGCTTGCGGAGTGCTTTTGCTTCGATCTGACGGATACGCTCACGGGTGACATCGAACTCTTTTCCGACCTCTTCCAGTGTACGTGCTCTTCCATCACTCATACCAAAACGCAGGCGGAGAACCTTCTGCTCTCTCTCTGTCAGTGTACTTAAAACTTCATCCAGCTGTTCTTTCAGAAGTGTCTGCGCTGCTGCTTCTGCCGGAACAGGTACATTGTCATCCTGGATAAAGTCTCCAAGGTGGCTGTCCTCTTCCTCACCGATAGGTGTCTCCAGAGATACAGGCTCCTGGGAAATCTTAAGGATCTCACGTACACGCTCTACAGACATATCCATCTCTTTTGCAATTTCTTCCGGCGTAGGTTCGTCCAAGCTCCTGCAGTAACTGACGGGAAACGCGGATCAGTTTGTTAATAGTCTCAACCATATGCACCGGAATACGGATGGTACGTGCCTGGTCTGCGATTGCTCTGGTGATCGCCTGACGGATCCACCATGTAGCATAGGTACTGAATTTATAACCCTTGCGGTAATCAAATTTCTCAACCGCTTTGATCAGACCTAAGTTACCTTCCTGGATCAGGTCAAGGAAAAGCATTCCACGTCCCACATATCTCTTTGCAATGCTGACAACAAGACGAAGGTTTGCTTCTGCCAGACGTTTCTTGGCAGCCTCATCCCCATTCTCCATTCTCTTTGCAAGTTCGATTTCCTCTTCTGCTGAAAGAAGCGGAACCTTACCAATTTCCTTCAGATACATACGTACCGGATCCTCGATGCTTACACCTTCAGGAACAGAAAGATCGATCTTGTCAAGTTCAATCTCTTCTTCATCCAGCTTATCAATGTCTGCATCGTCATCATCCAGGATCATATCATCTGCATTACTGTCTGTAATCCTAAGCACATCCACTCCACTGGCTTCCAGAAAGTCAAATACTTTCTCCATCTGTTCAACTCCCAGTGGCTGGTCCTTAAAGAAGTCATTGATTTCCTGGTATTCCAGTACATTCTTTTTCTTCTTGGCAAGCTCCAGAAGTTCTACCAGTTTTTCACTGAATTTACCCATATTCATTTCCATATGTGCTCTATACCTCCATATAGTGTTTATATTTTATCCTTATTCAAAAGAAATATGCAGCTGCTGCCGCTTTCTTCCAAGCTCTTCCAGTTCTTTCTTTGCTTTTACAAGTTCCTGCAGTCCCTGTATATCTGTGGGATCCCAGGTTCTGTTTCTCTCTTTCAGACTCTCATCCTTAATCCTGATCACAGCATCCGAAAAAGCCCGGTTCTGTTCCTCCGGAGTCTCCAGATGGATCGTTGCATTAAAAAGGGATGAAACCTCTCTCTGCTCTTCACTGTCAATGAAAGCATTCATCAGCCTTGCAGGATTCACATCGCCATCCCTGTGCTGCCGGTAAAGCATCTCTGCCACCTGCCTGTACAGAGGAACCACGAAATCTGAAGGCTGGATATATTTTTCCACTGTATCAAATATGCCCGGATAAGTTACCAGCCAGGTAAGCATCAGCTTCTGTGCTTTCTCTGCTGCACTCTCCTTCTTCTTTTGCTGACCTGCTCCCACAGGTTTAGGCTGAATTCTCTGCTCTGCCGGAGTTCCCTTCATTGCAAGAGCTCCGACTCTCTTTTTCAGATTCTCCACACTGATTCCACTGTTTCTGTAATCCTTTACGATTGCTTCTATGTAAAGATTTCTCTCCAGTTCATCGGAAAGTTCCAGAAGCATCTGTGCACACCGCTCAAAGAAACGGTTCTGTCCCTGGGGCTCCTCCATTGGAAATTCCCGCTCTGCCATATGTACGCGGAACATAAAGCTGTCCATAGCCTGCTCCAGACGTTTCTCAAACTCTTCCGCTCCAAGTGCCTTGATAAATTCATCCGGATCTTTATGCGGCTTAAGATTTACCACCCTCGAAGAAACACCTGCTTCCCTCAGGATCGGAATGGCACGAAGGGCAGCCCTCACGCCTGCATCATCACTGTCATACAGAAGCAATACCTCCTGAGTGTAACGCTTCAGCAGACTTGCATGTCCGGAAGTAAGTGCCGTTCCCAGCGATGCCACCGCATTTGTAAAGCCTGCCTGATGCAGTGCTATAACATCCATATATCCCTCGCAGAGAATGATATTTTTTCTTTTTCCAAGTTTTGCGTAATTCAGACCAAATAAATTTTTACTTTTATTGAACAAAATAGTTTCCGGCGAGTTCAGATATTTTGGTTTTGCATCACCCATGACCCTGCCGCCAAAACCGATGACTCTGTTGTTTATATCCATTATCGGAAACATTACCCTGTTCCAGAATTTGTCATAAGCACCATGCTCGTCTATCTTAAAAAGCCCTGTCTCACTTAGCTCTCTGTCAGAATAACCCTGATTTTTAAGATAGCCATAAAGCTCTCTGCCGCCCTGACCTGAATATCCAAGTCCAAAATGCATTATCGCCTCATCACTGAGTCCCCTGTTTTTAAAATAGTCATACCCCTGTTTTCCGCCCGGAGACTTTAACTTTGCATAATAATATGCTGCCGCTTTTGCATTTATCTGTACAAGTGTACTCCTGAGATTTTTCTGTCTTTTCTGTTCAGGTGTCAGTTCCGTCTTTGGAAGTTCTATACCTGCCTGTTCAGCCAAAAATTGCATCGCTTCGGGAAATGTATAATTTTCATATTCCATAACAAATGTGATGACACTTCCTGCCACTCCGCATCCAAAACATTTATACATCTGCCTTGCGGGATTTACACTGAACGACGGTGTTTTTTCACTGTGAAACGGGCACAGTCCGACATAACCGCTGCCCGAACGCTTCAGATTTACATATCTTCCTATAATCTGAACGATGTCACTTCCGGAACGAACTTTTTCAATCTGTTCCTCTGTGTAATACATATGCTCTCTGAAACCTCCTATCAACAAAATAACTAACATAAAACGCACACGCACAAATCTTGTGTCATGTTACCCTCTATGTTAGTTATTCGACATTAATTTTAAATTTCCTTTTTTAATCTGAATTTTTTAATTTAAAATTACAAAACCATCACGCAAGTTCTCCGATATAGTAAAATCCTTTGCTCTCGCAGAGTTTTACATCTACTATACTTCCTATAAGTGACTTGTCCCCCTTAAAATGAACAAGATAATTTTTGCTTGTTCTTCCGGTCACAAGTGTGGCATCATGGTCGTTTATCTCCTCGACAAGAACTTCCTCCACTTTTCCAACATCCTCTGCTGCTTTCTTTGCCGCTATCTCCTGAACCTTTGCGAGAAGTCTGTCAAATCTTTCCTTTACAACAGCCTCATCAACCTGTTCTTCCATTGCGGCAGCAGGTGTTCCCGTTCTCTTGCTGTAAATAAAAGTGAACGCACTGTCGTACTCCACTTTTTTGACTACATCCATAGTCTGTGCAAAATCTTCTTCTGTTTCTCCCGGAAAACCTACTATTATATCGGTAGAGAGTGCTATATCAGGAACGGCTTTTCTTATCTTTCTCACAAGTTCAAGATAGCCCTCTTTTGTATAATGACGGTTCATTTTCTGTAAAAGCCTGTCACTTCCTGACTGTAACGGAAGATGCATCTGCTTACATACTTTCTTTGACTCACCGAGATACTCTATAAGTTCATCTGAAAGATCCTTTGGATGGGAAGTCATAAATCTAATCCTCTTAAGTCCCTCTATCTTTTCAACTCTCCTCAAAAGTTCTGTGAAAGAAATAGGATTTTCAAGATTTTTACCGTATGAATTTACATTCTGACCGAGAAGCATAACCTCTACAACGCCGTCTTTTACAAGACACTCTATCTCGGCGATTATATCCTCAGGCTCTCTGCTCCGCTCCCTGCCCCTCACATATGGCACTATACAATAGCTGCAGAAGTTGTTGCAGCCAAACATAATATTTACACCACTCTTAAAATGATATTTTCTCTCAACAGGAAGTTCTTCAACTATCTCTGTCGTGTCTTTCCACACATCTATTATCATTTTTTTTGACTCTGCCCGGTCAAGCACTTTCATCGAAAGAAGTTCTGCAAATTTGAATATATTGTGTGTTCCAAAGATAATGTCCACATTTCTGTAACTTTTCTTTATCTTCTCGACAACACTCTCCTCCTGCATCATGCAGCCACAGAGCATAGTTATCATTTCAGGATTTTTATTTTTAATCTTTTTTAACTGACCGAGTCTGCCATAAACCTTGAGATTTGCATTTTCTCTTACGGTACAGGTATTAAATATTACAAGGTCTGCGTCCTCATCCTCAACAACCTTATATCCTATCGTCATCAGGATACCGATTATCTTCTCTGAATCCCTCGCATTCATCTGGCATCCGAATGTATTTACACAGCAGGTAAGTTCTCTGCCTTTTTCTTCTTTTTTAAGTTCCATCCAATGTTGCAATTTCTTTATGAAATAATACTGTCTTTCCGGTTCTTCCTGCGGCGGCGGCAATGTAATGTCAATATCTTTTATTTCTTCTTTTATCGTATCATAATTCATCTGTCGTTTACCTCAGCTTTCATTTTTGTATCATTGTTTTTGTCGTTGTCAGGATAATTCTATTATCGTTCCGTAATTTGCAGGAAGTTTAACTATAATATTTCCATTTTCTGCCTTCGCCTCAACTTCCTCATTTTTTGCCTTATTGTTTCCATCAAGGATAATCTTTGCACCCATGCACTCAGTGCGTGGATTTATCGTAAGAACTGCTTCGTTATCGTCATTATTTAAAGCCACGATAACAGTCTTTTTATCAATACTTCTCGAATAAGCAAACTGTCTGTTCGTAAGCAGAAGTTCCTCATATTTACCTGCACTTAACACCTCGTAATCTTTCTTAAGTTTTCCAAGCTTCGCACACAGGGCTGTTATCTCATTATTTTCATATGTACCCTTAAAATCATCAAGTTCAAGGCATGGACGCAGATTCCAGTCAGAACCGTTTTCTTTCTTTCCCTCAATAGCAAACTCCGAGCCATAATATACCGATGGAATACCGTAAAGAGTGTATAATAATATATAAATATTGTAAAGATGTTCTTTATTGTTTACTTTTGAATAAATCCTCTCCACATCATGATTATCAACAAATGTATATAATCTCGTGTCACCACATATGCCTAAAAGCCTCTTTACAGAATGTGCTATTTCAAAATAATTATGGTCATTGTGTCCCGAATAAAGACCTTTATGCAGCTCATAATTTGTAACGCTGTCAAGCATATCGCCGTTTGCCCATCTGCTGTAATCACCGTGTATAACTTCTCCCATAAGCCAGAAATCTTCTTTTAATCCCGATGTGAAACCTCTTAATTCTCTCATAAAGTCAAAGTCGAGTACATCTGCCGCATCTAATCTTATACCATCTATATCAAATTCATCAATCCAGAATTTTATCGCTTCAAAAAGGTATGACTTAACTTCAGGATTTCTCTGGTTTAACTTGACTAATAGATTATAGCCGCCCCAGTTTTCATAGGAAAGTCCGTCATTGTACTCATTGTTTCCGCCAAAATTCACATTGCAAAACCAGTCTTTATATGCTGAATTTTCACGGTTTTTGAGCAAATCCTGAAAAGCCGGAAACGTCCTTCCGACATGATTAAAAACTCCGTCAACTATAATGTGCATACCTTTTTCATGGCAATGTGCAACATACTTTTTGAAATCGTCATTTGTGCCCAGCCGGCAGTCTACCTGTTTATAGTCCCTTGTCTCATATCCGTGTCCCTCCGACTCAAACAAAGGTCCGATATATATTGCCGTAAATCCAAGTTCTGCCGCATGGTCTGACCACTGTGTAAGTTTGTCAAAATGCTGTTCCTTTTCTCCGTTGTTCTCTTTTTTACATCCGCAAAGTCCGAGCGGATATATATGATAAAAAACCGCTTTATCGTACCACTTCATATTCTACCTCCTGTTGTTTATTTTAATCTTTATTATTTATTGTCAGTTATTATGTGACACTGCACCTGTAAATGTCTTTATCCCAAAAATCCCAAGAACTGCTATGACAAACAATACAAACATAACCGCTATATTTATGATATTATTGCCGCTGCCAAGCACTATCGGCAGGATATAACTCGTCCCGTTGAAAATTATATGTGTAAGCATTGAGCAGAGTATGCTCCCTGTTGCCTTTACGATAACCCCTAATACTATTCCAAGACAGAACGCATATAATCCCTGCACGAGATTCATATGGTAAAGACCAAACAATGCCGCCTGTAATATATTTGCCACCCAGTAGTCAAAACCGATATAAAATCTGTCAAATATTGCTCCCCTGAAAATCATTTCCTCAGATACCGGACCTATAAAGACTGCATAGGCAAGTGTCACTGCCATGTTTCCTGTCTCAAAATTTGACATAAGCTTTGTATAATTTTTAAATACTCCCGGCATAAGTGCGGTCAGACCGCTCAAAAGAAAAGTAAGTATTATGCAGCATCCTGCGGCTGTAAAAAATATCATCATTATATTTTTTGCTGAAAATACTTTCCTGTAATCCATACTATCGGCTCGAAATCCTGATTTCTTATATAATATGGCACACCATATAAATGACAGTATCGCACTAACTGCCGATATTGTAAGCATCAGATTTGTACTCTTGGTTGTGTTTAATATTGTAATCTCTGCAAGTGCCCTTGCATATCCGATTCCCTGAGCAATCCCAAATACCGTATATCCAAGCACACATAACATATACGCAATAAGCTGCATAAGTATTATGCCGATAAATATAAACAATGCCTTTGTCACCATTGTGACCCTAAGTCTTTTTAACTCTATCTTCTCTTTATTATCCAAATCTTTTCCTTTCAATACATAAACGCATACTGACGAAAAAATCCGAACAAGCATGATGTCCGGATTTTTCTTTTATGTTACAACTGCAATTATCTCTTTCGCTGTAAAAATTCTGGTATCTTAATTCCACCATCTTCACTGCCCCTTGAATATGTAGGCTGCGGCTGTGGAACAACAGTTGGTCTTACCGTTGACTGTGCACTGCCCTGAACACCTGAAGCAGTCTGCTTAACCTGTTTAGGTACCGGTGTCACCGGTCTTACAGGTGTGGCAATCTGCCCTTCTCTTGTAGGAAAGTTTGTCTTTGGTGTCTGCTGCTTTATAAATGAAGATGCCTGCTTAGGCTGTTCTGTGTTATCTTCATCAAGCCCTGTTGCAATAACAGTTATCTTAACTGTGTCATCGCCTGCCCCGTCACTTACACCAAATATAATGTTACTGTTTTCGCCTGTAAGTTCCTCTATATATGAAGCTGCTTCTCCGGCTTCCTGAAGACCTACATCTCCGGCAATATTTATGATGACATCTGAAGCGCCCTCTATAGTAGTCTCGAGAAGCGGACTTGATATTGCCTGTTTTACCGCATCAAGACATTTGTCATCACCGGTACCTGTTCCAATACCGATATGTGCTACTCCCTTATCTTTCATAACTGTCTGCACATCTGCAAAGTCAAGATTGATAAGTCCCGGTACATTGATAAGATCCGTAATACCCTGAACACCCTGCTGTAATACTTCATCAGCTTTGCTTAACGCATCCTGCATAGATGTTCTTCTGTCAACTATCTCAAGAAGTTTGTCGTTTGGTATAACGATAAGTGTATCTACATTATTTTTAAGATTTTCTATACCTGCAAGTGCATTGTTCATACGGCTTCTTGCCTCAAACTTAAATGGCTTTGTAACAATACCTACAGTAAGTATACCAAGTTCCTTTGATATTTCTGCGACCGCCGGTGCAGCTCCTGTTCCGGTACCACCACCCATACCACATGTTACAAATACCATATCTGCACCTTTTATCATCTCTGTTATATCTTCACGGTTTTCCTCGGCAGCAGCTTTTCCAACTTCGGGATTTGCCCCTGCTCCAAGACCCTTAGTAAGTTTTTCTCCAATCTGGAGACATGTTGCAGAATTGCAATTCATAAGATGCTGCTTATCTGTATTTATACATATAAACTCAACACCTTTTATCCCCTCTTGTATCATTCTATTTACGGCATTATTTCCGCCACCGCCAACACCAACTACGATTATTTTAGCGGTTATTTCTGAATCATTTGTTTTTATCTCTAACAACGCTGCTCCTCCTTAATCTGCTCACAAATTTTCCTAAGATATATAATACTAATTAACTTTTGAATAATCAAGAGAAAGTTTGTTCTTTTAATTGTTTTTTATTATAAATTTTGTCAATTTCTACATTCTTCTACTAATTATTTGTCTTTAAAATGATTTTGTCTCCAGAATGATAGTCAGACATATCAATACTTCCTTTTAAATTTCTCTTTGCTGTAGTCTTTAACACATCCGACAAAGCGGCAAGCTCATCATCATACATATCTTTTTTTCCAAGAAACACCCTTACCTTTCCCGAATAAAGCATTATACCGTCAGAGCTTGAATGTATCCTTGAAACATTTATCTTATAATGGCTTATAAGCTGCGATATATTCATTATCTTTGAAAAAAGTTTTTCATCCTTTACGCTGAATGCTTTACCTATGGAAAATTTTCCAAACTTTATGCCTGTTACCATCGGCACATCTTTTTTATGTTCTGAAAGACTTTGAAGAACTATTCCGTCTTTATCGAAATATACATACTGCCCCATATATTTTATGCATCCGCTTATCTTTTTATCATAGATATGAAGCACAACAGTATCATGGCTTTCATATTTTACATCAATATCCTCGACAAAAGGCAGTTTATTTATGCCATACAATTTGTTATACACTCTGAACACCAGTGCATTGTCGGAAAATTTTCTGCAAAAAACACTTTTTTCTATTTCGCTGTCAGAATATACACTTCCACCCTCTATCTTAACCGTGTCTATATGAAACCAAAAATATAATACAAAAATGATTACAATTACGACGCAAAGCGTTGCAAAGAAACGTTTTAGTATCCTCATAAGCTGTTTAACCTCTTTTCTCTTTTTGAAACACCGAGTACGATTCCCATCTCCGCCATCATTATCATCGCAGATGTTCCACCGTAACTTATAAACGGAAGCGGTATTCCCGTTGACGGTATCGAGTTTGTCACAACGGCAACATTTATAACTACCTGTATCGACAACTGCAGCATTACCCCGGCACACAGCATCGTGCCAAATATATCCTTAGCCTTATAACCTATCTGAATAACTTTAAAGAATAGTATTATAAATGCGATAATGACACCCGCCGCACCTACAACACCAAGTTCCTCACAGATTACCGAAAATATCATATCATTGTACGCCTC
>ERZ773218.2730-NODE-2730-length-13018-cov-5.663967_pt1 | contig 13018 bp, 10 predicted proteins | sample MGYA00580527_ERZ773218 | MGnify/ENA primary metagenome ERZ773218 (study PRJEB29015, sample SAMEA2737763) | human gut metagenome | biome: human gut; feature: human-associated habitat; material: faeces | place: China | collected 2012 ...
TTCCGATCTTCCCCCTCGACCCCCGACATTGGCAGTCTCGATCTTGAAAAACTGCTCAGCCTGCGGAATCGGGTGCAGTGTACATGGCTTCGCCATGAACCCCTACTTTTCGTCACCACTCTCAACCGCGCCTTACTATCGTGAGGCGCGAGTGACGTTCATCTGGCAGCAGACTGCCTGCCGAATGCGGCATTGCTGGCGCTCGCCGCATTGTTGGGACTGGCGGTAGACGATGATTACTGCGCACTGCTACAAGATGGGCAGAGCGGCAGCGGATGATAGAAGCAGAGGCAAATCGTATCGCAGCGCTAAACGCGGCTTCGCCGCGCGCAAGCATTCCCATTCCGGAGGCATAAAGGTCATTCGAGATTGAGACTGCCAATTAAAACCTTTCTCTCGGGGGATCAAAAGGGGGATACTCTCTTTTGTGAAAGAGAGTATCCCCCTTTGTCCGCTCCCCTGCGCGGCGCAGGGGAATAAGGAGCAGCGCTGGCGCGCTGAAATTTCAGATGCTCAAACCATTGAGCCTGCACAATGTATTGACCACCGCAAAAATAATGACCGCGCCGAGGTTGGCGGTCGTATTATCCTGGTCGAACCGCGGGGAGATCTCGCAGATATCGAACCCGCGGACCTTGCGCGTGCGCAGCACATGCTTGATGAGCGGCAGCACGATCTCGGGGTCGAGGCCGAGCGACTGCGGCGCGCTGACGCCCGGGGCGAACGCGGACGAGAAAACGTCCGAGCAGACGGTGATGTACGTGTCGTCGCACTGGTAGAGGAACTGGTCCATGCGCTCAAGGATGGACTCTAAGTTCGAGGCCTGTAAATCCTTGGCGAGCACATAGTCGACGCCGAGCTCCTCGGCCTTTTTGAAGAGGCTCACGGTGTTGCTGTGCTGCTGGATGCCGATGGGGAAATAGTGATACGGTGTGCTCTCGGCCTTGCAGACATCCGCCATCTGGCGGAACATCGTGCCGGACGAGTTGCCCATGTCGTACGGGCGCAGATCGAAGTGCGCGTCAAAGTTGACGATGCCGAGCTCCGGCGTCTTGCCCTTGTCCTTTAAGAAGTTATGCTGGCCCTGGAAGTGGCCGAACGTCGTCTCGTGGCCGCCGCCGAGCACGATGGGGAACAGGTTCCGGCACAGAATTTCCTCCACGGCGCAGCCCAGCTCGCGCTGGCCCTCTTCGAGCGAAATTTCATCGCAGATGATATCGCCCGCGTCGTAGAGCTTGACCTCCTGTGAAAACGTGCAGGGAAGGCCCGACATCTGGCCGCGCACAAAGTCCGGCGCGAGCGCCGTGCCCGTGCGGCCCTTGTTGCGCGCGACGCCCTTGTCGCTGCAAAAGCCGATGAAAGCAAAGCCAAGCTTGCCGGTGAACGGCGCGCTGCCGTCGTTCAGGTCGATGGGCTGCACCCACTGGTGCCAGCGAAACGCGTCGTAATCGGTCTCGCTGTCGATGCGCCCTTTCCAGCTGTCCATGGCACTGACATAATGATCCAAAAGCATATCTGATCGCACTCCTTTACTGTCTTTCTGATCGTGGGTTTCTTATTCATCCAGCTTGAGGACAGCGAGGAACGCCTCTGTCGGCACCTGCACGGTGCCGAGCGAGCGCATTTTCTTTTTGCCCTCCTTCTGCTTTTCGAGCAGTTTCTTCTTTCGGCTGATATCGCCGCCGTAGCACTTGGCCAAAACGTCCTTGCGCATGGCCTTGACGGTCTCGCGCGCGATGATGCGCCCGCCGATGGCCGCCTGAATAGGAATTTCAAAGAGCTGGCGGGGAATGTTGTCCTTGAGCTTTTCGCACAGCTTTCTCGCGCGGGCGTAGGCCTTGTCGCGGTGCGCGATGAACGACAGCGCGTCCACCTGATCGCCGTTGAGCAGGATATCGACCTTGACGAGTTCGCTCGGGCGGTAGCCGGAGAGCTCGTAGTCGAGCGAGGCGTAACCCTTGGTGTTGGCCTTGAGCGTGTCGAAAAAGTCGTAGATGATCTCGTTGAGCGGCATCTCGTAATGCATCTCGACAAGGTAGGTGTCGAGGTACTGCATGTCCTTGAACTCGCCGCGGCGGTCCTGACACATCGGCATGATATTGCCGACGTAATCGGGCGGCGTGACGATCGTCACCTTGACGTAGGGCTCCTCGGCGTGCTCGATGTGCGCGGGGTCGGGGTAGTTGTGCGGGTTGTCGACGCGCACCATCGTGCCGTCGGTCTTGTATACCTCGTAGATGACGCTCGGGAGCGTGGTGACGAGGTCTAAGTCAAATTCGCGCTCCAACCGCTCCTGAATGACCTCCATGTGCAGCATTCCGAGGAAGCCGCAGCGGAAGCCGAAGCCCAGCGCGACGGATGATTCCGGCTCAAACGTCAGCGAAGCGTCGTTGAGCTGCAATTTTTCCAGCGCGTCGCGAAGATCCGGGTATTTGCTGCCGTCCTCGGTGTAAATGCCGCAGTAGACCATCGAGCGCACCTTGCGGTAGCCCGGCAGCGGTTCGCTCGCGGGATGCTCGACGCCTGTGACCGTGTCGCCGATCTGCGTCTCATGCACGTCCTTGATGCTTGCGGTGAAGTAGCCGACCTGACCGGCCTCCAACTGCTTCGCAGGCTCCAGACCCAGCGGGCGCATCAAGCCGCATTCGAGCACCTTGAATGTTGCGCCCGTCGCCATCATCTTGACCTCCATGCCGGGCTTGATCGTGCCCTGCTTCAAGCGCATGTAGACGATAACGCCGCGGTAGGCGTCGTAATAGCTGTCGAAGATCAGCGCCTGAAGCGGCGCGTTCGGGTCGCCCTGCGGGCAGGGAAGGTTCTGCACGATGTCCTCGAGCACGGCGTCGATGTTGATGCCCTGCTTGGCGGAAATTTCGGGCGCATCCTCGGCGGGGATGGCTAAAATGTCCTCGATCTCCTGCTTGACGCGCTTGGGGTCGGCGGCGGGCAGGTCGATCTTGTTGAGCACGGGGCGAATTTCAAGGTCGTGCTCCATCGCGAGATACGTGTTTGCGAGCGTCTGTGCCTCGATGCCCTGCGAGGCGTCGACGACGAGCAGCGCGCCCTCACACGCCGCGAGCGAACGTGAGACCTCGTAGTTGAAGTCGACGTGGCCCGGTGTGTCGATCAAATTGAGCGTGTAGACCTGCCCGTCGGCGGCGGTGTAATCGAACGTGACGGCGCGGGCCTTGATCGTGATGCCGCGCTCGCGCTCCAAGTCCATGTTGTCGAGGATCTGGTCCTCCATCTCGCGCGCAGAAACGGCGTTGCACTTTTCAAGAAGCCGATCCGCCAGCGTCGACTTGCCGTGGTCGATATGCGCGATGATGGAAAAATTTCGGATGTTCTTTTCGTTCATAGCTGTTGCTCCTGTTTGTTGTCGGCAAGGCGACGCCGCGCGCCAAATGGCGCGTCCAGGCGTTTTGCCGCAGGGGAAATTCTTATTTCCTGCCGAGCAGGGAATTCGTCTTTTCTTCGGTGCTGTGGAGTACCTGCGTCACGCTCTGCATGAGGCCGGGGTAGAGGGACGCGAGCGCTTCATCCTCCATTGAGGCGAACGCGCCGTCCTTTTCGGAAAGCTGCGCGAGCGAGGAGGCGTAGGCGATGTAGTCCGCGCGCATCTGCGCGTCCACTGCGCCGGACTGGTAGGCCGTGGCATCTAAGCCGAAGTACCCCTCTTTCCCGCCGCTCGCGCGGTGCAGCGCGCGGTAGAGCTGGTAGAACGCGCCGCCAAGGTAGCTGCCCGCCGACGTGATGAGCGTGCGGTCGTTCGTCTTGCCCAGCAGCTCGAAGAGGACGCCCGCGGTGTTGACGAGCATCTTCTTTTGCAGCGTCGCGGCGATGCTGCCGCGCAGCGTGCCCTTTTCATCGCTCGAATCGTAGAGCGATTCGGCGTCGATCATGCCGCCGTCGCGATCGAGCGTGCGCCCGAGCAGATAGTCCGCCGAGACGTGGTAGTAATCGCACGCCTTTTTGACGAACGCGAGCCCCGGCTCGCGGATGCCGTTTTCATAGTGGGACAAAAGCGCCTGCGAAATGCCGAGCTCTTTCGCGGCCTTGCGCTGGGAGATCCCCTTTTCCTGCCGCAGCAGGGCAAGGGTGCGGGAAAAGTCAGCATTCATGGCAATAACCTCGTCAAATAAAATACGGTAGGTTATAGTATAGTCTATTGATAACCGCTTGTAAATTAAAAATTTGCGCTGATTTGCCGTTTTGCGCAAAAAAATCGGGCGCGGCAATTTCGCCGCGCCCCAAAAACGGAGGAGAAAAAACAATGGACTAAATGAGTACGCTGAGTAACCATGCCAGCGCGATGCCGCCCGCGCCGATGCAGCCCCACAGCGCGGGCGAGCCGCGCCTAAAAAAGCTGCGCTTGCTGCATGTCGCCGTGCGGCCGCAGGTGCGCGCCACGCGGCAGGCTTCGTCTACCAATCGCTGCGCCGTGACGCCGTTTCGGTTCATGGCGTCGTTGCGCACGATGAAAATGGCCTGTTCAAAAAGCTCCGTATCCGGCGAGTCGACCACGATCACTCTCCGCGATGTTCCCTTGACCATATTGAAAGCAGCACCTCCCGATGGAAAAACATTCTGCCTCCAGTATGCCCGCCACGGCGGGCGCTATACGGGAAGAGCGAAAATTTTTGCTGCGTTCAGACCGCCTGCGCGCCGCCCGAATCCTCGGGAATGTAGAGCGCCAGAACACCAGCGTCGTCCGTGCCGCCGCGCTTTTCCATACTGTCGGCCAAGATCGCCGCGACGAGCTGCTGGGGATCATGTCCCTCCCAGCCTGCAAGCAGGTTTTGCAGCCATTCGTCGTCAAGCGAGTCGGCCACGCCGTCGGAGAGCATTACGAGAAAGCACCCCGGCGAGAGCTTGATATGCGTCGCCTCCGGCGGGGGCGAGCCCTCCTGCAAGCCTGCGGGCAGGCACGAGCAGGTCACGCGGCGCACCGTGCCTCCGCGCTTTAGATAGCTCGGCGCCGCGCCGTACTTGTAGAGCTCGCCCTCGAGCGTCTGGAGCGAAAGCGTCAGCAGGTCGACTGTCGTAAAGCTGTCGGTCGACTCGGCGCGAAGAGAGAGCGCGCTGTTGAGCGTCTTGAGCGCGGGCGGCGCGTCGATGCCCGCGCTCAGAAAGCGCTCCAACAGCCGCGCGGCCATCGACGATTCGCGCTGCGCGGCCTCGCCGCAGCCCATGCCGTCGGAGAGCAACAGGCAGAGCGTGCCGTCCTCGGTCTCAAAGTGGGCGGCGCTGTCGCCGCTCACACGCTCGCCGCGCTTGGGGCGCAGCGAAAGACCAATCTCATAAGAATGCACCGGCTGCGTCGACACGGGGCGCAGCGCGCCGTCCGCCGCGCTCTGCATGAGCTCGGAGAGCTGGGCGTACTGCGACGCGGCCTTCGCGCGGTCGTCCTCCAGCAGCCGCCGGTACTGCCGCCGCAGAAGATAGGCGCGCAGCTCGCCGTTCACGGCGGAGAGAAATGATGAAAAATGGATGCACCGCTCGGAAAAGTACGAGGGGAAATCCTCGCCCCTGCCCTGCCCGCGGCGCAGCAGCGCCGCCGTCGCGTCGTTGAGCGCGGTATAGGTGCGCTGATACTCCTTTTCCCAGCAGTAGCTGCACAGCGCACAGCCGCGGCAGACCTTTTCCGCCGCGCGGTCGAAGATGGCGGCGGGATTTTCCTCCGTCAGCGTGCGCGGACGGGCGATGCTGTCGTAAAGCTCGCGCAGCGCCGCGGCAGAGGCCGCGATCTTTCTGCGCACGGCGGCGTCCTCCTGCGCGGCCTCGTCGCTGCAAAGGCGCTTGCCGCGCAGGAACCGCGACGGGATCAGCAGGAATAACAGCGTCGCCGCCAGCCCCTCGTAGAGCAGCACAAGCCCCGCGTGCGCGTTCATCGGCAGGGCAAAGCACAGAATGCTCAGCGCAAACCACAGGGCCGAGAGCACGCGGTTGCCCCGCGCTGTGACGTTCACCAGCACCGCGGAAAACGCATATGACGCCGCGTGGACAAAGCTGCCGCCCCCCGCGCCGAGGTCCATCCCCAGCCCGATGCACAGCGCCGCCGGAATGGCGAACGCGCTGCCGCGCTCAAAGGCGAACAGCAGCACCGCCAGCATCGAGAGGATGCGACCCGGCGCAAAGCCGTCCGCCGTTTCGAACGAGGACGCGGCCATCAGCACGCCGAGCAGGATGAAAAGCGGCGCGTAGGGGTGGTCCTCCTTTTCCTTGTCGCCGGTCGACAAAAGCGCGCGGCCGCTCATCGCGCCGAGCGCGCACAGCAGCAGCGCCATCAGGCAGTTTGCCGCCTCGCCCACGCCGTCGCGTAAGACGTAGACAAACTCGACGGAGAACATCATCCCCGCGCACAGCAGCGGCAGAAACGCCCGCTTTTTGTAGAGTTTCAGATCGAAAAACGCGTTGTTCGCCGTGAAGATCAGAACGCCCGCGGCGAAGGTCCTGAGTGCGTGCGAAAACGGCAGAAACAGCACAGCGCCCGCCGACGCGCCGATCAGCGCGCTCACCCCCCGCAATCCTGCGCCCGATGCGCCGATCATGCCGAGCGCGAGCGGCGCGTAGCCGCCGAACACCTGCGCACCCGCAAGCGCGAACGAGAGCGCAAAGCGCAGCACGCAGTCGATGACCTTTCCGGACCATTCCTTGCTTTTGAGCAGCTCGATCACCTTCACAGCCTGTCCCCTCCCTGTGCGTCGATTTATTGTGTCGGGGATTATTGTAAACGAGCGGAAAGAAAAAGCCTGTCGGGAAATACACGCGCAAAAAAAAGAACCGGCAGTTTTGAAAACTGCCGGTTCTCTCGTTCACGTTACTGCTTATTTGACGATCATTTCCGCCTCGCGGGCGTTTTTTGCGATCATGTCGTGCAGCTCCCGCGTGGAGGAGAACTTCTTCTCCTCGCGCAGGTAGTCGAAAAAGTCGAGCTGTAATTTCTGCCCGTACAGGTCGCCGTCGAAGCCGACAAGATACGTCTCGATCGTCACGGTGTTCTTGTCGCTCACCGTCGGCCGCACACCGACGTTCGTTACGCCCACACATGTCTCACCATTCGGCAGATGCGCGCGCGTGGCGTACACGCCGCGCTTCAAGGCGATGGTGTGCTCTTCGGGGATGAGGTTTGCCGTCGGGAAAAGGGCTTTTTTGCCGATGCCCTCGCCGTGGCGCACCGTGCCCTCCACGGAAAAATAATGGCCGAGAAATTCCGAGGCGCGCCTGACCTCGCCCGCTTCCAGAAGCGAGCGGATATAAGTTGAAGAGACGGTCACACCGTCTTTTTCGACGCGCGGGATGATGTCGCAGCCGAGGCCGTGGGAGGCGCAGTAACTTCTGAGCTTTTCCACATCTCCCTCATTTTTGTGGCCGAAGCGGAAGTCGTGTCCCGCGACAAGGTGCAGCGCGTGATACTTCCTGACGAGAAGCTCAGAGATAAAGTCCTCCCAGGGCATGGTCATCATGTTCCGGTCGAACGGCTCGACAAAGACCTCCTGCACGCCGTATTGTGTGCGGATGATGTTTGCGCGCTCAGACGGCGTTGTCAGCAGCGGCACGGGCTTTCCCGTGACGAATTCACGCGGCGAGCGGTCGAACGTGAACGCCGCGGAGCGGCAGCCGCGCTCCTGTGCGCGGCGCACCGCCATTTTGAGCAGCTCACCGTGCCCGATATGCACCCCGTCGAAAAAGCCCAGGGCGATGACTGTGGATTCATTCATAGTTTCGGTTTCCTTTTTGCGTCAGCGTCACACGCTGAAAAAATTTCGTTTCGAGGTGAGCGTGCCGTCCTTCGCCTCCGACAGGGCAAGGAACGCCCCGTCGCGCCCGTAGACGCGGTACAGCCCATTGGGGAGCTTTGCGCGCAGGGGATTGCCGCAGAGGCACTTGCGCTCCTGTTCAGTGCTCGGGATGGTGTAGGCCGGATACTGCCGGAACAGGCTGTCCGTGGGGCGGAGCAGGGCCTCGCCCTCGCGCTGCACGTCCTCGAGCGTCACGGCCTCGTCGATGCGAAAGTTCGACGCTTCCGTGCGGCGCAGCGCCGCCATGCAGCCGCCGCAGCCGAGCGCCTGACCGAGATCGTGGCACAGCGTGCGGATGTAGGTGCCCTTCGAGCACACGATGCGCAGGGCGTACTGTCCGTTTCCCAAATTCTGTGTGAGCGCAAGGTCGAAGATCGTGATCTTGCGCGGCTTGCGCGCGACCTCACGACCCTGACGGGCGAGGTCGTAGAGCTTCTGGCCGTTTACCTTGATGGCCGAGTACATCGGCGGGATCTGCTCGATCTCGCCGAGAAAGCGCGGCAGCGCCGCGCGCACGTCGTTCTCCGTGACGGTCACGGCGCGCTCTTCGAGCGTTTCGCCGGTCGTATCCTGCGTGTCGGTCACAAGGCCGAGCTGTAAAACGGCCTCGTAGACCTTTTGCCCGCCTTCGGCAAAGGAGACGGCCTTGGTCGCCTGCCCGACGAACACGGGCAGAACACCCGTCGCCATGGGGTCGAGCGTCCCCGCGTGGCCGACGCGCTTTTCATGCAAAATGCCGCGCAGCTTGGCGCATACATCCATACTCGTCCAGCCCTGGGGCTTATCAATAATTACAATGCCGTTGGGCATAAATGGCCTCCTTTGTGCCAAGCCTTCGGCGCTTTTGCGCCGTACAAGCGTTTTGCCGGCAGGCAAAACGCAGTTCTCTTTCTACTCTCCGCGCACCAAGATATGCGCGTTCATGCGAAAGCCGTATTTCTCGTAGAGGTGGACGGCGTCGTTGCCGTCGACCACCTTGACTTCGATCTTCCGGACGCCGCTGCCCGAAAATACCGCCATCGCCCAGTCCATCAGGGCCTTGCCGTATTTCCTGCCGCGGCACTGCGGCAGAACGACGAGGTAGTCGAGCTTGCCCGTGCCGTCTCCGTGCAGGTCGACCTTGCAGAAGCCGACGATTCCGCCGCCTTCCTCGATGACCGCGATGCGCGAGACATTTTCTTCCAGCGCCTGTGCAAAAAGCGACAACGTTTTATCATAGGACCGGCTCGGATAGCTGCCCTTGAAATTCACGGACACGCGGTTGTGGTGCTCGGACAAGGCCTGCACGCACGCGCGCAGGCGCGGCGCTTCGTCCGCCGTGATTTGCCGCAGCGGCGGCAGCCGCTTTTCAAGCAGCACGAGCTGCACACCGGCGATACCGTTAAACGTGCACGGCACGACGCCGATCTCGGCGTAGCCGAGCTTTTGATAGAAGCGGCGGGCGCGCGCATTGCGCGCGTTCGTGTCGATGCGAAGGTACCGGCAGCCGTGCGCGAGGGCATAGCCCTCGTAAAATGCCGCAAACTCGCGGCCAAGGCCGCGCGATTTGGCCTCGGGGTCGATGACGAGCGTGTGCAGCACCATGACCTCGCTGTCCGGCGCGTCATAGCGCCAGTTCGCCCCCGCGTAGGAATCGACCTGCGTTTGGTTGAGAATGGCCGTGCCGACGATCTCACCGTTCTGCTCCTGCACGAAAAGGTCGCCGCGCGCAAGCGCGGCCTCCGCCGTCTCACGCTCGGGATACACGCCGCGCTGCCAGCCGATCGCGGCCTCGCCGCGCTCCTCTGCCGTGTGGATCTGGTCGTAAATGCGGCACACCGCGTCCAAATCGGCGCGCGCTGCCTTGCGGATCGTGCTCATGCCTCTTCCGCCACCGCTTCGGCGATGGCGTTCAGGATCATGGCGCGCGCGGTCTCATAGTCCGCGTGCTCAATGAGGCAGCCGGACGCCGCGCGGTGTCCGCCGCCGCCGAGGAACGAGCAGGCGCGCGTCGCGTTGACACGCGCGCCTGTGCGCACGCTGACCTTCCACGCGCCGTCCTTCGTTTCCTTCATCGTCACAGCGCAGTCCGTGCCCTCGACCAAGCCGCCGAGGGACGCAAGGTCTTCCATGTCGGCCTCGGAAAGCGCCATGCTCTTTTGTAAGGACTGCGGCACGGCGACGATGACGACGCGGTCCTCGTCGTAGAATTCCATCGTGCGCAGCAACTCTCCCTCAAGCGCCAGGCGCTTTTTGCTCTTTGTGCGGAAGTGCAGCTTGTTGGCGGCTTTATAGTCGATGCCCGTCTCCATCAGCGCCGCGGCCACGCGGTGCGTGTTCGCCGTGACGTTGGAGTAAACAAAGCAGCCCGTGTCGGTCGACACGGCGACATAGAGCGGCAGCGCAACAGCAGGCGTCAGCTGGCCGAGCTCCTGCGCGAGCTCGCACAGAATTTCGCCGCAGGCGGCGCATTCGGGGTGCACACAGCTCTCTTTGCCAAAGCCCTCGTAGCTTGGGTGATGGTCGATGGCGAGGTCGACGCGCGTTTTGAACATCTCGGCGTTGTCGGGGAACAGGCTCAGCGCGGCGAGGTCGACGGAGACGACCGTCTCATAGTCAAAATCGTCCGCGACCCAATACTGCTCGACATAGGACTCGAAGTGCTCGGTCGTCTCGCGGTTATAGAGGATGCCCGCGGTCTTACCCATCTGGCGCAGCATGGCGCACAGCGCCGCAGCGCAGCCGAGCGTGTCGCCGTCCGGACGGCGATGGGTGAGAATGAGGTACTTGTCGTGCGCGCGGAGGTATGCCGCGACTTCGGAAACGGTCATTCCTGCTCATCCTCCGTGTTCCGTGTTTCGTTTTCGGGGTTCGCGGGCTTCACCACGCGTACGTCGCGCAGCATCTCTAAGATGTGCGCGCCGTATTCGATGGAGTCGTCCGCGATGAACTGCAACTCCGGCGTGTAGCGCAGCGACATGTTCGCGCCCAGCTCGCGCCGGAGATAGCCCGCCGCGCTCTTGAGACCGCGAATGACGTCCTTTTCGAGCGACTTTTCGAGAACGCTCACGTAAATGCGCGAATAGCGCAGGTCGCTCGTCGTGTCCACATGGGTAATGGTCACCATGCCGCTCTGGACGCGCGGGTCCTTGAGCGTGCGGAAGAGCGAGCTGAGCTCGCGCTGGATCTCTTCATTGATGCGGCCAATGCGATTGCTTGCCATTTTTATTCCTCCTTTTTCTCACAAACCATCTATGCATCAAAACAAATTTCTAATGCACACACCTGTTCAAACAGGTTTCTCTCTACTCTAAGGGTATCTGTTTTCCCTTATACTGTCAATAAAGTTTTCCTTACGATTTTATCAGAAAGTTTAAAGGAAATGGGGTTAAAAAAAGCTCCATCGCAATGATGAAGCTTTTTCACATGATTTTTACTTAGCATAGTCCGTTACTCTGGATTCACGGATCACATTGACTTTGATCTGTCCCGGATATTCCAGTTCGTCTTCAATACGTTTGGAAATATCTCTTGCCAGCAATACCATATCGTCATCGCTGACCTGTTCAGGAATAACCATAATACGGACTTCCCGTCCTGCCTGAATAGCAAAAGACTTATCTACGCCCTTGAAGGAATTTGTAATATCTTCAAGCTGTTTCAATCTGTTTGTATATGTTTCCAGTGTTTCTCTTCTTGCACCAGGTCTTGCAGCAGAGATCGTATCTGCAGCCTGAACGATGCAGGAAATAAGATTGGTTGGTTCTGTGTCTCCATGGTGAGACTCTACAGCGTTGATAACAACTGCAGACTCCTTGTACTTTCTACAAAGATCTGCACCCAGCTGTACATGAGTACCTTCCATGTCATGGTCAACAGACTTTCCAATATCATGGAGTAAGCCGGCACGTTTTGCCAGACGTACATCCACACCCAGCTCAGAAGCTAAAAGCCCTGATAACTGTGCTACTTCGATCGAATGCTTTAATGCATTCTGACCATAGCTTGTTCTGAACTTCATCCGTCCTAACAGTTTTACCAGTTCTGGATGGATACCGTGGATACCAACTTCGAGGCAGGCAGCTTCGCCCTCTTCCCTCATATTGTTCTCCACTTCTTTCTGCGCTTTTTCTACCATCTCTTCGATTCTTGCCGGATGGATACGGCCGTCCACGATCAGACGTTCCAGTGCAATTCTTGCTACTTCCCTGCGGATCGGATCAAATCCGGATAAAACAACCGCTTCAGGAGTATCATCAATGATCAGTTCCACACCCGTTAAAGTCTCAAGAGTACGGATATTACGTCCCTCACGTCCAATGATGCGGCCCTTCATCTCATCATTTGGAAGCTGTACTACAGATACAGTCGTCTCAGCCACATGATCTGCTGCACACCGCTGGATGGCAGTTACAACTAAATCTCTGGCTTTCTTATCAGCTTCTTCTTTTGCCTTGTTCTCAAGTTCTTTGATCAGCTTTGCTGTATCATGCTTTACGTCTTCTTCAACAGATTTTAAAAGATATTCTTTTGCCTGTTCGGAGGATATCCGTTCCAGTTCCTGTATCCCCTGCTCATACTGGGCTTCCACTTCTGCAGTACGTTTACTGAGAATGTTTTCCCTTCTGACCAGATCAGCCTCCTTCTTTTCAAGGGCATCTGCCTTTTTTTCAACGTTTTCTTCTTTGCTTAATACACGCTTCTCGTAACGCTGAAGTTCTGCTCTTCTTTCCTTGGTTTCTTTTTCCAACTCATTTTTTGTCTTTAAAGATTCTTCCTTGGCTTCCAGGAGAGCTTCTCGCTTCTTTGTTTCTGCAGTCTTTAATGCTTCATCTATTATCTCTCTGGCTTTTTCTTCTGCACTTCCTACTTTACTGTCATACTGCATGCGCTCATAGGAACGGCCTGCAGAATGTGCAAAATAACCAGCAATAATAGCCGCGATTACCGCGCCGATCAAAACAGGAATTATGATCTGCAACACAGGAGCACCTCCTTATATTTAGTTTTCATTGTACGAAATACAACATATTAATTTTATACTTTTTTCAGAATTGTGTCAAGTATATTCCTCTTATTTTCCCGTTGTACCGACAACATAAACAAAAGACAGCCGGGTCTTCTTTAATAATCTGCCACATCCCTCAAAACTCGACTGATCACCTCAAAGGAGAAGCCTTTCCGTCCTAAAAAAGCTGCCAGCTTCTGTATCTCTTTTTTATCTTCCGGGATTCTTC
>ERZ773218.2733-NODE-2733-length-12994-cov-5.203107_pt1 | contig 12994 bp, 10 predicted proteins | sample MGYA00580527_ERZ773218 | MGnify/ENA primary metagenome ERZ773218 (study PRJEB29015, sample SAMEA2737763) | human gut metagenome | biome: human gut; feature: human-associated habitat; material: faeces | place: China | collected 2012 ...
TGGCAGCAGTAGCAGCTGTCGGCGCAGTAGTGATTATCAGAAGAAAGAAAAAATAAACAGGACTGTAAAAGCCTGAAAAAATGAGATGGTGGATGAAATAATTGGTTTCATCCACCATCTTTATCACGTAAATCTATTGCAGAATTGCAGATTTTGTGTTAGACTATAAAAGGTTATCCACAGGAGGTGTGAACGTATGGATATTTTAAAAATTGTGTTAATGATTATTTTTGTAATAGATTGTATTGCATTGTCAGCAATTATTCTTCTTCAGGAAGGAAAGTCCGCAGGGCTTGGAACGATCAGTGGTGCGGCAGATTCTTATTGGGGACAGAATAAAGGTCGTTCTATGGAAGGCGCTCTTGTGAAGTCTACCAAGTTTCTTGCTATTTTATTTTTAGTACTTGCAGCAGTGCTGAATCTGAAAGTATTTAACTAAGAGAAAGCGATAAAACACTCTATGCAAAAATAGGGTGTTTTTCTTTTATGAAAAATTGACGGAAGTCGAATAGAGGATATAAAAAAAGGAACTACTAAGTATGAAAGAAGGTGAACGAATGGAACATACATTTGAGAAACGAAAAAAGGTGATTTATGATTTGATCTGTGACGATCTTTATGTACCGATGAAGCTGAAGGAGATTGCGATGCTTCTGCAGATTCCGAGAGAACAGAGAAACGAATTAAAGGAAGTATTGGAAGCCCTGGAGGCGGATGGCAAGATTTACGTCTCAAAGAAAGGGAAATATGTCAAAGGACAGCCTCAGTATTTAAAAGGAATATTTCAGGCGAATCTTCGCGGATTCGGATTTGTGCTCAGAGAGGATGAAGAGGATGTTTTTATTCCGGAAGAGAATATCAACGGTGCATTTCAGGGAGATGAGGTGGAATTTCTGATTACCAAGTCACCGGAGGGCAGACGAAAAGAAGGAAAGATCGTGCGTGTGGTATCTCATGGAACGACAAAAGTGATTGGTCTGTATGAGAAGAGCAAAAGTTTTGGATTTGTACGACCGGATAATCAGAGATTTTTAAAAGATATTTATATTCCGGCAGGCAAAGAAAAAGGTGCGATGACCGGACACAAGGTAGTGGTAGAACTGACGTCCTACGGCGGGGAAAATATGAAGCCGGAGGGAAAAGTCGTGGAGATCATCGGGCATATCAATGATCCGGGAACCGATATCATGTCTATTGTGAAAGGTTATGATATGCCGGTGGAATTTCCGGAGAAGGTGCTAAATCAGGCGGAACGTGTCGGAAAAGATGTAAGTGAAGCGGATATGGCAGGGCGCATGGATTTAAGAGACTGGCAGATGGTGACCATTGACGGAGAGGATGCAAAGGATCTGGATGACGCTGTTTCTCTGACAGAAGTGGAGAACGGATGGAAGCTGGGAGTGCATATTGCAGATGTGACCAACTATGTGCAGGAAAAAAGTGCATTGGATCGGGAGGCGCTGAAACGCGGGACCAGTGTGTATCTGGCAGACCGGGTAATTCCGATGCTGCCCCATAAGCTTTCGAATGGAATCTGTTCTTTAAATGCAGGAGAGAACAGGCTTGCGCTAAGCTGTATCATGACTGTCGATAAAAAAGGTGAGATTGTGGATCATGTGATCGCAGAGACGGTGATTCGGGTGGATCAGAGAATGTCTTATACGAGTGTTGCAAAAATTTTGGAAGCACAGGATGAGCAGGAGAGAAAGAAATACGAAAAGATGATTCCGATGTTTCAACAGATGGCAGAAGTTTCAGGGCTGCTTCGGGAACGCAGGAAAAAGAGAGGCGCAATCGACTTTGATTTTCCTGAGACGAAGATGATTCTGGATGAACAGGGAAGACCAGTGGAATTGAAACCATATGAGCGAAATGTGGCAACGAAGATGATCGAAGACTTTATGCTTGCGGCCAATGAAACAGTGGCAGAAGAGTATTTCTGGAGAGAGATTCCGTTTTTATATCGTACCCATGAGGCTCCAGAGGAAGATAAGGTAAAAAAACTGAGTACGTTTATCAATAATTTCGGATATCACATCCATATGGGGAATGAAATCCGCCCGAAAGAAATACAGAAGCTGCTGGAAAAAGTGGAGGGAACTCCACAGGAGGCTCTGATCAGTAGACTGGCGCTGCGTTCCATGAAGCAGGCGCGCTATACACCGGAAAATGCAGGGCACTTCGGTCTGGCGGCGCAGTATTATACACATTTTACGTCTCCAATCCGGCGGTATCCGGATCTGCAGATCCACAGGATCATTAAGGAGAATCTGCGCGGCAGACTAAGTGATGACAGGATGGCACATTATGAAAAGATTCTGCCGGAGGTGGCAACACAGTCCAGTGAGATGGAGCGCAGAGCAGAAGAGGCTGAACGTGAGACCGTAAAATTAAAGAAAGTAGAATACATGCAGGAGCGGATCGGAGAGGAATTCGAAGGTGTGATCTCCGGTATTACAAAATGGGGAGCATACGTGGAATTACCGAATACGATCGAAGGTCTTGTACATGTGGTGAATATGAAGGACGACCACTATGAGTACAGGGAAGAGCAGTATGAACTGGTGGGAGAGCATTTCCGTAATGTCTATAAATTGGGACAGAGAGTCCGTGTGCGTGTCCTTGGTGCAGACCGGCTGCAGAGAACGATTGATTTTGAGTTTTGCGAAGAAAACGAGTAGAGTTTAACGGGAAGAAGAGAGGAAAGTGCGATGGCAAAAAAAGAAGGCAAATTGATCGCCAACAATAAAAAAGCATATCACGATTATTTTATTCTGGAAAAATATGAGGCGGGAATCGTACTGCATGGAACAGAGGTCAAATCCCTCCGCATGGGACAGTGCAGTATCAAGGAAGCGTTTATCCGGATCGAAAACGGTGAGATGTTTATTTATGGAATGCATGTTTCTCCTTATGAAAAGGGAAATATCTTTAATAAGGATCCGCTGAGACCGAGAAAGCTTCTGCTCCATAAAAAGGAGATTGACAAGATTTTCGGCAAGATGAAGGAAAAGGGAAATACAGTGGTTCCGCTCCAGGTGTACTTCAACGGAAGCCTTGTAAAAGTGGAAGTTGGACTTGCAAAAGGTAAGAAATTGTACGATAAGCGGGATGATATCGCGAAAAAAGACCAGAAAAGAGAAGCGCAGAGAGAATTTAAAATCAGAAATCTGTAAGAAATATGCCATCGGGCGGAAGTTATTCTTCCAGTCCGATGGCATGTTTGATTTCTGAGAGATTCTCTCCAGTAAAGACCATTCCATTCATCCCGAGCTTCTGAGCAGCTTTGATGTTTTCGGGTTTGTCATCCATAAAAAAGCAGTCGGACGGATCCAGTGAAAAGGTATCAAACAGATGTTGGTAAATATCCGGATTTGGTTTGAATTTTTTGATGGATCCGGAATAGACGGCACCGTCAAATAAGCGGGTAATCTCGAAAAAATCTGCATGTTCTTCAAAGAAAATCGGGGCGTTGGAAAGAATGTAAAGTCCTGTCTGCTGTTCTTTTAATCTGTGGATCATATCCCAAACCGGCTGAATCGGGATCATGTGTTGATACCAGGTGGCAAAGCATTTGCGGGCAGTGTCATGAAGGCAGTCCGGCAGCAGGTGAAGTGTTTCCTCCTGGTATTTTTCATAGGAAATACTACCTTCATCCAATGCCTGCCAGTTGTGATAGATAGCATCTTTCAGAATGGGAAGATCTTCGTGATTGCAGTAGGAGCGCAATAAGTCATCTGATTGAAAGGTAGCAAGGACATTTCCGAAATCAAAGATAATATGTTTATAATTCATAAGTAAAATCCTTTCTGAAGCGTATTTGAAACTCTGTTTATCATAGCACACAACAGGAGAAAATTCATCTATGGATCTCATGAGAAAGGAAGTGTGATTTTGAGAAAAATGTGGTAAAATGGGTAAAAGCATATTTTTCTAACATTCATTTGATTCCACGTGTGTAATGTGGAATATCTTATTCATTTCAAAAACAGGCAAACGCCTGTCCTTTCAGAAAATTCATGCTTTTCAAATCAAGCAGGCAGGAGTTTTCGGAAGGCGAAATCTCCTGAAAGAAAAAAAGAAGGAGGTTTTGTATGGAAATGCAAAAAGAAGAAGCAAAAATGCTTCAGTGGCATCCTGCATTTTTCGCAGAGATACAGATCGAACTGCAGGAAGATGCCGAACATCTGATTTTTGAGAATGAACATCAGCTGGGGACCAAACCAAAAGAAATCGATGTTCTGATCATCAAAAAGGACAAGGGTCGGGTGATCCGAAAGAATATCGGGCGGATTTTCCGACAACATAATATCGTGGAATATAAAAGTCCCCTGGATTATCTGAGTATTGACGATTTTTATAAGGTGTATGGGTATACCTGTTTTTACAAATCCGATACCAGTCAGATGGACAGCATTCCGATAGAAGAACTTACGATTACTCTGGTAACAGGAAAGTATCCACGAAAATTGATTCACCACTTGAAAACAAAACTGAGATATCAAGTAAAAAAAGCGGAAAGCGGGATTTATTATGTAACGGGAGATAAAATTCCGATTCAGATTATTGTAACAAAAGAACTGACAGAAGCTGAAAATCTGTGGCTGAAAAGTCTGACCAATGAACTGGAACAGAATGAGACCGCAGAAAAATTATTGGAAGAATATTCAAAAAATCAGGCAAATGCACTGTATCGCTCCGTCATGGAATTGATCGTGCGGGCCAACAAACAGAAGTTTGAGGAGGTAAAAGGAATGTGTGATGCACTGCGGGAATTGATGAAAGATGAGATTGATGCGGAAGTAAAAAAACAGGTACAGGAAAGAATTGATGCGGAAGTGAACAAGAAGGTACAGGAAAAAATTGATGCGGAAGTGAACAAGAAGGTACAGGAAAAAATTGATGCGGAAGTAGATGCACAGGTCAAAGAAAAAATCAATGCAGAGGTAGAATCAGCCGTAGAAATTACAAAAAAAGAAAGCACCAAAGCAACAGAAAAACGCATCAACGCTCTGATTATTGCACTGTCCAAGTCTGACCGAATGGAGGATATCATAAAGGCGGCCAAAGACCATGACTATCAGCAGAATTTATTTAAAGAATTCGGACTGTAACTAATTCTGACTATGAAATTCCCAGACATACGAGAGTCAACTATGTCTGGGAATTTTTAGCAAAATCAGATGGAGTAAAACCAGTTTCTCTCTTAAATGCTTTTGAAAAATAACTTTGACTGGCAAATCCAAGATTCTCTGCAACAACAGATACCTGCCCACCATCCTGCAATAATTTTTTTGCTACATTAATTTTTAACTTTAACAAATATTTGTGCACGCTTATCCCTGCATATTTATCAAATATTCTTTTCAAACTGGCGTCACTGATATTACAGTATTCTGCAATTTCACTTACCGTTGGCTGGCAGTCGAGATTCGTATTTAAAAAATTGATCGCATTACGAAACGTGATCGCATCCGGAACAGAAGAAACAGAGGATAATGTTCCCTGCTCCGCGAGACTCAAAAATAATTGGCAAAGGTAACTTACAATAATTTGAGAATAATATGGAAATCTGGAAAAAGGATGTAAATAATAATACTCTATTTTTTCTGTTTCTATATTAATTAAATCAACTTTATTCTGCATATATACAAGTAAAGAATCTATAATTTGTGTCTGCTCCTGAGAAAGTTTAAACACTTTATTGCGAAGCCAAAAAGTTAATGGACCACCTGCCGAAAAAGAAAAAGTAAGCACGGTAGCTCCTTTCGGATTGTTCACGATAAATTTATGAAACTCTAATGGTTTGTGAAAAATAAGTTCACCCTGCGACATATTATAGATACGTTCGTCAGCAGAAACGCAGAGCTCCCCGTCTAAAATATACAAGCATTCCCAGAAATCGTGCGTCTCACCTGGAAATTCAAAACCACACTCATAATGAATTTTAAACAAAGAATGCATACTGGTTATATGAATTTGTTCGATAATCGGAATTGCCGGAAATTCATTTTTGATCAACATACAGCTCCTCCCCATTCCTGATCTAAAATTACATATTTTTGGACTTTTATTGCATAGATTTGCTCTTTTTATATGTGTATAATAACACTAACAAAGAGTCCTGTAAATAAGAAGGAGAATGAACATGGACAAAGTTTTAAAAGTAATTTTGATCGGTGCAGGAAACAGGGGTGAAACATATACCGATATTATGGCTCAGATGAGTGACAAATTCAAAGTTATTGCAGTTGCAGAACCCATCGAGAGCCGTAGAAATAATATCCAGAAAAAACATCAGATAGCCGATGATCTGTGCTTTGAAGATTGGAAGCCATTACTTGATCTTGGAAAGATCGCGGATGTTGCTGTTATTTCAACGATGGACAAACAACATCTGGAACCGACACTGAAAGCAATTTCTTTGCAATATGACATTTTATTGGAAAAACCAGTATCCCCGGACCCGGAGGAATGCAATAAAATTGCAGATTATGCGGAACAAATGGGAAGTAAAGTCATTGTTTGTCACGTACTTCGATATACACCATTTTTTATTACAATCAAAGAACTGATCAATGACGGAAGACTGGGAGATATTATTTCTGTTAATCATGAAGAATGTGTTGGAAATGTACATCAAAGCCACAGTTTTGTCAGAGGAAATTGGGGGAACTCTAAAAGATCTTCCTGTATGCTGTTGCAAAAATCCTGCCATGATATGGATATTCTGCAATGGTTAATTGGAAAGAAGTGTAAAAAAGTACAATCTTTTGGCGCCTTATCCTATTTTAAAGAGGAAAATGCTCCAAAAGATGCACCGGACTATTGTATTCAGGGATGTCCGAAAGCAGACACCTGCCCATATAATGCTGTCAGACTTTATCTGGACGATAAGGAAAATGACTGGTTTCGAACAACCTCAACCAGAGAAGCAAATCCCACTGATGAAATGGTGGAAACAGCACTTCGTACAACACAATATGGAAAGTGTGTATTCAAATGTGATAACGATGTTGTAGACCATCAGACTGTCAATATGATTTTTGAAGATGATATCACTGTTACCTTTACTATGAATGCCTTCAACAAAGGCGGCAGATTTATACATATTATGGGAACAAAAGGGGAATTGCACGCAGCAATGGACGGGCTCGGAACTCCTATTACAATATATGAATTCGAAACAAAGCAGACTACAGAAATTCCGATTGTTGCCAAAGATGGCATTACGAATGGGCATGGCGGCGGCGATGATGGCATTGTGTACTCTCTTTATGAGTATCTGACTGGGGAATATCAAGGCTTCTCTGTTTCTGACATCCGAACATCCGTAAATAATCACCTGATCGTGTTTGCAGCCGAGGAATCAAGAGCAAACGGGACCGTTGTAGATTTCGACACTTTTGTAGAGAATCTGCGTTAATTTTCACAAATCTATCAAATCAATGATAATTATATGGAGGAATATATTATGAAAAAACCAGTATTAGTCATTATGGCCGCAGGAATGGGAAGCCGTTATGGAGGATTAAAACAAATTGACCCAATCGATGATCAGGGACATATCATCATGGATTTTTCCATTTTTGATGCCAAAAGAGCAGGATTTGAAAAAGTCGTTTTTATTATCAAAAAAGAAAATGAGAAAGATTTTAAAGAAGTAATCGGAAATCGTATGGCAGACGTCATGGACGTAGAATACGTATTCCAGGACTTGACGAATCTTCCAGAAGGGTTTGAAGTTCCAGACGGAAGAATAAAACCATGGGGAACCGCACATGCCGTTCTCAGCTGTATTGATGTTGTAGATGGTCCTTTTGCTGTGATCAATGCGGATGATTACTATGGAAGAGATGCATTCCAGAAAATTTATCATTTCCTGTCAACACAGAAAGATGATGATAAATACCGTTTTACAATGGTAGGATATCATTTAAAAAATACATTGACAGAAAACGGTCATGTCGCACGGGGCGTTTGTACTGTGGATGAAAATGGATATTTAGTAGAAGTTACCGAACGCACTCATATTGAAAAAAAGGGAGAGCGGGCCGCTTTTACAGAGGATGATGGAGCCTCCTGGACAGAGCTTCCAATGGATGCTGTCGTTTCTATGAATATGTGGGGATTCTCAGAAGGATTTCTTCAGGAAATCAAAGCAGGATTTGCTGCATTTCTGAAAGAAGGTTTAGAACATAATCCATTAAAATGTGAATATTTCCTCCCAACCGTAGTAAGTAATTTATTAAAAGAAAATCGGGCAACCGTGTCTGTGCTTACCTCAAAAGATAAATGGTACGGTGTGACATACAAGGATGATAAACAGGTTGTCGTAAATGCAATTCAGACTATGAAAGACGACGGTATCTATCCGGAAAAAGTCTGGTGCGGGGAAACGGAAGCATTGCTCAATTTCCAGTTAAACGCAATGGTAATGAAGGCAGTACGTTACGGAAGCGGACATATCAACGATACCTTTTTGGTCACATTAAAAAGAGAAGAGGGAACCGAAGGCCGTGTAATCTTACAGCGCATGAATAAAAATATTTTTAAAAACCCGGAAGAGTTAATGGAAAATATTTTAGGAGTGACATCATTTCTCCGTAAAAAAATCATTGAAAACGGAGGTGATCCTGAACGAGAAACATTAAACGTGATTCCGACCAAAGACGGAAACTCATATTTTGTGGATTCCGAGGGTGAATACTGGAGATGTTATAATTTTATTGAAGGTGCTACAAGTTACGACCAGGTAGAAAGTGAGGAAGACTTTTATCAAAGCGCAGTCTCTTTTGGTAATTTCCAAAGATTACTGGCCGATTATCCGGCAGAAACCCTTCATGAAACGATCAAAGGATTCCATGATACAAAAGCCCGCTTTGAAACATTTAAAAAAGCTGTGAAAGAAGATGTTTGCGGACGTGCACATTCTGTTCAGGATGAAATTCAGTTTGTTCTTGCTCATGAAGATCTCGCAAATGCATTTGGAGATATGCTTGAAAACAAAGAATTGCCACTTCGTGTAACGCATAATGATACAAAATTAAATAACATTATGATCGATAACGAAACCCACAAAGGAATCTGTGTCATCGATCTGGATACCGTTATGCCCGGTCTTGCCATGAATGACTTTGGTGATTCAATCCGTTTTGGTGCAAGCACAGGTGCAGAGGATGAAACTGACCTGGATAAAATCCAGTGTGATATGAACTTATTTGATATTTACGCAAAGGGATTTATTGAAGGCTGTGCCGGAAAATTAACAACAAAAGAAATTGAATTGCTGCCTCTTGGAGCCAAAGTAATGACCTTCGAATGTGGTATGAGATTTTTGACAGATTATCTGCAGGGAGATACTTACTTTAAGATTCACCGTGAGAATCACAACCTGGACAGATGCCGGACACAGTTTAAGCTGGTATCTGACATGGAAGCAAAATGGGATACCATGAATGCCATCATTCAAAAATATAAAAAAACGCACTAATACAAAAAGGGGGGCTGGTCACCTGAACCGCCCCTCTTGCTTTCTTACGGATTCTATTCCTGCATCTTCTCTTTATAATGATGCGCATCCTCCAGCATCATATCTTTCACCTTCATCAGACGGATCTGAGTGCTTCGTTCATTCTCATCTAACTTCATGGTAATATATTTAATGTTCTCTTCTGCCTCCGGAATAATCACATGTTCCAGCGCGTTGACACGTCGCCTTGTCTTTTCAATCTCTGCTGCCATCAACTGGCATGCCTTTTCACATTCTGCCAGCCGGATCATGTCCGGCAGGATATCTGCCAGAGACTTTACTGCTCCGTCCAGATCACTGGATGTAAATGCAAATCCATATGAATAAATGTCATTTTCATCCGCAGTTCTCGTTTGATATGCAAATGTCGGAATGTTGACACTCATGATATTCTTTTCCCCGGGTGTCAGTGTGATTCCCTGCTTTGGTGCCATCAATGCAGTATTCAGTGCCGCCTCAGACATCCCCGCTTTGGCAATGACAAAATTTTTATTTGCTGCGAGAATCCCGGCTTCCACTTTTTTACGCACTTCCATGTTTTCCCGCACCAGATCCAGATACTGACGCATCAGCTCATCCCGCTTGTCTTTTAAAAGCTTATGTCCGCGGATTGCCGTGATCCGCTTTTTTTTCAGACGGGTCAATTCCATACGGGTAGGATTTACCTGTTTTGATGCCATCGTTTCTCACCTCTCTTTCCGGGCATAACATTTATGCCTGATAATACTGATCCAAAAACTTGTCGTCGATACGCTTCAACTCGGTTCTTGGCAGCATGGAAAGGAGTTTCCATCCGATATTCAACGTCTCTTCAATGCTTCGATCCGTATTGTATCCCTGAGAAACATATTCTTTTTCAAATGCATCTGCAAATTTTGCATACATCAGGTCAATCTCAGTCAGCGCCGCCTCTCCCAGAATCACCATCAGCTCTTTTGCATCTTTTCCTCGTGCATAAGCTGCAAACAACTGATTCATGGTATTGGAATGATCAGCTCTGGTCTTGCCCTCTCCGATTCCTTTGTCTTTCAGACGGGAAAGGGACGGCAGTACATCGATTGGAGGTGTCACACCTTTTCGGTACAGCTCCCTGCTCAAAATAATCTGTCCTTCTGTAATATATCCGGTCAGGTCAGGGATTGGATGGGTCTTGTCATCCTCCGGCATGGTCAGGATCGGGATCATCGTGATACTTCCCTTTTTGCCGTTCTGACGCCCCGCACGCTCATACATCGTGGCAAGGTCTGTGTACATATATCCCGGATATCCGCGTCGTCCCGGTACTTCTTTTCGTGCCGCAGACACTTCACGCAGCGCATCCGCATAGTTGGTGATATCTGTCAGGATGACCAGAACATGCATATCTTTTTCAAATGCCAGATATTCCGCAGCCGTCAGCGCCATTTTCGGCGTTGCGATTCGCTCAATGGCCGGGTCATTTGCCAGGTTTACAAACAAAACCGTTCTGTCAATGGCTCCGGTCTCCTTAAAGCTCTCCACAAAGAAGTTGGACTCTTCGAAAGTAATTCCCATCGCAGCAAATACAACCGCAAATTTTTCATCCGTTCCCAGTACTTTTGCCTGTCTTGCAATCTGGGCAGCCAGTTTTGCATGGGGCAGTCCGGATGCTGAAAAGATCGGCAGTTTCTGTCCACGTACCAGTGTATTTAATCCATCAATCGCAGAGACTCCGGTCTGGATAAATTCCTCCGGATAGCTTCTCGCAGCTGGATTCATCGGAAGTCCGTTGATATCCATCCGTGCCTGCGGCAGAATCTGTGGTCCATTGTCGATGGGGCGGCCCAGTCCGTCAAATACACGGCCCAACATATCCTCAGATACACCAAGCTCCATGCTTCGTCCTAAGAATCTGACCTTACTGTTGGACAGGTTGATTCCTGTGGAGCTTTCAAACAACTGCACCAATGCATCGTTTCCATTGATCTCCAGCACTTTACAGCGCCTTGTCTCCCCACTTGCAAGCTCAATTTCTCCCAGTTCATCATAAGTTACATTTTCTACACCGCGCACCAGCATCAAAGGTCCGGCTACTTCCTGTATGGTTCTGTACTCTTTTGGCATTTAGAAGCCCTCCTTCCCCTGTGCAGCAGAAATTTCCGCATCCAGTTCCTGATTTACTTTCTCGTATTCTGTATCCAGATCGTCCTCGTGCACATATTTAAAACGTCCGATCTGCTCTCTGACCGGCATATTGATCAGATCCTGCAAAGATGCACCGCCTGAAAGTGCCTCCACTGCCTTCTCATAAAATGCCATGACCAGCTTCATCATCATATGCTGTTTTTTCAGCGAAGTATACGTATCGATCTCATGGAAAGAGTTCTGATGCAGGAAATCTTCACGGATGGATCTGGCCGCTTCCATTTTCAGCCGGTCACCCGGTGAAAGAGCATCCATACCTACCATTTTTACGATCTCCTCCAGCTCTGCCTCTTCCTGCAGAAGTGTCATCATCTTCTGACGGCCTTCCATCCAGTCAGATGCCACATTGGCATTGAACCATGTCTCCATATCATCCAGATACAAAGAATAGCTGTTCAGCCAGTTAATTGCCGGGAAATGCCGTTTGTAAGCCAGTGCGGAATCCAGTCCCCAGAATACTTTCACAATACGAAGTGTTGCCTGAGAAACCGGCTCGGAAATATCTCCACCCGGAGGGGATACCGCACCGATTACAGAAAGCGCACCTTCTCTTCCATCTTTTCCAAGTGAGATCACATGTCCGGCTCTCTCATAGAACTGCGCCAGCCGGCTTCCCAAATATGCCGGATACCCTTCTTCACCCGGCATCTCCTCCAGACGTCCGGACATCTCACGAAGGGCCTCTGCCCAGCGGGATGTAGAATCTGCCATCAATGCCACCGAGTATCCCATATCACGGAAGTATTCTGCGATCGTAATCCCGGTGTAAATAGAAGCCTCACGGGCTGCCACCGGCATATCCGATGTATTTGCAATCAGAACCGTTCGCTGCATCAGAGACTGGCCTGTCTTTGGATCCTTCAGCTCCGGAAATTCATTCAGAACATCCGTCATCTCATTTCCACGCTCTCCGCATCCGATGTAAATAATAATATCCGCATCCGCCCATTTGGCGATCTGATGCTGAGTCATTGTCTTTCCGGTTCCGAATCCTCCCGGAATCGCAGCAGTTCCTCCCTTTGCGATCGGAAACATCGTATCGATGATACGCTGTCCGGTCACAAGCGGAACAGACGCCGGAAATCGGTGATGTGTCGGGCGGGGCACACGGATCGGCCACCGCTGTGTCATAGTCAGCTTCTTTTCACCGCCATCCGGAAGTTCTAATATAACGAGAGTTTCATCGATCGTATACTCTCCGTCTTTTACAACCTCTTTTACCGTTCCTTCCACATCCGGAGGAATCATACATTTGTGAAGGATCGCATGTGTCTCCGGCACTTCCGCTATAATATCTCC
>ERZ773218.2738-NODE-2738-length-12976-cov-251.906199_pt1 | contig 12976 bp, 10 predicted proteins | sample MGYA00580527_ERZ773218 | MGnify/ENA primary metagenome ERZ773218 (study PRJEB29015, sample SAMEA2737763) | human gut metagenome | biome: human gut; feature: human-associated habitat; material: faeces | place: China | collected 2012 ...
CGGGGGAGGTTAGGTGGGGGCTGATGACAATTGGCGGAGTAACTTGTTCCTTCCCTTGGGGAAGGCTAGGATGGGTTTGAGGCTAGGTGGGGGCTGATGGCATTTAGCCAGAGTAACCTATTCCTTCCCTTGGGGAAGGTTAGGATGGGTTGCCCTTTGGGAATGTCAGGATGGGTTATCCTACGTGGAATGTTAGGATGGGTTTGAGACCGAGGGTGGGGGCTGATTCCATCAGACTTGTTCTCATTTTCTGTCATTATACTTGCGGTTTATCGCTCGATATGTTTGCGAGGTGGTGACGCACCCCCTCCTCTCTACACCGTTTTTTGTCCCGTTTTTGGGCAAGCACGTTGCCCAAGTGGGGCAAGCACGTTTCCCAACAAGGGCAAGCACGTTGCCCCACCTGGGCACATTTCCTTCTCCTCCCGTGCCCAATATCCCACTTTTTCATCACTCCAATATCTTCCTATTCCTTTCCCTTTCCCCGGCAACGCATTCTCCCCAATCAGCCATCCCTTCCCATTTCCTCTCCCCCCATCATTCTCCTTCCACTTCCGTCCTCGCCGGCAGTTATAAAACTGTATAAAATCTTCCAGACGGCATCCTGAGAAAATGCCCGACACCTTTCCGTCAAACACTCCCGGTCCTGCCAGTCGGCAGTGTGTGGATAACCCCAAATCGGTCATTAGGGCTTGCTTGTATTTTGGAATTTTAGAAGAGTGGATTTTGTTTGTCTTTTAATGAGTAATAGCGAGCTATTGCGAATTAAAAACAAGCAAAAGACGCCTTATAAAAAACAAAAGACTGCAAGCAGTCATTAAATATTTCTATAAACGTCCTAATGACCGATCGGGGATAATAGTAGTGAATGGGAGAGTGTAAAAGGACGAAACACTTTGGTGTACCCAAAAGGCAATGGCACAGCTATTTGGCGTGGGCGTGCCGGCTATCAGCAAGCATCTGAAGAATATCTTTGATGAGGGAGAATTGGACAAGAATGTGGTTGTTTCCAAAATGGAAATAACCACTCAGCACGGCGCAATGGAGGAAAAGACGCAAACTCATAATGTCGACTTCTATTCCCTTGATGCCATCATTGCCGTAGGCTATCGTGTGTCTTCTCTGAAAGCCACTCGTTTCCGCCATTGGGCAACATATCCCACCATAGTATTTCGTATTATATAGTATGAAGCCGCAGGACTCTAACGAAATCCGGAGAAATGCCCGAAATCTTTCTGTCATACACTCCCGATTCTACCAGTTGGCAGCTTCGGGATGTCTGCATATTTGAGGCTGATGGTATTGATGTGTATATGCTGCATTCTTGATTGATTTTGCTGAAATAGTGAGGCAAACTCTCGGTTTAGTGAAATATTATTTCTATCTTTGCCATATTAAAAGTCTAAATTTATGAAACTGAATAGAATCAAACTTGTACTTGTTGAGAAAGGTATATCACAAACTCAACTCGCCAAAGACCTCGGCAAGAGTTTCAGCTCGGTAAATGCTTATTGCAGCAATCGAACACAACCGTCGTTGGATGTTCTGAAACAAATCGCAGACATTCTCTCAGTTAATATGAAGGACCTTATCGTTGATTGATAAAATACATACAGAAACAATGGCAAAAAAAGCAACAAAGGCAAAACCTACCAAAAGCATGGAGGAAGCTCTGTGGGAGTCGTGCAACAAGATGCGCGGATCGGTGGAGCCTTCCGAATACAAGCATGTGGTGCTGAGTCTTATCTTCCTGAAATATGCCGGCGACCATTTCGACCAAAAGCATAAGGAGATTTGTGAGCAGTACGGCGACGACTATGCTGACATGGTGGAGTTCTACGCTCAAGACAACGTGTTCTATATCCCTGCAGAATGTCGTTGGTCGTATATCATGGAGAACGCCAAGCAGGACAATATCTTCCAGATTATAGACGACGCACTTGCCAACATCGAGAAGTCTAACAAGCAGCTCGATGGTGCTTTGCCTTCCAACTATTACAGTAATCTCGGACTCGACCGCTCCAAGTTTGCCGCCTTGCTCGACGAGATTAACAAGCTCGACACGCTCAAAGACGAGGAGAACGACATCATCGGTCGTGTCTACGAGTTCTTTCTGGGTAAGTTCGCCATTGCCGAGGGTAAGGGCAAGGGTGAGTTCTACACGCCGAAGAGCATCGTGAATCTTATCGCTGAGATGATTGAGCCATACGACGGCAAAATTTATGACCCGTGCTGCGGTTCGGGCGGTATGTTCGTGCAGTCGATGAAGTTCGTAAAGGCGCACCACGGCAACCAGAAGAATATCTCGGTCTACGGACAGGAATATACCAAGACCACATACAAGCTGGCGCGCATGAACCTTGCTATACGTGGCATCAATGCAGACATACGTCTTGGCGACACGTTCCACAATGATCAACATAAGGACCTAAAGGCTGACTATATAATGGCTAATCCGCCGTTCAACCAAAGCGGATGGCGCACAGAAAATGAACTGACCAGCGACCCTCGTTGGGCAGGCTTTGATGTGCCGCCTACGAGCAACGCCAACTACGGATGGATTCTCAACATTCTCTCTAAGCTCTCCACCGACGGTGTGGCAGGCTTTATCCTTTCTAATGGTGCTCTTTCGGCTGACAGCACGGAGTTGGCTATCCGCAGGAAACTGCTGGAGATGGGAAAGGTGGAGGCGATAGTCATCTTGCCTCGAAAGCTATTCTATTCTACGGATATAAGCGTAACGCTTTGGATTCTGAACAACAACAAGAAAGCGCGCTGCGTTGAGAAGAACGGTGAGGAACGTCATTATCGTGATCGTGAGAAAGAGGTTTTGTTCTTCGATATGCGTCAGATGGGAGTGCCATACGAAAAGAAATACGTTGAACTCTCAGAAGCAGACAGGCTGAAGGTCTCTGACACCTATCATAAATGGCAACAAGAGGGATGGAAAGATAATTATGTGAATGTTCCAGAGTTCTGTTATGCTGCATCTATAAAGGATGTTGAAGGCAAGGGATTCAGCCTTGTTCCAAGTAAATACATCGAATTTGTGAACCGTGACGAACAGGTGGATTATGCAACGAAGATTGCGGAATTGCAAAAGGAGTTGTCCATTATCCTCGCTGAAGAAGAACAAAACAAAGTGCAACTGAAGAGGTTGTTTGCTGAATTAGGTGCTGAATTATGAGAAAAAGTGATTATCAGCCGTTAGGCAAATATATAGAGCAAGTAAATGTTAGGAATAGAGACCTCACAGTTACTAACCTTATGGGAGTAAGTATTGAGAAAAGGTTTATACCTTCAATTGCTAACATCATAGGAACGGATCTTTCTCCATACAAGATAGTGAAGCCTGGACAATTTGCTTATGGTCCAGTTACATCTCGAAATGGAGATAAGATAACTATTGCACTATATAACGGAAATGAAGATTGCATAATCTCACAAGCTTATGAGGCTTTTCGTATCAAAGATACCACTCAACTTTTGCCTGAGTATCTGATGATGTGGGCAAAGCGTCCTGAGTTCGATCGTTATGCCCGCTATATGTCGCATGGTAGTGTACGTGAATTGTTCTCTTGGGAAGAAATGTGCAATGTAATGCTCCCTGTTCCTCCAATCGAGGAGCAGCGCCGTATCGTGTCTGAATATCAGACTGTGGAGCACCGCATTGCAAACAACGAGGCGCTTATACAAAAACTCGAAGAAACCGCACAAGCTATTTATCACCATACTTTCGTGGAAGGGATTGATGAAGAGAATCTACCGGAGGGGTGGCGGAAAGGAACTTTAGAAAGCGAATGCGATTTTGAGTATGGAAAAATGCCTAGCAAAGAATTATTGGTAGATCGTGGCTTTCCCGTATATTGTGGTTATGAGATAACAAAGTATTATAAAAACGCTAGCCATAATACCAAAACGATTGTGGTAATTGCAAGAGGCGACGCTGGTTCTGGAGAAATTAAAATGTCTCCCAAAAAGTTTTTCCTTTCTAATCTTGGTATTGCTATACTTCCACAAGATGAAGATATGAAATGGTTTCTTTATTATTATTTAAAATCCCAAGACACTTATTCTCTTAGAACAGGTTCTGCCCAAGCACAAGTAACAATCAATAGTTTAAAATCATTTGATGTTATTATTCCAGAAAAGCAAGTGTATGTTGATTTTTCTTTTAAAATACATCCTGTATCAGATTATATAGACATTCTAATAGAAGAGAACATCCACCTCCGCACCCTCCTCTCTCTCTTAACTTCAAAACTCTCATAATCATATGGAAATTCAAGATATAAGTTTCGATATACAGGTCTCACAGATTCAGACAACAGACAGAGCGTTGCAAAACAAAGGTCTTCCCGATTGTATGTAGCTAATCTCTGAGTAAGATTGCAATTAGGCAAACATTGTCTGCCCAATCATAAATATCTAATATAAAAACAAGAAAGGAAACGCTAATGTACACACCGCCGTTCACAATATCAGCAGAAGCCATCAACAAGATAGCAGACATATCGAGGCTCATAGAGCGATATGCCATCCGCATGGAGCAAGAAGACGCTCTGATGCTGCGAAAGGCTAACAAGATAAAGACCATCCACAGCTCGCTCGCCATCGAGGGAAACACCCTTGATGAGGAACAGGTGAGAGACATCGTGAATGGCAAGACTGTAGTAGCACCGATAAGACAGATACAGGAGGTGAAAAACGCCATAGCTACATACGAGCAGTTTCCACATCTCGATGCCTTTAAGGAGAGCGACTTGCTGCGTGCTCACGGCATTATGATGCAGGCTCTTGTTGACAATGCCGGACAATACCGCAGGGGCGGAGTGGGCGTGTTCTCTGAGTCGGGTTGCGTGCATATTGCACCCCCTGCTGATCGTGTACCTTATCTCATGGCAGACCTATTCGAATGGTTGAGTGGTAGCAGTGACCATCTCTTGGTGCGATCGTGTGTGTTCCACTACGAGTTTGAGTTCATACATCCATTTGCTGACGGCAACGGACGTATGGGACGTCTGTGGCAGTCGCTCATACTGAGCAGACTGCATCCCGTGTTTGAACATCTGCCGGTGGAAAACATGGTGTATGCCAACCAGCAGCAATATTACGACGCAATTACTGCCAGTAGCAATGCTGCCGACTCCGGACCATTCATCGACTTTATGCTTGGAGAAATACAGAAAACTCTCGAAGCGCACAAGCGAGAACCAATAAAGAAAGTTCCTAATAAAATTCCTAATAAAGTTCCTAATAAACTGTTGCAGGCTTTCCCGGAAATTCAGAGTATTACATGGAGTGTATACCTGCAGATAGCAGCCAATGGACATCTTACCACCGTGAAAATGGCTGAAATCTTAGGCATTAGCGACCGTATGGTGAGAAAACATATCAATACGCTAAAAGCAAAAGGATTGATAACTCGCATCGGAAGCAACAAGACAGGACATTGGGAAGTGAACAAAATCTAAATAAACATCTGAAAATATGCCTTTTTTCAACGAAGCCCAATTGGAGGCATCCATCATACAGCTATTCCTCGAACAGCGCTACGACTACCGACCAGGCGAAACTATTGTCAGGAAGGACAAGACGGAAGTGCTGCAGAAGGACGACTTGCGCACTTATCTGAAGGAGCGTTATGCCGGCGAAGCAATAACAGAAATGGAGGTGGAGAATGCAATTCGTCGCATAGAGCAGACCTCAGGAGGCACGCTCTATGACGAGAACCGTGACTTCATGAAACTCTTGATGAATGGTTTCTCGATGAAGCGCGAGGACCCCGCCAAGCCTAATCTCTACATCTATCCGGTTGACTTCAACCGCAAGCATAAAAACCCAGTAAACGGCAATCACGACAAGGACTACAACCGCTACAGCATCGTGAATCAGCTGGAGGTGCAGGGCGTTGAGCAGCTGCGCATACCGGATGCCATAGTCTATATAAACGGTCTGCCGCTTGTTGTGCTTGAGTTCAAGAATGCGATCAAGGAGAACACCACTATTGAGGATGCTTACAAACAGCTCACCGTGCGCTATCGACGTGACATACCGCGTCTGTTCCGCTACAACGCCTTCGTGGTTATCTCCGATGGTGTGAACAACAAGTTCGGGTCGCTCTTTGCTGACTACGATTTCTTTACGTCGTGGCGAAAGGTGGAGCCGAAGGACCGCCCGATAAACGGCATTCCATCGCTGAAGACAATGGTGGCTGGATTGTTCGACAAGGGTCGTCTGCTCGACGTGCTGCATAACTTCATCTATTTCCCCGACACTACGAAAAACGAGATGAAGGTAGTGTGCCGTTATCCGCAGTATTATGCTGCACGCGCCCTCTACGACAATGTACTTCTGCATTCTCGCCTCAATGCCGATGGCGACGGCAAGGGCGGCACTTACTTCGGTGCTACGGGTTGCGGAAAATCGTTCACCATGCTTTTTCTCAGTCGATTGCTCATGCGCAGCAAGGCACTCTGTTCGCCCACAATTCTGCTTATCACTGACCGCACCGACCTCGACGACCAGCTTTCGAGACAGGTGCTCAACGCCAAACAATTCATCGGCGATGAGATGATTATGCAGGTGGAAAGCCGGGAGCATCTGAAGACTTTGTTGCAGGGCCGTACCAGTGGTGGTGTGTTTCTCACCACGATTCAGAAGTTCTCAAAAGACATCGACCTACTGTCGAAGCGTGCCAACATAATCTGTATCAGCGACGAGGCACACCGCTCACAGGTGGGTGTAGACGAGAAGGTGCAGATTACAGAGGAGGGAGTGAAGCGCTCTTATGGTTTCGCCAAGTATCTGCATGACTCTCTGCCAAACGCTACGTATGTAGGATTTACCGGCACGCCGATTGATGCTACGTTGCAGGTGTTCGGTGGTATTGTTGACGAATATACAATGATTGATGCCGTGACAGACGGCATCACGAAAAAGATAGTGTATGAGGGGCGTGCTTCGCATGTCATCATCGACTCGGAGAAGGTAAAGGAGATAGAGGACTACTACAACCGCTGTGCGGAGGAAGGTAGCAACGAATACCAGATAGAGGCTTCGAAAAAGGCGATGACACAGATGGAGCAGGTGCTTGCCAATCCTGATCTTATACGTCGTTTGGCTGCCGACTTTGTGCTGCATTATGAACGCCGTGTGGAAGAAGGGGCTACCGTTGAGGGCAAGGCGATGATAGTGTGTGCTACCCGCGAGATAGGATATGCCATCTATAAGGAGATTGTGAAGCTGCGTCCCGAGTGGACAGAGGTGCGTCCTTGTGCTGAGGGTGAACAGCTCACTGAACAGGAAAAGGAAAAGATTCGTCCGATTGAGAAGATAAAGATGGTGTTCATACGACAAAAGGATGACCCTGAGGAGCTGTATAATCTTCTCGGACCTGACGATGAACGCAAAAAACTCGACCTACAATTCAAAGAACCTAAGTCGAACCTCAAGATCGCAATCGTTGTGGATATGTGGATTACGGGATTCGACGTGCCGTGCCTCGATACGATGTATTGCTATAAACCGCTGCAGATGCATAATCTTGTGCAGACCGTGAGCCGTGTGAATCGCAACTATCCGGGAAAGGAAAAGGGCCTGATTGTCGACTATCTTGGCATCAAGAAGAACATGAACGCTGCAATGCGGCGTTATGCCAACGGCGGACAGACTGAGACACCGACCGAGGTAGTGGAACAATCACTGAAGTTGTTCCGCGACGAGCTTGACGTGCTTCGCCGTATGATTTATCCATTCGAATATACTAAGTTCTGGACAGGTTCGCCTTTGGAGCAGCTTGATACGCTCAATCAGGGAGCGGAACTCATGCAGCAGACTGACGAGAAGGAACACCGCTTCATGAAGCATGTAGGCATCATGGTGTCTGCATACAAGATGTGTCATAATGATGACAGCATCAAACAGACGGAGGTGAATGAGGCGCATTTCTTCTCTGGCGTGAAGAGTATCATATTCAAGCTCACCAAGGGCGAGGCTCCTGATGCAACAAAGATGAACAAGCGTGTGCTGAAGATGGTGAACGACTCGCTGATTAGTGAGGAGGTGGAGCTGCTGCACAATATGGTGATGGACAACGCTGAGGAGATTGATCTTCTCGCCAATAGCTATATGGCTCGTATCAACCGCTTGCCACTGAAGAATACAAAGGTGAAATTGCTTGAAAAACTGCTTCGTCGTGTCATAGACAGCGTAATGAAAGTGAACAAGGTGAAAGCCGTTGACTTTACGCAGCGACTCAATGAAATCGTGAAGCGTTATAATGACCGAACCGATGACCTCGTATTTGCTGATGAGATTATCACCGAGGTTGCTGCCCAGCTCACAGAGTTGCTTAATAAGATAAAGGACGAGTCACAACTGCCGGATGGCATTCCGGATATTGAAGTGAAGGCATTCTATGATATTCTGAAGGCTGTGGCTGAAAAATATGGATTCGCCGGCGACTTCACCGAAGAGCAGTTCAAACGTATGGCTCTGGAGATTAAGGGCATTGTTGACGACAAATGTCAGTTTATCGACTGGGACAAGCGTGAGGATATCAAGGCAAGCATGAAGGTGGCTATAATCCTGACTCTCGCCAAGGAGAAATATCCGCCTTACACTAAGGATGAGGTGTTTAAGGAAATCTTCGAGCAGGCTGAGAATTTCAAGAAGAACAGAATACATTCAGAGGTTAAATATAATATGAATGTCAGCGACGGGATAAGCATGGCTGCCGAACCTGATGTCGAAAAATAATACATCTAATAGTCTTTGAACTAAAATCTATATGGAAAAGAAAGAAAGTTTATACGAGATAGGACATGATATACAATCGCATAGAAACAAGGAAATACATGAGTATGTCCAGAACTGTGCTATTGCAAGAGCATTTTGCCATTATAGTTCTTCACTTCAACCAGAAAAAAATGGTTATCAGACATTTTGGTTGGTGAATAAATCTTGGGCACAGTACAATAATAGAAGAGATATAGCCTTACAAACCGATGGACAATCGGTGTGTAAGAATACTCGTATGGGAGAAATTCTTATCAAATATTTCTCTGGTAAACAGAAATATACTCAAACTAACCTCAGAGGGTACAGAAAGGGCAAGGTCAATGAAGTTGAAATAGAAATTTTCAATCGTGCCCAATACAACCTAACACCTAACTCGGTAAAGGAAATTACCATTAATATTGATGGCGAAGCATATCGTTATCAAACTCTTAAACAACTTCTTAACGAAAAGGAGGCTATATCTGAAAGGCTTGAAACTTTGAAGAAGCAGCAAGAAGAAACTAAAAAGGCACTTGAAGCTGCAGAGGAAGAGCGTAAACGTAAAAAACAAGAGGAAGAAGAGGCTGAAAAGGCTCGTTTACTTGCGGAAAAATTAAGAAAGCAACGTGAGGAAGAGGAACGCCAAATTGAGGAACTTAAACAAAAAGAGACAGAAGCTTTGGAAAGAATAGCTCAGTCTAAAGCGTTCCTTAGACAAGGTGCCGAATTACGCTCTCAACATATTCTTGACTGTTCCCAAGAGGATGCAAAGCGTTCTGACTTATTTAATGGTATTCCTGTTCTTATTGAAGGTGGACCTGGTACAGGAAAGACAACAACCATGATTCAACGTTTGAATTTCTTGCTTTCGAACGAAGCATTACGTGATTATGAAAATGGGCTTACAGATAAGCAAATAGAAGAAATTACCAATCCACAGACAAGGGATACCAAATGGTTGTACTTTTCTCCTACAAAAGATTTGCTTGCATATCTTCGTAACAACATGGCAAACGAGGGCTTGCACGCTGGCGAAAACAATTCTACAATAATTGACGATTTCGCTCGTCATATGCTTACCGCATACAAATTGAATGTTCCTGACCAAAATGGTCCGTTTTTAAAATATAAACAGGGTGAAGGAGAGGAATGTCTTATAAAAGAGGCAAATATAGCTATAGTTTCATTTGAAAGATTCCTTGTACGTAAAATAGCCAAGGCATTAGTGGAGGTGTCTAAGTTGCAGACCAATAATTTCCCTTGGCATGCCAAAGCTGTTTCCATTAAGTCGTATTGTCAGAAAGCGGAGGAAATAAAGGATATTACCGCACTTATGAATCTTCTCAATTCTATGAAGTCCAACGAGACTTCTACAATAAAAGAAAATGAGAAGAAAGTCAATGATTTGAAGAACTTGTTGGCTGTTCGTGTTCAAAACCTTATTTCTGCAGACGAGTCTATGATTTCAAATATAAAGAAACTGTTTGAGAAATGGGACGATGAAGACGAAGATGGATATTCTGACGACTCAATTGACGAAGAGGATTTGAATGATGGAGAAGATACAGATATTACTATTTCTGCTAAGGACTTTATCTTGCTCTTAAATCGTAACCTCAAATCGATTCTCCGTAACCTTAGCTTAAAAACAATTGATAGCAAACAGAAATTGTCCAAACGACAAACTGAGCTATATGCTATAGTAAAAGAACATGTGGATGCACAGGACATTACGCTACTTGGACAAATGGAATGGTTCTCTAAAAAATTTGCCTATCCTTGTAGAGGTATAGAAAGCAATATATTCAACCAGATTCCTAAGATATATAAAGACTTTCGTAAAGAAATTCTTAAAATTGGAGCTACGTCATTCAATTTACCATTACTCAAGAAAATAGTTGTAAAAGACAATAACAAGCGCCTTCATAGGGAAGAAATTGAACTTCTTGTTGGATTCATAAATAATCTAATTTATGACATTTACAAAAAGTCTAAGTTGCGTTTTGAGTCTATGCATAACAACAAATATGTTAAGGCTTATATGGAAAATGTAAAGCCTGTTATAGTTGTTGACGAAGCTACTGACTATTCGCTGATTGATTACTATTTTATGGCCTCGTTCCGTCATTATGAGTTTAATACGATGACATTATGTGGTGACATTATGCAGGGATTGAATAATTATGGTATTGAAAGTTGGGAGCAGCTGAAGAAATATATTTTGCCTAATTTGAAGATTTTTGAGCTTAAAGTCTCATATCGTCAGACCCCTACATTGTTAGACTTGTCTAAACGCCTCTATTTGGATGACCAAGGTATGGAAGCTCCGTACCATTCTCTTATGAATATGTCAAATGACGAACCACAACCTATTTGCTACATTTCTGATGACCCTTCTAAGAAAATAAGATGGATGGCGAAGCGCATCTGTGAATTCTACAAACATTGTAATGACGAGCTTCCTGCTTTGGCTATACTCGTTGGTGATGAAGTTGATGTAGATGATATGGTTAGTGAAATGCAAGACATGGATATACTCAACGGATTCTCTGTTTTCAACTGTACGGGAGGTAGGACAACTAACGCAATGAAGTGCATACGAATATTTAGAATATCCGAGGTTAAAGGTATGGAATTTGAAGCCGTCTTTTTCTATGATATTGACGAAGCGTTGGCTGGACAATCACATAAAATGCTCCGTCGTTATCTTTACGTCGGTGTATCAAGAGCCACTTCACACCTTGCCGTAACTTTTACAAAAGAAGAAGGAAACGAAGACATTATTAAATATTTTGACACTAACAAGCGCAACTGGAAGTAACAAATTATATTCTGTCTTTTCCCCACCACCCATTCGCTCATATCTTTGCCCTAAAAATGCAGGATATGAGCGATTTACTTTTTTTCATTACATCCGTTGTCGCCATTCTCGGCGCCAACATATCCTTTAACGTCAGGATCTGCGATGTCGGGCTAAACCATTCTAGGGGCTGTTAGATAATCATTCTATTCTGCTTGTCTTGCTGAAAATGACAGACAGTGTTTGTCAAATGTTCCAATCGTGTGCTCGCCATTTTTCCTTGTTTACTCGTATCTTGTCTACTTGTCTACTGCAGAGCAAGTTGGAAACTTGCATATATATTATAGGTAGACTGCATAAAGAGTCCTTATGACAAATCGTAGGGATGGAAAGCGGCTTATCAGAAGACAAATCAGTCGGCTGCACGAAATGTCAACCGGTTACAAGTTGTAACGGTTTCATTTCCTTCTTCTATTGGTCTGGCGTGACCATTTCCATAATGGAAACTGTCGTAAATGGAGGTGGCACTTTTAGCAGGGTTAATGAACTTTTTACCTCTAAACGGTACTTTCTTTCAACAATAACTTTAATCAACCAACGCTAACACGCCATAACCGTAAAACTCGCCTGGGGGATGTTGTAACTTTGCAAATGTAAAACGGAACTACCCGTTGAACAAGTAACAATTATCATTAACCCTTAAAAATTTATTATCATGTCAAAAGTACAGAATGGCAAGCTTTATTATCAGTTGTTCCAGAACAACGTTGCAGACTCTAAATTCTACCAGATGTGGTATGCGAAGGCGAAACACATCGACACCGTGACCTTCGACGAACTCATCACCCACATGGCAAACCACAACGTGGGATTCCCAAGAGGTGTAGTGTCGGGAGTGATGATGTCGTTCGTGGACTGTCTGCTCGAACTCGTGGCACAGAGCAAGAAGGTGCAGCTCGGCGACCTCGGCACTTTCTATCTCAATCTCACCTCGAAGCCTGCAGCAAAGTATGAGGAGTTCAACGCCGCAGAGAATATCATGGACTGCGGACTGCGTTTCATCTCATCACAGACCGAAAACAAGGACAACCTCACCCGTTCGGCCTTCACCAAGGCGATGTCGTTCAAGAACTTCAATACTCTCATGCGTGAAAGTGACAAGATGCTCGTAGACACTGCGAACAAGGAGAAGAACAAGACTGTCTGATCCTGACGCCATTTTCCCTCTTGCCCTCATGATAGGGTGGGAGGGATTTTAGTACAACCCATCCTAACCTTCCCCAAGGGAAGGAACAGGTTACTCTGGTTAAATGACATCAGCCCCCACCTAACCCCCCCCCCCCCCGTAGGGGAGGGACAGATACCCTTGCAAGTAATATTATCGTCAGTAGTCGT
>ERZ773218.2743-NODE-2743-length-12953-cov-10.205923_pt1 | contig 12953 bp, 10 predicted proteins | sample MGYA00580527_ERZ773218 | MGnify/ENA primary metagenome ERZ773218 (study PRJEB29015, sample SAMEA2737763) | human gut metagenome | biome: human gut; feature: human-associated habitat; material: faeces | place: China | collected 2012 ...
ACGATTATAGCGTTTATTCAGGCTGAGATTGCTGATAACATTTTTTCGCCGATAACCTTTCTTATCGGTAATTACCGATAAGAAGGAGAAAAGCAGTGTGGAAAACGCTGTAGGCATTCTTGAAAAAGGCTTTTTCCATGATTTAGAAGAAAACCGCTACTTTTCTCTGGAGCAGTTCAACAAAGATCTCTGGGAGAAACTGGATGCTTTGAACCATGAAAACTTCAAAAAGAAGGATTACAGCAGATACGATCAATGGCTGGAAGAACGCAGTGAGCTGCTTCCTCTTCCGGCTGTCCCCTACGAATACATGGAAAGACGGACTGCAAAAGTATCTGCGGATTTTCATGTGCGCTTCGATAATGCTTATTACAGTGTGGATAAAGCATATCTGCACAAGAGTGTTCTGATTGCTGCCTCTGCAACAACAGTTAATATCTATTCCATGAAAGGCAAACTCATCGTCAGCTGGCGAAGGGCTTCCCGCAGGGGTGAATGGCTGACAGATCCTGCACATCTGCCCGAAAGCTACAAACAGATGTCAGAATGGAATGCTACTTATTTTACCAGGAAAGCCATGACAGTAGGTCCGAATACGGTCAAAGTCATAGAACACATACTGAGAAGCCGTGAACATGAAGTTCAGACGTACCGCCTGTGTATAGGTATCCTCAACTACACAAAGAAGTACAGCAAGCTTGCTTTGGAAGATTGCTGCAAGCTGGCAATTGATACGAATCATATCTCGTATTCCTTTATTAAGAATTCAATTGCTGCCGTTGCTGAAGAAATCGGAAGTGCCGGTTTCAATACAAAGCTCAACGAAGAACGTAACAAAGGGGCGTTTGTCATGAGCCCGCATGCCGGGGACATTGACCGGCTTCTTTCCAAGAGCAGTAAACTTGCCGGGGAGGTGCGCGATGAAGAAGCTTGATCGAATCAATGAACTTGTAGATGAGCTCAATGAACTGCAGCTTGGATGTATGGCCGCTTCGCTTGATTCGCTGTATCACTCGAAATCCTTTGATGAGTTGGATGCCGTGTCATTGCTAGAGCAGGTGATCGGACCGGAATACCAGAACAAAACATCGCAGAGATTTCAGAACAGACTGAAACGGGCGCATCTTGCAGGAGGACCTCAATCATTGGATAAGTGTAAAGATTCTACAGAAAGGGGCTACCTGCCTTCCGATATCAACGCTACGCTGTCATCGCTGGATTTTATCCGTGAAGGTCTCAACGTCTGTATTCTCGGACCCTCCGACAGCGGAAAATCGTATCTGGCCAAAGCACTTGGAATACAGGCCTGCCTGAATTACAGAGCAATGTATCACCACTGTGAAGAATTCCTTGAAACGATGGTTGCCCTGAAACAGGCTGACTATTCGAAATATCAGAAGAAGGTACGCTTCTACTTGAAGCTGGATCTGCTGATACTGGATGATTTCCTGCTTCACACCATAACAGATGAACGCGAGATCAAAGTTCTCTTTGAAGTCATGGAAAAACGCAGTGAATTGTCAAGGTGCACGATTGTATGCTCTCAGAGAGAGCCGAACAGCTGGGCATCGATGATCCTCAATGACGAGGTATCAGCCAATGCGATACTGAAACGGGCAACGAAGCACTATACCGTAGTGATCCAGCCCAGGAACTAATTTATAATAGCAAGTGTTTCAGGGCGTCCGTTATGCTCCGCACAGCGTCCGCTCTGAAACGCATCGGAGTCCGCTAGGCTCCGCAGAATGCAACTAGAAGCCAGACCCGTGTATGTCTGGACAAAAGAACATATCGAAGCACATTTCCTTACCTGTTTTGTAGCTTTGACAATCGCTAGAATACTGGAAAATAAACTGGAACGAAAATACAGCATCGGAACCATTTTGGAATCCCTGTCAAAAGCCGAATGCAGTCTAATCCAGCAAAACTATTATCTGTTTGATTATTACGATGAAGTTCTAAAAGACATCGGAAGAGTTACAGATATTGATTTTGGAAAACGTATCCGTACTCTGGGGGAAATTAAAAAAGTTTTAGCAAAGACCAAAAAGTAGAAAAAACACCATGAAAATCTGACAAAGCAGAAAACCCGCCAAGCCCTGTATTTACTGAGTTTGACGGGTGTTTTATATCCATTTAGCTGCAAAAGTCAGGTTATTATACTTTATCTTATTTGAAAAGGAAACCGTTTTTATTGTTTCATCCTCCCTCTTTCTTGTTTTGATGGTGTATAAATAAAGTAGACAGCCTATTCTCAAAGATTTCATAGTATAAGCAAGAGGATAATGAGGTGTCCAATTATATCACAAAGTCAACGTAAATACAATCAAGTACAAATTGCAGACGGTTAAGCTTGCAAAAGAAATCGGCGGTGCTAAAGCCACTAAGGATTAAGTATTTCAGAAGGAACCATTCATATTCATACCTGGCTTTCAACAGTCAGAATCGACAAATTGAATATTGGTGCAAGATTCCATACCCCCGAATCAGTTATAAATCTTGCAGAGGAACTTACGATGCTCCGTAAACATATAAAAGACCAGGATAAGAAAATTCGCCGCCTCAAAGAAGAAAACAAGTTTCTTGAGGAAGACAGTGCTTTTTCGCAGCAAACCGTTGAAAGAGATTTTACAAATATCTGTCAGTAAAAGACCGTCTGTGGAAATAGCTTCTGTCAAATTAACATAAAGCACAAGGCATGGATTTTTCATTTCATCCATGCCTTGTGAATCTTTAATCATCCCGATTACCATTATTAATATACAAAATAATTTACTTTCCCTAGGACAGTGCAGATTTAATCTCTATTTTTTCAGCAAATACAGTCTAGGATTTTTTATAATCGCAGAACCATCTTTTACATAAAAAGAAATATTCTTTCCTTTGGGCGCATAAGCACGTACATTCAATGCAGTATTATTTAGATAAAGTGTAACAACTGTTCCGTCAACAACAACTTGTAATAAATATTCTCTTTCTGCTTCCAAGAATAATGGTCGGTCAGATCCCTGAGCCATATATCTAAACCACGGTAAATTAGGTGTGCAATTGAAATCTACTTTTCTATTTTTAATTTCAATATTAAATCTATATGCATCTCCAGTTTCTTTTTCTTCAAAAAGATTCACACCAAAAGCATGTGTGCCTGCTTTAAAAGAAACTACTGTTTCAAACAAAAATGTTTCTTCATCACATTCTTCAACGATAATTTCATTAATTCCGCTATCTATTTCAATTACTTTTTCTCCAAAATGATTTTTAGATGGCTGCTCTACAAATGCATTATGTACACTATCTGGCATCTTTACTTTCAAGTCACCATTTTCCTCTTGTACAAGCTCATGTACTACTAGTGTTCCTCCCCAAATCCAATTGTTAATATCCATATCTTGATCTTTTGAAGCTACCCAGCCGAACAAATAACGATGCTCACTATCACCACAAGATCTAGCTGCATAATATGCTCTACCATCAAAAGCATCATCATCAGGCATCTGCCATGGTCCGAAAATCGAACGACTTTTCCTGTATATTGTTTTATTATTTTCACTATACTCGGTTGTAAGTAAATACCACCAATCTCCTATACGAAACAAATCTGGCATTTCGTGCATACTAAACATATTTGGTGCCCAAAAATCCCCTTTGAACTCCCAATGTTCTAAATCTTTTGATGTAAAATATACTGTACAACCTGTTTTAATTTGTTTATGATTCTGCTTATGTGCTCCTAAAATTAAAATATATTCTTTTGAATCCTCGTCCCATGTAACATATGGATCTCTCCAATCATTAGGATCATATCCAATTTGAGGAGGAAGTTTTAATTTATCGGCTGATTTTGTCCAATGCAGCAAATCATCACTAGTTGCATGCATTAATACCTGTGCAGCTTTACCTTCAGCTGCAAAGTCTCGATTATACCCTGTATAAAAAGCATGATATTGTCCTTCTCCTTCAAATACACTTCCTGCAAAAATGAATTGATCTTGTTCTATATCTTTACCTCGTAGAAGGACCTCACCCTTATCTTCATAATGTACAAAATCCTCCGTTATCGCCAGCGCCCATCCAAATGGTTCCCCAAATGGTCCTGGATTTCTTGTATCCCGCTGATGATATAAATAGAATTTTCCATCTTTGTAAAATGGCATGCAATCTCCAAATGCATATCCCTCTGGCTGATAATAAATATTCTGCATAATTCTTCTCTCCTTAATTATAATAATTTATCCTTTAACTGCCCCCATAGTCATTCCTTTAACAATTCTTTTTTGAATGAAAAAGGATATTATAATGATTGGCAGACTAAACAAAACTGCCCCAGCTGCCATTGGCCCTAATTGAATATTATATTCTGTCAAAAATTCAGACAATCCAACTGGAACTGTTTTGGTACCAGACATTGTTATTAACAAAGCAAATAAAAAGTCATTCAACCCTGTCAAGAATGTAAAAATAGCAGTTGTTGCCATTCCATTCATAGCTACTGGTACTATTACTCGAAAAAAAGCACTAAGGTTACTACAACCATCTACTAATGCAGCTTCATCCAATTCTCTTGGTATGCCATTAAAAAATCCCATCATCATCCAAATTACAAATGGTACTCCTATACATGCATAAACCAATATTAATGCAATATGTGTATCTCTAAGGCCAATTTTATTAATTACCGAATAAATGGGTACACTAATGCAAACAAGTGGTATCATACGTATCATAAGAGTAAGATACATAAAAAAAGATGATAAGCGAGAGCGAAACCTAGAAAGCCCATATGCTGCAAGAGATCCCACAGTTAGACTTATCACCGTGCTGACAAGTGCTGCAATTAAACTGTTTGCTAAATATTTTCCAAACGTCAAATACTCAAACATATCTTTATAATTCTGTATGGAAATAGGGTTTGGAAAAAATCGAGGTTGTGTAGATATTACATCCGATGGTTGTTTCAATGATGTTGATACAGTAAATAAAAAAGGAAATAAAAACATAAACACAAATATCAAACAAATTAAAAACGGAACCAGTCTTTTCAAGCTTTTTTTCACCATTATGCCTCCTTCACTCAACTATAATTCTGTGAAACCTTCAGTCTAGTAAAATTCATAGATTTTAGATTCCATATCTTTAAAATTTCTCTCTTTTCGTCAAGAATCTTTCGGTATATCGTCCGATATTTATGGTAAAGTCGATTGAATATAATTCATATTATCAACTGGAAATTGATTTTACATTAGCTGTTGATTGTGGCGTCATACTGGCTAATAAAAATTATAATGTAGCAATCTTCGTAAATATTCTTTATATTGCTCACTCTAGCTGGAACATTATTGACTGTTTTTGAAAGCTTAACATTTCTTACTCTACTAAAATTCTCCGTGGCATTAACTTCGGCAAGACCCCAGATGCCACTTTTTGTGATTAACTGAGCCATCTTTTGGATTCAAACGATAAAGATTTGATTTTTTATATACATCCCTTTAAGCCTTCAGTCATACAACTCACTTACAAATGTACTAAAACTAGATTTGTTTAACTGTTCTTATAGAAACTTGATATTCCTTCATTCTCCATTTCGGAACAGTCTTATGATTTCCTGTTTGACTCTTAGAACTAAGTAATTTCTCTGGATTCAAAGAAATTGCTATTCTTAATCCTCATTTGGATTCCATACTTTCTTAATAAATATCGATGCCAGCACTAAAAGTGCAAGCATAAATATTACTGCCATAGCACTTGCTTCTCCTACCTGTCCGAAGCGAACATTAGCTTTATAGATATATGTACTAATTACTTCTGACGAAAAATTAGGACCTCCTTGTGTCATAGCCCAAATTGTATCAAACGAACGCAAAGCATCCATAACACGTATAATTATTGCAATTACAATATTAGGTTTCAGCAATGGTAGGGTAATATGATAAAACAATTTAAGTGTACCCGCCCCATCAATTCGTGCTGCTTCGTAATAGGTAGGATCTATCCCTTGCAATCCTGCTAATAGCACAAGCATCATAAAGGGGGTGCATAACCAAATATCTGCTATAATACAAGAATATAAAGAAATCTTTGGATTCGATAACCACATAATTGAATGTACATTATTAATGATTCCAAGCTTATACAATCCCCAATTTATAATTCCAAATTGATCACTTAATAAATATTTCCAAACTAGCCCTGCCACTAGTGGAGCCATCATTAATGGCGTTAACATTAAAGTACGCATTATTTGACTCCCCTTAAAACCTACATTCAACATTAATGCTAGTAACAATCCCAAAATAAACTCTATCGTCACCGCAATAACAACATATTTTACAGTATTAGCAACGCATAGTACAAATTTTGGGGAAGTAAATACAGCAAGAAAGTTTTTTAACCCAACGAAACTTTTACCATCCATATTTGAAATATCATATTTGAAAAAGCTATCCACTAATAATTTGACCGCGGGGATTAAGAAAAACATAAGCATCATTACCACCGCCGGCAAACAAAAGATAATGAGCATTTTCTTATCTTTTCTCACCTGAACTTTCCTCCCTATTCCACAAATATTTATTCGTTTCCGGCTGAATATATCAGCCGGAAACTTTAATTTAACACTTAATTTAAAAGATCTTTAATCATTTCTGCTGCATCATCCAATGCCTCTTGCGGAGTTTTCTCTTTCAGTAGCGCCTGCTGTATAGCAGGAACCAAAGCCTCTGTTTCAATTAAATTCCATTCAACAATTGGTGCTCTATTCTGCGTTGCCGGTCCCTCTAAAGTTGCCTGAATATCAGCTAGGAACTCATATCCTTCTTTCTTTCCATATTCTTCAAATAAAGATTTTCTAGCTGCGGTTCCTAAATTTTGCATAATCACTTCATTATTATCATACATAAATTTCACATATTCTTTTGCAATCTCTTGTTTCTTAGAAGATTCTGGTATTACCTGATACCAAGGTCCTGGAATCGCTCCTACTCCTGCACTTCCAGAAAGATGAGGTGCAGTTGCTACTTTACCTGCAACTTTTGATGTTTCCGGATTATTTGCTGCAAGATAGAAATGTCCCCAATTAAGCATCATTGCTAAATTTCCTTGATAAAACATCTCTGATACTTCACCCGATGCCATTTCCATAGCTCCTGGAGGACAAGATTTATCTTCATTCACTATATCACTAAGAAATGTTAACGCATCTACATATGGTTTCTGATTAACTAATACTTCTCCATCATCACCTAATACAACAGGTTTAGCACCTGCCTGTACTGATTCCTCAAGCCAACAGCACGCTGTATCTCCATCTGACTTTCCAAAAATACCAGTACCATACAAATCAGTTTCTCCATCACCATTAGTATCTCTAGTAAAGAATTTTGCAACATCACGATATTCCTGCCATGTAGTAGGTGGTGCTAACTCATATCCATACTCTGACTTAAAAGCGGCCATTTCATCTGGATCTTCAAAAAGATCTGTTCTGTATATAAGTATCTTACAGTTTGTCCAAACAGGCATTCCGTAATTGACATCATCAACCTGACCACCAGCCAGCATTCCAGGCATTAAATCATTTACCACTTCATCAGTCATTAAATCATCAATTGGCAATAATCCCTGAGCAAATTCAGCCATCCAAAGAATATCAATTGTAGCAACATCATACGCACCTGTGGATGCTGTAATATCTGCCTTCAATTTATCATACACTCCTGTATATGGTACCGATTCCACTCTTACCTCATAGCCTGTCTGTTCCTTAAAAGCATCTGCTGTTTTCTGCGTTGCCTCAAATGCGGGGCTTCCTCCCTGCACCAAAACAGTTATATAGTCATCCTTTTTTGCTGTATTGCTTCCAGATTCTTTTGTCCCACAACCTGTAAACAGACTCATTACCAGCGCCGTAGTTATCATTGTACAAATTATTTTTTTCTGCATAAACATCACCTCTAATTTTTCTTTTATATAGGCTTACGCTAAATAAAGTTTCTTTTGAATCCTTTATCTCTTTCTATTCTATTAAATTTCAAATCGGTTCTTGGATTACCGCCACCAAAGTCCATGTTCAGGCCATCTACGAGCAAGTCTTTTTTCCACCTTCGGTAAGTCCGGAAGCGGTGCATGTGGCTCAATCTGATACCAATATGCAACACTAGAATAATCATTTCCTTGATCATTAGCATGTCCATGCTCAATCGTTACTCTAATAGACTTGTCAAAATGAACTGGATCTTCTATGTGAAAACGATATAAACTCCACTTTCCGAAGTGCTCCTGAGGATCACTTCCAAGTGATATTCCATGATAAGGTGCATCATATTCTCCACTGGGGAATCCCCATGCTGCACAAAAATAATCTTCTGTTCCTGTTCCATGCATAGAAGGAGGCCATATTTCTCCATCTATAAAAATCATATCATCTCCCTCTCCTGGCCAGGTGTATATCTGTTCTCCTACATCATGATTATCAATATTCAAAACACATCCTACATATTGTCCTTTGCCCTCAGCCTCTAATATTACATAATTATCTTTTCCCGTTACATTCACTCCTGGTAAATCCCAAGGTCCTTCTGGTTCATGTTTTTCCGGTACTATTTTCTTACATGGAAATGCACTATTCCATGTTGCATGGAAACGTCCCATGTCTTCTGGCGGAGTTTCTTGAATCAACTCATAATCAATCATATAAAACAAATTCTCAATAGGCAGACTACATTCATTAATAACTTGAATACGCGCGCCATTGGCAAAAGGCATTGGGAAATAACAATTCATTGCCGCAGCAAATGGTCCCGCCGGTCCCCTATGCTTTGTAAACACCATATTAATAGGCAATGAAACAAAATGACGGCATGTTGCATGACCTATTCCAAAAAAATCACCTAAAGGTGCTCTTACACTAGGATTCTTTTCATCGTCCCAATACATTTCTATAATAATTTTCCGAAGATATTGAGGTTCATAACAGCGTGTCGTAATCCATATATGTTTGATTATTCCTGCCCCTCGAATATCTGCTATCACTTTTGTTTCTTTAGGTGGCACTACTACAAAATCTCTGTTTCCTCCAGTTCGGTCATAACTAGACTCTCTTCTGGATCGAGCATTTTTCACAAACGGTAACCCTCCTAAAGGACTATTTTGTTGCCAAGCATTCATAAGTTTGCCCTCCCACTTACTTAGTAGATTATAAATCGTTTTAATGGTAGCGGTACCAATTTTGGGTATAAATAACCTACGCTATATCATGTGTAGTATCAACTACTTCATAACGCAAGGAATTGTAGCTGAATCTCGAATAATTAATTCTGTCGGAAATATGATATTTTGAATTTCCTCATCTGGATATTGATGTCTTCTTATTATACGCTTTGCTGCCACTTCTCCCATACGGCGAATAGGCTGTGAAACTGTAGTTAACCTGGGTTCCATTAATTTTGAAACAAATAAATCATCGAATCCTGTTAGCGAAATATCCTGAGGAATAGATAATCCAACATCCTTAATGGCCATGTATACTTCTGATGCAATATATTCATTTAAACAATGAACAGCGGTCGGACGGCTCCGTTTTCGCAATAATTCTAACATTACTTTATAACAATTTCCTTCTCCTGGCTCAACTCTTATTATTTGATTATCACCTATCGGTAATTTTGCATTAACCATCGCCTTTTCAAATCCTAAAAATCTTGCATCAGAAGTAGGAAGTGTTTCATTATATCCTATCACAGCAATTTGAGAATGTCCTAGTCCGATCAAATAACGAATCATATCACTTGTTCCTTTTTCATCGGTAGCACCAATCTTATCAACATTATTCAAATTTGATTGAATTGAAACTATATCAAAGTATTTTTTTGCACGTTTCAGAAGTTTTTCGCTATGCATGCGGCAGCTAGTTACAATCAATCCACATGCCCTATCACGAATTAGTTTTTCAAGACTTTCTTCTTCTTTTTGCACAGAATTTCCAATTGCATATATCAAAAGTGAATAGCCTTCAGCATTTACTACATTTTCAACTCCTTTAATAATTTCGTTAAAAAACGGATTTAAAATATCAGTTATAAAAAGGCCAATCGAACGATTAGATTTAGACATCATATTTCTTGCTATACTGCTAGGAACATATCCTGTTTCTTCCATAATTTGAAGAATTCTACTTCTTGTATCAACATTAACATTAGGACTATTATTAATCACTCGTGAAACAGTACTGACAGACACACCTGCTTTCACAGCAATGTCACTAATATTCAACTTATCACCTTCTCTCCTTCTCTCCTTCTCCTCTTATTGGTACCGCTACCATATCTTGTTCACATTATATTCTTTTCTTTTTATTTTGTCAAGAATATTGTGCATTTTTTTATTTTATTGTGTAATTGCAAATCATTCCACCACAGTTTTGCAGTAACATATGTTCGCTTATAGCTTGAAAGCCTTTTATTTAGTGGCTGACAGGCTTTTTTTATTTTGAAAATTAATCATATTTTAGTACGTTTTATGACGTTCCGTGGTATAATAGGTATTATACTAAACGGAGTACCTATTATGTATCTAAAAAAAACGCCAAACACCCATGGACGAATTCGTCTTTCCATCGTTGATAATTATTATGACAAAGTTAAAAAGTGTTCCCGGCAGAAAACAGTGGAGTCTGTTGGCTGGCTTGATGAACTGGAAAAACAGTATGATGACCCAATCGCCTATTTTACAAAACGTGTGGCACAACTCAATGAAGAAAAAAAGAAAAAACAGGCTCCGATCAACTTTACTTTTTATGATTCAGACAGACTTCGTATCGGTGATAACCTGCGAAAAAATTTTGGCTATGCCGCGTTGAGCCAAATCTATCATGAGCTTGGCATCCATACATTCCTGATCAATCGGCAACGTCATTCTAAAGAACAGTATGATTCCAATACTATTATGAAGATGCTTGTTTATTCCAGACTCCTCTTTCCTGCCTCAAAGAAATCTTCCTATGACAGCCGGGAACGTTTTTTCGAAAACACGGAGTACTCACTGGATGATGTTTACCGCTGTCTTTCTTTTTTGGATAAGCACGGGGAAAACTTACAGATATGGATGAATGACCGCATCAAAAAGATTTATGGCAGGGATACCAGTCTGATTTATTATGATGTTACTAACTACTATTTCGAAACAGACGAACAAAATGACTTTCTCCACAAAGGAGTCTGTAAAGAACACCGGCCCAATCCTATCATACAAATGGGACTGTTCATTGATAACAAGGGGATTCCCATTACCTATGAACTATTTCCCGGAAATACCAACGACTGTCTAACCTACCGGCCAAACTTAGGGCGCATAAAAAAACAGTTTGACCTTGGCCGGGTAATCACTGTTGCTGATAAGGGAATGACAACAGGTGATAACATCTGGTATACGATCAACACTCCCACCCATGATGGATATGTTTTCAGTATGTCCATCCGGGGAGCTGAAAAAAGTCTCAAAGACTATGTCCTCAAAGATGAGGGGTATGAATGGCTCGGCACGGAATATAAACGGAAATCCCGTAAATGTCCAAGAACCATTCAGGTTACTTCTGTTACCGGAAAAAAGATAAAAAAACAGGTGGATGAAAAACAGGTTGTTTTCTGGAGTGAAAAATATGCCAAACGGGCAAAAGCAGAACGGGAAGCTGCTTTGATGAAGGCAAGAGATCTGGCAGAAAATCCGGGAAATTATACAAGAACCACTTCTTATGGAGCTGCCAAATATGTAAAAAAAATAGATTATGACAAAGAAACCGGAGAAATCCTCGCTTCCTCCTCCATTCTGAGCCTTGATGAGGAAAAGATTCGGGAAGAGGAGGCATTGGACGGTTACTACATGCTCTTGACCAGCGAAATGGAAGCGTCAGATGATGAGATCATCGACATGTATCGAGGATTATGGCGGATCGAAGAATCCTTCAAAGTAACCAAAAGCGAACTAGAATGCAATCAGCGGGCTCAAACAGACGGTTTTGCGGAGCAAAACGGACGCGATGCGGAGCGAGCGGACTTAACCTGTAGATATTGAAATCTGCGGGTACCTTATAATGATTAAGGCCATTGGAAAATTGTACGAATCATTTAAGGAGGATGCCTTATGTTAGATTACAAGAGCATCATTATCAAACGGTACGCACTGGGCCTGAGCTACAAGGAACTGGCTGAAGAATTCAGTGCAAGCAAATCCGGAATCAACGACTTCATCCGCGCTTTTGAAAGGTGTGAGAAGCTGTCGTATCCGCTTCCGGAAGGGATCACGAATTATGCAATCTATGAGCTGGTATACGGCCATGAGCCAGGTACCAACAGACGGAATGACGGTTATGAACAACCCGATTTTCCAACTATCTTTAAACAGATGAATGAGCGGAAGAACATGACGCTCGTTTACTTATGGAGCCGCTACCAGAAAGACTGTATAGCAAAAGCGGCAAAGCCATACCAGTATCGACAGTTCTGTGAACTGTATGGTCGCTGGTGCAGAGAGAACTGTGAAACCCTGCATATCCAGGCTGTAATCGGTCAGAAGATGGAAGTTGATTTTGCAGGTAAAACCTTTGAGTTGATCGATAAACTTACTGGCGAGATTACGACCATTGTTGTATTTGTAGCTGTTCTGCCCTATTCGCAGTACATCTATGCAGAAGGGATGGTATCTTCCTGTGAACCGCAATGGATTGAGGTCAATAACCACGCTCTTGCCTATTTTGGCGGCGTGCCTACGATTGTTGTTTGTGATAATTGTAAACAGGCAGTTTCCGCCAATAAAGACTGGATCGATCCGGATTTGAATAAGGATTATGCTGCATGGGCTGATCATAACCACACCGTGATACTGCCAGCCAAAGTCCGTAAACCGAAGTGTTATCGGCGAAAAAATGTTATCGGAAATTCTATGAAAGATTCTCAGAATACGCC
>ERZ773218.2746-NODE-2746-length-12922-cov-9.382374_pt1 | contig 12922 bp, 10 predicted proteins | sample MGYA00580527_ERZ773218 | MGnify/ENA primary metagenome ERZ773218 (study PRJEB29015, sample SAMEA2737763) | human gut metagenome | biome: human gut; feature: human-associated habitat; material: faeces | place: China | collected 2012 ...
CACCACGGCCTCGGTGTAGGACCAGCGGAAAGGGTGTCCGTTTTCAGCGGTCAGGTTGTCGGACGGCTAACGGTCAGGGTGTAGTTTTCGGCCATATTCAAGAAGTAGACACGAATTCACAATTATATCGGGAAGCCGCAAATATATCTGTTAGCTTTTCATGCGCGCAAAAAGTAACGGGCATCCGGCTTACACCGGATACCCGTTATCCGCTGCCATCCTTACCTGACAGGTGACATGATCGCAATTTTCAGATTTCTTCTTCAGTTCCATTCCTCGGCCAAGAGGAAATCGCGGATATTCCGGTGCTTGATCCCGTTTCGACTCATATCGAACTCATCGAGAGAAACAACGTACTTCGGGAAGTTGTCGCGGATGCTGTCATACGCACCAAATTCACGGTTGACCGTTTCTTCCGATGCCAGCAGGTAAGTGACCTGAACATACAGCTTTTCGCCGCGCTTGTCGCATACAAAATCAATTTCCTTATCGCCCGTCCTGCCAACGGTCACTTCATAGCCCCGGCGCAGCAGCTCCAGATACACGATGTTTTCCAAAATGAGGTTGATGTCCCGCATATTGCCGCCAAAGACCGCCTCGCGGATGCCGTGATCGGCAATATAGTACTTCTCATTGGAGGCAAGGATCTGTTTGCCCTGCAAGTCCTCCCGCTTCACCTGATAGAAAAGGTACGCCTCGCAGCAGTATTTGATATAGTTCAGAATCGTTTCCGGGGCGACGGTGCGCTGCTCGTTTTTCAGGAACTTTGCAAGAGAGGTCGCCGAGAAGGTCGTTCCCACATTGGCGATCACATAGGCAATGATCCGTTCCAGCAAATCTACATCCCGGATTTTATTCCGCTTCATGATGTCCTTGAGCTGGACAGAGTTGAACAGATCGTGAAGATATTGCTTGGACGGCGCATCCGCATATCGGAGATTTGCAAGATAGGGCATCCCTCCGGCAAGCAGGTACTTTTGGAAACACTGCTGGATGGACGCATCAGGCGCAATCGAACGGTACAACTCCATGAACTCTCCAAAAGAGAATGGATAGATCACAAACTCCACATAGCGTCCACCTAAATAAGTCGCAAGCTCACCGGACAGCAGCTTTGCATTGGAGCCGGTGATGTAGATGTCGCAATCCAGCGAGACGCGGAGAGAGTTGATGCACTTCTCCCAGTCCTTGACCTCCTGAATCTCATCGAAAAAGAGGTAGACCTTGCCGCCAATCTCCTTGGCGCGTTTGGTGATCTCGTCGTGCAGTGCCTGCGCGGTTTGCAGGTGGGAATAGCTCATATCCTCAAAGTTGATGGCGATAAACTGCGCCCGGCTGACGCCGGACTCCGCAAGTTCCTGCTGAATCAGCTCCAACATGACCGACTTTCCGCAGCGGCGGATACCGGTCATGACCTTGATCAACTCCGTTCCGATGAACGGGCGGATGCGGCTCATATACAGTTCGCGTTTAATCATAAAACTTCACCCTCCTTCCGTATTTGGTCATAGAATATCACACTTACAAATGATAATCAATGCCGAAATTGCAAATCTATCAGTTATAACTGATAAAATGCAAAATTCGACAAATGATTTCAGCTAAGGCTCAACGATTCAAGTGAAGCCCCGCAAAGGGAGGATTTCACCCTCTATTGGCACGCGATCACGCGGATGATTCGCAGCGCGGGGGAGATGTCGTGCGCCGCTCACTGAAATGTTTCGCAATTAACCTATCAACATTTCAACGAATATCTTTCCCTCATCTCCCTTGGGATGGAATTCTCGTGGCGAGAGTACGTTACGAATTTTCAAGAACAAGTTCTAACTGCCGCACATCCTCCATAGTCGTTGCCCAGCTGGTTACAAAGCGCACAACCGTGTGTGCCGCATCCGCCTTTTTCCAGAAGCGGCAGACGACATATTCCTGCAAATGCCAGAATTTCTCGTCTTCCATGATCACAAATATCTGATTGCTGGGAGAATCAACATAAAAAGGATATCCCTTTCGTCGGAAGACTTCGCGCAGAGCGTCCGCGCAAAGGATGGCCGGTTTGCAGATCGAGGTATAGGTATCTGCCGTAAACAATGCATCGAACTGCACGCCAAGCAGTCTTCCCTTCGCCAGCAGACCACCCTGTTGGCGAATAAAGGTCGTAAAACATCTGGGGGCGTTTCCGTTGGGAAATACGATGGCCTCGCCGCAAAGAGCTCCGACCTTTGTCCCGCCAATATAAAATGCATCACAGACCTTCGCAATGTCGGCAAGTGTCACATCTGTGTCCGGTATCGCAAGGCCATAGCCGAGACGCGCACCGTCAAGATAGAGAAGTAACCCCTTTTCGCGACAGACATTTGCAATCCCATATAGTTCCTTTTTGGAATAGACCGTCCCGTACTCGGTAGGGTATCGGGATGAGTGTGAGCGCGTGGAAGTGGAGCGCAGATTCAGTCTGGCGAAGCGTAAATGTGGCATGGGGCTGGTCACCGCAAAGCTGCGGGAGACTGAGACCCACGTGATCGCCATGTCCGTTCTGGTGCTGAATCTCCGCAAGATTCAGCGCGCCCTTTTGAGAATTCTCACATATCTTCTGGAGATTTTGGCTCAGAAGAAAAATTGGGCACTTGTTCAGTAGACATTAATATAGATAGTAAGAGGTATAATAATAGCATAAATAGGTATGTCTTCCGCAAGTAAGCGCACATCAAAAGCGATCGACCGTAAATGGTTGGTCGCTTTTATTTTGCCCATTATCCGAAAGGCGTAAGCATACAAAATAGGGAGCAGTAAAGCACTTGCCGTTTTCAAAGTTGAAAACGGCAGGTGCTTTTTTTGTCTCCAAACAAAAGTGAGGAAAGATCCATGAAAAAAAAGAAGCAAAAGAATAAGCGCTGGGTACAGGTATACAGCACAACGATCAGAAACGTTGCATTAAAGGTCAACTTCTGCACCAATCACAAAACCAATATCACGAGTCTGAACGGATATCTGATCGATGTCAAGACAAGAATCCGTCATGATGCTGATGTGTCCGTCAGCACAAGCGTGCAGGATGCGCGGGACATCGACCGCATGGTCAAAGTCCTGATCGCCCGCGCGACAGCGGTCTACGAGAAAAAATGCACAGCGGCGACCCCGGACGGAACGGCTGGGCTCACAAAAATCTATAACAGTCTCAGCGCAAGCGATACCGCCCTGCTGTGCCCACCCAAGATGCTGGCGGCATCCTCGCGCAGGCATACCCTGAGTTATTTTCGGTCGTTTTGCATGAAGGTTGATGCCTTAGGCATTGCCATCTGCCAAGAAAATGCCGGACAAATCGCGAAACTGATCCGCGACATGACAGAAAGCAGCAAAAAAAGCAAGGGCACCACCGTGACCGAAACCACCATCCTCCAGCACATCAGGGCGGTGGAGTGGCAGCTGGACCGACTGGCGGAGATACGGCCTGACGCGCCGATCAAACCGCTGATCCTCCCTCGTGACCGCGCAAAAAGTGTCGCACCGGAGGCTGAACAGCAGAAGTACATCGGCGAGGCAGCCACCGTCTTGACGGTCGCGACCCTGCGCCGTCTGGTCGGGAACGGCCTGTCCCTCGGCGGCATTCTAATGCTGCTCGGCATGGCTCGCACGGCGGAGGCCTGCGCCCCCAAATTTGGAGAGATCGTCCTTCGGGACGACTACGCGGTCATTGCGATCGTTTGGCAGGCGGACGGCACAACACGCATTGCCGATTTGAAGACGGACAACTCTTACCGCCTCATTATTCTCCCAAAAATCGCAGCCGAGGCGATCCGGGCGCGCATGGCGTATCTGCGTGAGCTGGGGTACACAGACGGGCAAATACGGGATATGCCGGCGGTTTCTGCCGAGCGGGATCCGACAACACAGGCAAGCCCGGCAGCGCTCAGAGCCTTCCTTCTTTCCATACTGACCCGGGCAATGGCTCTGGATGACAGCTATTGGGATGCCGTCAAAATACAGATGTCCGAGGAACCCGACATGGATGCCTACGGCATCCCGTCTACGGACGTAACCGCCTACATCGCCCGCCGCAGCCGCTGCAGCGAGCTGTGCAACGGCTGCGACATGGACCCCCTGCTGGTTGACGCGATGATGGGGCACGCTCCTCCCAAAGGAGACAAGGCAAACCGGGACAGCTATCTGCGTCAGCCGGACAACTGGCCTGTTGTCGCGCAGATGACCGAGCGTATCGTCTATGACCCGGATCGTACGACCAATCCGGCGTTTGCACAAACGCATCTCGCGCCGGGGGTATCCGGCAGATCCAACCAGACAAATATTGGTTTTACTTTTTCTGCAGATGAGGCGTGCACTATAGAAATTACAGCACAGACGGCTGAGATTGGTGGCAACATCACTATAGAGACAGACGGAGAGATCCTGGAGAAAAACTGTGCGCCGGTGGACTTTGAGAGCAGCTCGCCGCCGCCGTTCCTGGCCCCGGTCCGCCCGCGCGGATACTATGAGCGTCTGCTGCGGGAGGCGGGATCATGGGACGCTGCGTCCTTCTATCTGGCACCTCCACCGCACAGTGGATCATAAAAACATTTTAATCTATGAGGTAAACGTTATGAGCAATTACAATCACATTCCCCTGACGGATGACTCCCGTTTCAGCGGCGGCGTCAATATCGGCGACGCCCAGAAAATCAAGGGATACTACGAAATTTTTGAACAGTTTCCGGTACACTACACCCTGTGCAGGCAGGAGAAAACGGCACCGTATCCTCTGTGCGGCACCGTTTCCCTTCGCGATTCGCAGGATTCGGTCTTACATATGAAAGGCGGCGATGGGAAAGAGGTACCTGCGCGTCTGCGCATCACCCTGAAAAGCACGGACCCGGCAGAGGTCAAGCGGGAGATCGCCGAAAAAGCGCAGATACTGCACACAAGATTCGTCGGCACGGGAAAGGCCGCCGGCGCATACATCCCGATCGAACAGCTCTCTTTTGCCGAAGTCATCAATATGTACGGTGCAGAATACGCGCAGGCGCGGAGCCCCCATAATGACAGGCGGCAAAAGGATCGGCTGGATCTCCTCCCCCATGTCTCTGAAGGTTTTGCGGCGATTCCGTGCGCGAAGATCACGCAGCGGCAAATCGGCGAGTTTTGTGAGCAGCTCGGAGAGACGTGGTACAATAAGATCCGCGAGGCTGATTTCCTGATGGCATACGTCGCGGAGCGCCGCAAATATGAGCAGATCGCGAATCCCTTTGCGCTGTACCGTGAGTCGCACGCGGTGTCGTGGAATACCCAACGGCTTCAGAAGTCCGCGGTATCCACAGACGTGCTTTCGCGCGACGAGGTGGAGCAGGTCGTGGCGCTCGTGCTTGAGCATCTCGGTGACCCGGATTATGTCGGGATCGGCCTGCTGCTTGGCACAGGCCTCGAGGCAAAGCAAGTCGCGGCGCTTAAGCACGGCGATATCTATGAGGACCCCGACAATAAGGGCAGCCTTATCCTGGACTACCATCAACCCGAGCTTTCCGGCAGCATGCACGACTTTTCGTTCGCGCTTTCGACGCTCGCGGCGCGCATCTGCTGCAAGCGCCGGGAAATGCTGGAGAAAGAAGGCCTTTCTCCCGAGGAAATCGCAGATCGCTGCATTGTAACCAACAGCGAAGAGTCGTATCCCGCGAGCAAGCTTACTGCGGCGAGTCGCAATTTGCTGCACAACTGCGGCGTCGGATTTGCGCAGCTGGCAGGACTGACCAGCAGCACGGAGGGCGCGGGCGTGCGGCTTTTGCGCAGCACATACGCGCAGCTCCTGGAAAAAGACGGTGGGCTCTGCGCGGACCCCACACTGCTCCAATACATGACGCACCGGCGGCCGGACGGCACACAAGGGGTGTTCTATCGCGGCTTCACGGATCCATATGCGCGTCGCTGCCAGGCGATCGCGCATCGGCGCATCCCGTGGAAGAACGAAAAAATGACCAGTAAGTTTACAGCAGTGGCCGGTGGACGGCAATCCGTACAGACCGTAAATCTGGAGGACGATGAAAAAACAGTAACGGCAACGGTACGCATCGCGCTCAAGCCAGGCGAAACCGTCCGGCTCTCATCCAACTACGGCATCCACACAAAGTGGTCGGCGGAAAGCGATGGCGGATCCGTGACCGGCAGTGAGGCGTAAGGAATAACCGTGCCGGCCACGGCATGGAGCCCTTTGTGATGGAGCACGCGGAAATGTCCTGATAGATTTAATGAGCACCGGAGAGAATGCTTTGTCTTCTCTCCGGCATTTTTGGGTTCTTTTTCTGCTTGCATGACCTGCGCCATGAAACTGCCCATTGTTTGTGCTGCCTCGTCTTGCTTCCACCTTGTAGCGTGGGTGTAGGTGCGGAGGGTGAATCCTGCGTCGTAGTGACCCAGCATACTGCTGACGGCTTTCACATCCACGCCGTTTTACAGTGTCAGCGTTGCGAAGGTGTGCCCTTACGGTATAATTACGACAAACCGAAAAAGCCCCGTATCCTCACATAAAATAAACGTAAGGGAGACTCCCTCGTGAGTCTCCCTTACGCTATGATAGGATATGGTCATTTTTCGCTGTGCTTGTCGCGCTCCATAGTCTCGGCAACCGCGCGACGGAGAAAAGCTGCATCGCTTTCGCCCATCGACTGTGCATGCTGAGAAATCTCATCATGGTATTCCGGCGTAACGCGAAGCCGCATCTCAATGAACTTGGACTGATATTTCCGGATGGCTTTTTTTTGGGCATCCGATATGGCCGATTTTTCCATGTTGCGTTCCTTCTATAAAAATATGATTCCGCGCTTGACATATACGCGTATATACGCTATACTATACCCAAGTTAAAAAGTAGCAGCACGTGAGAGTTCGCACCTCCCACGTGCCTGCACAGGTGATCAGACCACCTGCACAGTAGTAAACTACGCTACGGGGGTATTATACCCATTTCTGAGCCGTCGCGCAAGCCCCCGTTTTGGGAGAGCGGCGGCAGAGGGAGCCTCCTTCTTGTAGTAAAGCGCTATGCGGGTACCGACCTGCATAGCGCTTTTTGACTGCATTTCTACAAGGAGGATTCCATCATGAACGAAATGAAGCAGCTCAACCACGATTATCTCACCATCAACGAGGTCAAGGATTACCTCAACATCAGCCAGTCCAAGGCGTATGAACTGGCGCACCGCAATGCCTTTCCGATTTGCCGTTTCGACGGCAGCATTCGCATCCCCAAGGCTTCCTTCCTTGCGTGGATCGAGACGAGAACTCTTCTGCCCGGCGGCCTGATGCCTGGCGCGTAAGGGGAGGCGGTATCATGGCAGGAAAACGCTCAAACGGTGAGGGCTGCATCCGCAAAACAAAAAGTGGCAGCTGGCGCGGAGAAATTATGGACGGCTACACGCCGGAAGGGAAGAGGCACATCGTCCGTTTCACAGCCAAGACGCGCGCCGGGGTGCTCGATAAGCTCCGCGTGTGGCGAGCCGAAACGGAATCCGAGGCAAGCGTCGGTGGGAAGATCCGCTTTTCCGACTGGGCAGACACCTGGTACGGGGACTACCGGAGCGAGGTGCAGCCCTCGACCTATTCCGGTTATCGATACACGCTCAAGACCTTGAAGAAGGCCTTTGGCGATCAGCCGCTCGCGGAGATCCTTCCCATTCACATCAACCGTTTTCTGGACAAGCTGAGTGCCGACGGCTACTCGCTTTCGATGATCCGCAAATGCCGCGCCATGCTCATCCAGATCTTCGACGCCGCTGACAGCAACGGATTGGTTCTCCGCAATCCTGCGCGCAAGGCCAAGACCGTGCGCAGCAAGCAGAACGGCTTTCGCGGAGAGCATAAGGAAAAGGACGCGTTCACGGAAAGGGAAGTCACCCGACTGATGGGGGCGCTGCCGGACGATCTGCTCGGCAACAGCATCCGCACGCTTTTGTGCAGCGGGATGCGCGTGCAGGAGCTGCTGGCACTGCGCCCCGAGGACATCAGCGAGGACGGCTCTGTGATCCGTGTCGAATATGCCGTGAAGATGGTGAACGGCGTGCCGCAGCTCGGGCCGCCCAAGAGCGCCCGCAGCCGTCGTGCCATTCCGATCCCGGAACAGTTTCGCCCCTACGTTCGGTATCTTCGAGAGCACAGCGGCACACCCTATGTCTGGACCTGCCCCGGTGAGGCCCCGCTCTATGGCATCGGTTCCTTCCTCCGGCGATTCTACACGGCGCTGAAAAATGTCGGTCAGGTGCGGCCGCTTTCGCCGCATTGCTGCCGCCACACCTATGTGACGATGCTACAGGCAGGCGGCGTTCCCATGGAGACCATTGCGGCGCTCACGGGACACGCAGACATTAAAACGACCGAGGGCTATCTGCATCAGTCTGCGCCCACGCTCGCAAAGGCGGTCGAGGCGCTCAACGCCAAGGCGGTCTCCTGAACCGCCGGAAAGGAAACCATATGGATAAAAAGCCCGCCACGGCGAAGGCCTTTACAGACGAGGAAAAGTGGGAGATCAAGGAAACCGGAAAGTACATTCTCACTGCCATGGATACCATCGGCAAGAATGGGGATGCTTACTGCACGGATGAGAGCCTGTTCCGCGTCAGCAAGACGGTGAGACCTGACCTCACCAAACAGCAATTCTACACGGATAAATCTCTCCTGCTGCAAGCCGCCTTCCTCCATCAGGAGGGGTGTCATCTGTATGCCCAGCGGACATGGGAATATGAGGTGACTGCGGCGGAGCAGCTCGCTGACATCCTTAAAGACCCGGCTTTGCCGGTCATGGAGATCCCGAAGGAGCTCCGCGCCGGGGACATACTTCTCAGCGAGCAGCAGCGCAAGGCGATCGGTCTGGCGCTGAACAGCCGCCTCGCCGTCATCCTCGGCGGCGCCGGCAGCGGCAAGACCACGCTCATTGAAGCCATTGTACACTGTTTCAGAGGAAGCGTTGACAGTTCCGAGGCATATGTGCTCGCCGCCCCGACCGGCAAGGCTGCGCGCAACCTCACCGAGCGCACCGGGATCGAGGCGCGCACGGTCCACGGCGCACTGGGGAAGGTCCCGGATGCAAACTTTCTGGACGCCGTTTGCTGGATCCGCACCAGACTGGTCGTTGTCGACGAGGCATCGATGGTGTCGCTGGAGATGCTCGCCGGTATTCTGAACCGTGTTCGCAGGAATTGCCGCGTCGTCCTGCTCGGCGATCCGAATCAGCTGCTGTCCGTGGGGGCAGGGAATGTCCTTTCCGACCTTCTGAAGCTCGGGGTCCCCTCGATCTTTCTGGAGCAGCAGTACCGTCAAAGCGCGGCTGCCGCGGCGCTGCGGCAGAACGTCGCAGCCTTCCCAAAGCTGAGCGATGAGCGGGAACTGCAATGGGATGACAGCTTTCGTCTGCTTTCCGCGGATAGTAAGATCATTCCCGATCTTTTGTGCGAGGAGGCTGCGCGGCGCTACCGGGCGGGCGAGAGCATTCAGGTTCTCTCTCCGGTGAAGACCAAAACCGACTTTTCCGTACAGGCGCTCAACACGCGCCTGCAAAATGAAGTCAACCCGCTGACAGCGGAAAAGCAGACATGGGGAGCATTCCGTGACGGCGACCGTGTCATCGTTACGCAGAACAACTCCTATTACAACATCTGCAACGGCGATGTCGGCGTGCTGTATATTCGCGGAGAGAAGCCTCACCGTGTCGCCACGCTTGCGGTCAGGGGAACGTTGAAGACCTGGCAGATCGACTGTGTGGAGAAATACGGCGCTGCCAATGACGATGCGCCCCCTCCGCAGCTTGCGCTCGCCTATGCGCTGACCGTGCACAAAAGTCAGGGCAGCCAGTATGACGCCATTCTCATGCCGGTGAGCATGGCGACTGCAAAAATGCTGTATCGCAATCTGCTTTACACCGCGATCTCGCGGGCGGGGAGGGAGGTGATCCTCGTGGGAAACCGCGAGGCAGTGAACACCGCGATGCAGTGCATCCCGTACCCGCGCAAGTCCAAGCTCGTCGCCCGAACCAATCTGCTGCGTCTCGGGCGCAGCGCGTGAGGCGGCGCTGCCGCGGGGCGCAGGCTCGGCAAAAGTAGCATTGATGTGAATAACTTCGACAGAAAAAAAGTTTTTCACATCAATGTGAAAAACTTTACTTAATGCCGGAGATGTGCTATCATGGTTTCAAGGTGGTGACAGAATCATGGAGTTAAAAAACAGATCGCAGTACCTTGATAAGCTCATTTCCGTTCAGGATATGGAGGTCATCAAGGTCGTGACCGGAATCCGGCGCTGCGGCAAATCCAGCCTGCTGAAATTGATGATGGCACATCTGCGGGAACAGGGCGTCATGGAGGAACAGATCCTCTCGATGAACTTTGAGTCCATGCAGTTTGCCGATATGGACAGCAAGCGGCTTTATCAGTATGTGATGGAGCGTGCACCCAAGGAAAAGCGGCTCTACCTGTTTTTAGATGAGGTGCAGAAGGTTCGGGACTGGCAGGATGCCGTGAATTCCTTCCGCGTGGATCTGGATTGCGACATTTATGTGACTGGCTCCAACGCCTACCTGCTGTCCTCCGAACTGTCCACGTATCTGTCCGGACGCTATGTGGAGATCAAGATGCTGCCGCTGTCCTTCCGTGAGTTTTTGGACTTCCACGGCTATCTGCTTGATGAGTACAAAGCCCCCAACGGAATGACGAAAAAACGCGCCAAGGGAAAAGACGGCGAAGCGTATGAGCTGCGCGACCTGTTTGAAGCCTACGCACAGTTTGGCGGTATGCCCGCACTGGCCGAGGCGGAGCTGGATCAGGAGCGCGCCAATATGCTGCTGGACGGCATTTATTCCGCTGTTGTTGTGCGGGATATTCTGGAACGCGGCAAACGGAAAGAACAGCGGGCCGTTACCGACGCGCTGCTGCTTCGCAAGATCATTCTGTTTCTGGCTGATAACATCGGCAACAACACCTCGGCTGCGTCCATCGGGCGCACCCTTGTCAGCGAGGGCCTGTTGGACGATGGCAGAAAGACCAAGCCTGCGGTGCAGACCATCTCTGCCTATATCGACGCACTGTTGGAGTCCTATATCTTTTATGAGGTCAAGCGTTTTGACATCAAGGGGAAGGACTATCTGCGGACGCTGGGCAAATACTATATCGTCGATCCCGGCCTCCGCACCTATCTGTTAGGCAATCGCGGCGGCGATGTGGGACACATTCTGGAAAATATCGTTTATTTTGAACTGCTGCGGCGTGGTTATGAGGTGGCTATCGGCAAGGTCGGTGAAAAGGAGATCGACTTCATCGCAACGAAGATGAACGAGAAAAAGTATATCCAAGTCACCGACAACATGAACGCCCCCGAAACCCGCGCACGGGAGCTTGCGCCGCTGCAAGCTGTGCAGGACAATTACGAAAAGATCGTGATTGCCATGGACTGCGACCTTATTAGCGACGTGGACGGTATCAAAATCGTAAAGGCGCTGGACTTTTTGCTCAACGAAGGGTAATTCCATGCCAAAAAGGGAGGCTGCGCTTGTGAAGCGCAGCCTCCCTCTATTCCGTTCTATCCCGCGTCCTCCGGTTCAAAGGGGTGAAGGGCGTGGTAAAGCTTTTGCCGCTCTCCGGCCCCGCGATACGCGGCAAGAGGGCGAAACGCCGGGCGCTTTCCCGCCCTTCGCTGCCTGCGGTAGCGCAGCAGCAGCACCGCGGGCGCGGCCAGCAGCAGCAGGGGATGCGCCTTGCAGGCGGGCCAGTGGGTGTGGCAGGTCTCAACGCCCGTGCGGAGGAAACTGACCAGCCGGTTTTCCGTCCGTCCGTCGGTAAAGAGCCGCTGCCCGTAGCGCTCCTCCTTGCAGCCGAAATTCCCGGTGCGCAGGATATCCGAAAGCAGCGCCCGGCACAGCGCCTCATCCGCGGTCATGCACCACGGGGCATCCTCCCGCGGCAGGCCAAGCTCCTCCACGCAGATGCGGGTAATGACCCGTGCGAAGTGAAGCAGTCCGAATCGGGACAGCTTTGGCAGCAAGTCCCCCCACCGCTCCGGCGTCATATCACGGTGGACAAACACCGCCCAATCGCAGAGCTGCCGCAGCCCCAGTCCGCTGCTTGTGATATGCTCCAGCTTGTGAAGCAGCAGCAAAACAGCCTGACGCTCCGGCGGCAGGACGGGAAGACCGCCGCGAAGGACTCCTTCTCCCGCGGCATACCGGAAGTATTCCCGCAGGGGCGCGCCGCTGTCGCCGGAAGGGATACCGGGCGGCTCAAAGTGCAGCTCCACGAGAAATTGCTCCCGATGCATGGAGCGATGGAAGGGATGGTTGTCCTCCGGCGGACAGTAGCCCCCGGCGCAGAGGATCGCCTCCGCTTTTTTTACATCGGCGGGGAAGAGCAGCAGGTCAATGTCTCCGGCGCAGCGCAACTCCGGCCGGGGATAGCACGCGGCAGAGGAGCTGCCCTTCAAAATCACGCAGGGAAATGCCGAGAGCGCCTTGAGCACCGTCTGCTGCTCGCCGAGGAGCTGCTCGTTATACCACATGGCAGAGAGGACCTCCTGCCGCCAGGGGACGGCTGTCTCCTTTGGGATGGCAGCTCGCTCCTGTTCCGTCAGGCAGTCATAAACCAGCAAATGAACGCTGTGGCTGGCGGCCTCTTCAAAAATGCTCTGCCAGTCCGCGTCCGGCGGCAGCGGCGTATCCTGTCCAAAAAGCGCGCGGCGCAGGAGGGCCAATAAGCTCTGTTCCGTATCCGTCATAGGGCTGACACCTCCAAGCTGCAAAAAAGTCGGATATAGTATAGCAGAAAACGGCAAATACCACAAGCACCTGCTTTTCCGCGTCTCCGACCATGGGCGTTCTATAGGATCGCGCGGAGGGGAACGCGGTCAAATCATTGAACAAAATCAAATTTTTGTTCAATATAGGAGAGGGGCGCTTGCCGCAGTCCGG
>ERZ773218.2750-NODE-2750-length-12898-cov-3.225726_pt1 | contig 12898 bp, 13 predicted proteins | sample MGYA00580527_ERZ773218 | MGnify/ENA primary metagenome ERZ773218 (study PRJEB29015, sample SAMEA2737763) | human gut metagenome | biome: human gut; feature: human-associated habitat; material: faeces | place: China | collected 2012 ...
CTAAGCTGCATCGCAGTATTTTGTCAGCTACTACCGCGACTTTGCGTAACCGTCCCATCGCGGGGCTAAGCTGCATCACAAGACGATTTTCGCCATTCGCCAGAGTGCGAGGTAACCGTCCCCTCGCGGGGCTAAGCTGCATCTTTGCAAATCCGGCGAAATTGTGTTCCGCTCGTGGTAATCGTCCCCTCGCGGGGCTAAGCTGCATCCTGAATTGCTATCATGTTTCCGCTATCGTGGCGGTAACCGTCCCCTCGCGGGGCTAAGCTGCATCGAAAGAGGTAACGAACATGAAAACGACTTGGATTGTAACCGTCCCCTCGCGGGGCTAAGCTGCATCATCAACCCTCCGCACGGGCTTCCTGCACCCGCGCGGTAACCGTCCCCTCGCGGGGCTAAGCTGCATCTGGACTGTTTACAAGTTCGGCGAAGCGCGTTACAGTAACCGTCCCCTCGCGGGGCTAAGCTGCATCTGCCGCTTGAAGCGGATTGTCTCGGTTTCGATGGTAACCGTCCCCTCGCGGGGCTAAGCTGCATCGGCGGGCAGATGCCCGGAGCGCTGGGAAATTTCCGTAACCGTCCCCTCGCGGGGCTAAGCTGCATCATCTCGGTGCAAGAATTACTTCGATTGTTCCCCGTAACCGTCCCCTCGCGGGGCTAAGCTGCATCCAAATATTAATTAAGGAGGTCAGTCGTTATGACTGTAACCGTCCCCTCGCGGGGCTAAGCTGCATCCTATATGCGCGCGCCGCAAGACACGGAAAAGCAGGTAACCGTCCCCTCGCGGGGCTAAGCTGCATCACCGCAAGACCACGGTGTATGTAATACTAAACTGTAACCGTCCCCTCGCGGGGCTAAGCTGCATCAGCAAAACCCCACAAAAGAAGCTGTGCTGATAATGGAAGAATAGCACAAACAGCAGAAAAAGTCAAGCGAAAGTTCGACAAAACGACACCCCAAACTGGTCAAAACAATCCCAAAAGCGGCGCGAACCTCTGAAAAAGCTGCCGATTTGGCGCACAAAAATTAGAGGTTCGCAGCGCCCAGCTGCAAATGCGCCTTGATGTAGTCGTTGCAGCGGTCGTAAATCCTGAAAAGCGACTTGTCGCACACATCCGGGTATGCCTGTGCCAGCAGTTCGCCTAATTTCTGCACAATTTCAGCAGAACCATAGTGCTTGATGCCGAAGAAGCAATCGTGCTTGATGTCCTCTTCCAGCACAGCATGAAGCTGATGCGCGGCTGTGTTGCGCTGCGCTGTGTTGAGCGCATTGCAGGCACGAAGGAAATTCCGATGCGCGTCGGAGAGTGTATCTGTGACAAGCAGCATAGAAATGCCAAGAAAGATGCTAAAATTTTTGTAATCAAGCAGCGTTCTCTGCGCTTCGGCTTGAAGTCTTTTCATCAGTTCCGGTTGCTTGCTGTTCAGCACATCCGTCGCGACATCAATTCGACCGTTATTCTTTTTCAGATAGCCAGCAAATTCCGTCTGCATAAGCAGGGTATATAGCAGCTCCGTCAAAAACGGATTCAGCCGCAGCACAAATTCCGAATACCGTCCCAGTTTTTGCAGATTGCGCAGCAGCAGGTAGTACTCGCTTAAATCGCGGTAATGCGAATCACTTTTCATCGCTGGATACAGCGGAAAGCCTAAATTCGGCAGTTCCTTTGCCAGCTTGTAGGTTTCCTCGCTTTGCAAGTTGTTTCTTGCGTTCAAATGCTGGAGCAGCGTTCGCAGCTGTTTGGGTAAATTCTGCGACATATCCAGCATGGCGTCATAGTCCTGCCGCTCCAGCAGTTTCAGCAGCTGATGGCGATGGCGCTGATGTTTGATGGCAAACATTTCCGGCTCGGACGTTCTGTTGCGCCGTTCGCCTTCCGGCAGGCAATCCGGCTCATCATCATAATTTGTTTCCAACTCATAGTCGACGTTATACATTCTATCGTCCGTGCGCGGCGGGTCTTTTTCGCCTTTCTTTTTCTGCGGGCCATCAACCTGAACCCCTAACACATGGTAAGGGGAATCAACCGAAAGAAACTGCATCAGCGTTTTCATTTGGGGCGTGCCAGAACTCAGGTTCAGCAGAATGCGGCAATTCGGATTCTCTACGGCAGCAGAGGTGAAATATTCCAGCAGCGGCTTTTCGACGAGGTCTATCTTGGAGGCGTCACACAGCTGGCTATTATGCATAAAAAGACTGGGCTGATAAACGATGCCTTGCGCCGCACAGACTTCCTGCATGTGCTGGAAAGTCTTTTCAAAGCGGTGATCTTGTGCTTCCAAGTCGGCAATTTGCTGGCTGAGGAAGAGATATACCCGCTTCGGGTGATAATAGCGCATGATATGCAGAATGCCGCCGTCGCGATTGCCGCGAACAGGGTCGCTCGTTCCTGCACAGGTAAACAGAATGTCATCCATTGTGATACCTCCTAACGGTGGTGGGGAGTGTGGCATAACCGTCCCTTTGCGGAGATGCAAGTCGTCGGCAAGGGGCTGCAGAAAAAGCAAACGCTACAATAGGAAGATAACATAGGCAGCAAGAAAAGTCAAGCATTTAGGAACCATGTGATGCCAGATGTTTTCACTGCCGATTCAGGTATATGGTATTCAAACGGCTTCTCGAACTTTTCGGCGTTTGCTTTTCTCCGCACCATTTGGGACAGTTCATTGTTTTTCCCTTGTTCTTATTTTTCCTCTGTGTCCTCTGCTTTGCACATTTCATGTTTTTTCGTTCATCGCCCCTTTACTTTTTCTTGATGGTATGATTCGTCCATGAAATGCAAGTTTCGTGTATCGTTCCTGCATTTCAAAATATAGAAAGGGTGAAACCCGGATGAAAAAAGTGGATTGCGTTGTGCTTTTCCCTGGCGATGGTGCTGTCCTGCTGCGGCATGGCTGCCAGCGCCGAGGAGCGCTACTTGGGCGTCATGCTCAGTACGAACGTCATGTCTCTGGACACGAATTTGGCAACCGACGGCGAGTCGTTTGAAGTAATTGCCGACTGCATCGACGGCTTGATGCAGATGGATGCGGACGGTGCTGCCATTCCCGCCCTCGCAGAAAGCTACGATCTTTCGGAAGACGGCAAGACGTATACCTTCCACCTGCGTGATGCCAAGTGGTCGAACGGAACGCCCGTAACCGCGGCGGACTTCGTGTTCGCATGGTGCCGTATCTGCAAGGAAGCCGGCGAATATGCCTACATGTTCGATACCTCCGTCGGCTGCGTGAAGGGTGCTGATGCGATTATCTACGACGGCGCTGATCCTGCAACGCTGGGTGTTTCCGCCCCCGACGACAAGACGCTTGTGGTGGAGTTGGAAGTTCCCGTTTCCTTCTTCCCCTCGCTGATGTACTTCCCCACCTTCTATCCCATCAACGAAGCATTCTACATCAGCCTGGAGGATGGCACTTACGGCACCAGCCCGGAAACCTTCCTCTCCAACGGTGCTTTCGTGCTGGAAAGCTACACGCCCGGCCCGGCGAACCTGACGCTGAAGAAGAATCCTGATTACTGGGATGCTGACCGCGTGCAGCTGCCAGGCATCAAGTATCAGGTCGTCGGCTCGTCCGACAACGCGCTGACCGGCTTCAAGACGGGTGCGCTGGATGTTGTTACCATCAGCGGCAATCAGGTTGCCAGTGCCAGCAAGGATGCTTCGCTTGCCAAGAGCCTTACCGTTACTGGTGCAGGCTACCTGTGGTATCTTTCCTTCAGCCAGACGGAAAACAACGCGCAGGGCGGTATGCTCGCCACTGCGAACCTGCGTCTTGCTATTTCCAACTCGATTGACCGTGAAGCGCTGGTAGAGGACTACGTCATGGATGGTTCTCTTGCCACCTACACCGCTGTTCCGCCGCAGTTTGCTGCCAGTGCAACCACTGGCGCGGACTTCTCCGCCGATCAGGATGCCTTTGCGGACGTTTGCGGCTATAATCCCGAAAAAGCTGTTGAATATTTCAACGCGGCTGTGGAAGAACTGGGAACGGATACGTTCACCTTCACCATGATTTACGGCAACAACGAAGGCGACTCGGTGTCGAAGGTTGCGCAAGCGATCAAGAGCGAGGTAGAGGAAAATCTGCCTGGCGTGACCATCAACCTGCAGCCGATGACCAAGGCCGAGCGTCTGGATAAGATGCAGAATGACAACTACGATATTGCGCTGACCCGCTGGGGCCCGGACTATGCCGACCCGCTGACCTATTTGGGCATGTGGATTACCAACAACTCCAACAACTACGGTTTCTGGAGCAATGCGGAATACGATCAGCTGATTACCGACTGCACCACGGGCGCGTACATCTCCGATTACGACGCGCGCTGGGAGGCGCTGTTCAAGGCGGAAACCCTCGTCATGCAGGAAGCTGTCATTGCGCCGCTGTTCACCAAGGCAAATGCAAACCTGATTACTGATGGCGTTGAGGGGATTGAATTCCATCTTGTCGCGCTGAACCGCGTGTATAAGAGTGCCGTCATCAAGTAATCAGTCGTGTGCGCTTTTAGAAGAGGCTGAGCCAATCTAAAATCGTATCGAAATCTTCAGGCAGAGCGGTTCTCTTCAGGCAGAGCGCTCTGCCTCTTGGATCTGGGAACATTTGAAAAGGGATGACGGATTGTTATGACAAAATATGTGCTCAAGCGAATCGGCATGGCGCTGCTGACGCTGTTGATTATCGTCTTTCTGCTTTTCCTGCTCGTCCGCATCATGCCCGGCAATCCATTTCCTTCAGAGCGCATGAACGCACAGCAGATTGCCAACAAACGCGCAGAATTAGGGTTTGATGACCCCATTCTAACGCAGTTCTGGAATTATTTTACGAAGCTGCTGCAAGGTGATTTCGGCAAAGGCACTTCGCTGTACAACGGCGCGCCGATTAAGACGGTGCTGGCGACGTGCGTCTCCAACTCTTTCCGCATCGGTGGATTGTCGGTGCTGCTGGGCACGCTGGTCGGGCTGCTGCTGGGCATCTGTGCGGCACTGCATCGTGGACGCTTTCTGGATCACTTCTGCACTGTCTTTTCGATCCTGGGCGTCTGCGTTCCCTCCTATGTGTTTCTGATCTTCCTGCAATACAACTTCGCCTATCAGATTCCCCTGCTCCCCTATTTCTTTGACAGCACGAATTTTCTGCGTTCTTCCGTCATTCCCGTGGTGTCAATGAGTTTGTTTACCATGTCCACCATTGCGCGCTTCACGCGCAACGAAATGGTGGAAGTGATTGACAGTGACTACGTTCGCCTGGCAGAATCCAAGGGGCTGTACGGCGGACGGCTGGTACGGCGGCATGTGCTGCCCAATGCGCTGATTCCCATCGTCACCGTGCTGGCGCCGCTGGTTGTTGATTTGCTGACCGGCGCGCTGGTCGTAGAGAAAATCTACGGCATCAACGGCATCGGCAAGCTGATGGTGGATGCCATTGCCGGCGAGGGCGTTGACTACAACTATGTGCTTGCGCTGGGGATTCTGTATTCGTCGCTCTACATTGGCATCATGCTGGTGGTAGACATTCTCTACGGCGCGCTGGATCCCCGGATTCGCGTATCGGCCAAGGGAGGTGCAAACGAATGAAACAGTTAGAAACCTGCCCGCCGGCAGGCAGCGGAATACGTCCCGGTCGCCGGGGACTTTGCGCAGTTGGAGCAGGCAGACATTGCGACCGACACCAACTATGCTTCCCAAGGCTACTGGAAGGGTGTCGCAACGCACTTTGTCCGCAACAAGCGCGCCATGATTGGGCTGATTCTGGTACTGCTGATGATTTTTCTGGCGTTCGTCGCGCCGCTTTTCAGCGGATATGCGTATGACGAAATCGTCACGGCGCTCAATGCCAAGGGACGCAAGAAGGCCGCCGTCGGCATCAGCCCGCGTGTACCTGCCATCCACGAGATGGTGACGGGCGAACCTTACGACGACATTTATGCCGATAAAACGTTTCTCTTCGGCACGGACGACCTCGGCCGCGACCTCTGGACACGGACGTGGTACGGTGCGCGCGTATCGCTGATGATTGCCTTCGTCACCATCATCATCGATATGCTCATTGGCATGAGCTACGGGCTGTTATCCGGTTACTTCGGTGGACGTGTGGACAGCATCATGCAGCGCTTCGTCGAAATCGCCAACAGTATTCCGCGGCTGGTGATCGTGTCCGTGCTGGCGATTTTTATGCCCAAAGGCATCGGTCTGGTGATTGTAACGCTGCTGCTGACCGAGTGGATTGGCATGAGCAAAATCGCCCGCGCAGAAATGCTGAAGATGAAGGAGCAGGAGTATGTTCTCGCCAGCCGCACACTGGGTGCAGGCAGCGGACACATCATCTTCAAGGAGATTCTGCCCAACACCATCGGCCCGATTATCACGCAGGTGATGTTTTCCATCCCGACTGTCATCTTTACCGAGGCGTTTCTGAGCTTCGTGGGCGTCGGCATTGTGCTGCTGCAATGCTCCATCGGCACGCTGATTGAGGATGGTTTCAACAACATCACTACCCTGCCGTATCAGATTATTCCGCCGATTCTGGCGCTGGCGCTGCTGATGCTGGGCTTCAACTTCATCGGCGACGGACTGCGCGAGGCGCTCGCGCCCAAGCTGGAAGACATGTGAAAGGAGAGGATTCAAGATGTCAGCAAAGACCATTCTGCAAATCAAGAATCTGGATATTTCCTTCCGCACGAACGCCGGCGTGGTACATGCCATCCGCGGCATCAATCTGGATTTGCAAAAGGGCGAAACCGTCGCCATCGTGGGCGAATCCGGCTCGGGAAAATCCGTAACGATGAAAGCCGCCGTCGGCTTGCTGGACAGCAACGCCACCATCAACAGCGGCGAAATCCTGTATACATACGATAACGGGCACGGGCAGGACAAAACCGTTGATTTGCTGAAATTGAGCAAAAAGCAGCTGCGCACGGAATACAACGGTCAGCGCCTCGCGATGGTATTCCAAGACCCGATGGCGAGTTTGAATCCGCGCAAGAAGGTCGGCGACATCATCAGCGAAGGCATGGACATCCACCACCACTTCGCCAATCGGCAGGAGCGCGAGGAGAAAATCAGCGAAATGCTTAAGAAAGTCGGACTTTCGCCGGAGCACGCTGCCCGCTATCCGCACCAGTTTTCCGGCGGTCAGCGTCAGCGCATCGGCATTGCCCGCGCCTTGATTATGAACCCCAAGCTGATTATCGCCGACGAGTGCATTTCCGCGCTGGATGTGTCGATTCAGGCGCAGGTGGTCAACCTGATGAAGGATATTCAGGCGGAAACGCAGTGCGCCTACTTGTTTATCGCACATGATTTGAGCATGGTGAAGTACATTTCCGACCGCATCGGCGTGCTGCATTTGGGCTACATGGTGGAATCCGGCACGAAGGAGGAGATTTTCTCTCACCCGATTCATCCGTACGCCAAGAGTCTGCTGTCCGCCATTCCCCACCCCAATCCCGTGGTGGAAAAGCATCGCGTCGCGCTGACCTACAACTACGCCACCAGCGGCATTGATTACGCCAAAGGAACGGAACATTCCGTCGGCGGCACACACACCGTGCTTGCGACGGATGAAGAGTTTGACGCATGGACGAAATAACGTGCTATCGCCTGAACACGCCATTTTGACTTCACAAAAACAGCAGCAGAGACGTTTATCGCCCCTGCTGCTGTTTTAATTTTGGCATTATTCTACCCCATTCACCACATGCGCCGGTCGTTTTCCCGCCAGTGCATCCGCAATCTGCCGTGCGCACTCCTCCGCCATCCGCAGCCTTGTCTCCTGCGTGTTCGTGCCGATGTGCGGGGTCAGCACAACCTGCGGCAGCGCGATCAGCCGCGGCGGAATGTGCGGCTCATCCGGGTACACGTCCAGCCCTGCGCCGCGCAGATGCCCCGATTCCAGCGCATCCGCCAGTGCGTCGCAGTCCACAATCGCCCCGCGCACCGTGTTGATGAGGATGCTCCCCTGCTTCATTCGCGCCAGCGCAGAACGGTCAAGCAGCCGGCGCGTCTCCTGCGTCAGCGGGCAGTGCAGAGACAGCACGTCAGACTGCGCCAGCAATTCCGGCAGGGTCACGCTTTCCACCTGCGGGTGATTCACCCCGTGCCGGCTGTACCCGATGCAGCGCATTCCGAGCGCCGCCGCGATTTCCGCTGTCCGCTTGCCGATGCGCCCACAGCCGAGGAGACCCAGCGTCTGTCCGCGCAGACTGTGCCCCATGTTTTTGCCCATGCCGAACAGGTTTTCCGGCGCTTTCCCCCGCGCACGGAGGCTGTTTTCCCCAATTCTGCGCGAAACCGCAAGCATCAGCCCGATGGCGAGCTCCGCCGTGCTGTCCGTCACGGTGTCGGGCAGATTCGTGACCGGTATGCCGCATTCCGCCGCCGCGCGCACGTCCACGCCGTCATAGCCCGCGCCATAGCCCGCGATAATGCGCAGCTTTCTCCCCCTGCGGATGATTTCACCCGGCAGCGCGCCGCACGCAACGACCGCATCTGCCGCCGGAATCAGCGCCGCAAGTTCGTCCGTCGAGAACTGCATGAGCGGCTTCGGAATCACAATTTTCTCTCCCGAAAGCAGCGAAAATCCCTCTGCCGGGATGCCGTGCGTCACCAGAATCGTCGCCATAGGCTGCTCCTTTCAAAAAAGCGCCCGTCATGTGACGAGCGCCATTGCTTATTCTTCAAATACCGTTTCGGCTTCCGTGAAATCCGGGTCAGCCGCCGGCATGTGGTCGCAGACCATGATGAGCGCATCCTCGCCATTGTCAGCGTAGTAGCGCTTGCGAACGCCAAGCTGCACGAAGCCGAGCGACTTATAGAGGTTCTGCGCGATTTCATTGCTGCGGCGAACTTCCAGCGTCGCGTATGCCGCACCGAGGTTAGAGAGGTATTGCAGCAGCCCGTGCGTCAGGCGTTTTCCCGTCCCTTGCCCGCGGTGTTCCTTTAGCACAGCGATGTTGGTGATGTGGCTCTCATCGAGGATGACCCACGCACCCGCATAGCCGATGATTTTCCCGTCCTGCTCCGCCACGAGGTAGCGTGCAACAGGATTCTTCATGTCGCTGACGAACGCGTCGCGGCTCCACGCATCGACAAACGTGCCGATTTCCACGGCATACACGCCGTCCACGTCGTCCATCGTCATCCGGCGAATCGTGATTTCAGGCATGGAGACCCTCCGTCAGCTTCTTGTTGAGCGCGGCGTTCGGGGCGCGCAGGTAGAGCGGCATGAGCGTCAGGTAATCAACCGTTTCCGTCTCCAGCGACGCGAGGTACGCCACTGCTGCCGGGCGCAGGAACGCCTGATGCGGCTGCGCGAACGTGGCAGCATCCCCCAGCAGGGTTTGCAGCTTCTGCCGATGCACAGGCATACCGTCGCCGAGGAATAAGAAGCGGTCGCCGAATCGGCTGATTTCCGCCACATAGTCCTCAACCTTCATCGGCGTGTCAGCCATCAACCGATTCGGGCGATTTTCTCCCGCAGAGAACGCTGCGCCGTACACCTGCCCAGCGCGCGCATCCTGAATCGGGCAGACGACACCGCTGAATCCGCTGATGCCTGCCGCCATTGCTTCCAGCGCGTTGACCGCGACGCAGGGCTTCCCCGCGCCGTGCGCCAGCCCCTTCACCGTACTGACGCCGAGCCGGACGCCCGTGAACGACCCCGGCCCGACCACGACAGCCAAGCGATCCATGTCCTGAATCGTCAGCCCCGTGGACTGGAAGGCGTTGTCAATCATGGGCAGCAGGTTGACCGAATGCGTCTTGTGGTTCATGATGGCGCACTCATGGCGAATGCCGTCCTCGGTCAAAATCGCCACGCCGCACACCGGCCCGGATGTATCCACAGCAAGCAGCTTCATTGTTCTTCCTCCAAGGATATTTCACGGAATCCGCCCATCGGAGTAATGGTCACATCGCGCGTCGTTTCGTCCACCGGGGTCAGGCGGATGGCAAGGTGCGTTTCCGGGATAGCTTCAGGGCACTGGCTGGGCCACTCAACCACCGCCACGCCGTCGCCGCCGAGGAACTCCTCCATGCCCATTTCGTACAGCTCCTCGACGCTGTTCAGCCGATACCAGTCGAAGTGGTACAGGGGAATTCGCCCGTCGTCGTAAACGTTGAGGATGGTGAACGACGGGCTGGTGACGGTCGCCGTCACGCCAAGCCCCTGCGCCAGCCCGCGCGTGAACTCGCTCTTGCCCGCGCCCAAATCGCCCCACAAAAGAAGCACATCCCCCCTCCGAAGCTCTTTCGCCAGCCTTTTCGCCAGTTCGCGTGTTTCATTGGGAGAATGTGTTCTCATAGTTATGTTCCTTCCTATTATAAGGAGGCGCAAGGGGTGTTGCCCCTTGACCCCACCAGAGACGCTGTCTCTGGACTCTGCAAGGGAGTTCCTCCCTTGACCCTTTTTCGCGATTGAGTTGTGCGCGCTTTCAGGCTGTGTCCGCGTGTTTATTTTCTTTACTTCCGGACGTGCAGCATCGGCGACAGCCGCTTATACAGCACAAACGTCAGCAGGCTCAGCACAAAGCCCTTCAGCAGATTGAACGGCGCCGTCACATACAGCAACACCTTCCATTCCGTATCCACGGACGGCAGTGCCTTCTGCGCCATGCCGATAATCGCTTCCATGTCCATGTGGAACGCGGTCATGTAGAACGGAATCATCATCTTCCAGTTCACCAGCACCGACACCACAATCATGCACAGCGTGCCGACCGCCATGCCGACCAGCGCGGTTTTGCGCGTCTTGTGCTTGCGGTAAATCAGCGACGCGGGCAGGATGAACGCCGCGCTCATGATGAAATCCGCCAGCTCCCCAACATACATGCTCGACGAATACGCCAGACGTGACAAGTCCTTAATCAGCAGAATCGCCAGACCCGGCAGCGGACCCATCGAGAACGCGCCGAGCAGCGCCGGAAGCGTACTGAAGTCGAGCTTGTAGAACGCGACAATCGGGATTTCCAGCGGGAACAGGACGGCGGACAGTGCGCCCAGAATGGCGATGCGCGTCATGTACTGGACAGAGAGATTGGAACGGGTTTTCTGCTTTGTCATAGGACAAGCCTCCTTAAAAATATGCACGCCCCTGAAGCAAGTTCGCTTTTCAGGGGCGGAACATCACGGAACTTCGGCATACTCGCCGAAATTCCGCGCATATTTCCAGCTTTCCTCTCTCATCCAGACTATACTGTTGGCGCCGGAATTGACTTTCGTCTCACCGGCTCAGCCTTCCTGCCCATTGCGGTGCGGAAGGGTCGCGGGCTGTACCGCCAGTAGGGAATTTCACCCTGCCCCGAAGAAGCTCCAAGTGGCTTGTGCAGTTGTTTCGCGCGTTTCAGCAAAATCTGCCGCCCGCGCCATCGTTATGATAGCACAGGCGGCAGTCCTTGTCAAGATTTTGCCGAAATTATTTCATTATTCCAGCCGCAGCACGGCCGCGCCTTCCGGACGGATGTCCAGCACATTGCAGCAATGCTCCCCAAACGTGCCTTCCATCGTCTCGATGAACTGACGCAGCAGCTTGTCCGGCACAAAGTTCAGCGTCGTACCGGCGAATCCGCCGCCGTGCACGCGCCACGCGCCGTCCTTGTCCAGCATCATGTGTTCCGCCATCGCCAGCGCAAGCGACAGGCTCTGATCCTTCGGGTTCGCATAGACGTTTTGCAAATACATATACGACGACCGACCGGAACAGATGATTTCCCACAGGAACGCGAACAGGTCGTTGCGGTCAAGCGCCGCCACTTGACGAACCACGCGCTCGTCCTCTTCAAAGAAGTGCATGGCACGCAGCAGCGCCCGGTCGCTCACCTTGCCGCGCAGGGTCGGCAGTGCCTGATAGAACTCCTCCGGGCGCACACGGCGCAGGTACGGTTCATTGAACAGTGCCGCCACTTTCTTCATTTCCGCAGGAATCGCCGCGTAATCGTCCGTCAAATCAGCGTGATTGCCGCCCGTCGCCACCACGACCAGCGAATAACCGTACTTGGCGAAGTCAAAGTGCATCGGGCGCACATCGGGGTCATCGTGCTTGAAGTCCACCGTCACCAGACCGCCAGCGGAAGATGCCATCTGGTCAAGCAGACCGCTGGGCTTGCCGAAGTAGGTATTCTCCGCAAACTGGCAGATGTTCGCGCGCGTCTTGTAGTCGATGGTGAAGCCATTGTAGAGCGCGTCAAAAATGGCGCACGTCATCACCTCGAACGCTGCCGAGCTGCTCAAGCCGCTGCCGGACATGACATTCGACGTCACCGCCGCGTTGAAGCCGCCGATTTTGTAGCCCAGTTCCGCCATCCGAGCCGCCACGCCGCGCACCAGCGCATGGGTTTTCCCCTTCTCCTTTTCAACGACATCAAGGCGCACGGCGGCACCCCCATGATGTGGACCACCGGGCACTCCATCATCAAGGCCAAGATGCAGGAAGTCGGCGCTCCGCTCGCCGGTGAAATGTCCGGCCACATGTTCTTTGCCGACAACTGGTACGGCTTTGACGACGCCATCTATGGCTCGGCCCGGTTTGTCGCCCTCTTCTCGGCGCAGGACAAGCCCATGACCGAACTCCCCGGCTGGCCCGCGTCCTTCGCCACCCGCGAAATCAACATCCCCTGCCCGGACAACGCCAAGTTCGCCGTGGTCGAAAAGGTGAAAGCCCATTTCCGCGCCCTCTACGACACCATCGAGCTGGACGGCGCGCGCGTGAATTTCCCCCACGGCTGGGGGCTTGTCCGCGCGTCCAACACCCAGCCCGTCCTCGTCACCCGCTTCGAAGCGGACAGCGCCGAGGCCCTCGCCGCCATCCGCGAAGAGATGGAAACCCCGCTGAAGAAGTGGATTGAGGAAGCCAGATAATAAAGGAATTTGGGGAAGGGAGGGGGAAACTTTCTAAAGAAAGTTTC
>ERZ773218.2752-NODE-2752-length-12892-cov-3.162265_pt1 | contig 12892 bp, 8 predicted proteins | sample MGYA00580527_ERZ773218 | MGnify/ENA primary metagenome ERZ773218 (study PRJEB29015, sample SAMEA2737763) | human gut metagenome | biome: human gut; feature: human-associated habitat; material: faeces | place: China | collected 2012 ...
TGCTAAAACCTTACAATGCTCATATCATGTCAGGACATGAAAACTATAATGAAAATTATGTGTTGGCAGACAATCTTTACGAACACGTGCACGCCCCCTTGTCAACATTGTTTTGGCAAGCTCCCTGGGCTTGTGATGGAACTCCGGGCGGATATGCCGTCTACGAGTTTGACGGAGGTAAAGTTAACTGGTATTACAAATGTGTAGGAAAAGATAAGGACTATCAATTTGAACTTTATCCGGTAGGTGCCAGTCGAAATAAAAAGGAAGCAGTGGTGGCAAATGTCTGGAATTACGACCCAACCTGGAAAGTGAAATGGTATGAAAACGGTATTGACAGAGGAGAAATGACTCGTTTTTCCGGATACGACCCTGCTATTTATGAATACTGTGATAAAAACAGTTCTACATTTAAGCATAAGTATTTGGGAGCAGACATTACTGAACACTTATTTTATGCGGTTCCTGAAATGAAGGATTCCGAAATACGTGTAGAAGTTACAGATCATTGCGGTAATGTATATACCCGTAAAATGCAGCAACCTAAATAAGCAAAAACATAAAAAAGGAAAGAAAATGAATCGACTAACTGCATTAAGAAAAGTGTTTTATATTGTGGGAATCACCAGCTTCCTTTCAGCTTGTAACCAAACTGATAATCTGGTACTAAAGTCCCCGGATGGTAAGATACAACTAACAGTCACAGAGAATGATAATACAATATCATACGCAGTAAATAAAGAGAATGAAACCATGATACTCCCTTCTAAATTAGGGTTTATCCTGGAACATGGAGATAGCTTAAACCATTTTGTAATTAAAGGCACCGAACGTTCCTCCTTGGACGAAACTTGGGAACAACCTTGGGGAGAGAGCCGATATGTACGTAACCACTATAATGAATTGAAAGTACTACTTCAAGAGGTAGCAGGAAAACGTAAACTTAATGTAATATTCCGTCTCTTTAATGATGGTATCGGATATCGTTATGAGTTTCCGCAACAGGAATCCATGGATTCATTAGTTATTATGAGCGAAGCAACAGAGTTTAAAATGCCGCGTATACATAAAGCTTGGTGGATTCCCGCATCCGATCCATATTATGAATGTATAGCAACATTCTCTTCCATAAATGAACTGGATACTGTACGCACTCCTCTAACAATGGAAACTGCAGAAGGAAAGTATCTTGCCATTCACGAAGCTAACCTGACAGATTATCCCAAAATGAATCTGACAGTCAAGGATTCTGCCACACTCTGCGCTTCATTAGTTCCTTGGTCTAATGGGGTTGCAGCATACATCAAAGCTCCATTTGTTACCCCTTGGAGAACAGTTGTTATTGGTGATAAACCGGGTGATCTGGTTACATCTTATTTGATGTTGAATCTCAACGAACCCTCCAAAATCAAAGATACTTCCTGGATAAAGCCAGGGAAATACATCGGTATATGGTGGGAAATGCATTTGGGTAAAGGAACATGGTATTATGGTCCCAAACACAGTGCTACCACTGCTAATACAAAGAAATATATAGACTTTGCATCGGAAAATGGTATCTCCGGTGTGTTAGTAGAAGGATGGAATGTCGGCTGGGAAGGAAACTGGATGAAACACGGGGATTCTTTAGACTTCACCAAACCTTATCCGGATTTTGATATTAAGGCAATCACTGATTATGCCCGTGAGAAAGGCGTAGAACTGATTGGACACCATGAAACTGCAGCTGCTACCCGCAACTACGAGAACCAACTGGATAAAGCCTTCGCTTTCTATCAACAATATGGAGTGCATGTTGTGAAAACCGGATATGTGAATCGCCTAATGGACTTTAAAGAAGCGCACGACGGTCAGTATGGTGTACGTCACTATCGGAAAGTGATAGAAACTGCTGCCAAATATCAAATAGCTATTGACAACCACGAGCCTGTTATGCCTACCGGTATTGAGCGCACATGGCCTAATCTTATGACCCAGGAAGGCGTGCGCGGACAGGAACACAATGCATGGTCTCCCGATGGAGGAAATCCGCCGGAACATACAACTGTTATTCCTTTTACCAGAGGATTAGCCGGCCCCATGGACTTCACATTCGGAACTTTCAACTTTACTAACGAAGCATATCCGGGGACTCGTGTCAATACTACACTTTGCAAGCAATTAGCGCTATTTGTCGTGATCTACAGCCCCTTACAAATGGCCTCGGATTTACCAGAAAACTACAAAGGCATCAAAGCGTTCGATTTCATTAAGGATGTACCTACCGACTGGGATAAAACTTATGTGGTAGATGCCAAAATTGGTGATTATTCCGTGTTTGCGCGGAAAGACCGTAACACCAGCGATTGGTATGTAGGCTGCATCACAGATGAAAATGCAAGAGAGTTGGATGCTCCTTTGAGCTTTTTGGATGCGGATGCGAAGTATACTGCTCAAATATATGCTGACGGTGACGATGCGGAATGGAAAACGAATCCGACTTCTTTCAAGTATGAAGAGAAAATAGTAACAGCTTCTGACACGCTTCATGTCAAACTGGCAACAAGCGGTGGATGTGCTATTCGTTTTATCAAACAGTAATATGATTATGAAGAAAATACTAAGTATACTCCTTTTTCTAGTTGTTGTCTGCCAAATACGTGCGGAAGATGCTAATATCACTACCATGTATAAAATGACACAACGGTTGTTTCCTCAACAGGCTTCATCTTTTGATTTCCGTCTGTTGAATAATACTTCAGCAGACACTTTTACCATCAAAAGTGAAGGGAATAAAATTATTATTTCCGGAAATAACGCTAACTCTATGGCAGTAGGTTTGAATCATTATTTGAAAAACTACTGTCTGACCACTATTTCATGGTATAAGGATGATCCGATAGAATTACCTAAAACTCTCCCTTCCATATCAACAGAAGTCACTATTAAGGCAAATGTCCCGACCCGTTTCTTTCTAAACTATTGTACGTTCGGGTATTCAATGACTTGGTGGAAATGGAGTGATTGGGAACATTTTATCGACTGGATGGCTTTAAATGGAATCAATATGCCTCTTGCTATTACCGGTCAGGAAGCTATCTGGTATAAAGTCTGGAGTAAACTGGGATTGACAGATGAAGAAATACGGGGATACTTTACAGGTCCTGCACATCTTCCATGGCATCGAATGTGTAACTTGGATGGCTGGCAAAGTCCTTTACCTAAAGAGTGGTTGTCAAGTCAGGCAGCGTTGCAGGAACAGATTGTTGCCCGTGAACGTGAATTTAATATGCGACCTGTATTGCCGGCTTTTGCCGGGCATGTACCGGCAGCATTGAAACGGGTTTATCCCAATATAAAAACAACCAGAGTAAGCGAATGGGGAGGTTTTGCCGATCAATATCGTTGTACTTTCCTGAATCCCATGGATTCTTTGTATGCGATCATACAAAAAGAATATCTTACCGAACAGACTCGTTTATATGGTACAAACCATATCTATGGCATCGATCCGTTCAATGAAATAGATCCTCCTTCATGGGATGCCGATTCTTTGGGAATGATGGCTAAGCATATCTATGAATCTGTAGCTGCTGTAGATCCTGAAGCGGTATGGTTGCAGATGACATGGCTGTTTTATGCTGACATCAAGCATTGGACTACTCCACGTATCAAATCCTATCTTCGTTCTGTGCCTCAAGACAGGTTGATTCTATTAGACTATTTCTGTGAATATACAGAAATCTGGAAACAGACAGACAGTTATTTCGGTCAACCTTATCTTTGGTGTTATCTGGGTAATTTTGGTGGCAATTCCTTTCTGTCAGGTCCGGTAAATTTGGTGAGCGAACGATTGGCAGATGCTTTAAAGAATGGCGGCAGTAATCTTAAAGGAGTAGGTTCCACTCTCGAAGGCATAGACCTGAATCAGTTTATGTATGAATTTGTTCTTGACAAAGCATGGAATGGAGGTCAGACAGATAAAGAATGGTTCTTTAAACTGGCAGACAGACGAATTGGCAAGATATCTCCCGAAGCGAGAAAAGCATGGGAAATACTAGCAAATAAAGTGTACGTTCAACCGGCACAAGTGGGACAAGGCACACTCACCAATGCGCGCCCTTGTTTGAAAGGAAATGGACACTGGACTACCAAACCTACGATTGAATATCAACCCAAAGATTTAGTTGAAGCATGGAGATTACTGTTATCAGTAAAAGACTGTCAACGAGATAGCTATGAGTTTGATTTGGTCAATATTGGACGACAAGTTTTAGGGAATTATTTTAATGTAGTCCGTGATGAGTTCACCCTTGCATATGAAGCGGGAGATATACCGATGATGAAAAACCGGGGGAATAAGATGAGAGAGATTCTTGCTGACCTTGATAAACTCGTTAGCTGTCATCCAACTTTCTCATTGCATAAATGGATCACTGATGCTCGTGATATGGGACATGATGCCGCTTCTAAAAACTATTATGAAATGAATGCCCGTTCTCTGATTACCATTTGGGGAGATAGCTATCACCTGACCGACTATGCTAATCGATCATGGGCAGGTCTAACCAATCAATATTATTCTGTTCGGTGGGATCGTTTTATAAATAAAGTAATCGAGGCTGCTGAAAAGAAGAAGAATTTTGATGAAGAAGAATTCTTTAATCAATCACGGATTTATGAAAACGAATGGGTAAATCCTAGTAACAGAATCAGCTACACCGAAGGCGGTGACGGAATAAAACTAGCCCGCCAAATCTATAAAAAATACGCAAAAGAAATCATTCGATAAAATTATAAAGTATACCTCAATATGAGAACGAATAAACTACACTTGTTTTTATTTCTTTTAATGTGTTTCTGCCTGAACCTTTCAGTTCAGGCGGAAGCCTCTATCAACATTATCAAAGGTAAAGTCACCTGCGAAGGTAAAGGAATGGGGGGAGTAATGGTTACCGACGGCCATATATGTGTGCAGACCGACGCTTCAGGGAAATATAGTATCCCCACTTTGGGAGACAGTCGTTTTGTATATATTTGTACTCCTCCAGCCTATCTGACAGACCGGAAAGGAACTATCCCTTCTTTCTATCTACCTATTGATTATTCTAAAAAGCAAAACTATAATTTTAATCTGAAGAAGAATCCCAAAGATGATGTTTCCCATGTTTTTGTAGCTCAATCTGATATACAAGTTACTTCCAGAGACGAACTGGCTATTTATCAACATGTAGTCGACGATTGCAAACAACTTCTCTCTTCTTATGCAACAACAGAAGTTTTTGGAATTGATTGTGGAGACATTGTAGGCGATCATCAAGAATTATATCCCGATTATTTGAAAAGAGCCGATCAACTGGATATACCTATCTATCGTGTAGTTGGCAATCATGATATGAATTATGACGGTCGCACGCATGAAACTTCCTACAAGACTTTTGAAGATACTTTTGGTCCTTCTTACTATTCTTTTAATAAGGGAAATGCCCATTATATTGTAGTAGACAATAATTTCTTTATCGGACGTGATTATTTCTATATGGGTTATCTGGATGAGAAAACATTTGCATGGCTTGATAAGGATTTATCATACGTACCGAAAGGGGCACTCGTATTCTTCATTATGCATATCCCTTCCCGCCAAACAGAAAAACAAGAAGCTTTTTTGTATAACTATGATATGATTGGTAATCAGATGGTCAACGCAGGTGCACTGCATCAGATGTTGAAACCCTACAAAGCACATCTTATCACAGGACATACTCATTACAATCTTAATGTCGTATTCGATGAGAATCTGATGGAACATAATACGGCTGCAGTTTGTGGTACGTGGTGGAAAGCGGATATTTGTCTGGATGGTACTCCACGTGGTTATGGCATATATGAAGTAAATGATAACGATGTAAAATGGTATTACAAAAGTTCCGGATATCCCAAAGAACATCAATTTCGTTCTTATCCTGTAGGAGCTTCTAAGGAACATCCGTCAGATATTATTGCTAATGTATGGAACTGGGATAAACTGTGGAAAGTGGAATGGCTGGAAGACGGTCAGTTGATGGGAAACATGACACGATATACTGGTTTAGATCCATACGCATCAGTAGTATGTTCGGACCGGGAAAAGATGGTATATACATGGATTACCCCAAGACCTACCCAACATATGTTTCGGGCAACTCCTAAAAATAAAGATGCTCATATAACGGTTAAAGTAACCGACCGTTTTGGCAAAGAATATATTCAAACAATCAATCCATAGATATATGAATAAACGTGCTTATGCTTTAGATGCCCTACGAGGTTATGCCATCATCACGATGGTGCTTTCGGCAACTGTTGCATGGAATTCTCTACCCGGATGGATGTATCACGCACAAACTCCTCCTCCGGACAGAGCTTTCGATGCCAGTTTATCGGGAATCACCTGGGTGGATCTTGTTTTTCCATTCTTCCTGTTTGCAATGGGTGCTGCTTTCCCTTTCTCGATCAAAAAAAGATTTGAGAAAGGGGATACTAAGTTACGATTAGTATATGAAGCTATCAAGCGAGGTGTGCAATTGACTTTCTTTGCTATTTTTATTCAACATTTTTATCCGTATGTTTTAAGTAATCCACAAGACGTGCGTGCCTGGTTATTATCCATTCTTTGTTTTATTATACTATTTCCTATGTTCATTCGCATCCCTCTGAAAATGCCAGATTGGATGCGTACAGTTATCAAGGTAACGGCCTATGTAATAGCCATTGTCTTGTTACTGACAACTCAATATGCAAATGAAAGAACTTTTGATGTATCATTCAACAACATAATCATATTACTGCTGGCAAATATGGCTGTTTTTGGTTCGGTCATATATATTTTCACAATGCAAAATCTCCGGGCACGAATAGGTGTATTACTAATATTGATGGCTTTGTTATTAAGTGGACAGGTTGACAATTCCTGGACACAAGCTATATACACCTACACACCTCTACCTTGGGCTTTTCATTTTGAGTATTTACAATATCTCCTTATCGTGATTCCGGGAAGCATCGCCGGAGAGTATTTGATGGAGTGGCTGAAGCAGCAAAATGATTCGTCTGTTGAATCTACAAATAAATGGAAAGCTATCGTAATGATTCTTTTGACATTAGCTATAATTATTGTAAATTTGGCAGGACTTTATACACATTGTACAGTCTTGAACCTGATAATAAATATTCCGTTGCTGATAAGTGGAGTCTTTTTATTGAGAAAGGGCACAGGATTTATAAAGCTTTGGAGAGAACTTTTTACAGCCGGAGCTTTCTTAGTTGTTTTGGGATTATGCTTTGAACCTTTTCAGGGAGGTATAAAAAAAGATCCCGCCACTTTGAGTTATTTATTTCTCACTTCAGGTCTGGCATTTATGGCTTTATTGCTTTTAAATGTGATATGTGATTATTTTCGTTGTGTAAAGAGTACCCGTTTTCTTGTAATGCCCGGACAAAATCCCATGATGGCCTATGTAGTAGGAGATCTGTTGATTATGCCCGTAATCAATTTATTAGGAATTGCATCATTGCTTGTTTATTTCAATGAGAATGCATGGATGGGATTTTTACGAGGGGTAGTATTAACGGCATTATCAGTATTGGTAACTATGTTCTTTACCCGAATAAAATGCTTTTGGAGAACTTAAAACAATAATATTCAAAATATGAAAAGAAGAATTTGTGTTTTTATAATGCTTTTTTTGATGTGTCATATATATGCCCAACTAGTATATCATGATGCATCAAAGTTCCCTCTATTAGGAAAAGCCACCGAAGCCACCGGAGCACGATATGAAAGACTTCCGGATTCATTGAAGAATATCTCCCGTGCTCCGTTATGGAATTTAAGTCGTAATTCTGCCGGAATGGCGATACGTTTTCGCAGTAATTCTACCACGATAGCTGCAAAATGGGAAGCTCTTATCAATTTTCATATGAATCACATGACTGACACAGGTGCAAAAGGCTTAGACCTTTATTGTCTTCAGAAGAATGGGGAGTGGCGTTTTGTAAACAGTGGTCGTCCAAATGGAAAAACAAATCAAGCAACAATCATTGCTAACATGCAACCGGAAGAGAGAGAATATATGCTTTATCTTCCTCTCTATGACGGTTTGGTTTCCCTATCTATAGGGATTGATTCGTTAGCTACTATCGATCAGCCTTTAATTGATTATCCGATTCGCCAGAAGCCGATTGTATTTTATGGAACCAGTATTCTTCAAGGAGGTTGTGCTTCACGTCCCGGAATGGCACATACAAACATTATATCAAGAAGACTGAACCGTGAATGTATCAATCTGGGATTCAGTGGAAATGCACTTTTAGATTTAGAAGTTGCCAAAGTGATAGCCGAGGTAGATGCCAGTGTTTTTGTTTTGGACTTTGTGCCTAATGCTTCTGTAGAACAGATGAAAGAACGCATGGAGACATTCTATCGTATCATTCGTAGTAAACATCCGGATACGCCAGTTATTTTTATAGAAGATCCTATTTTCACTCATACACTTTATGATGAGAGAATAGCTAAAGAAGTGCAAAGAAAGAATGACACATTAAAGGAGATATTCAATCGGCTAAAAAAGGAAAATGAGAAAAATATCATTTTAATCTCTTCAAAGAATATGCTGGGAGAAGATGGAGAAGCCACAATTGATGGTATTCATTTCACAGATTTAGGCATGATGAGATATGCAGATTTAGTTTGTCCAATCATTAAGAAAGCAATCAAATAAAATAGTGACGCTATCGGCTCGGTATAGCGTCACTATATGAAGCTTATAGCAACGCTATCCTATTGACATAGCGTCACTATTTTTAATACTCCTAATAGATGGCTTTTTATATGTTATATCGGTAAAAACAAATCTCCAAATATCAAAATGGTAAAATATCATTTTGGTATTTGAATGATGCTATAATTGAATTTATTCAGCTTGTTAACTGGACATAGAAAAGAATCGCGTAGATTAAGCATTAGTATTATTCAGAAATTAAAGAAATCCTTCCTTTATAGAGCACAATCATTTCTATTTAATATCATGCATTACATAGTGAATATATTTATCAATCTTTTCGTGCTTTTTGTTTAATAAAACAAATTCATCAAAGCACTTCTAATAAATCAATAAATCATGTTTTTACGAGCAGAATATGCTTCCTTTTAAATGTACGTGACGTTTCTTTAAAGCCAACCGTGTGTTTCTTTAAAACTAACCGTACGTTTCATTACAATCAAGCGTGTGTTTTTCTATAATAATACGGTAATTTATATGCAAATGACCGTTCTTTTATTCGTAATTATGCATATAAATACCGTATTTTATTGTTTTCTCTTTCTACTTTCTCTCATTTACAAAAAGTGAGAAATAATAAAATCAAAGAAAGAACGACAATATGTCGATCAATTTGATATAAACTAATCATATTGATATTTATGTTCTCCAAAACCACTTGATTTTTGTGAAGAACATAGTTACTAAAACAGCTAAAGAAGTAAGGATTGCTCCCTGAAGAAATCCCAACCAGGCATTTTGTTGAAAATAAGATAATAATGAAGCAATTCCAAGTATATTAGCCAATGGCATAATCAACAAATCGCCGACCACATAAGCTATCATCGGATTCTGACCGGACATCACCAAAAAACGAGTACTTTTCACACACCGGAAATAATCACAAACGATACTTAGAAATAAAAGAGCTAGAAAAGCCAGTCCGGAAGTGACAAAGAAATAACTAAAAGTAGTTGGATCTTTTTTAATACCATCCTGGAAAGGCTCAAAGCACAAACCCAGAAGAAGTAAATATGCCCCTGCGTTAAACAACTTTCTCCATAATAAAGCTATTCCATCCACTTTACGTGGAAATATACACTTACCAGCTAATAACAATAAAACAGTAAACACAAGGTTGACAACCAAATTACGAGTGTATAGACCGTAAAGATTGCCAATGATGATGATAACGGATAATATCATTAGCATAATACTCATTTTACGATAAGGAGATGTAGCATAATCATCCGTCTCTTTTTGATATGCTTTCATCCACTCCGCTAAATACTCCCCGGCTATACTGCCGGGAATAACGATAAATAAGTATTTCAAATAATCAAACCGATACATCCACGGCAGAGGAGTATAATTAAATACACTCTGTGTCCACGAACCGTCAACCGTACTCCCTACTATCATAGCCATCAGCAATATCAGAATTCCTAAACGCATCCAACGATTATGCATTGTGAAAATGTAAAGGATAGAACCGAAAATAGCCATATTAGCCAACAGCAAAATGATAATGTTGCTGGAGAATAAACTGAATGTTTTCCCATCCGCATAAGAAGTGGTAGCCAACATAATGGCAGCGACAATGTAAGCTCCCACTTTTATTGAAATATGTACCCAATCCGGCATTTTCAAAGGAATGCGCATGAACATGGGAAATAGAACAGCAAAACAGAGTATAGCCAGCAGCCATGCTCTGATATCCTGCGGAGAACTTAACATATACGGATAAAAATGCTGGATGAAAATAGCAAAGAAAGTCAACTGAATCCCCCGTTTGACAGCTTCATAAACAAGTTTTAATTTTGAATCACCTTTTTCAGCACGCTTCCTTATGGAAAAAGGAAACGCGGCTCCCATAGCGAACAGGAAAAAAGGAAACACAAGATCTACCCAAGTAATACCGGGCAATAGAGGATTAAATACATGATCCGGCGGCGGCGTTTGCGCATGGCTCATCCAACCGGGAAGAACATGCGTTACGATGGTAGCTGAAAGTACCATTGTAATAATCGCATATCCCCGTAAGGCATCTAAAGCTAAAGCTCTGTTATTCATATAGCTCCTCCTTCCCGCATTCCTTTTTCTATTTCTTTCCATAAATTCTTTTGGATAATAATATTTTAAATAAGCCGTCTGATAAGAAACCACAGCATAAGCTGCAGCATGAGACTTATTAAATGCATATTTTGATACACAAGCAATATCATAATAACACAAAACCAATCAAGCAATAGGTAATTTTCAGTTAATCTATTTTACAACAATAAAGATTATACAAGATTTTAATATCATTTTAACAAACTATTTGATTTTTGATAAAAAAAGAAGATTTCCTTAAGAATCATAGCATTTCAACCTATTTCGCTTTCACTTGTAAATAAAATCGTTCTTCGTAGACTATGTTCCTTCCAAAATAAATGAATACATTTGCCTCACGTAAATCTTTAAAACTAATAGCATGAAACATTTTCTTTTAGCCATGGCTACTTTATGGTGTGTGGCAGGTACATTCTCCTTATTCGCGGCAGATAACAATAAATGGAAGCCTCTCTTCGGTAAAAATCTGGAAAACGCCAACTACAATCCGGAAGTTTGGAGCGAGACTGATGGCGTGTTAGGTGCCGTGAAGGACGAGTCTATCTGGACAAAGGATGAATATGAGAACTTCGAGCTGGATCTTGATTTTAAGACCGACGTGGGCACGAACAGCGGAGTAGTCGTTTACTGTACGGACACGAAGGATTGGATACCCAACTCGGTAGAAATACAGATAGCGGACGACCATTGTGAAAAATGGGGAAACGGCAAGCCGTATGAGAAATGCGGAGCCATTTACGGACATCTAGGCGCCGTGCAAGACAAGGTAGTCAAAAAACCCGGGGAGTGGAATCATATGCGTATCAAATGCTCCGGACAACATATCATGGTTATCCTCAACGGAAAGAAAGTTACCGAAATGGATATGAGCAAATGGACTTCCGGCACCAAGAACCCGGATGGAAGCGATATCCCAAGCTGGTTGCCCAAACCTTTCGCCGAATTACCGACAAAGGGATTTATCGGATTACAAGGAAAACATGGGGATTCATTAATCTGGTTCCGTAATATCAAGATTCGGAGTCTTTGATAGACCTATTATATTTTGATAGACCTATTATATAATGTACGTGAGGGGCCATAAACAGCCCCTCATTTATTTAAAAGACTCTCGTCCCTTTTCCTTGGTGAATCTCCGAGGCTTGCGTAATAATCACTTGCTTCACCCCGGCGTCTATCGCTTGGTAAGCGTTTTCCAGTTTCGGGATCATGCCCCCTTGGATAATTCCTTGTTCTACATATCCCTTAAACGCTATACGATCGATTTCCGGTATCACGCTCTCATCATCGTTCTCGTCCAACAAAACGCCTTTTTTCTCGAAACAGAACATCAATGTCACCTCAAAATGTTTCGCCAACGCTTTAGCGGCTTCTCCCGCTATCGTATCAGCGTTCGTATTCAACATATGGCCTTGCTTATCATGTGTAAGAGGAGCCAGTACCGGCACGATACCTTGATGAATAAGAGAGGCTAGCAAATCAGCATTCACCTCTTTCACGTCGCCTACGAAACCATAATCCACCTCTGCCACGGGACGTTTATCCGAACGCATCAAGTTCATGTCCGCACCGGTCAAGCCTAAAGCATTTACGCCCAACGCCTGCAAGCCCGCTACGATGTTTTTATTCACCAACCCGCCATAGACCATTGTCACGACCTTCAAGGTCTCGGCATCCGTAATACGGCGACCGTTCACCATCTTGCTCTCGATCCCTAGTTGAGCGGCAAGCTTGGTAGCCGAGCGTCCTCCCCCATGCACCAAGACCTTATATCCCTCGATAGCAGCGAAATCGTTCAATAATTGACGAAGCGTTTCTTCTTCCTCAACGATCTTCCCTCCTACCTTTATCAAGACTAGTTTTTCCATACTTAATTCTTTTTTATAAAATTTTCTCGCCAAAGTTACTAAAAAAAGAAAGATTTGTATACATTTGCACTCGCAATGCGGTAGTAGCTCAGTTGGTAGAGCATCAGCTTCCCAAGCTGAGGGTCACGAGTT
>ERZ773218.2759-NODE-2759-length-12865-cov-3.769867_pt1 | contig 12865 bp, 8 predicted proteins | sample MGYA00580527_ERZ773218 | MGnify/ENA primary metagenome ERZ773218 (study PRJEB29015, sample SAMEA2737763) | human gut metagenome | biome: human gut; feature: human-associated habitat; material: faeces | place: China | collected 2012 ...
GCGGCGGGGCGTATGCCTGGTGCATGGCCTTTGTCTGGTGGGTGTTCCGGGAGGCTGGCTTCAGCCTTTACAAAACGGCCAGCTGTACGGCGTTTGTGAACCGGTACAAGACCTTTGCCCCCAGCCAGGTCGTGACCAGCTATAAGCCGGGGGACATCGTGTTTTTCGATTTCAGCGGAAAGCGGAAGAAAACGGAGCACGTGGGCATTGTGGTGGGTGTTGTAGGCAGCACGATCCTCACTATTGAGGGCAACACCGGCACCGGCAATGACGCCAATGGCGGCGCGGTGATGAAGCGGCGCCGGGATGTTTCCCTCATCACCTGCGGTATTCGGCCCGGTTATCCGGATCCGGCCTAAAACCAAAACGAGAATCGCCCTGCAGCACTGCGCTGTGGGGCGATTTTTTATATCTTGACTTCTTACGATGGCTGCCGTACAATAGCATTGTAAATGTCTCTCATCGCCCGTCAGGGCTCGTCTCTTCTCCGCCCTTAGTGGCGGTCGTTTCTTAATTTGACGTTCTTCACGGTTTGCGGTATCCTTACTGTAGATCATGAAGTAATATCCAAACAAGAGAGTTCATTTTAACAAAAAGCAAAGAGAATATATAAAACGAAGAGCTGAAGCAAACCTGGTTAGGTTGTTTTAGCTCTTTTGTTTTGCGAAAGGAGGTGGAGAATATGCAGATCATCATGATCGCCTTCCGCACCCGGCAGGGCGGGAGACTGACCCAAGCATTGCTGTCTGCCGGCAGCACATGGCACGCGCGACCGCTGGCCGCATCCGTCTGTACGGTAGTGCCTGCCGCCGCTGTGGCCACTGGTCACAGCAGGGCGTTTTTACGCCCCATGCGGCATCTTACTCACCAGCACAATTCAGAGACAGTGGGCGGGCGTCACTCACGGAGCCTTACGCGGCGGGGCTTTGACGCATCCAGCGTCCGGAAACGGACCGGAAACAGGGACCGCAGACTAATGGGGGTACTATACCCAGAAAGGATATTGCGTATGATCCACACTCAGAACGAGGGCATCTATCACGCCCTCCTGGACCAGCTGGATAAGCTGGAGCGGCACAACCGGCAGGGCAGCTATAAGACCCGGCAGCGTTATTACGAGGCCATGCAGCGGTTCTGCAGGTTCCTCGCAGACAGCTATCATCTTCAGAAGCTGGCCAACATCTCCGGCAAGCATCTGGTTGCCTACGTTCGCCACCTGCAGGAGAACGGTAAGGCGGCCAGCACCATCAAGACGGAGCTGGCGGCGATTCGGTTCTGGCATGACCAAATTTCCAATACTAAACATAAGCTGCCCTCCAACGGGGATCTATCAGATCAGGCGCCGTTGGAGCGCCGAAAGCTTCAGGGGACTGACCGGCACTGGACGCCGGAGCAGTTCACGGCCTTCGTGGCGGTTTGCCGGGAAGCGGGCCGGACTGACTATGCAGATATTGCCACGCTCACCTTTTATGTCGGTCTGCGCATCCATGAGGTCTGCCGTCTTGATACGGCTGCCGTGGAGGCGTGGGAGCGCACAGGGCTGTTGACGGTCAAGGGCAAAGGCGGACGTGTCAGGAGCGTGCCTGTGGAGGCAGGAGCAGCAAAACAGGCGCTGCGTGACCGGCGAGCCGCAGTCCAGCGCGGGCACAAGCTGTTTGTGCCGGATGATACGGCCACCGATGCCTATATCTATGCCTTCCAGAGCTTCCTTCGGGAGCACCGCCCGGATCAAGGGACAAATCCTCGGCCACTGACGCATCATGGGCTCCGGCATAGTTACGCCATCCGGCAGTACCAGACGGCCGTGGACGGTGGAGCTTCAGAACACCGCGCCAAACTGGATGTGTCTCACTTGCTGGGCCACGGTCGGGCAGACGTGACGAAGATATATCTGGCGTCAGCTGAGAAAGATGAGCCATGAATGAGGTACACACAAAAGTACACACTTGACCTTTGGGTACGCCAAATGGGAGCCCCGTTGCCGGAGTTCCTGAAAAAGATGATTGTCGTACTAAAAGCCACGGTGGATTCTGCTGGGGATGCCGCCAGCGGAGATCATGAAGGCTCCGCAAATAGCTGATTGATAACCTTCGGGACGTGGCCTTTTCACATTAGCATTTTAGTTAGCATTTGCTTTCCCGATTTTTGATTTTGTGTACTTTGGCGTTTTCGGATTGCTCGATTATTGAGCGCCGAAAAAACGACTGTACCGATTGAAAGTAAAGAAAAAACCGTGTAACCATTGAGGCTACACGGTTTTTCTTTTTGGTGCCGGTGGTGGGACTCGAACCCACACGGTATCGCTACCAACGGATTTTGAGTCCGTCACGTCTACCAATTCCATCACACCGGCATTAACGTTGTTCATTATATCGGATGAATGGCCAAAATTCAAGAGGAATTTATGTTTTCGCCGTAAAATCCCTGATTCCGCCGGAAGAATGGCGGTTCCCTCTTGTAAAGAACGAAAAATAGGAGTATTATGCTTATAATTGTACCAACAACACAAAGGACGGATCAAACTATGAGTTACACAAAAATCGCAAAAATTTTTGCAGACAGCGAGGCGCTCTCCGGTCAGACCGTTTCCGTGGGCGGCTGGGTCCGCACCATCCGGGATCTGAAGGGCTTCGGCTTCATCGAGCTGAATGACGGCTCCTGCTTCCGCAATCTTCAGGTGGTGATGGAGGCAGAGGCCCTCTCTAACTATAAGGACATCGCCGCCCAGAACGTAGGCGCGGCCCTGATCGTCACCGGCGTTGTGACCCTGACGCCGGATGCCAAGCAGCCTCTGGAGTTGAAGGCCACCGAGATCGCCGTGGAGGGCATCTCCACTCCGGACTATCCCCTGCAGAAAAAGCGCCACAGCGTAGAGTTCCTGCGGACTATCCAGCACCTGCGTCCCCGGACGAACCTGTTCTCCGCCACCTTCCGGGTGCGGAGCGCGGCGGCCTACGCCATCCACAAGTTCTTCCAGGATCGCGGCTTTGTCTACGCACAGACCCCCATCATCACCGCCAGCGACTGCGAGGGCGCCGGCGAGATGTTCCAGGTGACCACGCTGGACCTGAACAACGTCCCCAAGACAGAGGACGGTCAGGTAGATTACAGCCAGGACTTCTTCGGCAAGAAGACCAGCCTGACGGTGTCCGGTCAGCTGAACGCCGAGAACTTCGCCATGGCCTTCGGCAATGTCTATACCTTTGGTCCTACCTTCCGTGCGGAGAATTCCAACACCCAGCGCCACGCCGCCGAGTTCTGGATGGTGGAGCCGGAGATGGCCTTCACCGATCTGAACGGCTATATGGATACCGCCGAGGACATGATCAAGTATATCATCCGCTATGTGATGGAGCAGTGCCCTCAGGAGATGGACTTCTTCAACCAGTTCGTGGATAAGGGCCTGCGGGAGCGGCTGGAGCACGTGGCTTCCTCCGACTTCGGCCGGGTGAGCTACACGGAAGCGGTGGATCTGCTGAAAAAGAGCGGCGAGAAGTTCGACTATCCCGTGGAGTGGGGCATCGACCTGCAGACCGAGCATGAGCGCTATCTGACGGAGCACATCTTCAAGCGTCCCGTATTCGTCACCGACTATCCCAAGGACATCAAGGCTTTCTATATGCGCCTGAACGATGACGGCAAGACCGTGGCTGCGGCGGACTGTCTGGTGCCCGGCATCGGCGAGATCATCGGCGGCAGCCAGCGTGAGGAGCGTCTGGATGTGCTGGAAGCCCGCATTAAAGAGCTGGGCATGAATCCGGAGGATTACAAGTATTACTGCGACCTGCGGCGCTACGGCTCCTGCCGTCACGCAGGCTATGGCCTGGGCTTTGAGCGGATGGTGATGTATCTCACCGGCGTGAACAACATCCGCGACGTGGAACTGCATCCCCGCACTGTGGGCAGCGCAGATTTCTGATCAGCTGCATACTGAAAAGCGGTCCTTTCGAAAAGAGGGGCCGCTTTTTCTCCCGTATGCACAAATTTCTTTGGAAAACCTTAAATATTTCAGATATTCCGCCACGTGCGGACAGTTGACATTCCGCAGCGCATATGATAGGATACGGCTATCTTCAACAACGGAATACCGGCAATGGAAGCCCATAGGAAAACGACGTAAGTCTACCGAAGGAGTAAAACTCTCAGGTGTCCGCCGTGCGGACAGGACTATGGGTGGATGCGGCTCTGGAGAATCCCGGCTCACCGGGTACCGAAGGTGAAAGGCGGCATGACCGCTGAATCTCTCAGGTAAAAGGACAGAGAAGATATTACGCAAGTATTCTGTATCTTCCTGAGACTGACGCAAAAAGGATTTCTTTTTGGTGCAGTCTCTTTTTATTCCCTGTATGGAATATTCGTAAATCTTATATTCTATTATGCCTTAAACGATATCTGTCTGCGCAGCGGATATTTCGTTCTTCGGCGAATAAACCTGTCCGGCACACCGCCCGTTTCTATTTTCACGAGTGATTCCAATCCCTTCTTTCATTTCGAAACGATTTCCTTACGCATAGCGTAGCATGGCATCAGAAAGGCATCTGCTGCCAAAAATCTGTTGCAGCAAAAAATAAGAAAGGGTTCGAATACCATGTGGAATTCTATCAATCAAGCTCTGAATATGATCGACAACTTTGTCTGGGGTGTACCATTGATGGTACTGATTATCGCCGGCGGACTGCTCTTGACCATCCGGCTCGGTCTGCTCCAGATTCGTAAGCTTCCCCTTGCACTGAAATGGATGCTTCAAAATGAGGAAGGCGGAAAAGGTGAAATTTCCAGCTTCTCCGCACTCTGTACCGCGCTGAGTGCAACGATCGGTACCGGAAATATCGTCGGTGTCGCTACGGCGGTTTGTGCAGGCGGTCCCGGTGCTCTGTTCTGGATGGTTGTAGCAGCGTTTCTCGGCATGGCAACCAAATACTCCGAAGGTCTGCTGGCAGTCAAATACCGTACTGTTGCTGAAGACGGACACAGCCTCGGCGGTCCCTTCTACTATATTGAACTCGGCATGGGCAAAAAATTTAAGTGGCTCGCAAAGATTTTCGCCTTCTTCGGTGTCTGCGTAGGTTTATTCGGCATTGGTACCTTCAGCCAGGTCAATGGTATTTCCAGTGCAGTACATGGTTTCTTTGATCCAAACGATGCCTTTACTGTAAAAATTCTGCCGTTCCTTGGCGAATATTCCTGGTCCGTTGTCATCGCTTCCCTGATTCTCTCCTTCTGCGTCGCAGCTGTTTTGATCGGCGGCGTCAAGAGAATTGCAAGCGTCAGCCAGATCATCGTTCCCTTCATGGCAGTCATCTATTTTGTATTCGCAGTGATCCTGATCTGCTGCAACATCACCAAAGTGCCTGCAGCGTTTGCAACCATCGTAACCGCAGCGTTTTCTCCAAAAGCGATTACCGGCGGTGCAGTCGGCAGCATGCTCATCGCAATGCAGAAGGGTGTTGCCCGCGGCATCTTCTCCAATGAAGCCGGTCTGGGAAGCGCGCCCATCGCTGCGGCTGCTGCACAGACGAACTCTCCTGTCCGTCAGGGTCTTGTCAGCATGACCGGTACGTTTATTGACACGATCATCATCTGTACCTTAACAGGTCTTTCCATTGTTCTGACCGGTGCATGGCAGGTAGAAGGTCTGGAAGGTGTTCAGGTTACAACCTATGCATTCCAGCATGGTCTTCCGTTTCCTGCACAGTTTTCTTCCTTTATTCTGATGCTCTGCCTTGTATTCTTCGCCTTTACGACAATCCTTGGCTGGGATTACTACAGTGAACGCTGCCTGGAATATTTAAGCGGCGGCAATATGAAGCACGTTAAGATCTTTCGGTGGATCTACATTCTGGCTGTCTTTATCGGACCTTACATGACGGTGAGCGCTGTCTGGACCATCGCTGATATCTTCAACGGTCTGATGGCTATCCCGAACATGATCGCGTTGTTCGCATTGAGCGGTGTCATTGTAAAAGAAACCAGAGCATTTTTCCAGCATGCAAAAGAAGAGGCACTCGCAGAGCACCGTTCTTTTGAAGAAGTGTGTGAGGAGAATTTAAACGAAGAAGAAGCGCCCGCGAACTAAAACTATTTCCTATGAAATAAAAAACTGCCGCACCCGGATGATCTCTCATCTGATGTGCGGCAGTTTTTCTATCAGCAGAATGCACGCAAAGCACATTCTGCTGGATACGTCTTGCGGCGCTCTTTATTCATAACAATAGAATGCTCACAGAGCGTGCATTCTATTGTTGATTTTTGAAGTCGAGGGAATTATTCGCCCTTCTCCAGAGCCAGAGTCTTGGTTGTGATATCACAAACCTCTGCAGGTCCGTAGTACTGGATTGCACCCGGATATACATAGCAGGTGTTCTCAGACCACTCTTCTCTGTGTGCCTCGAAGTATTTGAAGGGCTTGCCATCCAGCTCAACCAGAGCCTTACGGATAACAGGCTTGTCTTCGCCATGTCTTCTCTCCATGTTCATCATCTTGGTGATGGGCATACCGCCTGCAACCCACTCAGCTGCCGGTTTGGACAGGTTGGAAACCTTGGAAAGGTAACCATTGTAACCATACTGAATCAGCATGAATGCATTGTAACCTAAGGAGTAGCAATAATCGGAATCGAAGTTGGAAGGGAATGCACATCTTCCTTCGTAACCGAAGAAATGATGCAGTGCATTGAACTTACCGTTGTATGTGCCTGCAGCCTTTCTCTCAGCCAGCTTGTCAGCTACCAGAGCGGAGAACAGCTTCTCGGACTCGATCAGGGAAACCTGTACGTTGCCGTGAGGATCTCTCTCCAGGAACAGCTGCTGCTGAATGCCTTCCGGCAGGATTGCGAATACAGCCATGGATTCTTTAGACAGACCGTTTTCGATGAACGCATATTTTTCTTTCCAGGTAGGAAGTGCATTGAACGCATCTGCCTTGCTGCCTGCTAACAGCTCGTTGATCTCAGCGATCAGTGCGGAGAACTCGGGAACGAATTCTACAACGCCTTCAGGGATGATTGCAACACCGAAGTTCATGCCCTTTGCTGCTCTCTTTGCTACAGAATCAGCGATGTAGTCAGCGATCTGGGACAGGGACATCTTCTTTGCTGCAACTTCTTCGGAAATCAGGCAGATGTTCGGCTGGGTTTCCAGTGCGCACTCCAGAGCAACATGGGAAGCGCTGCGGCCCATAACCTTAATGAAGTGCCAATATTTCTTAGCGGAGTTTGCATCTCTTTCGATGTTACCGATTACTTCGCTGTAGGTCTTTGCAGCGGTATCGAAACCGAAAGAGCACTCGATATCTTCGTTCTTTAAGTCGCCGTCGATGGTCTTCGGGCAGCCGATTACCTGTACGCCGGTGTTGTTTGCAGCGAAGTACTCAGCCAGTACAGCTGCGTTGGTATTGGAATCGTCGCCACCGATGATAACGATTGCGGTGATGCCGTGCTTCTTGCAGACTTCAGCAGCGATTGCGAACTGTTCCTGAGTCTCCAGTTTGGTTCTGCCGGAACCGATGATATCGAAACCGCCGGTGTTTCTGTATGCATTGATATACTCATCATCAAAAACAAGATAATCGTCTTCGATCAGACCGCTCGGACCGTTCTTGAAGCCGTACAGTACGTTCTCAGGGTTGGTTGCCTTTAATGCATCGTATAAACCGCAGATAACGTTGTGTCCGCCAGGAGCCTGTCCGCCGGAAAGGATAACGCCTACAACCTGCTTCTTCGCAACGGAAGTGTTCGCACCTTTCTGGAAAGTGATCTCCTTTTTACCGTAGGTATTGGGGAACAGCGCTTTGATCTTCTCCTGATCTGCAACGCTCTGAGTCTCTTCGCCTTCCTTAACGCAGATATCTGCAATGCCGTGTCTCAGCATGCCGGGAAGCTTCGGAGCATACTCATATCTGGCTTTCTGTAAAGCTGAAATTTCCATAATCCTTCTCCTTCTTGTATTTCTACAACTTTTTTTCATTCATAGTTGATTATAAGCTATTTTTTTCAAAAAGTAAACAACTAATCCTTTTTAGCATAGTGGAACCGATCTGATTTTTCATCAGCTATTGGAATAACTGGAGGATTTTCTCTGCTAACGGTGGGTTACCTCCGATGGTTAAGCGACAGCAATACTATGCTTCACTACAGGAGGCTGCATAAGGTCGAACATTCTTGAGAATAAAGTGTAAACCAATATTGACAATATCGATCTTCCAAAATCTGGAATCGCCACGTTCGTAGTCTAAGTTTGCCTCCAGTTCTTCATCAGAACCCGTATACAGCCTTGCCTTGCTGTTCAGCAGGACTATAACCATTTATCTTCCGTCCAAGGAATTGTTCCTTCGAGCTTGCGCTGCTGTGTTCTACCGTGTACTGAAGATCATCCGGCAGCGTATAGCCCAGTGCCGCCTGTTCATCCGCACTTACAAACTTCGTACCCTCATACCAAGCACCCTTAAACTGCGGGCTGCCCAGTGTCCAAGTCTTGCGATTGTTTTTATCTTTTTCCGATCCAACTTCAATGAAATTTCCAGAGTTATCCGTGTAGTAAATCTTCACAGCAGACGTCTCGTTCCCATCCTTATCATAGTACCGGAAAGAAGGGGTAATCGAGACACTGTCCTGATCGCTGTCGCCCAGGTTCGCAATCGTTTTCACGGAGTACGAGAACGTAGTCCCTTTCCAGAACGCACCCATTCCAGAGTAAACCCAGGAAGTTCCAGGATTGTCTGCGGTCGTACCAGGCCGTGTAGGAATGGTGTTGATCTTCTCCCATGCGGAATTGATCGTGCCATCTACGGTATAACGAACCGAATCAGAACCCAGTCTGTTTTTCGTACCGGCTTTCTTTTCTTCCTTTAATAATGCGAATGCGATATCGTTAGAAGCTGTTGTTTCATTTGTGTACCCGCCGTACATGTCTTTGTCATTGCATCCTACGATCTGGAAGCCGTAAATGACGCCGGACAGGTTACACGGAACATTAAATGTCGCCACATAGTTTGCCAGCTGGCTGTTCATCAGGTGCTCCAGCTTTTCAGTGTTTCCGCCTGTGTTATATGCCTCCACACGGAACTGGATTGCATAGCAGCCTTTGGAAGTACCGTTGCCAAACTTTGTTGTGCTTTCTTTTGCCCCGGTCGGGATATAGAATTTCACGGTGTCAGAAGCCTGCTCTAGTTTGATCCATTCCGTGTAGTCCCCATCTACCGGGTAATAAGTTTTGTTTCCACTGTTACCAATGATCATAACATCGAACGGGAAGCGAACCTTACGAACCTGTGTGTACTTTTCCAACAGATCTCTTTCGCCGTCAATGCCTGGCAGGTTATAACCAGGATCCCCATTACCGGTTCGGTCTTCAGTTGGAGAACTCATATCGCCACGGGTCTGCTCTGACAGCCACTTATGGGTATCGAACTTCATGCTGTAAGTGCCATCCAGCAGCAGGTGGTTTAACGTCTGCGGCTCCACGCCGTCTACCGTGCCATACTCCGTAGCCGGGGTTTCGATCAGCTGGGTTTTTGTAACCTCATTGGCGGTTTTGGTACCGTCCTTGTTAGAGACGTTTTTGATGTAGTCATATACCGGAGTATGGACTACTACCGGTTCATTCTCTGTATAACCTTCCCAGATTGCATTGGTTCCAGTCTTGGAACGTGCCTCTTCTACGCCATCCTTCGGCATGAAACGGGTATAGGTAACATTTAAAGTTGTGTCATACTTTCCGTTACTCTTATCCTGCGGAATGGTAACGGTTGCATCACCGCTTGCCCAGTGAGCGATATTCTTGTCGATCTTCTGCGGTTCACTGGTACACTTCGGAGAACGTGCTGCAGAAGCATAACTGCTCTTGTCATTGTGGCGTTCTTCCTCTTCCAGACATACAATAGAACCTACGCTACCATTGATGGTGAGCGCATCATTCTTGACTGTGATGCCATAGTCACCCTTGGTCTGCTCTTTCAAGCCATAAGCGTTGATCAGGTAATCTTCGCTGTAGTCTGAAAGTGGACGGTCGATACCAGTTGCTGTTACGGAGTGATTTGGAATACTCAAAGAATCGAGGGCGACGTGGTACTCGTCCTGCGGCTCATAGTCGTTTTCCGAGGTGGGTTCCGTGCCATTGATTTTTGCGGTAGCCGAAGCACCGGAGGAATAGCTGAATTTATGGCTGTTGTACGCCTCATTTTCGGTTGTAATGTTTGCAAGCTTGTAAAACTTCACAGCAATGATCGCCCAGTACTCACCGGCACGCTCTACCGGTACGGTGATTGTACGCTCAGTTGCCTGCTGATACGGGTGATCCCTATAGTTGTACCAGCCGATGTCCTCGTCGTAATCGTCATAGTACCAGTTATGTACGGTGTAAGTACCGGAAAGCTTGAAAACGACCGGAAGATTTGAGTACTCGACTCTTCTTTGCTGATAGCTATATAACCCATACCAATCATCGGCATAGAAGCCAACTGTCATGGACTCTCCACTTGGGATGCCTTCGCCAACGTCAAAGGTTCCGCTGTTGTGGTAGGTGTAGTAATCTGGTAAAAGTTTACCAGACGACTGAACCGCGTTGTACCGGACTGTCATTGTCGGTGTCGTGGAACCACTGGGACTAACGGCACCCTGGTTGACGTTTGAGGAGTCACCGCTGGCAGCGCCGTCCAAGCCCTGCTTCCAGATTTTATTGAAGTTCGTGTTCAGACCGGTAACGCCCATCCAGGCTTTGGCCTGCTGGATCCCGACCTCGTTATAATAAAATTTGGTTCCATTTAAAAGGAAGATCTGTCCACTGCCATCCGTCGCCATACTCGCATCAAGTTTTGGTTTTCCGTTGACCATGGTAAAAGTTGTCATAATTCCGTCAACTACCATACTAAACTGTCCGGAAGCAAATATCGCCGCTGCAGCAGCATTTCCCTGTGCAGTTGCAGAAGCAACAATATCAGCCAGCTTGACTCTTCTGATGGTAGTTACTCTCCCATGACCGGCATCTCGCTCCTCATATGTGTTCGGATCGCCTTTGACCGGACCAGAGCCATCACCAAGCCCAACAGCTACTGGACTGTAACTTGTATCCTTAATGACTCCTCCGTTCGAGCCATCGCCTGGATCTTTCCCGACGAAAATGTTCAGCCCAATCGTCCGATAACCGGTTGAACTCGTGATTCTCCTGTTATTCGCTTCGTAAACAAAATACTGTTCACCACCGATCGTTTCAATATAAATGTCTTTGCTAGCTCCTACTGCATAAGCTGGCAGCCTTGGCAGGCTTGCGATACCGGCTACTACGCTGCAAACCATAAGTGCCGTTGCTAGTAAAGCACTCGTAATTCTTTTTGAAATTTTCATGCCTGTCTCCTCCTATCAAGATTTGTCTATATATTATGGGAAATTGGGGAATGCAAAAAAAATAAGGTGAATTTGTGCAGAAACAGGTATATTCGTAGAGAAGTGCTATGATAAGATACATCAGGAAGATTAAGGATTGTATACACGGTCGTTCGAAAGCCGTGAAGCCTTGATTTTCCTGAGTGTCCCGTCCCTACGGGGACGGATGGTTCTATTGACGTGCTATGATAGGTACATCAGGAAGCGTCCCGTCCCTACGGGGACGGATGGTTCTATTATCTCTTATGCACGGTTACAAGGCAACGAGTCCCGTCCCTACGGGGACGGATAGTTCTAGATTTTTTGTAACAATATTAGTAGCCGCCATGTCCCGTCCCTATGGGGACGGATCGTTCTAACGTCTTGGATGATTCCAAGGCGTTATGTTTTTAAAAGTTGATAAATTCTTTCTAAGTTCTTGACTACCTACCAAAAGACGTTTAAACTATCATAAATAATAAGAAGAAACTCATCCCGTCCCCTGTAGGGGCGGATCTTGTGTATACCTGAAAGTTGGATTTGTGCAGAAAAGTAAAAAAGTACGGTTTCATGGTATACTTGGTGTATCAAATGAAAAGGAGAATAGTATATGATTAAAAATAGATATCTTGCCCTGGGACTGGCGGCCGTAGTGGCTCTGGGAGCACTAATGACACCCACTACTGCCCATGCCGCTTATTCTAGCACAAAAACGGCTCAGAGCGACACGTATTACAACATTACGTCTTATAGTCCCTCTAAAGGCACTTTGGATTTTGCCAGCGGCTACTATGCTTCAAACGAGCGCACTCTTGCAATCAACGAGGCAACGTCCGAAGCGGAGGGTTTTCGTGGTGGTAAGTACATTGCCATCGATGCCGCGACCAACGGCTACCCGCTTGAATTTTCCAGCGATCCTGTCTGGAAACAGCGTTACGCAGGAGCAAAAAGAGCCGATGGCTTGATGTCTTCCGGCTACCAAGAGTACTACACCGACATGGTCACGACCTACCCGCAGCTCCAGACAGCGATCAAAAACGGCTGGAATGACTTGACCTTAAACGGCATCCAGCAGTTGATCGCAAACGGTACACTTCCTGCTGATGCACTGGTAGGCAGAGTTTCCACAGCCGGTACTGCTACAGTTACTACACCGGCAGCAACAACTACCACAACGCAGACTCCGGCGGAGGCATCCATCGCAAAGCTCCAGGAAGCGGTCGTTGAGCTTACCATCCATCCTGCTACTGTTTATAACGGGACTGACTACAGCAAAGAGTTCAACGCAGCGTTCTACTATATTGCAAATCCGGATCTGCAGACAGCGATCGGTGTCAATGCAAAGAAGCTGTTAGAGCATTATGTGAAGCATGGAAAAGCCGAGGGCAGACTTGCAATCGCAAAATGATTAAAAACTGAATATCGAAATTTAAAAACTGAATATTAAAATTTTCTGCACAAACAAAAAGCCCACCTCGTTTATGAGGTGGGTCTTTTTGTTACAGAAA
>ERZ773218.2768-NODE-2768-length-12827-cov-6.708894_pt1 | contig 12827 bp, 9 predicted proteins | sample MGYA00580527_ERZ773218 | MGnify/ENA primary metagenome ERZ773218 (study PRJEB29015, sample SAMEA2737763) | human gut metagenome | biome: human gut; feature: human-associated habitat; material: faeces | place: China | collected 2012 ...
GTCCTGCCCCCACTGGCTGATGCAGTGGGCCTCGTCCACCGTCACCATGCTGATGAGCTTTTCCTGTGCGAAGCGCTGGAAGCCCGGCATTTCCAGCCGCTCCGGGGCCACATAGATGATCTTATACCAGCCCTCCCGGGCGCGGCGGAGCATGAGGGCCTTCTGGTTGTCGGTGAGGCTGTTGTTAAGGAAGGCCGCCGCCACACCGGCCTGCACCAGCGCCCCCACCTGGTCCTTCATCAGGCTGACCAGCGGCGACACCACGATGGTGATTCCCGGCAGAAGCAGCGCCGGCACCTGATAGCAGATGGATTTGCCCGCACCGGTGGGCATCACCGCCAGCACATCCTGCCCGTCCAGCAGCCGCCGGACGATGTCCTCCTGCCCGGGGCGGAAACTGTCGTAGCCAAAAACTTTTTTCAAGATAGAATGCGGGTCTGCCATGGGCGCCTCCTGCGTTTTTCAAATCTGTATCCGTATTATTATAGCACAGCCCGGCCCGAAATGGTATCAGATCGCTCTTCTGTCGTCGTTTTTGGCAGGTATTTGCTGGTGTTCCTAGCTTTTTGTGCGCGAAAATGCTATAATAAGAATACATATCTCCATCTCCGGCCCATTTTGTTCTGAACATGGCCGGGCAAGCACGATAAGGAGCTTATTTTTATGCAACAGAAACTCATTACTTTTGCCGTCCCGTGCTACAACTCGGCGGCATATATGCGCCACTGCATCGAAACGCTGCTCTCCGCCGGGGAGCAGGCTGAGATCATCCTCGTGGACGACGGTTCCGTGAAGGACGAGACCCCGGCCATCTGCGACGAGTACGCTGCCAAGTACCCCACCATCGTCAAGGCCATCCATCAGGAGAACGGCGGCCACGGCGAGGGCGTCAACCAGGGCATCCGCAACGCCACCGGCCTCTACTACAAAGTCGTGGACAGCGACGACTGGCTGGACACCGACGCCCTCCAGAAGGTGCTGGCCCGCCTGCACACCCTCGTGACCCGCGGCACCGCCCCCGACCTCATGATCTGCAACTATGTCTACGAGCACACCGAGGACGGCACCAGCCACACTGTGCGGTATACCAACATCTTCCCGCAGGAGCGGCTGTTCACCTGGATGCACGTCGGCCACTTCCGCCCCGACCAGAACCTGCTGATGCACTCGGTCATGTACCGCACTGAGGTGCTGCGCAAGTGCGGCATGGTGCTGCCCAAGCATACCTTCTACGTGGACAACATCTTCGTCTACCAGCCTCTGCCTTTCGTCAAGACCATGTATTATATGGACCTCGACCTCTACCGCTACTTCATCGGCCGTGCCGACCAGAGCGTCAACGAGAGCGTCATGGTCAAGCGCGTGGACCAGCAGCTCCGCGTCACCAGGCATATGATCGACTGTCAGGACCTCGACGCCCTCAAAGGCGAGAAGAAACTGCGGGCCTATATGCTCCACTACCTCTCCATGATGATGGCCGTCAGCGACATCTTCCTGCTGCTGGACGGCAGCGCCGAGGCCAAAGAAAAGCAGAAGGGCCTGTGGCAGTATCTGCGCGAACACACCAGCGCCGCAGTCTACCGCTCCATCCGCTTCGGCTTTGGCGGCGTGACCAACCTGCCCTTCCCCAAGGGCGACGCCATCGTGGTGGGCGGCTACCGCATCGCACGGAAGATCTTCAAGTTCAACTAAATTCACGATTGTTGCATACAACAGGGCCACTGCCTGCGCAGCGGCCCTGTTTTTTTGCCTTTTTCGGCCATTTGTTAAGGAATCTTCAATTTTGCCGCCTGAAAAGATGTTGCTTTTTAGAAAGTGGGATAGTATAATTCATTACTGTGCTGTGTTTTTGGGCTTTTGGCAAGCAGCAAGGAAACACGCTTGACTGAGAAAAAGGAGGAAAGGGCGGCTGTGCGTCGGTATCGTGCTGCTGCCCGCAATATCGCATGGAACAGCTTCTCATCTGCCTTTCCGTGGCGCTTATCGCAGGTCTTTTGATGTCGCGCCTCGCAAAGGCGGTCCATTTGCCAGCGGTCACATCTTATCTGCTGGCGGGCCTGCTGCTGGGGCCTTTCTTTCTGGGGCGTCTGGGCCTGAGTGATTTTGGCATCGGATTCGGCACCCTCGAACAGGTGGACAGCCTGTCCATCATCACCCAGGTGGCGCTTGGCTTCATCGCCTTCGTCATCGGCAACGAGTTCCGTCTCTCGGCTCTTGAGCGCATGGGCAAGCAGGCCATCACGGTCGGCATTTTACAGGCCGTCGTGACCACCGCCCTCGTGGATGCGGCGCTGGTCATCCTGCACTTCATCCGGCCCGACATCATCTCCATGGCCTCGGCCATCACGCTGGGTGCTATCGCAGCAGCCACGGCCCCTGCCGCCACTCTGATGGTCGTCAAGCAGTACAAGGCCGACGGTCCCCTCACCCGCCTGCTGCTGATGGTGGTCGCCATCGACGACGCCGTGGGCCTCGTGCTCTTCTCCGCCTCCTTCGGCATTGCCAACGCCCTCGAGCAGGGCCGCATCGACGCCATCAGTGTTCTGGTGGAGCCGGTGGTGGAGATCGTCTTCTCGCTGGGTCTGGGCGCCGTGGCGGGCTTCGCGCTCAACCAGCTGGAAATTTATTTTCACTCCCGCTCCAAGCGCATGAGCCTTTCCGTGGCCTTCGTGCTGCTGACGGTGGGCCTGTCCATGGTCACCTTCGACATCGGACCGATACACTGCGGCTTCTCGCTGCTGCTGGTCTGCATGATGACCGGTACGGTGTTCTGCAACATCTGCCCCACTTCCGATGAGCTGATGGACCGCCTCGACCGCTGGGTGTCGCCGGTGAACATCCTCTTCTTCGTGCTCAGCGGTGCAGAGCTGGATCTGAACATCCTCTCCGACCCGCTGGTGCTCCTCATCGGCGTGGTGTACATCGCCTTCCGCTCTCTGGGCAAAATTTCCGGCGCCTTCGTCAGCGGCCGGGCCACCCACTGCAGCCACAACATCCAGAAGTACCTCGGCATCACCCTGCTGCCGCAGGCTGGCGTGGCGCTGGGCATGGCAGCCGAGGCCGCTGAGCTTTCCGACGGCCACATGGTGCGCAACGTCGTGCTCTTTTCGGTGCTGGTGTATGAGCTGGTAGGCCCCACCCTCACCAAGCTGGCGCTGACCGCCGCCGGCGAGATCATCCCCGAGGGCCGCACCAATGCCCGTATGGCCAACAAGCCCGAGTTCCCGGTCTCCCTCGACTAAGTCTGCCTATGACAAACGGCACTCCGAACTGCTTCGGAGTGCCGTTTACTGTATCTTTTGGTCGAATTATATGTTATAATCGTCTCACGGTCCTTACCGACCCAATTTCATTGGGAAGGGAGGTGTGTCCTATGCACGAGATGTTGTCTTTCATGGTATCTGTCGCAGCTGGTGTGACTTCTAATCTCATCAGCAAGTGGCTTGACAGAATGCTGAACAAGGACTGTAAGCACTAAAAAGAAGCCCCCTTCTTTGGAGCTGCAACTCCAGGAAGGGGTTTTCTTCTTTTGGTGTGAATTCTATGCACGAATTCATTGTCTTTCTGTCTTTATTATATGCGATAGTACAGAAAAGTCAAGCATTTACTTCAAGATAACTTCACCGTTTTCGGCATCCACCGTCAGGCTGCTGCCCGCTTTCAGGGTGCCGTCGATGATGCGCTCGGCAGCGGGGTCCTCCACAGCCTTGCGGATGACGCGGCGCAGGTCGCGGGCGCCGAACTTGCCGCCCTGACTTTTGGCCACGAGGGCAGAGAGAGCCGCCGGAGTGTAGCTGTAAGCGATGTCCTTGGCCTCCATGCTGGGCTTGTACTCATCCAGCATGAGAGCCGCGATGCCTTCCAGCGTCTGCTGGCTCAGCGGCTTGAAGGCGATGACCTCATCCACACGGCCAAGGAACTCAGGCCGCAGGAACTGGCTCAGAGCCTTGCGGGTCTTTTCCTCACTCAGCTGCTCCTCGCTCTTGTTGAAGCCGAGGCCGGAGGTCGTCTTGTCGCTGCTGCCGGCGTTGGAGGTCATGCAGATGACCGTATTGGAGAAGTCCACCGTCCGGCCCTGTGCATCGTTTATCTTGCCCTCGTCGAGGATCTGGAGCAGGATGTTCATAACGTCGGGGTGGGCCTTTTCTATCTCATCGAACAGCACCACGCTGTAGGGGCGGCGGCGCACCTTTTCGGTAAGCTGGCCGGCCTCTTCGTAGCCCACATAGCCCGGAGGCGAACCGATCATGCGGGACACCGCGTATTTCTCCATATACTCGCTCATGTCGAGACGGATGAGCGGGTCAGGGCCGTCGAAGAGCTGATTTGCCAGCTGCTTGACCAGCTCCGTCTTGCCGACGCCGGTGGGGCCGACGAAGATGAAGCTTGCGGGACGGCGGCGGCCCGACAGGTCGGCGCGGCTCCGCTTGACGGCCTGTGCCACCAGATGGACGGCCTCATCCTGACCGATGATCTTCTTTTTCAGCTCCGCTTCCAGCCCGGCCAGTTTGACGAACTCCGTCTCCTGGATCTTCACCGCCGGGATTCCTGTCCACAGCTCAATGACCTTGGCCACATCGTCCATGGTCACTTTTATCTCGCTGGCAGCAGCCTGCTTTGCGGGCAGCTCTGCCTCGAGCTTGGCGATGCGGGTCTTCCGCTGGGCCACCTGCTCGTAGTCGATGGCCTCATTGACGTCGGAGGACTCCATGTCCGCCTCTTCCTGCTTGAGGCCGTCCAGCTCCTTCTGCATCTCGAGATACTCCGAGATGACCGGGTGGGCGAGATTGCAGCAGGCGCAGGCTTCGTCCAGCAGGTCGATGGCCTTATCGGGCAGGTAGCGGTCCGTGATATACCGCTCACTGAGGGTGACGATGGCGCTCAGCACATCGGCATCCACCTGCACATGGTGGTGCTCCTCGTAATACTTCTTGATGCCGTTCATGACGGCCAGCGTATCGGCCACGCTGGGCTCTTCCACGCGGACGGGCTGGAAGCGGCGCTCGAGAGCCTGATCCTTCTCGATATACTTGCGGTACTCGTTGAAGGTGGTGGCGCCGATGACCTGTATCTCACCGCGGGAGAGGGCAGGTTTGAGGATGTTGCCCGCGTTCATGGCGCCCTCGCTCTCACCGGCGGAGGTGATGGTGTGGATCTCGTCAATGAACAGGATGGCGTTGTCAATGCCGCGCAACTCTTTCACGATATTTTTCAAACGGTCCTCTATCTCCCCCTTGTAGGTGGCGCCTGCTATGAGCGAGGCATTGTCAAGCTCAAACACACGGGCTCCCTCCAGGAACGAAGGCACCTTATGGTTGACTATGTTCCATGCAAGCCCGTACACAAGGGCTGTTTTCCCCACCCCGGCATCACCGACAATCAGCACGTTCGATTTGCTGCGGCTGCCCAGCACCTCCATGACCATGCGGTTCTCCCGGTCACGGTTGATGGTCGGGTAAAGCCTGTCTGCCGCGGTGGCGGTAAGGTCCACGCAATACTTGGCGAGAAAGGAAGTGGAAGAGGAAACGGAACTTTGAATGAAACTTTCCGGCACGTTGCCGGAAACTCCCGCCGGTTCGTTGCCTGTATATATGGAATGGATATCTTTCTCCAGGATAGGGAAAGACCTGAGCTGGTCACTGGAAAAGGCGATGCCCGGTTTCGTCAGTGCCAGCAACACGCAGATGGGATTGATGTCAAACAGCCCCATCTGTATCCGCGCATCATCGGCGGCACGGAAAACGGCATCGATCTTCTCCGACGGCTTGATTTCGGCGAACCGGGTGGATTTCGGACATTGTTCGATATGGACATCCGCCCATTCCTCCAGATACCCCAAATCCTTACCTATACTTATTATAAAATCCCTTAGCCCTACATCTTTATGAAGTAGAGCCTTCAACAAATGCGAGGGAGTGTAACACTCGTTCGCATTTTCACGAGCCACTGCAAGTGCTATGTTAAGCGCAATTTTTACAGAATCATCAAGATTAATGAAACCAACTCCTGTATCCATAATCAATAAGATTTAAAAATTGCGCAGGAGAACATTGCAAATATAAGGCAAAAAAATAAGCCCGCCACTTTTCAGGGCAGATTTTTTTATGTTAACGAACATAATTTTTGAAAAAACCAAAAAATATCGCAAAAAATTTCCCAAAAAACTTTTGTAATTTTCAGAAAGCTCCATATATTAGCCCCCGGAAATTGAAAGCCAAAGACGGGGAGGCGCCGAACCGCCGATAGCCGGAAATTCCGTAATCAACTTTTTTACAAACTTTAAAACTTTGAGAATATGGCATTTAAAGCGTCATTTAAGTTTTCAGACTCAAGAGAGTTTGATGTATTGAGATGGGATGTCAAGTTCAATCGTGATGTAGACCCCAAAGGCCGTCCGGCATCTGACATCTATGGTGGTAAAATCTATGTGGAGGTTGAATCTACTCCCGATACCATTGTGTTGGACAAGATGTTCAAACAGTATCAGCCCGTAAACGGAAGTATCGTCTTCAAGAAAGCGGATGAGGATGCCAAGATGAAGGAACTGGTATTTGAGAACGGTTACGTGGTGGAATACGAGGAGGCACTGAATGTGGCCAACCCCTATCCGATGACAATCAAGTTCGCCATTTCCGCACAGACTGTGAAGATGGACGAGGCTACATTTGTACAGGATTGGCCGGAAAACAACTAACGGTTGTTTTCTAATCAAAGTTTTTAAGGTGCCGGAATATACCAATTCCGGTTATTTCGGCACCAAAAAACATACCGACTGGTCGGATTGATTAATTAATTTTCATAGCAAAAGATAGTATGGGAGCAAGTTTTCTGAATTTGGTAACTACCAAGGTGACAGTGAAAGGAGAGGAACAGAAGTTCGTTTCACTGCGGCTTCATCAGCGGTTTAACCGGCATCACGCCTTTACTGTAATTGTGAATTACCTCTCGCCCGGCAATACGTTCAAGCAGACACCTGAAAAATTCATCAATTACATCGGGGAGACTGTCAGCATCTCGTTCGCCCACAAGCAGACGGGCGAAAGTTATGACTTCGAAGGGGTTGTCACACAGGTGGAAATGGTCGGAAGCATGGGTGAGGCGGGCGGAGTGGCCATTCACGGAGCAAGCCCCACGATATTGTATGAGAACAACGGAACGCTTGACTCGTGGATGGACCAGACCCTTTCCGCCATCATAAAGGAGGCGACACAGGAATACGGGAAGGTCCCGCTGGCTTCCAATCCCAAATACTCCGCCAAAATCCCTTACATGGCGCAGTACAACGAGAGCGTCTTCGACTTTAAAATCCGGCTCTCCGCCCAATACGGCGAGTGGTTCTATTACGACGGTAAAAAAGTCTATTTCGGCAAACCCGACAAGGACAACACGGAAAAGATCATGTACGATGTGGACCTGGAGGAGGTACGTCTGGTGGCAAATCTGGTGCCGGGCAAATCTGCAAGATACGATTATGTAGCGCAGGAGAACAAACAACATAATGCAGACACGCCCGCCAAACCCGATGGCATGAATGACCTCCAGTCCATTGCGCATGACTGTTCCGAAAAGGCGTATGGGGCAAAGACGACTGCCGCCGCCAATCCGCACATCGCCGACAAGGCGGGGCTGGACGGGCAGATGAAGGTCCTCAAAAATGAGTCCGGCGCCAATTTGTTGAACATAAGGGGCATAGGAAAGACATGCCGGATCCGGATAGGCGAAGTCATTGAGGTCTCTTTCCCCGGTGACATGAACCTGCCGCCCTTGGGAAAATTCCGCATCACCGAAATCACGCACGAGGTGCGCCGTGACGGGCATTATGCCAACACGTTTGCCGGGATTCCTGACGGAACGGTAAACATCCCTGTTCCCGACGCAAAACTCCCGCTGGCATTGCCCGAGCTTGCGACGGTGAAGAAAAATGACGACGAAAAGGAACAGGGACGGGTGAAAGTGAGTTTCGACTGGCAGAAAAACGGGAAAACAACCAACTGGATCAGGGTGCAGAGCCCCAATGCGGGAGTAAGCGACGCCGTATCCAAAAACCGCGGATGGGTGTTTGTTCCCGAAGTCGGTGACCAGGTCATGGTGGGGTACGAACACGGCAATCCGGACCGCCCCTATGTGACCGGAGCCATGTTCCATTCCGCTTCAGGAAAGGGAGGGGACAAGAACAACAAGACCAAAAGCATTATCACGCGCAGCGGAAGCGCCATCGTTTTCGACGATGAGACGGGAAGTATTGTCATCACCGACCAGACGGGAAAACAACTGATTCTGCTGGACGGGAAGGACGCCATTACGATTATGGCGAAAAAGAGCGTAGTCATCACCAACGAGGACAAGTCCGTTATCGTAATGGACGAAAAGTCCATCGGTATGCAGGCGGACACGATTTCTATCGAAGGAAAGAAAAACATTACGTTGGTTTCGGGCAACGAAAGTATGGTATTCAGCAGCGAAAAAAACATCATCAACGGCAGCGCCACCAATATCAAGCTGGAGGCGGCCAAGGAATATGACTTGAATACACAGACCGGAACCATGAAAGGCACGAACCTCACCGTGGAGGGAACGGCAAACATGACCGTAACGGGAGGCATTGTGAAAATTAATTCATAAACGGATTGGATATGGGAGCATCAGCATCTGTAATACAGGAATACTACAAGGCGGTCGATTACTGGGCGGACATAGCCGGAAAGAAAGACTGGAAACTGGCGATATGGATTGTCGGAAGGAACGATGTGGACCTGGTGGACAAGTTCCTGGAGATAGAGCGTTCCCCTGTAGGACAGTTCGATGACATATTTTTCCGTTTCGACACGCCCTACAGAGGCGATGACGACGAATATGCCGCACAGCTCTGGCAGGAGTATGCCGGATGGTTTGAGGAGCAGGCGGAAGAGAAGGATGACATGCTCAAGGCGTTGCGGCACGACGGGCTGCTCAAGACAGAGTACCGCCCCGACACATCGGCCGAGCCTACGGCGGCAAACCTGTGGAAGGAGATGTTGCGCTTCAAGGAGTGCATATCCCGTTTGGAAAATGCCTTCTTCTGCATCTATTTTCCTCCGGAACAATCCGGGGAGTTTCCCCGGACGGAATGGTTCGGACAGGTACTGAAAGAGGGTGTCCCGCAGGGCATCCGTCTGACAACCATTGATTTGAAGAAGGACAGAAATGTCGCTCTGGACGAGTCGCCGGAGGTGGTCCACATACGCCCACGCTTTGACATGGCGGCAGCACTGCATAACCGGATGGCGCGGGCGGATGCCGGCAACGACCTGATCGCGCCGGAGAACCGGTTCAAACAGCAGGTGACGGCGGTCATGGACTGCACGCGGAAACAGGATTTGAAACCGCTGGAAAAGGAAATCAGGAAGCTCCTGGATATCGCCGGGGAACTGAAGGATGCGAATATTCGGATATCCGCTCTCTTCATCGCTTCCGAAGCCTGCTATGCTATCCGCGAATACAAAAGCAGCATGAAATACAGCGACAAGACCATCCGCGAGGCGGAAAAGGCGATGAAGGATGGCGAGGCGGCGGGATACAGCTACTGGAAGATGGCTGTTTCCATGAAGGCGGCGATCCTGACGGCAGAAAAGAAACGCGAAGAGGCGGTGGCTTTATACGAGGAGATAGCCGGGAAAGCTGTCGAACGGAAGGACCCCTATTATGTCATGGAGGGCTACCGGATGTGCGGCTTCCTGCGGTACGAGGAGGGGAAGCTGGAACAGGCGTTCGAATATTTCCTGCTGGCATTGGCGGGAGGAAGCTATCTTTCCGAAGACATTAGACGGAGTTCCACCTTCACCTACGCGGCACACCTGGCGCTCCATACGGGCAGGCAGGTGCGTGCGCCGATTGACATCGAGGTGCTGGAACACCAGCTTCACGAATGGCTGGGCGAGGACTGGAAGGAACTGGTGGAGAACCCCTCCATGCGGCAAGCAAAAGCCAGAAGAAAAGGAGGTATTTTCAACTGAAAGAGAATTTAATCAACATATAGTTTAAACTTAAATATCGAATTTATGGATCTTGGAAATTACGGAATCGGCGGAAACGAAGTGAAGATTGACGCCTCCGAAGGCATTGCGGAAATTCCACAAAACCGGACATTATTGGTGGAGCAGTTGACTAAAGACGAACCGGTGGCTCCCGAAGTGATCACGGGGCTGACCAATATCGACCAGGTCTTCGCGCATTTCTTACCGGAGATAGATATTGAGTTCACCGATGCGGAAGGTGCTCCCGTGGAGGAAAACTTCCGTTTTCACAATGTGGGGGACTTTTCTGTCAAGAAAATGACGGAGCAAAGTCATTTCCTGTCAGGACTGAATACGGAAAAGCAGTTCGCTGACAGAATGGAGAAGTCGTTGCGCTCCAACAAGGTGCTGCAACGGGTATTGGAGAATCCGGCGACACGCGAGGCATTCGTCAATTCGCTTTCTGCCATGCTGGACGATTTAAAGAAAAACGAGAAGTCTAACCCTGCAAATGAATGACAACAGCTATGAGTGAACAGAACACACACAGGGAGGCAGCCGTACAACAACAGCAGGCTGCGGCACAGCCCAGAAACCTGAACGCGGAGCTACAGGTCCTGGCTAAGTTTGGTGGTTTCAATGTCCTGGAGTCCTCTGTGGACGGCATACAGAACCTGAACCCGGAGCGCAAGGCGCGCCGTAACATTTTCCTTACAGACCCCGAACGGGCATCTGAACGCAAGGAGCTGGAGAAACGGCTCGAAATGTGGGTGGACATGCTGCAAGGCAACAAGTCCATCAGCGAAATGATTGAACTGTGCCAGAAGAAATCGGCGGCCGTCTCCGACCTGCTTTCCCAGAACCAGTTGAAGGCGGTGGAAGAGGTGAAACAATTGGAGAAGTCATACCGTACGGTCATGCTTTTCTACAAGAATACGGATTCCGACAAGATTAAGAACATTTCCATCGTCAATGCTTCCATGGAGCAGCTCACCGACCTGGACAACTCTTTCTTCATCGACGCCATTGCGGACGAGTTGCGTGCCAACTACGACCGTCTGGACCTGCGCACCAACTATTCCTTGCTGGTCATCCCCGGCTACCTGGGTTCCAACAAAGTGATTGAGAAATGGGCGAAGATAGCGCATGACAACAAGGTGATGATTTATACCGACTTCGCCGACCTTGAAAAGCCGGACGATGTCATCGAGATGTTCTTCGACTCCAACCTGTCGGGAGGCGATGTGTACAAGTCCAACGTATGTATGGCCTGCAACTACCTGGTCGGACGTGGACGTTATGCCGAACTCGGCGAGACGGAGGACTTGCTGATTCCGCCTTCCGCGGCACTGGCGGGCAGCGTGTACAAGACGGTGATGGCACAGGTCACCGCTGGCAAGAAATACGGTTCCATGAGCGAGGTGGACGGAGTGGCTTTCAACCTGAAGAAGAGCGAGATCTCCGAACTGGAGAAGATTGGCCTGATTCCCATGGTGAAGGAATACGGCAAGGTGATGGCGTTCTCCGCCAAGACGTTGTTCAACGGCGACAACCTGGGCTTGCAGACCTATTCGGTGGTACGTGTGTTCGACTGGGTGATCAAGGTATTGATGGACTTCCTCAACCGGCGCGCTTTCGAGAACTGGAACAGCAAGGCGGAGAGGGATTTGCGTGGACAAATCAGCAAGTTCCTGGACAGCATCCAGGGTCCCGGACGCCTGATTGAAAAATTCAAGATCCTCCGCTTCGAGCGTGACCCGAAACAGAAAGACCGCATTTTCCTCGACATTCACCTGACTCCTTACTTCCCGGCAAAGAGTTTTGTCATCAAGCTGGAAGGCACCAAGGGGGATGACGAGAATGACTGGAACAGCGATTATGCACAGGATGCATAAGCAATCCCTTTTCTGAGACAGCCGGAGAACTCCGGTTAACCCCTCCGGCTGTTTCCTTTCTTTACTTTTCTAAACCGTTCTCACTATGTCAGATGTGTTAAAAAATATAGCTGATGCCGTTGACAACAACAGCACCAGACGGGGGTTCTCCGACCTTTTCGCCGACTCAAAGGCTGCCTTGGACAAGCTCCAGGCGGGACTGGGCGGACTGCTCCCATCCATGCCGGGCATGCCCGTAGCCAAGTTCGGCGACCTTGCCATAGGGATAGACATGCACCCTACGGTCACACCGCCGTCACCCGTCATGCCCGTGCCGCATGTGGGGAAAGTATATGACCTCATGGCGGACATCATGGCAGGCATCGCCGCCGCCATGCCGCCCGTCACCGAAGGGGTGGCGGGAGTGGCGTGCAGCATTCTCAAGGGGATGGCACCTACGGTGAAGGTGCATAACCAGTGGATTGCGCAGGCGGGCATAGGCATCGTGCACCTGCCTGCATTCGTCCTGCACCCGGCACCGCTGGTCAGCGGCATGTCCGAGTCGGAGATGTGGATGGGCAGCGCGACCGTGCTGGCGGACGGTGCCCCCTGCTCCACGCTGACACATCCGGCGCTCTCCTGCAACCTGGTCGGCATCCCGACCATTCCCCGCAAGGGAAAGCCCAAGAAAGTGAGCAAGGCGTTGCTGGCACCCACATCCATGCTCTCCACCATCACCTCCGTAGGCAAGCCGGTGCTCGTGGGCGGGCCGCCCACCATCGACATGTTCGCACTGGCAATGAAGTTCGGACTCAAGGGGCTGGGGAAAATGTGGAAGAAACTGGGCGACAAGTTCCAGGACCTGATTGACAGACTGAGAAAGAACGGTATGAACAAACTGGCGGACATCCTCCAGCCCATAAAATGCAAGACATTCGGCGAACCGGTGGATGCTGCCACA
>ERZ773218.2779-NODE-2779-length-12789-cov-22.421470_pt1 | contig 12789 bp, 9 predicted proteins | sample MGYA00580527_ERZ773218 | MGnify/ENA primary metagenome ERZ773218 (study PRJEB29015, sample SAMEA2737763) | human gut metagenome | biome: human gut; feature: human-associated habitat; material: faeces | place: China | collected 2012 ...
TGAACACTTATAAATCGCTCATTTTAAGCTATTCAGCAGATTATAGAAGAATTTTTCGGAAAAAGTCGGGTGTTCACCTTCTGAATATCAAAAACAATCTTTGAAATAATAGAGTTTATACAGAATAAGGAACAGGATTTATGATTATCAGTACCCTAAAACCTTATTCGATAGAATGTCTAATGTTGTAACGGTTAAAATATTTTGTGAAAGAGCCATATCAATTCTATCCTTGGAAATAATGATATGGCTCTTTTATGCTAAGTATGATTAATTTTTACTCCCTTATTTTCCCTTGGGACAGTCAATCCGGGATTTCTTATTACAATATGGCTTTGAACGAAATCCTTATGCGGATTTTCCTGTTTCTGTACCAGTTGGGGTATCTGTGCAGCATTGGGGGTATTCTTTTCTGTTTTTTCAGGTATCGGTGAGGCAAGTTCCAGCTGTATCTTGCGGTCCAACGCGGCGAGTTCGGATTTCAACTGTTTCAGCTCGTCCTCCTTCTTCCATGTCTTGCCGGCTATCGCTTGGAGCTGCGGGATTTCCTGCTCCAGCACTTCGTTCCTCTTCTGGTGCTGGTCGATGATGCCCGGTATCTTCTCCAGCGCGTTCAGGAAGTTCGTGGCGGCGGCGTGCGTGTCAGCCATCGCCAGATGCCCGTTGTTGTAGTTGTACCTGAGATTTCCCTTCACCACAAAACGGTTGTCGGTAAATTCCAGTCCGTCCCTTAGTGTCGGCTCGCTGATCACCTCGATGGGGAAGCCGTACAGTTCGCCCACGCGCTTGTACTGCCCGCCGGTCGTGGCGTTCTTGGCTATCTCCTGCAAACGCTTTCCGATGACCTTCTCATCGGCGGAATCCACTCCGTCCACCTTTATTATATTAAGGCGGTTGCCCTCCTTGTCGGTCTGCACCACCGACAGGAAGCGGTTCCAGTCCTCCGTCATGGCATCTATGAAAGCCGTGTTGTTGCGCAACTCGCCGGTCTTTGACTCCAGCTTGAACTCCGAATCACGCTTGCCCTTGTTGAACGACTTGCGTTCCCCTTCGAGCGATGCGATCCGCTTTTCCAGTTTCGCCTTGTCCAACAGGTCGGTATTGCCGGAGAGCAACGCCATGTATTCCGAGAAATTCATGCCCGATTTTTCGTCCATTGCCCCCTCGTCGATGGTACGCGCACCCATCGCACCGCTTTTGAGCTGGCTTATGAAAGTCTGCTTGCAGTGCAGGAGGTTGAACTTGTAGCTGTCCAGTGACTTCTCCACCGCGTAGATGATTACATCCACGTTGTTCCCGGCGAAATGTTTGGCAATCTCATTACCTGCCCTAACTCCGCGTCCGTCACGCTGTTGCAAGTCGGACGGTCGCCACGGCGTATCGAGATGATGGATAGCCACACACCGTTTCTGGGCGTTCACACCCGTTCCGAGCATAGAGGTAGAGCCGAACAGCACACGCACCGTCCCGGCGTTCATGGCGTCTATCACCGCCTTCCGCGCCTTGTCGGTCTTGCACTCCTGAATGAAGCGCACCTCGCTTGGCGGTATACCGTAGTCCTCCGTCAGTTTGCGCTTGATTTCCGAATAGACGTTCCACCCGTCGCCCGGCTGGTATGTCCCCAAATCAGAGAAAACGAACTGCGTGCCTTTCTGGGCGTCGTATTTTTGATAATACTCCGCGATCATCTTGGCACAGTGACTCGCTTTGTTGTCGGGATGATCTTCGTAATTCGGGTCTATCATGCGCATGTCGAGTGCCATTTTCCGGGCATAGTCCGTGGCGATGAGCATCTTCGCCTTTTCTTCCGTTTCCGAAAGCGGCAGCCTGCCCAACAAGGTGGCATCGCCCGTCTTGGCGAACTGCATCAGTTTCTGTATGAAGTCCTCCTGTTCCGGCGTGGGCGGTATATGGTGCAGTATCTCGTTCTTGGCAGGACGGTCAACGCCCACATCCTCCGCCGTGCGGTAGTCCGTGATTTCATTATAGAAGGCGGCAAGCTCCGGCACTTTGATGAAGTAGCGGAAACGCTCCTTCTGGACCACATTGTTCGTCACGTTAAATTCAAAATCCGTCGTCTTCTTGGCAAATATCGCCGCCCAAGCGTCGAAACACCTTATGTCCTGCCGTTCCAGCTCCTTCGGGCGCAGGTACTTGAACAGCAGGTACAATTCAGTCAGTGAGTTGCTGATAGTCGTGCCGGAGAGGAAGGTCGCACCCAAGTCTTTTCCTGTGCGCTCCTGTATGGTGCGTATGGCAAAGAGCATGTTAAGTGCCTTCTGGCTTCCCTCGCTGTTTCCCAATCCCGCCACACGGTCGTGGCGCGTGTTGAAAGTCAGATTCTTGAACTGGTGCGATAAATCCAAAATTTCGGATTTATGCCATTATCAGAACTTTTAGGAATTTCCGATAAAATTATTCAATTGTTTAGCAATCATTTGTTTTGAGTCTTAATCAGTTCTGATTATATTCCGTCTATAATTGTAGAATAACATTCAAACAAGATGCGATTATGGACATATTTAATCTGAATGAAAAAGTCAAAGGGCTTGTTTCTTATTTACAAGACACAGGTTATTCAGCCATGTACATAGACTATGTGAAGAAAATGGCTGAGTGGTTATCGGGCAATTCCGAACATTACAAATGGAAGAGTCTCGCCGATGTTGAACCGACACTAAAAGAATTGTGGTCCAACAAGTATACTTGCAGAAACAAGGTACGCCTGTTACGTGTAATCTGCCAATATATCGAGAATGGATTATTACCCGACGGATGCAAACACTACATCAAACCTCACCATTACGAATTGCTTGGCGAAGAATACAGGAATGTAACGGACATGGCTTTCAACGTGGTAGACAGGCGTTGCAAATTTTCAACAAACGTGAAGTATGCGCTATCTTCGTTCTTCTTCCGGTTACAGGAAATGGGTGTGTATTCATTCGAATCAATAACAGAGGATGCGGTGTTGGAAGTGTTTTCCAAAGACGAAAAACAGAAGATGGGCCATTCGCTCAAATATTCGGTGGAGTATGGGCTGAAAGCCTGTTTGCCTTACTATGGCAAATCCGTTGAACGTATAATCGCATATCTGCCGGCCATACCCAACATGCGTAAGAACATTCAATACCTTACAGAGCAAGAACTGACGGCCATCAGGCATACCTTGGAGCACGACGGCACAATATCCCTGCAGGACAAAGCCATCATAACCTTGGCCATGTACACGGGATTGCGTGGGTGTGACATCTCAGCTCTCACGCTTGAGAACTTCGATTGGGAACACGACCTTATAAAAATCACACAGGCAAAAACGGGACAGCCCCTTACATTGCCGCTTCGCGCCGTAGTCGGGAATGCTGTCTTTGATTACCTGCTCAAAGAGCGTCCCCAATGCCCGGAACCATATGTTTTTCTCACAGTACACGTGCCACACAGAAGACTCCACACAAGCAATCTTGATGCCATATGCTCAAAAGTCATGTACAAAGCAGGAATAAGGCAAGGTGAAAATGAAAGAAAGAGCATGCACCTGTTTCGCCACCATGTAGCGACATCCCTGTTGCAGGGCGGTGTGCAACAGCCTGTTATAAGTGCCACCCTTGGCCATTCGTCCCCAAGCTCTCTCGACCGCTATCTCAGTGCGGAATTCAAACACCTGAAAGAGTGTTCGCTAAGCATCGAGGGATTCCCGGTTGGAAAGGAGGTGTTTGGCAGATGAAAACGACTTCATTCCTTTCCAACGCGATAGAAGGATACGTAAAATACCGCAAGGCTTCCGGGCGTGACAGCCACAGCTATATCAAGAACGTAATACTATTTGACCATTTTTGTGCGAGGGAATATCCCGGACAGATCGAACTATCCCAAGAAATCGTGGACAGATGGTGCAGGCAACGTCCATCTGAATGCACAAACTCTTGCGTGTCACGTGTATATCCTATTCTGGACTTCATCAAATACATGAACAAACGTGGAATGACAAAAATAGCCCTGCCAAAAGTGCCAAGGTCTGTGCCAAGAACTTATACGCCGCATCCTTTCACATATGATGAATTGAAACGCTTCTTCAATGCTTGCGACAACACAAAGCCAAGACGTGGCCGTCTCGCCACAATCCAACGCATGACACTGCCAGTATTCTTTCGCTTATTGTACAGTTCTGGGATGAGGACAACCGAAGCCATCCTGCTGGAACGTGATGATGTAAACCTTGAAAATGGCGTAATTTCCATCAAGCGAAGTAAAGGGCATGACCAACATTATGTCGTTCTCCATAATACAATGTTGGCTCTAATGCGTACTTACGACGAGAATATATCTAGGTTAGTACCGCACCGCAAAGTGTTCTTTCCGACACCGGATGACAAGTCTCACCCTTCTGTTTGGGTTACGTATCATTTTCGGGTGTTGTGGCAAAGTTGCAATTCATCCTACGCTATCCCATATGAGCTAAGACACAACTATGCCATAGAAAACATAAACAGCTGGACACACCAAGGATTTACCATCCATGACAAGTTGTTGGCTTTAAGCAAGAGCATGGGACACCGGCAAATAGAGAGCACGCTGGCTTATTATTCCTTGACCCCAGCGATTTCTGATATAATGGAATATACAGAGAATCAATTATTAAAATTAAAGACAGATGAAAAAGAAGATTAATCCGCAAGCAATGCAGATAGCTGATTATCTGCATGACTGGCTCGAACACTATGTCCCTTCAATCAAGGCATGCAGTCCTCACACAAAGAGAAATTATAAGATCTCCGTGAAACTCTATGTAGAATTCCTCAGAGTCATAAAAGGCACTACACCAGAAACATTAAGCGCAGAATGTTTCTGTATGGAATATATAATGGAGTGGATCATTTGGTTAAAGGAAAATAGGGGTTGCAGTCCAGCAACATGTAATGTAAGATTGTCAGCTTTGCGTGTTTTTCTGAAATATTTGTCGTTTAGAGATATATCCTATATGTCTGTTTTCTTACAAGCGGAAAATGTTCCAAATGAGAAAAACTCTAAAAGAAAGGTCATCGGGCTCAGTAAACAGGCTGTTGATGTATTGTTGTCCATGCCTAATCAAGGGAGTACTATAGGCTTTCGTGATTACACTCTGATGCTTCTCTTATATTCCACCGCTGTGCGCATCAACGAGCTTCTGACTCTGAAAATTAGCAATATTGTTATAGACTGTGTAAAACCTCACATAATAGTCATTGGCAAAGGAAGAAAGAAACGTCCGATTCCTCTTTTGGCCAAGCCAGCACAATGCTTGAAAAGGTATCTTATCAAATACCATCCGAAACAGAATGATGCAAATGCATTACTTTTCTGTTCTAAGAGCAAAGGCATATATGTCCCGATGTCCGCTGAAAACGTGAACAAGATGCTGAAAAAATATGCCACAATGGCTCATGAAAGGTGCCAAGATGTTCCTATGGATTTACATGCCCATCAATTTAGGCATGCCAAAGCTTCACACTGGCTTGAAAACGGGATGAACATAGCCCAAATCTCATACTTACTTGGGCATGAAAGTATTCAAACCACAATGGTATATCTTGATATAACCACAAAACAAGAAGAAAAAGCTTTGGAAACCCTTGAAGGCGAAAATCAAAAGAAAATGAGAAAAAAGTGGAAGACAGAGGAAGGAAAAGCAAATCTTGAAATACTTTTAGGACTTACAAAAACAAATTGAGTAGGAGAAATTTTACTTCTTCGTTTTCCTCTTACCCGATTAAGATATACAAGTACTGTTTGGTATATTATATAAACTTCCAGCAAGGTATTATACCTGCTGGAAGTTATGTTACAGTTCCCAATTAAGAACAGAGTCTAAAGGATGCTGAGATTGATATGCGGCAAATAATTTCCTCTCATTTATAAGCGTTGATTCATCTCGTTTTAACACATTAGAAATAAAGTTATTCAACGATTTTGTACCTCTTAGAATTGGAACGATTTGAAGATACTCGGGTAAGACTGATTGTGATATTTCTTTTAATGTTAACCCTACAACAGTTGTTCTATCATATCCATATCCAACTTCCCAAGGGATCCATTTTGAATCCAATGCATTTTGGGATAAAAGACATAACATGTGCGTGCTGTTTCTGATACCTGTTTTAATTGCACTTACAACCGAGTAAGGTCTCGTTCTGTCTATTTTTGTATCATATTCATCAAAATAGACATCAATACCAGAAGTAATAAAATAGTCTGCTATTTTTTTAGCAGTGTCCGCATCTCTTTTTTGGTGACTTATGAATATACATAAACCACTTCTTTGTGCAATGGAATTTTCGGTTAAATAAAATCTATTTAATGCCATAATCTATTATTCTACTTATCCATTTTTTTTACGCATTGGCCTTGATAAATCATAAGTGCAAGTGGCACGACTATTATATGCATTATCAATCATCTGTCTCAAAATATCTGGTGTTAGCTTATCCCAATTGATTACAGATATAAAGGCATTGGGTTCGAGCAAATTATCAATGATGCGTTCCGGTAAGTATGGATAACGCCTATGATACTCTTCTCGGCTATCAATAGACATCCATTGTGTCGTCTCTGGGTAGAACGTTTTCTCACTACTATGAGCGCATGTATAATATTCGCTTTTAACAGATGGTAGTAATATCACAATAATGCCGGACTTCTTATTCACCGTACCATCGTACATACTTGAATATAACTCCCAATCAATATGCTTGCGATTTTTTGTTTCAGTTCCTACAAGTAAAATGGTTACGGTTGTATCCTTCAAATGCTCGTCGCGTATATATTCGCGTATCTTTTGGTCGTCCCAATCTTCTGGAATCTCGCCCATGTCAACAGAGCCATCAATGAATACTTTATTTTTTTCAGCCCAACTAACCAAACCTTCTTTATATTTCTGGTCATTGGCATGATGAAAACTTACAAATACTTTATGCATAATTTATATTAATAGTTAAAAGCTTTATTAATACCCTTGAGAATCAATGATATTATCTCGGGAATATTAATAGAGTTGAATAAAATTTCATTTTCATCTTTATCAAGTCCATTTCTAAGAACCTGATAATCCTTATTTTCGAATTTCTTTAGTTCATCGTAATTTATCGTTGGCAGACAACTCATTTGGCAATATTCAATTAATTTTTTATAATCCTCATTGGTTTTTGCTTCTTCAAATAGTTTTTCTGCCGTAGTTTCACCTTTCATTAGTTTCACTATTTGTGCAGAAGCTCCACCAAATCCTCCTAATAAATAAATTGGATGTTTTTTCTGTATAGCACAAATCGCCTCTTCAAATATTCCGGCCATACGCCCCTTAAAATTGACAATTTTGCCACCCAAAACGATACGTGCATTAACATTCTCTTCCATTTCTTTACGCATAATAGATAAAGAATTTGCCCAAAGAAACATTTTGCTTGGCGTAGTTGGCTCAAAGAACTTCCCCTTATCCTCCTCACCTACACCTTTGGGTATTTCTGTTTTTACTATTTCCACACGGTCGTATTTAAATTCAGCGATGTCAGATTTTGAGAGCCTATTAAATATAGGCCAAGCAAAATAATTTGTGAAATAGATTGTACTTGGATCAGACTTTTCTTTTATGCCATACTGACATGAAAGATCGCATAAAAGTTTTGTGAAACCACCAATTCTAAGATCACCTCCATACACCAATTTAGCTCCAGTAACAAGCAGATGACGAGCTATTTCAACAGATAAATCATCAAACATGGCTTTGCCGATTCCTTTAGTTAAAGCCTCCGGAGTTTCCGAAATAGAAATTGCGATTTTCTTATCCTGTATCTTATTCATATTTGAATATAACTGACTCGGAGTAACAAAACTTGTAATCTTACCATTTTTATTCAAAACCTCCAACTCTTCACGACCTAACGGTGGTTCAGGATAGAGTATTGATTTTATATTATCTTCAATATTAATTAAATTCATTAATTCCGGAGGAACAGGAAGAATAGAAGTATTTTGCAAATCGCACTTCATTACCAATTGCTCAAGATATTCTTTCTCATAATATTGGTCTAACGCAGTACGTAGAAGCAAGATAATTACGTCATCCCATTTGCCATTAAATCTAATCTTTGGCATATTACCCAAATACGGGAATGTTCGAGAAGAAACTCCATTCAATACATTTACTAATATTGAAGGTACATTATTTTTCTTACCAGAGATAGCTTCAATTCGACACCATTCTCTTTCTGAATATGTATCAGATTCTATGATAACTAATAAGGATGAAGCTATACCTGACTGAATCTGTTGGGCAAATTGATGACCATCCAAAATATCATTAACATCGAAGAAAGAATCGAGTTTAGTATCTGAACGCAAATAATCTCTTAAAGAAATTGCCGTAGATTCACCTAAATGATCTTTATCCTTTTTAGAATGGCTAATGAATAATTTTAGCTTTTGCCCAACTTTATAAGACTTTAAATAGCGTAAAATGTTATCATAAAGTCTTATTTGAAATTCATGCCAATCAGTTTCAATATTCTCATTTTTCAAACAAATAAACTGTTCTTCTTGAAGAAGTGGGTTTATGTCGAAAGCATACTTGGATAGTTTGACGGCAAATATTTTTAGTGCCCCATTGTCTTCTTTTACTAATAATTCTTTTATATACTCATCCCATATAGTATTACAATACATATTGTCATCAACCAATAATATTGCAATAGTTTTATTACTGAAGTTTATATCTATCGGGGGAATTTGATTGGCCATATCCGTTCGAAAGAACACTGGTATATCAAGCCCATCTTCAAAAGGCCTACTTGAATTACGACACAGAAGATGGTAAATTTTCTCATATGTTTCGCTACCTTTAGTATTATCCTTGTCATACAAGACATATACAGAAAGAGGTGTTTTAAAATTAGAACTCATAAAACAAAAAATAGAAGTAATTTATACTTAAGTTAGAGTTTTAAATAAATATTAAAATGTTAAGATACAGCACGTAAGTGGAATCATTCATTAATATTATGGATGGTTAAACTCATGCATTATGAAAATTCCATGCCTATCAAATACAAAGATACAATAAAAAAGGAAAATTATCTCATATTTCCGATGCAAAATATGGTTATGTTATGTAAAGTTGATTCATTAGTAGTAAATGTCATTTTTCATACAAGCTCAAAACTATATGCCAACGTAACATCTTCTAAAAAATGCCAAGTAATAAAGAATTGACAATTTGATATGCCCGGTGTTATTGGAATGGGAGTTACGCAACGGCCTGAAGAATTGGTACAGAGTTCAACAGTCAAGAATGTGGGAAACAGAATACAACCTATGTGCTTTATTGGACAAATACTAGAAACTTCCACTGAGCAGTTTCTCTTTAGAAACAGGAGGTCAAATGCAATCAGAAAAATCATTAAGATATCCAAATTTACGAAAAGGACTATTGAGCAAATACAAACATTACAGCCTTATCTCCAAATTGATACAGAATATATTCTATACCCTGCATATTACGACCGTAAAAATAATCAGAACTTATTATATAAAAAAGATGCTGAATTTCAATATATTTAGAATGTCAAACAAAAAAATAAGAAAGTTCTGATAATGCGATTCATCAATGAAAATGTGGTCGATGCCCATCTGCTTGAAGTCCACCACGTCGTCCGTGCGTGACTTTATGGCGTGTTCCACCTTCTCCAATTTCGCTTCAAGGTTATGCTTGCGCTTCTCCAGACCTTTCAGCATCGCCCGCGATACGTTCTTTCCCTGCTGGCGCAGCACTTCGAGGTTTTCCTCCACCGTGTCAAGCTCCGCTTGCAGGATGCGCTGCTGCAACTCCGGCGACTGCGGTATCTTGCCGAACTGGTCGTGCGACATAATGACACAATCGTAGTCGTTGTTCTTGATGTTGTTGAAGAAACGCACGCGGTTGGCGGTCGAAAAGTCTTTCTCCGAAGCGTACAGAATCCTCGCGTTGGGATATGCCGCTTGATAGGTGGCGGCAATCTCCGCAACATTGGCTTTCAGCCCGATAATCATCGGCTTGTGCGCCAAGTTCAGACGCTTCATTTCATGCGCGGCGATGCACATTATCAGCGTCTTGCCGGTTCCACAGGCTAAGCGCAAAGCGCCTTGCCGTCCTTTCGGACGGTAGGTTTCTAAACGCTCGCCACCGAACCGTACGTACACGTCTCCATGTATACGGCTCTCCATGGTTATTTTCAGTCTATTTCTTTTCATGAATCTTACGATAACAATTTTCACATACTGCTATTGTTTTTCTCTGTCTGGCAATCATGAAGCGTTCCCACTCCTGTTTGCCTTTCAGGTCTTTTAGCTTGCGGACATGCACCATTCTAAGGTTGTCCTCCGCTCCGCAATATTCACATTCACGGGCTTTCAACCGAGCCATAAGGCTGGTACTTTCAGTCCCGCGATAACTGGGCATGATATGCGCATTGTCAATACGCGCGTCTTTTCTCTGCTTGAACCCTCCATGATAAATAGTACGTTCCAACATTTCGCCCTTGTTGTTTTCATACCTTACTGTAAAGACTTTATTCCGGCAATATTTACGGATTATTTTCCTTACGGTTGATTCATACTTGGATGATAATGTTTTATACATACTCTCTTTCATGTAGTAATAGAAACTATTGAGAATGTTGACATTGTTTGCAATACAGTAGTAGTTATAGATTCCCCGAATTTCCGAATTGTATCGGTTGAGTATTTCAAGGTCATCATTACTACGGAGATACGGGCGTGAGGTCGATTCCCATGCTTCCTTGCCATTCTTGATTATTATGCGCATCGCATTATAGTCAAGCAGTTTCTTTCTCATAACCTCATAAGGCAGGAGAAGAACCACTTTATGGTCAAGTGAGCGTATGGGGATTCCTCTGAAATCCTTTCTCGTCTTGTCCGTACTGCGGACTGTAACATCAAAGCCGAGAAATTTGGCTGCGTCGTGTGAGTTGGTGATTAACGTCTTTTCATCCGAAAGTTCGAGTTTCAACGTATCTTGCAGAAAGGTCTTAATGTCCCCCTTTGCTTTTACACAGTCCTCTTTACTTCCGATTACGCAAATCAGAAAATCATCGGCATAGCGTACATACCTCATGCGTTTGAAGTTTTCGTCCATGTCAAGAGTTGCAGGAAGTTGTTGCATCTCACGGTGGAGAATGGCTATCTCCCTGCGCAATGCTTCTTTCTTCTGCTCGTCTGTTTCATTCTTCAGTTTCTTTACACGTTTGTCCTTACGATTTGCAACCCTTTTATATTCGGGGTTGCGTACACGTGCTTTACCTTTATTGAAGACGTTTATGTAGTTCCGCATAAATTTATCGAGTTTGTCAAGATAAATATTCGCCAAAATCGGACTTATTATGCCTCCCTGCGGTGTTCCGATATAGGAATTTTTGTACTCCCATTGTTCCATGTAGCCTGCTTTGAGGAATTTACGTATCAGTCGCAGGAAACGCTCGTCATTGATTCTTTCAGCAAGGATTCCGATTAAAACATCATGGTTGATGTTGTCAAAGAAACCCTTGATGTCTCCCTCGATGAACCAACGTGCTCCCGTACCTCCCTTTTGTAAGGAAGCCATAGCCGTATGACAGCCACGGTGTGGTCTGAATCCATGCGAGCAGTCTTCAAAATGACCTTCGTAGATGGATTCAAGAATCATCCTTACAACTTCCTGTACAAGTTTGTCCTTAAAGGCTGGTATGCCTAAAGGACGTTGCTTGCCATTCTTTTTTGGAATGTAAATTCTCCGTGCAGGGCACGGACGGTAACTTTCGTCTTTCAACTGTCCAATGATAGAGTGAATGTGCTTTATGCTCATTCCGTCTATGGTCTGCCCGTCTGTGCCTTTCGTATAGTTGCCCGCATTCTGCGACAACTTTTGATAGGCAAGTGCGTACAGATTTTCATTGAACAGCAGTCGGTAAAGCCGTTCAAACTTGTAATTAGGGTCTTGGCTGTGCCCAGCCAGACTGTTTAATACATTTGCTGAATCTCTCATAATGTCTCACACATCATTCGTTAAACATATTAAATAATAACTCACTGTCTCCCTTCGCCATGTACAAGGCTTTCCCTTGCTCGGACTACTACGGAGACTCTGTTGTCATATAGGATATTCAGGGGGCAAACCCCATAGCCTTTCGGCATTCCTACTTAGACAATCCCCATTTAGACATATAGTAACATAGCTCAATAGATTGTCGGATGCGATTTTCGTCCTTTTCCGCTTATTGCGGCTGTTCTGCAATCGGTTTTCGGCTCTCGTACTTGAGGTAGGAAAGTAGAAGTATTGCAGCCCGACGTTTGTAACTATCTTCCGTCGGGGTTTACCAACTAACAACTCGGACTGTCGTTCAAACAGTATAGTCTTCATCCTCATATCTATCATTTCATTTAGACATTCAGTAGCAGCATGATAGTTAGCTGACTTATGCCGTTTCCAACATGCGACACTCCCCACCGCCTTTCGGCTAAGTGGATAAGTTGGCTAATGACCGGCGTTGAAAACCCTTGCCGGGTAGGTTGCTAAGCCTACATTTACTATATGCCCTTATGGGCGCAGAACCTCGTGGTCACAAATTCCGCCGCCGTTCTGTTTCAGCATCCAGACGCAATCCATCTGCGAGGGATAGACGCTCCTGATGCCCCGGCTTGCCAGCCCTTTCAGATTGAGGTCGGGAAAAGTCTGATGCGAGCCGTCATACTTCGGGCGCACGAAACAGTTGAACTTGCGGTTATACATCG
>ERZ773218.2784-NODE-2784-length-12766-cov-2.832350_pt1 | contig 12766 bp, 12 predicted proteins | sample MGYA00580527_ERZ773218 | MGnify/ENA primary metagenome ERZ773218 (study PRJEB29015, sample SAMEA2737763) | human gut metagenome | biome: human gut; feature: human-associated habitat; material: faeces | place: China | collected 2012 ...
GCTCAGACGCTGGTTGATCTCCTTTGTGCCGGTATCCTTGTCAGCGGAGCCGATCAACGTGAAGGTCTTGTCCTTGTCGGCCTTCATGGCGTTCCTGACATAGAATTCGAGGTTCGTCAGCTCCTTGCTGTCGAGCGTGGCCTTGCCGATCCTGAAGAAGAGCACCACGGGCGATGCGGAGACCTTCTGTTCGACGACGACCTTGGCGGGCGCGTTGCGCAGTTTCTCGTTCTCGTCGTTCAGGACGGAATTTTTCGAGGCAAGGTCGGTGTTGTTCTCCTCAAGATTCCGAATCCGGTCGAGATAGGGCGTAACGTCCACCGGCTGCACGTTCGAGGCGCGCACGAAGCCGCGGCGGTTGAACTTGTAAGCCAGGCCGGCCGTCACCGAAAGCATTCCCTCGCCGGTGCGGCCGCCGGTCACACCGTCGAAACGCTGGTTGACGAGCAGGCAGCGGGCTTCGAGCGTCAGGTCGAGCGAGCTGCACAGGCGCACCACGTTCAGCAGGCCGGCATCGAAGCCGATCTCGTTGTCATGGGCGTCGTTGCCGTAGGAGCGCGCCCAGCCGACACCGACAAAAGGCACGAAATTCCACGTACGGCTCTCCTTGTAGCCGCTCACGGCGTTCGAGAAGTTCCACATGGCGTCGGCGTGCAGGTACATCACGCCGAATTTTTCCCGGAACAGGCCGCCGTCTGCGCTCTTGGCGTAGAGCGTTCCGGCAGAGGTCCAGCCTTTGGCCTGCAAGCCCGCGTAGCCGACGCGCGCACCGATCGAAGGCGTGAACCATTTGCCGACATGGATGTCCATCGCCGGAGCCAGGCGCTTCCCGAATTTTCCTTCGGAGTCGTTCTCACCGAAATAAAGGTTCACACCTCCGGCCACTCCGACGAAAATATTATCGAAAAAGCGATTGGTTTCATAAGGCCCCCGTACGATGCGGTTCTGCGCATCCCGGTTCCCGTTTTCCTGGGCAGAAGCAAATCCGCTCGCGAAAACGAACAATGCAATAATGTAGAGACGTTTCATTTTTCGGGTTATTAATTAAGTGTGTTGTTCCGCATGTTCTGTCGTTTGTAAATTCATATGGGGCAATTTGGCCCTGCTCCGTTCGGACAGCGCCGGGGAGTCGAGTTCGTCGACGTAGATGCTCGAGAGATATTCGCGCGTCAGCGCGTCGTACCGTTTGTTCACCTTGTGCAAAGGCTGCATCGTGTAGGTGTTCTCGTACGACCAGAAAGCATTCGATGTCTCGTGGATGCCGCCCTCCAGCCGGATGACCAGATCGTACAGGCTCGGGCGGACATCGGGATTCCACTCGTAGGTGGTCCGGCTCGACTGGATGTCGCAGGTCACAAAGTCGGTCTTGGCAACCAACTCCCGCAGGGCGCGGCGATACATATAGGTATCCGCATGCGGAGCCACGCAAGCCGCCAGCAATTCGGAGCTTTTCATGGGAGGAACCCCGGCTTCCGCCGCCTTGCGCAATGTGAGCAGAATCTTCACCGCCCACAAAATCTTAAGAGAGAGTGTCAACTTGTAATCTGTTTTAATACAACCGGTACACCATTCTCCCGAGTCCCATTACTGTAAATAATGGGTCTTGTTTACATAAAGCAATGACAGTCAGCTAAAAAAGACATATTTGAACACGATGCAGAGCCAAAAACCGGATTTTATGTCCGCAACCCGGTCCGAAAAATGAGATGGATATACAAAACACGAATAATCAGATTATTATCGAATTATTTGCATTTTTTTAATGTAAAATGTTTGGTTATAATCAGAAATAACCTTACCTTCGCAGACGATGGGAATTGTTTAAATAGCAATCATTTATGTCCCGAAGACACATTATTTACAGTAATGGGCCTTGTTTCCGTCATCCGCACCGTTTTTTCCTTGTATTCATTTGATCCGAATATCGCCTGAATCGGTCCGATCTTCACAGATTGATGATTTTCCGATTGGCTTTGTCGATGACGCTGCGGTCGAGCTGCGCAAGATAGACGCGCGTCGTCCGCTCGGAGGTATGCCCCATGCCGGCGCTGATCACCGTCAGCGGCGTGCCGCAGTCGCGGGCCAGCGTCGCCCACGAGTGCCGGGCCACGTAAAAGGTCAGCGGCTCGGAGATTCCCAGCAGCTCGCCGATTTTACGGATGAATTTGTTCAGCTCGCGCTGCTGCTGACGATAGGCGCGGTAGCTGTCGTCGGCGGTCAGGACGGGCAGCACGTAGGGAGAATCGCTGTCGTAGCGGTCGATGATTTTTTGCAGGGGCGCTTCGACGCGCAGGGAGAGCGTCTGGCCTGTTTTTTTGCGCCGGTAGGTCAGCACTCCGTCACGGACATCGCTTTTGCGCAGGTAGATCATGTCGACGAACGACATGCCCCGGGTGTAGAAACTGAACATGAAAAGATCGCGCGCCAGCGCATATTTGGGATGCAAGGCCGAGAGGTCGGCACCGCCGATCCGCCGGAGCGTCTCGCGCGGCAGGGCGCGCTTGCGGGTCGCCACCTGTTTGATGAGCCTGCGGCGAAAAGGATTGCTGCCCGCAGCGGGGAAAAGCCCCTGTTCGACGGCCCGGTTGTAAACGGCCCGCAGGGAGCGCATGTGGAATACGACGGAATTGGTCCCGAGACCCCGCGCCAGAAGCCACCGCTCGTAATGTTCGAGCCATTCGGCGGTGAACTGTTCCGGAGGCAGCTTGCCTCCGCCCACATACCGGACGAGCATACGGTAGGCCATCCGGTAGTTTGCAGTCGAACCGTTCCGCCCCGTCCGTTCGCACTCCCCGACGTGGCGTGCGAAACAGGAGATAAAATCAGGGAGGGTTTTGTTGCGGGTCGCGCCCGCAAATACGGCCTGCCCCATGTAAGCAAGGCAGGACATGCCGGTTAAATCTGGTAAGTGCATCATAGAATAAAATTTAGTGAAACTGCGTTGCAAGATAGGAAGCCGCAAATCAAAGACCGCCTGAAGTCACCTAAAGATTCGCAGAAACGGCGGAAGGCCCGACCACCGGGCACAGTTTCGAGAGCCGAAAGGAGCATAGGAGGGTCCGGCCATGCGCTTGCAGAGGAAGCATGACGCACAAAACAGAGGAAAACGGGAACAGCGCACGACGCGGAACAAGAATACGGTTATTCACGGAGTCGGGATCGCCGCCATCCGGAACCGAAGGGCGACATGGCGGGGCACATGCCGCTCACCAACGGCGCAACAGCCGCAAAGGAAACCGGATACCGTGTCGGGAAGAGCAAGAAAAGCCCGGAAATGGCGACGGATGCAGCCGACACGTCTGCCGGGCGATCGCCGAAGCGGCGGGCGGCGAAGTCGGATTCCCGTCCGAACCGGATGCGGCCGGCAGGAAAACGAAAGTCCCCATCCGCAATGCCATCCGGCATTTTCACGCCTCATGCACACCCCGGCAAAAGCAAAACGTCGCCTGATCAATTGACCAAGCGACGTTTTCAGTACCCGGATCCGCATTTGAATATACTAAATTCTATTAAACCTAAATAGAAGTCAAAATAGATGACTTTGCATTTATTTTATTTATTATCAATAGTATATAAACATTCAATAATTTTACCTGACAAATTCCGATTGAACATTTTTTAGCAGACGTGGGGAAAATGTGGGGAATTTTTCGTATTTTTGCTCTGTCAATCCGGAATCTGGGTACTATGAAAATAACTCTCATCATCAAAAAGAGCGTAAAACGCTATGATACAGAATCAAAGGCGACCATTTACGCACGCCTGCGGGACGGCAGGCAGGTAGATATGGTCGCACCGACCCGGCTCACCATCAACCCCAATCTTTGGGATAACAAGGCCGAACAGGTCAAAAGCAAAATCGTTTGCGACGACGAAATGCGTTCCTATTACAACGATGAAGCCCGAAAACTCAAATCCCACCTCGAAAGAGCCTATCAGTCCCGACAGACGGCAGAACCGCAGAAAGAGTGGCTGAAAGAGGCATTGGAACAATATTACAATCCGCAAAAGTACAATGTCGAAACGGCCACGGAAGAAACGGCCAAACCGACATTGATCGCATTGTTCGACGAATTTCTCGAAAAGCACCGTCTTTCCGATGTCCGCAAAAAGAATTACCGGGTCATCAAACGAGGATTACAGCGGTATGAACTTTATATCCGGACAACCAAGAGGGGGCAAAAAGCATTCGTATTGGACATCGATCAAGTAACAGCCGACACCTTGCGGGATATTTGGGAATTTTTGGAAAATGAATACCGCTACTGCGCTCTTTACCCGGAAATCTACGAAGCTATACCCGAAGCACGCACGCCGCAACCCAGAGGAAAGAATACGTTATTGGATTGTTTCTCGCGCATCCGAACTTTCTTCTACTGGTGCAACAGCAACAAAAAGACCCGTAACCGACCGTTCGACGATTTCCCGTTGGAGGAATGCACATAAGGAACGCCTTATTATATCACGGTCGAGGAGTTGCACAAGATTTACGGCACGAATCTGATGCGGCATCCGCAACTGGCCGTTCAGCGCGACATCTTCTTTTTTCAATGTCTGATCGGCTGCCGGGTGGGCGATCTGCTGAAAATGACGAAATCGAATCTGATCGACGGAGCCATCGAGTACATACCGCGCAAGACCAAGGAAGGGCGACCGCTGACCGTGCGGGTTCCGCTGAATCAGACAGCCAAAGAGATCGCAGCCCGTTACAAAGGTCTGGACGGCGACAAACTGCTGCCGTTCATCTCCGAGCAGAAATACAATATGGCGATCAAGCGGATTTTCAAAGCCGCCGGATTGAAGCGGTTGGTTACGGTCATAAACCCCACCACCCGCGAAGAAGAAAAAAGGGTACTTTACGAGATCGCCTCGTCGCATCTGGCCCGCCGGACATTCGTCGGAAATCTATACAAGCAGGTCAAAGACCCCAATTTAGTCGGAGCTTTGAGCGGACATAAGGAAGGCAGCAAGGCTTTCGCACGTTATCGTACCATCGACGATGAAATGAAAAAAGAATTAGTAAATTTGTTATCGTAAAGGAGATGATTGCGTCCGCAGCGCGGTCGGAATGCAACGAACATTAGCCCGCAATCATAAATCACATTAAACAGTGATTTTATTTGACTTATTCATAAATTGCGCTATATTTGCATTAAAATCACATCAAATTGGGATTTATGGACAAAGTCGGTAATGCAATAAAAGAGCGCCGCAAGATATTGAAAATAACGCAACGGACACTTGCGGAATTGGCCGGTGTGGGTATCAATACGCTCACAAAAATTGAGCGCGGAGAAGGGAATCCCACGATCGAAGTTCTTGAAAAAATACTCGATACACTGGGGCTGGAACTACAAATCGGAATCAAACAGCGGAATGAATTATGAGACAAGGGGCAGTATACATGAATGGCAAGTTAGCCGGCATATTGACAGAAATATCGCCGACTGAATATGTTTTCAAATACGATGATACATACTATGCTGATGATATGCAGCCAGCCGTCAGTCTGACATTACCCAAAACACAACAGGAGTATAGATCAGCCTATCTGTTCCCCTTTTTCAGCAACATGCTTTCCGAGGGCCGCAACCGCATCGTTCAATCCCGCATGCTGCATATCGATGAAAACGACCATTTCGGCATTCTGCTGGCAACAGCGCAAACGGATGTTGCCGGAGCAGTAACCGTAAAACCCCTATAACAATGAACCCGATTACGATTTGCCCGTCCACATTGGCCGAAGGATATGACAGCTACTCTCCGATTGCGATAAAACATCTGTTCGACGGCCGGCAAGTGTCTCCATTTTTGGATTATACACCCATTGATGACGACAACAATTCCGCAGCCCAAGAAGAGTTTCTGCACAATCAGGAGCGAATCTCGCTGTCGGGAGTACAACCCAAATATTCGATGATCGTTCGCAACGGTAAACTGGCTTTAACTCAAAAAGGCGAACAAGGCCACTATATCCTCAAACCGAAGTTAAGCGATTTCCGCAACCGGATATATAGTTCCGCGAATGAGAATCTGACCATGCAAATCGCGTCACAGGTATTCGGAATCGAAACCGCCGCAAACGGACTTTGCTTTTTCAAAGGAGGAGAACCGGCTTATATCACCAAACGGTTCGATGTCAAACCCGACGGCACAAAGCGCAGAAAAGAAGATTTCGCATCGCTCGCCGGACTGACTACGCAAAACGGCGGTAAGAATTACAAATATGAGTACTTGACATACGAAGAATGCGGAGAGTTAATTCGACGATACCTGCCCGCATGGAAAGTAGAGACCCTGAAATTTTTCGATCTCATCATATTCAATTTTCTGATTTGCAACGGCGACGCCCATCTGAAAAATTTTTCGGTACTCGAAACCGAATCAGGCGATTTCCGTCTGTCCCCGGCATACGACCTGATAAATACCAAACTGCATGTAGACGACCGGATATTCGCTCTCGACAAAGGGTTGCTGAAAGACAATGCCGCCGAATCTATGCCTTATGGAATGACCAACAGCACAACTTTCCGGGAATTCGGCAAAAGATTAGGGCTCCCCGACAAAACTATCCGACGGGAACTCGACAAATTCTGCACCTCTTATCCGCTTTTAGATACGCTGATCGCCAACTCCTATTTATCCGATGAATTGAAAGAGAATTACCGGAATATGTATCTCGGACGGCGGGATTCTTACCTGAAAATCGGATTGTAACAGGAAACGACTTATGGGCCAGCAAGAATACGAGGCTTTCAAAGCGAAGTTACGGGAATGGATGAACACCCACCCCGACGAATACGCCGCATTCGAAGAGGCGATGAACGCCCGTGACTATGCAGGGTGCCAGTCGGTCATATTCCAAGCCATGTCCCTTATCCCCCGGTACCGGCGCCTCATGTCCGACAAAGCCAATGAAGGACTGTTCGAGCATGTCGATGAGATCGAACAGGCGGCCCGACAACACGACCTTGCCGGCAAGATCATCCGGGAGTGCGAACAGCCCGGCAAGGATTCCACGCTCCCGGCGATGCTTTGCTGGCTCTACTTCGGCAAGAGTTTCGAACGGATGGTGGAGCGTTGCGAAGAGCTGCGGCGCTCGCCCGATCTGGGATTCTTGCAGAAGATGACCATGAGCGCCACGATCAGACTGCTGATCTCCCGCTCCATCAAATTAGAACTGCGCACCAAGCAGGACTGGGATGCCCACCGCGAAGCGATGCGGCTGGCCGAAAGCGACCGGGTGCTGGAATGGGCTGCGGGCACTCTTCCGGCCGAAGATGCGGGTGAAAAGAGGAAACCCGGCCGGCCGAGTACGACCAAATCATTGATGGACATGTTTTCGCCAGCTGTCACGCATCCCGACGTGTTGCGGCAAAAGATCGGCGAATACCTCACGAAGAGACACAGCCAGACCGACATCGCACGGTTGAAGATTGCACTCGATGAATTGCGCTATCTGGTAGTTCCAACCAACATCAAACCGTTCCGCGATGCCCTGCAAGCGGAATACGGCTCTGACATCCGCATCGTCCACGAGCGGGGCATACAGGAAGCATACAGCCGTCTGACGGAACCGCTGCTTATCGGATCGGCCGTCAGCAGTCGGGGCGGCGAGGCCCTTATCATCCGGGAAATAAAAGATTTTCTATCGCAATAAGGCTCGTTAAATTCGCCTTAACACACCGCGAATTAAACGCTTAAATATCGCTCAATCATAACATTATATTTGCGCCGTCGCTCGGATTTCCGGGCGGCGGCGCTGCTTTTCCCTCCGCCGGAATGTTGCGCCTCATAACGGGCGGAAAGCAATGTATGAAAGATTTATTATCCATCCTCCGGGATGCTCCGGGCAGCATCCGGCTGGAGGTAAGCGGCGAGGATCTGTTGGCTTTCTCCAAAAGCCTTATCGACCGCGCCAAAGAAGAGCTGGCTGCACAAGTCGCCGAAGCCCGCAAGGAACGTTACCTGACCAAAGAGCAGGTCAAAGAGCTATGCGGCGTTTGCGATGCGACGCTCTGGCATTGGAACCGCAAAGGATATCTGAAAGCCGTTAAGGTCGGGAACAAGGTTCGCTACCGCACCTCGGACATTCAACGGATTCTCGGCGAACACGATGGCAAATAAGGTGTCAGACAGCGTTGCAGTCCCCGGCAAGCAGTCCCGGAACGAGCGTATCGAGGAGTTCCTGCGGGAGCATTACGCCTTTCGCTACAACACGGTCAAAAGCCGTGCGGAGTTCCGCAGCAGCGACGGCGAGTTCCTCCCCGTGACCAAATACCGGCTTAACTCCTTTCGGCGGGAGTTCGACCGCACCATCGGCATCTCCACCTCGGCGGAGAACCTGCGCAGCATGCTCGAAAGCGACTTTTCCGAGCGTGTGAATCCCGTGCAGGCGTATTTTCATAAACTGCCGCCGGCAACGGGAACGCAGGCCATCGACGAACTGGCCGCGACCGTCACTGTGCGCAACGCCCGGCATTGGTCGGAGTACCTGACCAAATGGCTCGTCGGCGTGGTCGCCAATGCGATGAACGACCTCGGATGTCAGAACCACGTCTGTCTGGTACTGACCGGCGAGCAGGGAAAGTTCAAGACCACGTGGCTCGACAACCTCTGTCCCCGCTCACTCGCCAGTTATCTTTTCACGGGAAAAATCGACCCGCAGAACAAGGACATGCTGACGCTGGTCGCCGAATACCTCTTCATCAACATCGACGACCAGCTGAAGGCGCTCAACAAACGGGATGAAAACGAGCTTAAGAACCTCATCACGGCTCCTTCGGTCAAATACCGGCGGCCCTACGACGGTTACATCGAAGAGTATCCCCACTTGGCGAGCTTCATGGCCTCGGTAAACGGGAACGACTTTCTGACCGATCCGACCGGCTCGCGGCGATTCCTGCCATTCGAGGTGTTATCCATCGACATCGACCGGGCGATATGGGTAAATATGGATCGGGTATATGCCGAAGCCCGAACGATCCTGAATAACGGATTCCGCTACTGGTTCGACGACATCGAGATCGAAGAACTGCACCGGGGAAACGCCGCATTCCATGTCCAGACCATCGAATACGAAATGCTGCTGAAAGGGTTCGAGAAACCTCCGGAACATGCCGTCACGGATTGCTTTATGACCACCGTGGAGATTCTGGACTATCTGCGCAGCTATTCGTCGCTGAACCTCTCCGAGAAACGCATGGGCGAAGCCTTGCGCAAGGCCGGGTTCGAACGACGCTCGAAACGTGTCAACGGAAATCCCGTCTACGGCTGGGTCATCGAGAAGATCACACCCAATCCTTTCGTCTCTTACGGATTGTAGCTACTACGTTACTACATGCAATTATAAAACACTGAAAAAGAATAGTTTGTCATGTAGTAGCATGCAAAAAAATATTCTTACTACATCTTACTACGCTACTACATGAACCTACTACGGTAGTAAGATCGTATGGGCTTAGCTACTACGCATAACATATTATATATCATGTTATTGCAAATATGTAGTAAGTAGTAAGGTAAAATCGGCAAACTCCGAAAAAACAAAAATTATGAACGATTTGAAAAATATTAGCATCCGGCTGTTCCTCGCCCGACGAGGGATTCAGCCCAAATACGAACGCAACGGCTACGGCATGTATCTTTCCCCTCTACGGGAAGAGCGCACGCCGAGCTTCAAGGTGGACTACGTGCGAAATCTCTGGTACGACTTCGGATCGGGAGAGGGCGGCACGCTGCGCACCCTCGTAATACGGTTGGAGCGGTGCGACAGCCGCGAAGCGGTCCGACGGCTGCAAAACGGTGAAAAAGGAGACACGGGGATTGCTTCTATTTCACCGGGTATTGGTGAGCCTCTTGGCGTTGGCGGGGCATTGTCGGTCGTGCGGCCGGCCGCCGTCCCCGCTCTCCGCATCCTCTCCGACGCTCCGCTTCGTCATCCGGCATTGGTCGGTTATCTCGCCTCGCGCGGCATCGTCCCGTCAGTCGCCGCGGCATTCTGCCGCGAGGTCCGCTACGAGGTAAACGGCTGCGCCTTTTTCGCCGTCGGGTTCCGCAACGATGCCGGAGGGTGGGAGCTCCGCTCCGCACGGTTCAAAGGCGGCTCCTCGCCCAAACATATCACCACCATCGACAACCGTTCCGATACGGTAATCGCCTTCGAAGGATTTATGGATTTCCTCGCTTATCTCTCGCTGAAATACCCCGAACGACTGCGCATCGACGCCGCGGTTCTGAACTCGGTCGTCAACCTGCCCAAAGCCGTACCGTTTCTCTCCCGGCATCCGGTGATTCACGCCTTCTTTGACAACGACGAAGCCGGGCGTAAAACGACTGCCGATCTGATCCGTCTTTGCCCCCGCAGCGAGGTAATCGACCAAAGGCATTTTTACAGCGGGCACAAGGACGTAAACGACTATCTGATCGCCCGCATAAAAGACCGACCTAAGACCACGAAAACTATATCCGATAAGCAAGATCACTCTTGTCGGAATGATCTGCAACCCTCGAAAGCAGAAACAGCGACGATTGAACCTCCGCGTCGGAAAGGGGTAAAGATTTAAGGAAGGCAAGGTTGTGTTTTCGTAGACGAAAACTGCGCCTTCCCCGCTGGTCGGCGTAAAATCCCGCTGGTCTGAACAACCTATATAGCATGAATAATCTATCGAAACTACCTGTCATGGAAACACCGAAGAAAACATATAGCAAACAGGGCGGTCGGCCGAAAGTCGGCATCGGCCGCATCCGCAAATACGTCGTCAGCACCCGGCTCAGCCCCGAACGGAAACTCCGATTCTCGGCCCTTTGCCGCGAGGCCGGGCAACCGCCTGCCGAGGTCCTGCGCCAGCTGATCGACCGAGGAACGGTAAGAGCACGGATCACCCGCGAACAGCTGGATTTCATGGCCCAGCTCAAAGGCATCGCCCGGAATCTGAACCAGCTGACCCGGCTGGCCAATGCCAAAGGTCTGGCGGCTGTCAGGGTACGACATGCGGCGATCGTCACGGCCATCGAAAAACTCCTGAAGCAGATATGCGATGGTCGGTAAGGTAATATCCGCTTCGTCCTTTTCGGGGACGGTGGGTTACGTGATGAAAGAAGAATCCCGGATATTGGAAGCTGAGGGCATTACGCCTCCGGAAGTGAAGGACATGGTGCAGGACTTCAAAGACCAGACCTTATTGAATCCGCGGCTGAAAAACACCGTCGGGCATATCTCGCTGTCTTTTTCACCCAAAGACGCTCCGCGAATGACCGACGCCCTGATGACGCAGATCGCAAAGGAGTATATGCAAAAGATGGGCATCACCGATACGCAGTATCTATTGGTGCGCCATCTCGACCAGCCCCATCCGCACTGCCATCTGGTCTACAACCGGGTCGGGAACAACGGGCAGACCATATCGGACAGGAACATCAAGATCCGCAACGCCAAGGTCTGCCGGGAGCTGACCGAGAAGTACGGATTGTATCTCGCGTCGGGAAAGGACGACGTGCGGCGGGAGCGGCTGCGCGAACCCGACAAGACCAAATACGAAATCCACGATGCGATCAAAGGCTGTCTGCCCAAATGCAAGAACTGGAACGAGTTGGAAGGTAAATTAAAGGAACAGGGCATCAACGTCCGCTATAAGTATTGCGGAAATACCGACCGCAAGCAGGGTATCCTCTTCTCGAAAAACGGCTTCGAGTTCTCCGGATCGAAGATCGACAGGGCATTCAGCTTTACGAAACTCGACAACCGGTTCAACCATATTCAGCAGCAGACCCAACACCGGGCAACGCTTGTCGGGAACCTCTCGGCGGCGGCAGGCAATTACCGTTCGGCATTTGCCGGGTTGTTCGGCGGTATGGGTAGCAGCGGCACGCGCGAAGAGCCGTCATCGGTAAACCTCGGAAAGGCAGGCGGGATTCCACTGCCGCCGGCCGATTCGCCCGGCGGAGTGTCCGCCAAGCAGTTACAGCGCAAGCCGGGAGAAAGCCCCGAAGAGCATATAGCACGAATCACGGCGTTGCTCGATGCCGCGGCCGAAGCGATGGCGATAGCCGCGATGGAGCGCCGACGCAGGCTCGAAGAACAGAAAAGAAGAGCCAAAATAAAACTGTAACCGAATTAAAAAATCTCAAAAACCATGAACAACGAAAATAGGATCGACCTCTCGGTCGAGATGTACGAAGACCTCAAGGAAACGCTTGTTAAAGCCATTAAAAACGCCAAAGCAGGCGGCGCAGGAAACGCAGGTTTGGATAATGTCCAACTGGAACGGATCGAGCGGCTGATAGAGGCCGCGGAATGCTCGCAGGGGCAGGTAGCACAGATGCTCGAACAACTGCGTAAACAGATAACGTTGCCCGGAGTACAAAACGGATGGGAACAGGCGATGGCTGACAAATATAACACGCTGCTGGCACAGTTGACAGGGAGACTGGAGGTGATTGACAAGGAGAACAGGCAGACGCATACATTGATAGAGCAGGTTGGGAAAGCCGTTGAAGCAGCGGCAAAGCCTGAAAACCTGCCTGTGCAGGAACACCGACACACCTATACGCTCGATCTTAAATCCTCGAAAACATTTCTGACGATGTTCGTCATGCTGGGTGGTATTTTCCTGCAAGGCGCATTCATCTACCGAATCTCGGAAAATAATCAGCTGTTAGCCGTGAACGATCTGAAATACCGTTACGTGAAGATGTGCGGGAAAATCGGAGAAAAGGAGCTGACGGAGTTGGAAACCGTATTTTGGGACGAGCAATACACAGCCAT
>ERZ773218.2810-NODE-2810-length-12655-cov-13.504365_pt1 | contig 12655 bp, 9 predicted proteins | sample MGYA00580527_ERZ773218 | MGnify/ENA primary metagenome ERZ773218 (study PRJEB29015, sample SAMEA2737763) | human gut metagenome | biome: human gut; feature: human-associated habitat; material: faeces | place: China | collected 2012 ...
CGGCTGATGATCACCGGAGCACGCTACCAGCTCGACACCGGAAAAGTCGAAGTATTGAGCTTCTGACGCTTTCCGGAAAAGACGGCTTCCAAGCTTCCAAGTCCGTTGCGTCGCGCTGTTTTGACATGCCGTTGCTTTAGATTGGAATCATGTCGCTTGGTTTGAACATCCTTCTGATTTTCATTTTCCTGCTGCTCGGTTCCGTGTTCGCCGGCACCGAACTGGCGCTGGTCAGCCTGCGCGGATCGCAGATCGACCAGATGGAACAGGAGGATGCGCGCGGCAAGCGTGTGGCGCAGATCGCACGCGACCCGAACACGTTCCTGTCCACCGTGCAGATCGGCGTGACGCTGTGCGGCTTCCTGTCCGCGTCGTTCGGCGAATCCTCAATCGCCCCGTATATCGTGCCGGTCATCGAAGACTGGGGTGTGCCGCATAACGTCGCCGCTCCCCTGACCACCATCGCGTTGACACTGATCATCTCGTATTGCTCGATCGTCATTTCCGAACTGGTGCCGAAGCGTATCGCCATGCAACGCAACGAGCAGATCGCGCGTGCCGTGGTGCCGGCCATCCATGTGTTCGCCAAAGTGTGCAAGCCGATCATCTGGCTGATCGGCAAGAACACGAACGGCATCGTGCGGCTGCTCGGCTTCGATCCGAACGAAACCGACAGCGAGGTGTCCGACGACGAACTGCGCGTGCTCGTCAACACCAACACCAACCTCAGCAAGGACGAGCGCACCATCCTCGACGACGTGTTCGACGCATCCGAAACCATCGTGGCGGAGGTCATGCGTCCTCGTGCCGACGTCGCGTTCCTGGACGGCTCCATGCCGATTGCGGAAGCCGCCGCGTACGTGCGTGAAATGCCGTATTCGCGTTACCCCGTCACCGGCAAGGATTTCGATGACGTGCTCGGCTTCGTGCACGTGCGCGACCTGCTTGACATCCGCGATCCGAAGGCGAGAACCGTTGCCGACGTGACGCGTGAGGGCATTTCCCTGCCGGGCACGTCGAAGCTGCTGCCAAGCCTTGAGCTGCTGCGCAAACGAGGCATTCACCTGGCCGTGGTGATTGACGAATACGGCGGCACCGACGGCATCGTCACGTTGGAAGACATGACCGAGGAATTGGTCGGCGACATCCGCGACGAATACGACCTGCCGGAGGAAAAGGGCGGCGAACGCACAGAACGCGCCGCTTTCGTCAATGGCGTGGCCACCATCGAAGGTGGCATGACGATCGAGGATTTCGCGGATTTGACCGGCATCGAGCTGGAAGACGGCCCGTACGAGACGGTTGCCGGCTATTTCCTGGCGCACACCGGCAAAATGGGCGAGGTCGGCGACGTGCTGTCATCCGATGACGGTTATGACATGGTCGTCACCGAAGTGGACGGCCGTCGTATCGAAACGCTGGAAGTGCGTCGGCACACCGCCGATGAGGACGGTTCCGCGGCTGGCGATTCCGCGGCGGACGGCAAGTAACCCGAGCGGCCTTTTACAGCACCACCTGCCGGTTGATGTCGCGGCGCAACTGCCTCCATTGCGGCAGATAGGCGCTCATACGCCTTTGAAAGCCCTCTCCGTGGCCGTTCTCCCACAGGTGGGTCATCTCATGCACCAGCACGTATTCGAGGAATCTAGGGGCCATTAAACCAAGCTGCAGGTTAAGTCGGATACGTCCGGTCTTCGGCGTGCACGATCCCCAACGCGAACTCATCAGACGCAACGTGATATGCGTCGGCGTACGGCCAACGATCGGGCCCCATTTGGCAAGCAACACAGGCAATTGCGATTCGATGTTGCGTTGCGCCCGCGCCTTGGCCTCGTCCGTCCATACGAAAGCGGGCGGGTTGGCGGAAGCGCCAGTATCGCCAATATTGCCGTTTTGCGCACGCTGCGCGTCTCTGGCCTGCCGCATGCTGCGTTGCGCCCGTTCGATCCACGGCTTGCGTTCCGTTACAAACCGTTCGAGAGCGCTTTGCGACATTCGTTGCGGCGCGGAGATGACGATATCCGCGTTCGGCGGTTTGATGCGCAGGTACATGTTTTTGATGGGTTTGCGCACGATGGCCACCCGCATGCCGGCGATGCTCGCCGTCGTTTCGGAAATCACGCGATTGCGGTTGCGATGCCCCACTCCCCTGCCGTAACGGCCGTTACCGCCGTTGCGCTGCCCGTATGTCATGCCTGCATTATGTCACGACACGCCGATGACACGGCGGCACTTGACTTTCCCTGTGATTCAAGTATCATTTCAATTCGTTGTGTTCAAGACACAGCAAGTTGGGCCCGTAGCTCAGGTGGTTAGAGCGCATCCCTGATAAGGATGAGGTCGGAGGTTCAAGTCCTCCCGGGCCCACGTAGATGGTAAGGAAGCGGCATAGCCGCTTTTTTCACCTATGGGGCTATAGCGCAGCTGGTAGCGCATCTGCTTTGCAAGCAGAGGGTCGCCGGTTCGAACCCGGCTAGCTCCACGGGGCTATGGCGCAGCTGGTAGCGCATCTCCATGGCATGGAGAGGGTCAGGGGTTCGAATCCCCTTAGCTCCACAGAATTGAAGGCTTCCGAGTAATCGGAAGCCTTTTTCGTATTCAGCCTCTTGTCGACCATCCAACGGACGCGATCGCCCGCAAACCAAATAAAACGGCCGCCTGCATACCCGCAAGCGGCCGGAATCATCAAATCAATAGGGGAGTGGCACCACGAATCGCAACTAGTTGCGGGCCGCGTTCTGCTTGGCCAGCTCGTCACGAATCTGCTGCAGCAGCTGGACGGTCTGCTCTTCGGCAGACGGCTCTTCAGCGGCCTTTTCCTCGGCTTCCTTCTGCTCGGCAAGCTTGGTCTTGGCAAGCAGCGCTTCGGTCATGTCGCGGAACTTGTTAATCGGCACCAGAATGCAGAAATAAACGGCGGCCGCGATAATCAGGAAATTCAGAATCGCGCCCAGCACAGCGCCGAACGAGACGGTCGCGCCGTTGAACGTGATCGCCAGCAGGCCGTCCATATTCGGCTTGCCGAAAATCATGGCGATGAACGGGTTGATCACGCTGTTCACGATCGAATTGACCACGGTGGTGACGGCACCGCCCATGACGACACCGACGGCCATGTCGATCATATTGCCGCGTGCGATGAATTTCTTGAATCCTTCGAACATTTTTGCTCCTGTTCTGCATTCGCGATTCCGTGAATCGCGTCAATGGACAAGTCTCTCTTTGGACGTGTCTCTCTTGCATGCCCGAATCCATCCTATATCCGCACGCTCCAGCCAAATCTTGAGCAATATCTTGTGCGTCTCACAATCAAGCACATAGAATGAAACCGCCGTATTGATAACCCAACTATCCCGAAGGGGAAAAATATGCTCACTGATGAGTACGTCAAGCGCGTGTACGCGCAGGTCGAGAAGCGCGATGGCAACCAGCCGGAGTTCCTGCAGGCCGTTCGCGAGGTCTTCGAAAGCCTCGAGCCGGTTGTTGAGAAGCACCCGGAATATGAGAAGGCGGGCGTGCTCGAGCGCCTCGTCGAGCCGGAGCGCGTGGTGAAGTTCCGCGTCGCCTGGACGGACGATGAGGGCAAGGTGCAGGTCAACCGCGGTTACCGCATCCAGTTCAACTCCGCGATCGGCCCGTACAAGGGCGGTCTGCGTTTCCACCCGAGCGTGAACGAGGGCGTCATCAAGTTCCTTGGCTTCGAGCAGATTCTCAAGAACTCCCTGACCAGCCTGCCGATGGGCGGCGGCAAGGGCGGCTCCGACTTCGATCCGAAGGGCAAGTCCGATGCCGAAGTCATGCGTTTCTGCCAGGCGTTCATGACCGAGCTGTGCCGTCACATCGGCCAGTTCACCGACGTTCCGGCCGGCGACATCAACGTCGGCGCCCGTGAGATCGGCTACCTGTTCGGCCAGTACAAGCGCATCCGCGACGAATACTCCGGCGTGCTCACCGGCAAGGGCCTCGAATTCGGCGGCTCCCTGGCTCGCACCGAGGCTACCGGCTACGGCCTGTGCTACTACACCCAGGAAGCCCTGCGCGTCCTGAAGAACGATTCCTTCGAAGGCAAGACCGTCGTCATCTCCGGCTCCGGCAACGTGGCCATCTTCGCCACCGAGAAGGCCCAGGCCCTCGGCGCGAAGGTCGTCACCGCCTCCGATTCCAACGGCTACGTCTACGATCCGGACGGCATCAAGCTCGACATCGTCAAGGACATCAAGCTCGGCCACCGCGGCCGCATCAAGGAGTACGCGGAGCGTGTTCCGGGTGCCGAATACCACGAGGGCTGCAAGGGCGTGTGGACCGTGCCGTGCGACATCGCGCTGCCGTGCGCCACCCAGAACGAAATCGATGAGGAGTCCGCCAAGGCCCTCGTCGCCAACGGCTGCAAGGTCGTGTGCGAAGGCGCCAACATGCCGTCCACCCCGGAGGCAATCGCCGTCTATCAGGACAACGGCCTGCTGTACGGCCCGGCTAAGGCCGCCAACGCGGGTGGCGTGGCTGTGTCCGGCCTTGAGATGAGCCAGAACTCCTACCGCCTTTCCTGGACGTTCGAAGAGGTGGACAACAAGCTCAAGTCCATCATGGAGAACATCGTCGCCAATTCCCTGGCCGCCGCCAAGGAGTACGGCCATGAGGGCGATCTGATGCTCGGCGCCAACGCCGCCGGCTTCGTCAAGGTCGCCAACGCCATGGTCGCCCAGGGCGTGCTCTGATCGTCTTTCACAATCCGTTTCAACGGTCCGTGCGATTCGTTCGCACGGACCGTTTTCATATGCGTTACGGCATAACGCGCAACGCAGTATGACGATTGCATAAAAGCGACCGCATAATCGCGATTACATAAGAAAAGACGGCGCCTCCCGAAGTAGGGAAGCGCCGTCTTCTTATGTTGCACGAACGGCTTACGTTGCGCAAGCGCCGTACGAACGCCGTATGACGAATCGATCAGTCGTCGCCGAGCGTCACGTGGATGCCGCCGACTAGCGTGCTCACCACGTTGTACAGCAGCGTGAGAATCACCACCAGCACGGTGAACAGCACCACTTCGATGATGGAGAAGATGGTGACCGCGCTCAGCACGGTGCTCAGCGAAAGCACGTTGGCAAGGTCGAATCCGCCGGCGTCAAGACCGGTGGAGGACACGATCTGCGTCACCTGATCGAACACGCCGACCACGTTCAGCAGCAGCCACAGCAGCGTCACCGCGACGATCTGGATGATGCCTCCCGCGATGGAAAGCATGAACGCCACCTTGGCCGCGGACCATGCGTCGATGCGGGTCAGGGACAGGCTCATGCGGCGGGCGCGAGGCGCGCCACGACGCGCTTTTTCACGAACCTTCACACCGCCGGACGCGGCGGCCATGTTCTCATGCGCCTGAGACTGTTCCGTACCGCTCAACGGCTGGCTGGATGCGGAACGGGCCACGCGTGGGGCCTGCGCCCCTGCCTGCGCCTGATGGCTTTCATTGTTCTCGCTCATCGTTGCTCCTTGCAGAATCTTGCCTACTTCTAGCCGAGGCTACCAGTTTTCGCAGACGATTCCCCGCCTGTGTCTCAGGCCTCTACATTCTCGCCATCGCCGGCATCGGAAGTGGCTTCCGTACCGGTTTCAGCGGAGTTTTCAGTAGTGGTTTCGGCTTGCGATTGCGCGGCTGCGTCGTTCTGGACTGCTCCGTTTTCCGCGGCGGCCTGCTCGGCGTCATCCTCGTCGGTCTCCTCGTTACGTGCTATGGAGATGATTTCGTCGTTCTTGTCAGGCTTGGCGAGCGTCACACCCTGGGTGGTACGTCCGGTGCGCTTGACTTCGGCGACGTTGGAGCGGATGACCTTGCCGGACTTCATGATGGCCATGATCTGGTCGGATTCCTCCACGATCACGGCACCCACCAGGGAGCCACGGCCTTCGGCGAGCTGCACGGCCTTGACGCCGTAGCCGTTACGGCCCTGCAGACGGTATTCGCTGATGGCGGTGCGCTTGGCGAAGCCCTCGTTGGTGACCACGAGCAGATCCCTGTCGGAATCGCCCTGCACCACATCCATGGCCAAAAGCTCGTCGCCGTCGCGGAACTTCATGCCCTGCACACCGGCGGTCTGGCGGCCCATCGGGCGCAGCTGCTCGTCGTTGGCTTCGAACTTCAGGCTCATGCCCTGCTTGGAGACGAGGATGATGTCGTCGTCGGCGTTGCACAGCGCGGCACCGATCAGCTCGTCGGCGTTCTCGCCGTTCTCGTCGGTCATGAGTCGTACCGCGATCAGACCACCCTGACGCGGGGAGTCGTATTCGGCGAGCGCGGTCTTCTTGACCTTGCCGGAACGGGTGGCGAGCACCAAGTACTTGGCCACGTCGTAGTTCGGAATCGACAGCACGGTCTGGATCGTCTCGTCCGGGCCGAACTGCAGCAGGTTCGCCACATGCTGTCCCTTGGAATCGCGGGAGCCTTCCGGCAGCTCGTATGCCTTCAGACGGTACACGCGGCCCTTGTTGGTGAAGAACAGCAGCCAGTTGTGCGTGCTGGTCAGGAAGAAGTGGTCCACCACGTCGTCCTCGCGCAGCTTGGCGCCCTTGATGCCCTTGCCGCCGCGGTGCTGCGCGCGGTATTCGTCGGCCTTGGTGCGCTTGATGAAACCGGAGTGGGTCACGGTGACGACCACGTTTTCTTCGGCGATCAGGTCTTCGACGTTCATCTCGCCGGAGTACGGCAGAATCTTGGTACGGCGTTCGTCGCCATACTTGGCGACGATTTCGTCCAGCTCGTCGCCGACGATCTTGCGCTGGCGTTCCGGCTTGGCGAGGATGTCGTTGTAGTCGGCGATCTTGCGCATGAGCTCGTTGTGCTCGTCGAGGATCTTCTGACGTTCCAGGGCGGCCAGTCGGCGCAGCTGCATGGCGAGGATGGCGTCGGCCTGCACCTCGTCCACGTCAAGCAGGTCCATAAGGCCCGTGCGGGCGGTCTCCGCGGACTCGGAGGCACGGATGAGGGCGATGACCTCATCGATCATGTCAAGGGCCTTCAGATAGCCCTGCAGGATGTGGTCGCGTTCCTCGGCCTCGCGCTTGAGGTAGGCGGTACGGCGTGCGATGACTTCGAGCTGGTGGTTTACCCAATGACGGATGAACGCATCCAGAGACAGCGTGCGCGGCACACCGTCGACCAGTGCCAGCATGTTCGCGCCGAAGGTCTGCTGCAGCTGGGAATGCTTGTACAGGTTGTTGAGCACGACCTTCGGCACGGCGTCGCGCTTGAGCACGAGCACGAGGCGCTGGCCAGTACGGCCGGAGGTTTCGTCGCGCATGTCGGCGATGCCTTGGATCTTGCCGTCGCGCACCGCTTCGCGGATGGACACGACCAGACGATCCGGGTTGACCTGGTACGGCAGTTCGGTGATCACGAGGCACATGCGGCCCTTGATCTCCTCAGTGTTCACCACGGCTCGCATGGTGATGAGGCCACGGCCGGTACGGTACGCCTGTTCGATGCCCTTATGGCCGAGAATCGTGGCGCCGGTAGGGAAGTCCGGTCCCTTGATGATGCGGATCAGGTTGTCGAGCAGTTCCTCACGGCTCGCGTCCGGATGGTCGAGCGCCCAATGCACGCCTTCTGCCACCTCGCGCATGTTGTGCGGAGGAATGTTGGTCGCCATGCCGACGGCGATGCCGGACGAGCCGTTGCACAGCAGGTTCGGGAAGCGGGCCGGCAGCACGGTCGGCTCCTGCGTCTTGCCATCGTAGTTCGGCAGGAAATCGACGGTGTCCTTGTCGATGTCACGCACCATTTCCATGGCGAGCGGCGCCATACGGCATTCCGTGTAACGCATTGCGGCTGCCGGGTCATCGCCGGGGGAGCCGAAGTTGCCCTGGCCGTCGACGAGCGTGTATCGCATCGACCACGACTGCGCCATACGCACCAACGTGTCGTAGATGGCGGAATCGCCGTGCGGATGGTACTTGCCCATGACTTCGCCGACGACGCGTGCGCACTTGGAGTAGCCGCGGTCGGGGCGGTAGCCGCCGTCGTACATCGCGTAGATCACGCGGCGGTGCACCGGCTTCATGCCGTCTCGCACGTCCGGAAGGGCACGATCGACGATGACGGACATGGCGTACGCCAGATAGGATTCGCGCATTTCCTGCTGCAGATCCTTCTTCTGGACGCGTTCGCCGACCATCAGGCCGTAATCGGTGTTGTCGGCCTCCTGCGGGCTCAACGGTTCCATGGAGCCGTCAGGCACGAACTGGCCGTCTTCGTTGCTGTTGTTTTCGTCTGCCAATTTCTAATCCTTGCTTTGAAGTCCTGCGAAACCCTACGCGTTTACGCGTCGATCCAGCTGACGTTGCGTGCGTTGCGCTGGATGAACAGACGACGTGGTTCGACTTCGTCGCCCATGAGCATGGAGAAGGTCTCGTCGGCCGCGGCCGCGTCTTCGATCTGCACCTGCTTCAGAATGCGATGGTCAGGATCCATGGTGGTCTCCCACAGTTCCTGGTAGCTCATCTCGCCCAGACCCTTGTAGCGCTGGATGCCTTCGCCCTTCGGCAGCTGGCGGCCCGCGGCCTTGCCTTCGGCGAGCACGCGGTCGCGTTCGGCGTCGGTGTACACGAAGTCGTGCGGGCCCTTGGTCCACTTGAGGCGGTACAGCGGCGGCATGGCCACGTACACGTAGCCGGCGGTGATCATCGGACGCATGTAGCGGAAGAACAGCGTCAGGTTCAGGGTTGCGATATGCGCGCCGTCCACATCTGCATCGGCCATGATGATGACCTTGTGGTAGCGCACCTTGTTGAGGTCGAAGTCCTCGCCGTAGCCGCCGCCGACGGCGGTGATCAGCGATTCGATGGTGTCCGACTTCATCATGCGGTCCAGGCTTGCGCGCTCGGTGTTGAGGATCTTGCCTCGCAGAGGCAGGATGGCCTGCGTGATCGGGTTGCGTCCCTGGATGGCGGAGCCGCCTGCGGAATCACCCTCCACGATGAACAGCTCGCATTCTTCGGGGTTGTTGGACTGGCAGTCCTTGAGCTTGTCCGGCATGCCGGCCGATTCGAAGATCGACTTGCGGCGGGTGTTCTCACGTGCCTTCTTGGCGGCCAGACGCGCACGGGAGGCCTCGATGGCCTTCTGGATGATGTTCTTGGCCTCGTTCGGGTGGGCGTCGAACCAGTCGCCGAGCTTGTCGGTCATGACGCGCTGCACGAAGGTCTTCGCTTCGGAGTTGCCGAGCTTGGTCTTGGTCTGGCCTTCGAACTGCGGGTTGGTGAGCTTGACGGACACGACGGCGGTCAGGCCTTCGCGCACGTCGTCGCCGGACAGGTTCTCGTCCTTGTCCTTGAGGATGTTCTTCTCGCGGGCGTAACGGTTGACCAGCGAGGTCAGCGCGGCGCGGAAGCCTTCCTCATGGGTGCCGCCTTCGGTGGTGGAGATGGTGTTGGCGAAGGTGTGCACGGCTTCGGAATACGCGGTGGTCCACTGCATGGCGATTTCCGCGGAGATGCCGATCTTCAGGTCCTCGGCCTCGAAGTCGATGACGTCCGGTTCGACCGGGGTGGCCTTGCGGGACTTCACCAGGTAGTCGACGTAGTCCTTGATGCCGTCGTTGTACTGGTAGGTGACGGTCTGGAACTTGTCTTCGGTTTCGGAATCCTCGCCGGACACTTCATCGCCAGCCTGGTCGGGCTCGCGCAGGTCGGTCAGGGAGATCTTCAGGCCCTTGTTCAGGAAGGCCATCTGCTGGAAGCGGTTGCGCAGGATCTCGAAATCGTAGGTGGTGGTTTCGAAGATCTTGCCGTCGGCCCAGAAGGTCACGGAAGTGCCGGTGGATTCGCCTTCCTCCATCGGCTTGCCCTTGAGCAGACGCGCGGTCGGCTTCTGGTCGATGTAGGTCTGGGTCCAGTGGAAGCCCTGACGGCGCACTTCGATGTCCACGCGGGTGGACAGCGCGTTCACCACGGAGATGCCCACGCCGTGCAGGCCGCCGGAGACCGCGTAGCCGCCGCCACCGAACTTGCCGCCCGCGTGCAGCTTGGTCATCACGGTTTCGACGCCGGAGATGCCTTCGCCCGGCACTTCGTCGACCGGGATGCCTCGGCCGTCGTCCACCACGCGCACGCCGCCGTCCGGCAGAATCGTCACTTCGATGTGCGACGCGTAGCCGGCAAGCGCCTCGTCGACGGAGTTGTCGACGATCTCATACACCAGATGGTGCAGGCCGCGGGGGCCGGTGGAGCCGATATACATGCCCGGGCGGATACGCACCGCCTCAAGGCCTTCCAGCACCCTCAGATCGGACGCGTCGTAGTGTTCCGGAGACAGCGAATCGTCAAGTTGCGCATCTTCGAGCTGGTCGTTCTGGATCTGATCCTGAATCTGATCTTCCTGCGTGTTTTCAGCTGATTCGTTCAGCGAATCCGCATCAAGGTCTGCCACAGAGATTCCTTCCTGCATTTTTCCCGCCATCAAGGGTCATTTCCGCAGGTGATACCACCTAGAACGCAAATAAAGGCCCCTTCTAGGCGTTTACATACACTGCTGGATATTCTACTCATGGAGGGGGACAGCGCGCTATAGACATTTGTCCTTGGAATTCAACGGTTTCCAACGGCTTCGGCATGGTTCCGAACGCGTCCGACGAGCCGGAAAACCTCCGTAAACCCCGTCGCAACGGCCTGTTTCACGCGCGCCACAATCGATCTCTCCTGTCAGAGAGGTCGATTGTAAGTCGACTTCGCAATAGCCCTCAGTAGCGAATCTTCCTTGAGATACGCCCACGGCTGAACCCTTGGCTCTGCGGGCCGGTGACCCTCACCTCATTGATGGTCAGACCTTCGAGTTTCCTGCGGATGGTGTCCGTCAGCAACGGCGTCATATACGACAGGGTGGTGGTCCAGGCCGGGCTGTCGCAACGTATCGTCAGCACGCCGTCTCGCAGGCTGGCGGGGTAGGAGTGCTTCGCGTTCTCCACGCCCACCACCTGGTCCCAATGGTCGCGCATCTGCGCCATTTTGAGGTGGGGTATCCATGCGCCGTTCGATGCCAGCAGATTGAACAGGCTGCCGACGGTTTCCGGATCGCGTCCGGGTTTGCCGAAGCTTTCCCACGCCTTGCGCGCGCGTTCCTCGCGTTCCTTGAGCCGCCCGGCACGGTCGCTGATGCGGTCGAACACTTCGGCCGGCAGTTTGCGTTGGTCGAGGTTCAGCAGTTCGCAGATTGGTGGTTTCGGCATTAGGATTCGGCCTCGATTCCTTGCGATTGCGCGCCACGTCCGGCGGCAAGCATGGCCGCCATCGCCGCGATATCACCGTCCGTCTCCTGCGATTGCGCACGCAGCGCGGCAACGTCGATGACATGCGCCTCGCCTTGCGGAATATCGCTTGCCGCGGCGACGGTGATCAGCACCTGGTCCTGCCGTCGCGCGAAGTCGAGGATCTGCCCGCGACGGGACTCGTCGAGCTGGGCGAACACATCGTCGAGTATCACGATCGGCTTGACGTCGCGCTGCGCCGAAACCACTTCGTACAGCGCCATTTTCAGGGCCAACGCCATCGTCCACATCTCGCCGTTCGAAGCGAATTCGCGGGCTGGCATGTCGTTGAGCCGCAATGTCAGATCATCGCGCTGCGGGCCGATCAGATTCTGTCCACGGGCCACTTCGCCGGGGTAGATGCGTTGGAAATGACGGCTGATTTCCGCGGCCGGCTCGTCGAACAGAAGCACCTCGTCGAAGGACGGCTCATACACCAGGTCGGCCTGTTCCTCTTCGCCCGCCAGCGAAGCATAGATGCGGGTGAACGGCTCGCGCAGCAGTCCGATCACATCGTTCCGGTCCTTGGTCAATTGCACGCCGAGGGCGATGAATTGGCCGGTCCACACTTCCAGACCGCTCAGCACGGCCTGACGCCCGTATTCGGGATCGATGCCGGAGCCGTCGGACAGCTGTTTGAGCAATGCGGCACGCTGTTTGGCAACGTGCGTGAACTGTTGCAACGACTGCGCATAACGGGGCAACAGCAGTGAAGCCGCCTGGTTGAGGAAGTTCCGTCGGGTGGCCGGATCGCCAGACACCAACCGCTGGTCTTCGGGGGTAAAGGACACGGAGGGGACCAAACCCACGATATCCCTCATATATTGCGATTTTCCGCCGTCCACGCGCGCCCTGTTGGCGCCTCGCGCGGCGATGGTGATCTCATATGTGCGCTGTTCGCCCGCATCTTCGACGTTGGCCCGGACAGTGGCGGAAGGGTGGCCTTTTTCAACCAGCGGCAGCGATGACGAGGTGCGGTGGCTGGAGCCGGTGGACAGCACTTCCACGGCTTCCACGATATTGGTTTTCCCTAGGCCGTTCGAGCCTTGGAGAATGTTGATTCCCGGTTCGAAATCAAGCACGCAATGGTCCCATGACCGGTAATGGTCGAGCGCGAGACGGGAGATATGCATGAAAACCGGAATTCCTTGAAGGTGATGGCATGGTGGCCCGGACGGGAACTTGCCGTCCGGGCCACAGGTGGAACGAAATCAGTTGTTGAAGCGCATCGGAACGAGCAGGTAACGGTAGTCCATGGATTCGTCGGAATCCGCTTCCTGCTGGCCGTTGAATTCCACGGGCTTGACCGCGGTGGTCATCTTCATGCGCACGAACGGCTCGCTGATGGCGCTCAGGCC
>ERZ773218.2824-NODE-2824-length-12590-cov-8.087036_pt1 | contig 12590 bp, 13 predicted proteins | sample MGYA00580527_ERZ773218 | MGnify/ENA primary metagenome ERZ773218 (study PRJEB29015, sample SAMEA2737763) | human gut metagenome | biome: human gut; feature: human-associated habitat; material: faeces | place: China | collected 2012 ...
CTGTCGGTGCTTAGGCATGCCCTTATATAAAGAATTTAGGGCATAAGACATTTACTCTAATCCTCCGCTTCTCTTGTTAATTCCTTTCAACTTCAGTTAATTCACGCACTTACCGGTTTCTCTTCGAGAAACTGGCCTAACGGCCACCCTTCGGGCGGTGCGCTCTCCGAGGGCCATTGCATGGAGCCGAAAAGCAAAAGCAACAGCGAGGCAGCATGGCGATTTATCACCTTACGGCGAAAACCGGCAGCAGGTCGGGCGGCCAATCGGCCAGGGCCAAGGCCGACTACATCCAGCGCGAAGGCAAGTATGCCCGCGACATGGATGAAGTCTTGCACGCCGAATCCGGGCACATGCCGGAGTTCGTCGAGCGGCCCGCCGACTACTGGGATGCTGCCGACCTGTATGAACGCGCCAATGGGCGGCTGTTCAAGGAGGTCGAATTTGCCCTGCCGGTCGAGCTGACCCTCGACCAGCAGAAGGCGCTGGCGTCCGAGTTCGCCCAGCACCTGACCGGTGCCGAGCGCCTGCCGTATACGCTGGCCATCCATGCCGGTGGCGGCGAGAACCCGCACTGCCACCTGATGATCTCCGAGCGGATCAATGACGGCATCGAGCGGCCCGCCGCTCAGTGGTTCAAGCGGTACAACGGCAAGACCCCGGAGAAGGGCGGGGCACAGAAGACCGAAGCGCTCAAGCCCAAGGCATGGCTTGAGCAGACCCGCGAGGCATGGGCCGACCATGCCAACCGGGCATTAGAGCGGGCTGGCCACGACGCCCGCATTGACCACAGAACACTTGAGGCGCAGGGCATCGAGCGCCTGCCCGGTGTTCACCTGGGGCCGAACGTGGTGGAGATGGAAGGCCGGGGCATCCGCACCGACCGGGCAGACGTGGCCCTGAACATCGACACCGCCAACGCCCAGATCATCGACTTACAGGAATACCGGGAGGCAATAGACCATGAACGCAATCGACAGAGTGAAGAAATCCAGAGGCATCAACGAGTTAGCGGAGCAGATCGAACCGCTGGCCCAGAGCATGGCGACACTGGCCGACGAAGCCCGGCAGGTCATGAGCCAGACCCAGCAGGCCAGCGAGGCGCAGGCGGCGGAGTGGCTGAAAGCCCAGCGCCAGACAGGGGCGGCATGGGTGGAGCTGGCCAAAGAGTTGCGGGAGGTAGCCGCCGAGGTGAGCAGCGCCGCGCAGAGCGCCCGGAGCGCGGCGCGGGGGTGGCACTGGAAGCTATGGCTAACCGTGATGCTGGCTTCCATGATGCCTACGGTGGTGCTGCTGATCGCATCGTTGCTCTTGCTCGACCTGACGCCACTGACAACCGAGGACGGCTCGATCTGGCTGCGCTTGGTGGCCCGATGAAGAACGACAGGACTTTGCAGGCCATAGGCCGACAGCTCAAGGCCATGGGCTGTGAGCGCTTCGATATCGGCGTCAGGGACGCCACCACCGGCCAGATGATGAACCGGGAATGGTCAGCCGCCGAAGTGCTCCAGAACACGCCATGGCTCAAGCGGATGAATGCCCAGGGCAATGACGTGTATATCAGGCCCGCCGAGCAGGAGCGGCATGGTCTGGTGCTGGTGGACGACCTCAGCGAGTTTGACCTGGATGACATGAAAGCCGAGGGCCGGGAGCCTGCCCTGGTAGTGGAAACCAGCCCGAAGAACTATCAGGCATGGGTCAAGGTGGCCGACGCCGCAGGCGGTGAACTTCGGGGGCAGATTGCCCGGACGCTGGCCAGCGAGTACGACGCCGACCCGGCCAGCGCCGACAGCCGCCACTATGGCCGCTTGGCGGGCTTCACCAACCGCAAGGACAAGCACACCACCCGCGCCGGTTATCAGCCGTGGGTGCTGCTGCGTGAATCCAAGGGCAAGACCGCCACCGCTGGCCCGGCGCTGGTGCAGCAGGCTGGCCAGCAGATCGAGCAGGCCCAGCGGCAGCAGGAGAAGGCCCGCAGGCTGGCCAGCCTCGAACTGCCCGAGCGGCAGCTTAGCCGCCACCGGCGCACGGCGCTGGACGAGTACCGCAGCGAGATGGCCGGGCTGGTCAAGCGCTTCGGTGATGACCTCAGCAAGTGCGACTTTATCGCCGCGCAGAAGCTGGCCAGCCGGGGCCGCAGTGCCGAGGAAATCGGCAAGGCCATGGCCGAGGCCAGCCCAGCGCTGGCAGAGCGCAAGCCCGGCCACGAAGCGGATTACATCGAGCGCACCGTCAGCAAGGTCATGGGTCTGCCCAGCGTCCAGCTTGCGCGGGCCGAGCTGGCACGGGCACCGGCACCCCGCCAGCGAGGCATGGACAGGGGCGGGCCAGATTTCAGCATGTAGTGCTTGCGTTGGTACTCACGCCTGTTATACTATGAGTACTCACGCACAGAAGGGGGTTTTATGGAATACGAAAAAAGCGCTTCAGGGTCGGTCTACCTGATCAAAAGTGACAAGGGCTATTGGTTGCCCGGTGGCTTTGGTTATACGTCAAACAAGGCCGAGGCTGGCCGCTTTTCAGTCGCTGATATGGCCAGCCTTAACCTTGACGGCTGCACCTTGTCCTTGTTCCGCGAAGACAAGCCTTTCGGCCCCGGCAAGTTTCTCGGTGACTGATATGAAAGACCAAAAGGACAAGCAGACCGGCGACCTGCTGGCCAGCCCTGACGCTGTACGCCAAGCGCGATATGCCGAGCGCATGAAGGCCAAAGGGATGCGTCAGCGCAAGTTCTGGCTGACCGACGACGAATACGAGGCGCTGCGCGAGTGCCTGGAAGAACTCAGAGCGGCGCAGGGCGGGGGTAGTGACCCCGCCAGCGCCTAACCACCAACTGCCTGCAAAGGAGGCAATCAATGGCTACCCATAAGCCTATCAATATTCTGGAGGCGTTCGCAGCAGCGCCGCCACCGCTGGACTACGTTTTGCCCAACATGGTGGCCGGTACGGTCGGGGCGCTGGTGTCGCCCGGTGGTGCCGGTAAATCCATGCTGGCCCTGCAACTGGCCGCACAGATTGCAGGCGGGCCGGATCTGCTGGAGGTGGGCGAACTGCCCACCGGCCCGGTGATCTACCTGCCCGCCGAAGACCCGCCCACCGCCATTCATCACCGCCTGCACGCCCTTGGGGCGCACCTCAGCGCCGAGGAACGGCAAGCCGTGGCTGACGGCCTGCTGATCCAGCCGCTGATCGGCAGCCTGCCCAACATCATGGCCCCGGTCATCGGTCGCATGGAGGCCATCGCCGCCGATACCGGGTGCTCTATCGTGTTCCTGCACCATGCCAGCAAGGGCGCGGCCATGATGGGCGCAGGCGACCAGCAGCAGGCCAGCCGGGGCAGCTCGGTACTGGTCGATAACATCCGCTGGCAGTCCTACCTGTCGAGCATGACCAGCGCCGAGGCCGAGGAATGGGGTGTGGACGACGACCAGCGCCGGTTCTTCGTCCGCTTCGGTGTGAGCAAGGCCAACTATGGCGCACCGTTCGCTGATCGGTGGTTCAGGCGGCATGACGGCGGGGTGCTCAAGCCCGCCGTGCTGGAGAGGCAGCGCAAGAGCAAGGGGGTGCCCCGTGGTGAAGCCTAAGAACAAGCACAGCCTCAGCCACGTCCGGCACGACCCGGCGCACTGTCTGGCCCCCGGCCTGTTCCGTGCCCTCAAGCCGGTAACCGAGTTCGCGGCGGGCAAGTACGACATCACCCGGCCCAAGGCGGCAGGCGCCCCCCCCCCACTCTATTGTAAACAAGACATTTTTATCTTTTATATTCAATGGCTTATTTTCCTGCTAATTGGTAATACCATGAAAAATACCATGCTCAGAAAAGGCTTAACAATATTTTGAAAAATTGCCTACTGAGCGCTGCCGCACAGCTCCATAGGCCGCTTTCCTGGCTTTGCTTCCAGATGTATGCTATTCTGCTCCTGCAGCTAATGGATCACCGCAAACAGGTTACTCGCCTGGGGATTCCCTTTCGACCCGAGCATCCGTATGAGACTCATGCTCGATTATTATTATTATAGAAGCCCCCATGAATAAATCGCTCATCATTTTCGGCATCGTCAACATAACCTCGGACAGTTTCTCCGATGGAGGCCGGTATCTGGCGCCAGACGCAGCCATTGCGCAGGCGCGTAAGCTGATGGCCGAGGGGGCAGATGTGATCGACCTCGGTCCGGCATCCAGCAATCCCGACGCCGCGCCTGTTTCGTCCGACACAGAAATCGCGCGTATCGCGCCGGTGCTGGACGCGCTCAAGGCAGATGGCATTCCCGTCTCGCTCGACAGTTATCAACCCGCGACGCAAGCCTATGCCTTGTCGCGTGGTGTGGCCTATCTCAATGATATTCGCGGTTTTCCAGACGCTGCGTTCTATCCGCAATTGGCGAAATCATCTGCCAAACTCGTCGTTATGCATTCGGTGCAAGACGGGCAGGCAGATCGGCGCGAGGCACCCGCTGGCGACATCATGGATCACATTGCGGCGTTCTTTGACGCGCGCATCGCGGCGCTGACGGGTGCCGGTATCAAACGCAACCGCCTTGTCCTTGATCCCGGCATGGGGTTTTTTCTGGGGGCTGCTCCCGAAACCTCGCTCTCGGTGCTGGCGCGGTTCGATGAATTGCGGCTGCGCTTCGATTTGCCGGTGCTTCTGTCTGTTTCGCGCAAATCCTTTCTGCGCGCGCTCACAGGCCGTGGTCCGGGGGATGTCGGGGCCGCGACACTCGCTGCAGAGCTTGCCGCCGCCGCAGGTGGAGCTGACTTCATCCGCACACACGAGCCGCGCCCCTTGCGCGACGGGCTGGCGGTATTGGCGGCGCTGAAAGAAACCGCAAGAATTCGTTAACTGCACATTCGGGATATTTCTCTATATTCGCGCTTCATCAGAAAACTGAAGGAACCTCCATTGAATCGAACTAATATTTTTTTTGGTGAATCGCATTCTGACTGGTTGCCTGTCAGAGGCGGAGAATCTGGTGATTTTGTTTTTCGACGTGGTGACGGGCATGCCTTCGCGAAAATCGCACCTGCTTCCCGCCGCGGTGAGCTCGCTGGAGAGCGTGACCGCCTCATTTGGCTCAAAGGTCGAGGTGTGGCTTGCCCCGAGGTCATCAACTGGCAGGAGGAACAGGAGGGTGCATGCTTGGTGATAACGGCAATTCCGGGAGTACCGGCGGCTGATCTGTCTGGAGCGGATTTGCTCAAAGCGTGGCCGTCAATGGGGCAGCAACTTGGCGCTGTTCACAGCCTATCGGTTGATCAATGTCCGTTTGAGCGCAGGCTGTCGCGAATGTTCGGACGCGCCGTTGATGTGGTGTCCCGCAATGCCGTCAATCCCGACTTCTTACCGGACGAGGACAAGAGTACGCCGCAGCTCGATCTTTTGGCTCGTGTCGAACGAGAGCTACCGGTGCGGCTCGACCAAGAGCGCACCGATATGGTTGTTTGCCATGGTGATCCCTGCATGCCGAACTTCATGGTGGACCCTAAAACTCTTCAATGCACGGGTCTGATCGACCTTGGGCGGCTCGGAACAGCAGATCGCTATGCCGATTTGGCACTCATGATTGCTAACGCCGAAGAGAACTGGGCAGCGCCAGATGAAGCAGAGCGCGCCTTCGCTGTCCTATTCAATGTATTGGGGATCGAAGCCCCCGACCGCGAACGCCTTGCCTTCTATCTGCGATTGGACCCTCTGACTTGGGGTTGATGTTCATGCCGCCTGTTTTTCCTGCTCATTGGCACGTTTCGCAACCTGTTCTCATTGCGGACACCTTTTCCAGCCTCGTTTGGAAAGTTTCATTGCCAGACGGGACTCCTGCAATCGTCAAGGGATTGAAACCTATAGAAGACATTGCTGATGAACTGCGCGGGGCCGACTATCTGGTATGGCGCAATGGGAGGGGAGCAGTCCGGTTGCTCGGTCGTGAGAACAATCTGATGTTGCTCGAATATGCCGGGGAGCGAATGCTCTCTCACATCGTTGCCGAGCACGGCGACTACCAGGCGACCGAAATTGCAGCGGAACTAATGGCGAAGCTGTATGCCGCATCTGAGGAACCCCTGCCTTCTGCCCTTCTCCCGATCCGGGATCGCTTTGCAGCTTTGTTTCAGCGGGCGCGCGATGATCAAAACGCAGGTTGTCAAACTGACTACGTCCACGCGGCGATTATAGCCGATCAAATGATGAGCAATGCCTCGGAACTGCGTGGGCTACATGGCGATCTGCATCATGAAAACATCATGTTCTCCAGTCGCGGCTGGCTGGTGATAGATCCCGTCGGTCTGGTCGGTGAAGTGGGCTTTGGCGCCGCCAATATGTTCTACGATCCGGCTGACAGAGACGACCTTTGTCTCGATCCTAGACGCATTGCACAGATGGCGGACGCATTCTCTCGTGCGCTGGACGTCGATCCGCGTCGCCTGCTCGACCAGGCGTACGCTTATGGGTGCCTTTCCGCAGCTTGGAACGCGGATGGAGAAGAGGAGCAACGCGATCTAGCTATCGCGGCCGCGATCAAGCAGGTGCGACAGACGTCATACTAGATATCAAGCGACTTCTCCTATCCCCTGGGAACACATCAATCTTACCGGAGAATATCGTTGGCCAAAGCCTTAGCGTAGGATTTCGCCCTCTCCCGCAAACGACCCCTTTATTGTAGGTGGGCCAGTTGGTGATTTTGAACTTTTGCTTTGCCACGGAACGGTCTGCGTTGTCGGGAAGATGCGTGATCTGATCCTTCAACTCAGCAAAAGTTCGATTTATTCAACAAATCCACGTTGTGTCTCAAAATCTCTGATGTTACATTGCACAAGATAAAAATATATCATCATGAACAATAAAACTGTCTGCTTACATAAACAGTAATACAAGGGGTGTTATGAGCCATATTCAACAGGAAACGTCTTGCTCGAGGCCGCGATTAAATTCCAACCTGGATGCTGATTTATATGGGTATAAATGGGCTCGCGATAATGTCGGGCAATCAGGTGCGACAATCTATCGATTGTATGGGAAGCCCGATGCGCCAGAGTTGTTTCTGAAACATGGCAAAGGTAGCGTTGCCAATGATGTTACAGATGAGATGGTCAGACTAAACTGGCTGACGGCATTTATGCCTCTTCCGACCATCAAGCATTTTATCCGTACTCCTGATGATGCATGGTTACTCACCACTGCGCTCCCCGGGAAAACAGCATTCCAGGTATTAGAAGAATATCCTGATTCAGGTGAAAATATTGTTGATGCGCTGGCAGCGTTCCTGCGCCGGTTGCATTCGATTCCTGTTAGTAATTGTCCTTTTAACAGCGATCGCGTATTTCGTCTCGCTCAGGCGCAATCACGAATGAATAACGGTTTGGTTGATGCGAGTGATTTTGATGACGAGCGTAATGGCTGGCCTGTTGAACAAGTCTGGAAAGAAATGCATAAGCTTTTGCCATTCTCACCGGATTCAGTCGTCACTCATGGTGATTTCTCACTTGATAACCTTATTTTTGACGAGGGGAAATTAATAGGTTGTATTGATGTTGGACGAGTCGGAATCGCAGACCGATACCAGGATCTTGCCATCCTATGGAACTGCCTCGGTGAATTTTCTCCTTCATTACAGAAACGGCTTTTTCAAAAATATGGTATTGATAATCCTGATATGAATAAATTGCAGTTTCATTTGATGCTCGATGAGTTTTTCTGATAGTTAGTCTTTGTAGAGACACAAACCTGAAATTCCGGACACCGCGCTTCAGGACATCTCCCTGGACGCCGATATCTGGCAGTATCCGGACGGTACTATCGAACGCCGGGCCAACGGTACTCCCCTGCCCTTTATGACTGACGACCGGCTATTTCACCCACGCACTTCTCCATGAAATTTAGCATCGTCGCGGTTAATGTCGAAAATTTGCCACCTGACGTGGTTGGCATCGAGGGTGAAAACTGCCGTGGCGAGGGTGTTCTCCTCATCCGGATCGTCGGCAGCCAGCCGGTAAATTGGCAGTTCTGCGTCATGGGTATCTGAGAGAATGGTTTTTGCCGCCGCGGCGTCAAACGGAGGTTGCGTTTCCCGCCACTGCACGAGGCGTAACTGCCGCGACGCTGAACTGTCGGTAACGATCTGCTCAACGCCAGCCAGTGCCGCATGCACCAGATGGTTGGCATGCCCGGTTACCGTCGTCAGGGGTAGAACGGAACAGCCTTGACCGGTGGCCTCAACGCTGAACAGCCGCGCATCGCCCAGCTGCCCGAGCGTATGGTGAAACGCCCCGGATCGCGGCTGGCCGGTAAGTATAGTGATGGCCTCGTCGAGGGTGTTCGCATTCAGCGAGGCGCGAGCCAGGATCTGACGCGGTAATCCCTGCGGACGATACACTGCACGGATGTTATTCACCGTGTTAACGATACCTTTTTCATTTACCGCAAAGGTGTGGCCGCAAATCGACCCCGGATAGGCAAAACTCGTAAAGCTCAGACCGCGACTCGGAGTAATGGTAGCCAGCAAGCATTCATCCCGTAACTGAGGAAAACCGTCTTCATTATGCGCGATAATCCGCTCGCCTGCGGCGTTTACCCCGGCCACCGTCGTACAGCCATCCGACGTTGAGCGCACCAGATCGCCACGGCAGTTCCAGGCAAAGACCTGATCAACAGTGGCCTCCAGTCCCTGCGCCAGCCCCTCCAGCTCCTGCCAGATGTGCGGATAATGCCGCTGCACCTCGGCGCGCATTAACCGGGTCTCAGGGGATGCCTGCAGGGTCATCACGGGGTCGTTTGCGGGAGGGGGCGGAATCCTACGCTAAGGCTTTGGCCAGCGATATTCTCCGGTGAGATTGATGTGTTCCCATCCGAGCGGCGAAACATGGGCCAAGAGATCGGGCGATAGCAGCTTTCCATCGCGTTTCTGGTTTGCAACGACCTCGCCGAGCTTCATGGTGTTCCAGAAGATGATGATGGCGGCGAGCAGATTCATGCCGGCGATGCGGTAATGCTGGCCTTCGGCGGAACGGTCGCGGATTTCACCGCGGCGGTGGAAGCTGATTGCCCGCTTCAGCGCATGATGAGCTTCGCCTTTGTTGAGCCCGATCTGGGCACGCCGTTGGAGTTCGGCATCCAGAATCCAGTCGATCATGAACAGGGTGCGCTCGACGCGACCGACTTCCCGCAGGGCTGTCGCGAGCTCGTTCTGCCGCGGATAGGAGGCGAGTTTCCGCAGAATCTGGCTTGGCGCGACGGTCCCGGCAGCAATGGTGGCGGCGATGCGCAGGATGTCGGGCCAATTGCGCTCGATCATGGCTTGGTTGACCTTTCCGCCGATCAACGCTCGCAGGTGCGCCGGGGCGGCCGACGGATTGAACGCGTAGAGCCGTTTGGATGGCAGGTCGCGGATGCGCGGAGCGAACCGGTAGCCGAGAATGGCACATGCGGCAAAGACGTGATCGGTGAAGCCGCCCGTGTCGGTGAACTGCTCGCGGATATGGCGTCCAGCATCGTTCATCAGCAGGCCATCGAGGATGTAAGGCGCTTCGCTTGCCGTTGCAGGAATCACCTGGGTTGCGAACGGCGCATATTGGTCGGAGACGTGGCTATAGGCTTTCAGGCCCGGGGTATTGCCATATTTCGCGTTGACCAGGTTCATGGCCTCACCTTGCTCTGTAGCGACGAAGAACTGTCCGTCGCTCGAAGCCGACGTGCCCATGCCCCAGAACCGGGCCATGGGTAACGCTGCCTGTGCCTCGACCACCATGGCCAGCGCCCGGTCATAGGCTTCGCCCTCGACATGCCACCGTCCAATGCGGATCAATTCCCAGAAGGTGTGGGTGTTTGTCGCATCCGCCATTTTGCGCAAGCCGAGGTTGATCCCTTCCGCCAAGATAACGTTCATTAGCCCGATCCGGTCAGCGCAGGGTGCTCCTGTGCGCAGATGGGTGAACGCTTCGGTGAAGCCGGTCGCCGCATCCACCTCCAGCAGGAGATCGGTGATGCGCGTGGGCGGGATCTGCTTGTAGAGATCGAGCACCAGATCTTCGGCGCCTGTCGGCGCGGCGGCTTCGAGTTTCTCGATATGCAGAACGCCGTTTTCAATCGACCCGCCCGGGATCGTGCCTGCGCGAGCGGCACGGCCAAGCTCGCGCAACCGCATGTCGAGGCGAGCTTGCCGGTCTGCCAGCCATTCCTCCGGCCGCAATGGCACAGCGAGACGACCGCCTTCCGCGATGGATTGTGCCGGAACGAGTGCGTGTTTCAGATCGCCATAGCGCCGGGACCTAGTAAGCCAGACATCTCCGGAGCGGAACGCATCGCGCAGATGGAACAGCACCGCGATCTCCCATAGGCGAGCGTCGCCAGCCCTCTGGGCCCGAAGGTGGCGATGCCATTTCGAGCTGGGCCGCAAGAAGCTGGTCATCGCGGCATCGTTCAAACCGGTACGAAGGGCCGTCACCGCTTCCAGAAGCGGCAGTGCAACGGGCGCAGCTCGCAGATCGAGCAGGCGCAACATGCGTGGAGCGTATCGGCGGAAGCGGTGATAACCGTCGAGCACATGATTGAGCGGATCGTCGGCCATGGTGGCGGTCAGCCTGGTTGCCATTGCAACAAGGGTTTTTAAGCCGTCCCACCCTGACCCACTCGCGATGACATCGCCCAGCGGCTGGCCATCATCCTGTGCATCGACCAGGGCGCCCCCGATCTCGGCGAAGGATTTCAGGGTGTCACGCACCACCCCCGCTTCGTCTGCGACCTTTGCATGGCAAATACGCTCCGAAGCACGGTAGAGACGGCCGACGATCCGGTCGTGGGTTTCGACCACTGCGTCGGCCAACATCGCCTGCCATTCCGAGACGCAAACAGCCAAGATCGCAAGCCGCCTGTCCTCCGGGAGATCGCGCATGCCGTCGGCATAATACCGTTCACCCTGCCTGCGCAGACGAGTCACCCGATGGGCAGGAACGCCGGCAAGCAGATCCTCGGGGAGATCGATGCGTTGCAGATATTCGAGCCGGTCGAGCAGCCGGTTGGCCGACGAAGAGTTCGAGCCAGGCTCGAACTGGCGCAGCCACACAAAACGGGTCACCCGATCATCAGCCGTCTCCTCGAGCAATGCCAGCAACTGTTCTCGGATCGACATAGGCAGCCGACTGGCGATCCTCGTCTCGATGCGTCGCTCGGCATCGACGAGAGCCGCGGCACAAAGCCGCTCGATCGTGGATGTCGCGGGAAGGACAGTGCGGGTGCGTCGGCACTCGGCTACGAAGCGACGGGCGATATCCTCGTTCGACACCGCCATCTCGGCTTCTCGGAACAACCATTCCTTCAGCTCGCTCGCACCACGTCCGGAGAAGGTGCGGAAGCCGTAGAGCCCCCGTAACTCGGCAAGATGCTCGTGCCGTGTTTCCTCGCGGGCAGCATAGTCTACGAGATCGTCGGCACCCAGGCCAAGCTGCGCTCCGATAAATTCGATGACCTCTGCAGGGATCAGTTCGCCTGGAGCCAGCACCCGGCCGGGATAGCGCAGGACACACAATTGCAGGGCGAAGCCGAACCTGTTGTGAGCGCGCCGACGCAGCCTGATATGCCCAAGGTCTTCATCACTCAGCGTATAGTGCTTGAGCAAATCCGTCTGTGAAGTCGGCAAGCGCAACAGCGCGTCTTTCTGCCGATCGGTTAGAGTGACGCGACGCGGCATACATGTTCCTTTTTCAAAATCTGATAGCGTTCAAGACGCTTTGTTTATGAAGCTGGTTGAGATACACTTCCAGAGGTCAATGCAATCGTGGCCGAAGCGCCGCCTCAAACCAACGTTTGTGATACATGCTGATCGGATATGCCCGCGTCTCCAAAGCCGATGGCTCGCAGTCTCTCGACCTGCAGCACGACGCCTTGCGCGCCGCAGGTGTCGAACGGGACAATATCTATGATGATCTTGCTTCCGGCGGTCGTGATGATCGCCCTGGCTTGACTGCCTGCCTCAAGTCATTGCGTGACGGCGATGTGCTGGTGGTCTGGAAGCTCGATCGCCTCGGACGATCGCTTGCCCATCTGGTCAACACGGTGAAGGAGCTGTCAGACCGCAAGATCGGCCTGCGGGTTCTGACTGGAAAGGGCGCTCAGATCGACACCACGACTGCGTCCGGTCGCATGGTGTTCGGAATCTTCGCCACCTTGGCCGAGTTCGAGCGGGATCTGATCCGAGAGCGCACCATGGCGGGTCTCGCCTCCGCGAGAGCGCGCGGTCGCAAGGGCGGACGAAAATTCGCGCTCACCAAAGCTCAGGTGCGTCTCGCGCAAGCCGCCATGGCCCAGCGCGATACTTCAGTTTCCGATCTCTGCAAGGAACTCGGCATCGAGCGCGTCACTCTCTACCGATATGTCGGTCCCAAAGGCGAGCTCAGAGACCATGGAAAGCATGTTCTCGGACTTACGTAGTGGACTTGCCTCGGTTTCGTTCCGGTCTTTTTGAGAGCATTATTTGTTATCAAGGAGACCATATATGTCATTAAAGCATAGTGATGAATTTAAGCGTGATGCAGTTCGCATAGCACTCACTAGTAGTTCAATCTATAAATACGTTATCAATTAAGTAAATGCGGACTCGATG
>ERZ773218.2829-NODE-2829-length-12565-cov-6.744524_pt1 | contig 12565 bp, 10 predicted proteins | sample MGYA00580527_ERZ773218 | MGnify/ENA primary metagenome ERZ773218 (study PRJEB29015, sample SAMEA2737763) | human gut metagenome | biome: human gut; feature: human-associated habitat; material: faeces | place: China | collected 2012 ...
TGTCCCGGAAAGTTGAAATCTGTTTTTGTTAATGCTTTCATACTTTTATATAATTATGAATTACAAATTACCAACGTTTTGCCGTTCTTTACTTATTGTAAGCCGTTCACCGTTTAATTTTTCCCGTTCGGCTTTCTTTTCCTTATCGAACTTTTCGTAAGCGTCCACGATACGTTCTACAAGCTTGTGTCGCACAATGTCTTTTTTATTTAGTTCGACAAAGCTGATTCCTTTCACTCCTTTTAGAATACGCAATGCCTGTACCAATCCCGATGTTTGTGAGGCCGGAAGATCGATCTGGGTCATGTCACCGGTAATGATCATCTTGGTATTCATTCCCATACGGGTGAGGAACATTTTAATTTGTTGGGTAGTGGTGTTTTGGGCTTCGTCCAGGATGACTACTGCGTCATTGAGTGTACGTCCGCGCATAAAAGCGAGCGGAGCGATCTGAATGATGTTCAGTTCCATATATTCCTTCAGCTTGGCTGCCGGAATCATGTCTTGTAAAGCATCATAGAGTGGTTGTAGATACGGATCGATTTTATCTTTCATATCTCCGGGAAGAAAGCCTAACTTTTCACCGGCTTCTACCGCGGGGCGACTGAGAATTATTTTCTTGATTTCTTTGCTCTTCAGTGCACGAACGGCCAGAGCGATCGCTGTATAAGTCTTGCCCGAACCGGCCGGTCCGATAGCAAATACCATGTCGTTTTTGGCAACCCCCTCCACTAATTTCAGTTGGTTTTCGCTACGTGGAATGATGGGTTTCCCTGTGACGCTGAATACAATAACATTTCCCGCTTTTTCAGCTTGTGGTGCATTACCTTTAATGATGTCGATAATGACTTCTTCTTTCAGCGAATTGTATTCGGCACAATATTTTTCAAGCTTGGTGATATTTTCCTCAAAAGCGCACATTTCTTCCTCATCGCCCAGCACTTTGATGACATTGCCTCGGGCAACAATGCGTAGCTTTGGATACAAAGCTTTTATTAATTGTATGTTGGCGTTGTTTACGCCGTAAAAGATGACCGGATCAATATCCTCAAGAACTATCAGTTTTTCTATCATTGAATCAATTTAAAGGTTCACGCATATGCTGTGAAATGGACTGCAAATTTAATGAATCGTTCTCATACTTTGCAGATTCTTGCCGAATTAATTTGCGATGCTCTTTCCTGAAAAAGACAATTCCAGTATATTTGCACTCTGGGAACTTATAAAAAAGACTAATTATGAATCAATCTAAGTGCAGGAGCCACTTTGTAATTTCTATCTTTTTATGCTTTATATTGCCTTGTCTGGCGGGTTGCAAAAAGAAAGACATGTCTCTTAAGCTTAACGAACCGCGCAATATTAAAGGAGTGGTGAGCTATAAACGTTCGTTTGGAGATCTGAATGATGTACAGTTAAAAGCAGCACATGCGTGGGGCATTGCACCATTGGCTTCGCGCGAAGAAGCGGAAGAGATGGATGGAAAGTTGGTTCATATTGTCGATAATGACTTTTATGTGGTAGATTCACTCACTCATTCTATTCCTTATTTAGTGCCGCGCGCCAGTGCGTTACTCGATACGATAGGGGCAAATTTCTTGGATTCATTGACTGCTAAGGGGCTCAATCCGAATAAAATTATTGTAACTTCCGTACTTCGGACGGAGAATGATGTAAAACGCTTGCGTCGTCGAAATGGGAATGCATCGAAGAATTCTTGCCATTTTTACGGAACTACATTCGATGTGAGTTGGAAACGGTTTAAGAAAGTGGAAGATGAGGATGGACGTCCTCTTCAGGATGTGAGTGCTGATACTTTAAAGCTGGTATTGGCCGAAGTCTTGCGGGATGTTCGTAAGGCGGATAAATGTTATGTAAAGTACGAATTGAAACAGGGATGTTTTCACATAACAACACGCTAAGTGTGAGAAACGGTGAACGATGAACGAATCAACGATGAACGGGCTGCGCTCAGCCTATTCATCGTTTACTACTTATTTATGGTTCATTTTTTCTCTGTTTCTTCTTTCTTTTCTTCCGGATGAATCATATTTTTCACTGTTTCTCCGATAGGTAATTTGTCTAACACGCCCAAACTCGGCGCAACAGTTTTCACCAATGTGTTCAGGAAGTTGCTCGTGCCCCCATTTCCTCCGTCGAAGACAGTGATATTGCCTAAGTTTATATGTTCGAAGGCTTTTACCTGTTCGCCTGCTATTTCTTTCCACTGATCTACCATCTTGTATTGGATAGCAATCGCCGGATTCGATTCGGCTGCTTTAACCATGGCTTCAAAACCTTCTGCCTCGGCCAGCAATGAACGTTTCTTACCTTCAGCCTCCGCTTCAAGTTTTAATTGAATGGCTTTTGCTTCTGCTTCAGCTTGTGCCAGTGTCGCTTTGGCACGTGCTTCCGCTTCGCGAGTGATTTTCTCAGCTACGGCTTCTGCCTGTAAGATGGCCTCTTGGCGGGCAACCTCTGCCGGAACTATCTTTTCTGCTTTCAGAGATGATTCCACTTTACGTGCTTTCGCCTCTTCCACTTCTTTTTGTGCTATTTCCTTAGCGGTTTGCACGGCAGCTTCCGATTTAGCGGATGCCTCACCGGCTTGTTTATCGGCATTAGCTTGGGTTACAGCTAGTTCGGAGTTAGACAACGCAATCTCTTTTTGTGCTTCGTTTCGTCCGATGGCAGCTTTCTTTTGTGCTTCTGCCTGTTTGATTTCCATGTCGGAATTCAGTTCCGCAATGCGGCTTTCTTTTTCGGTATTGGCCTGTTCTATCCGGATGTTTTTTTCAGCTTCCGCTTTGGCTACCTGTGATTCCTTCTCCGCATTGGCAATAGCAACCTGAGAGATACGGTCTTTATCAGCGTTGGCTACAGAGATTTCTTGCAACTTCTTGGTTTCCGCAATGGCAATGTCTTGGTCTTTACGGGTTTCGGCCACTTTGGTTTCGCGTTCTTTTATCTGGTTGGCAATCTTGATAGCACCCAGTTTTTCCTGTTCTTCAATATTGGCCTGAGCTTCGTTCTGCGCTTTACTTTCGGCCTCTTTTCCTAAGTTGACAATATAGTTGGCAGCATCACGAATATCGCTGATGTTGATATTCATCAGGTATAAACCGAATTTGCGGAGTTCTGTATCGATGTTGTCTTTTACTTTGGAAAGAAATTTATCACGGTCGGAGTTCAACTCTTCAATTGTCATGTCGGCAATAACCAGACGCATCTGTCCGTAAACCACATCTGTAATCAGGTTTTGTTTATCGTCCATGGTCAATCCCAACATACGCTCAGCCGCATTTTGCATTACTTCGGGATCTGTGCTGATAGCTACTGTGATAGTAGTGGGTACATCTACACGGATGTTTTGAGCCGAAAGTGCTCCTGTCAGCTTGCAGTCTATCTGCATGGGTTTCATTGACAAGAATTCATATCCTTGTACAATAGGCCATACAAAGGCGGCACCACCATGATATAACTTTGCCGATTTCTTATCTCCACCTGTCTTACCATATACTACTAATACTTCGTCACTTTTACATTTGCGGTAGCGTGAAAGAATACCGATAAATGTAATTAAGATTACCGCCACAAGTATGGCAGCCATGATCATCATTTCCTGGGTCATAGTTCTCTTTTTTGAGTTTATTAATTATTGAATATATAAAGTTCCATCTTTATAAGCAGTAATTGTTGCTTTATCTCCCGTCTGGTATGATTTACCCGATTCCGTGACAACATCGATTTCTCTCATGGCTCCGTCACGACTGATCTGCACAGTGTACTTCTTTTCGTTCTGTTTGAAATAAATAGTGCATTCTCTTCCTACCAATTGTTCTGTTCTTTCCGAATGTGTGGTCTGCTGTAGTTGGTAAGCCTTTTTATATAAGAACCAAACGGCAAATACAAATATGAGTCCGATGGCGACACCCGTCAGGTAGGTCTGTATCTCGGTGTTATGCTGCAGATACATATACCAACCGAATCCTATCCCAAAGTGAGTTAATCCCTTAAAAGAAACCACACTGCTGATATCTGTGTCGATGTCAGCATCTGCATCGATATCACCAAAAAATATAGATAAGATAAATTGTACTGCGAAGATGCCTGTTGTGACAATAGCAATGGTGAGGAAAATATTACTACTCATGGCAATAGGTGTTTAATGATTTATTTTATAGATATAGTTCCCAAATATACACCTTTGATTTTTATATGCAAAGGTAAACTAATAAAAAAATGGAAGAATCGGAAAATGAATGTATATTTGTACCCTAAATTATTAAACAGAAATAGAAAAAACTATGAAGACAATCCTACTCTTTGCTCTGAGTCTGTTGCTCTCTTTATCCGTGTCGGATGTTTGTGCACAAGAGCGTGTTTATGACATTTCCCAGTTTGGCTTGAAAGCTAATAGTAAGAAAAATGCGTCTCCTGTGGTTCGTAAGGCCATAGCGAAGATTAAAGCTGAATGCCGTGATGGGGAAAAAGTGATACTTCGTTTTCCTGCCGGACGTTACAATTTTCATGAAGCGGGTTCTACCGTGCGTGAATATTATATTTCCAATCACGACCAGGACAATCCTAAAAAAGTGGGGATTGCCTTGGAGGATATGAAAAACCTGACTATTGACGGGCAGGGTTCCGAATTTGTGTTTTATGGAAGGATGATTCCGGTTTCTTTGCTTCGTTCGGAGAATTGTGTATTGAAAAGCTTTAGCATTGATTTTGAACAGCCCCATATTGCTCAAGTACAAGTGGTAGAGAATGATCCGGAAAAAGGAATCACGTTCGAACCTGCACCATGGGTCGATTACCGCATCAGTAAGGATTCGGTATTCGAAGGACTGGGTGAAGGCTGGGTGATGAGATATTCATGGGGCATTGCTTTCGATGGCAAAACGAAACATGTGGTATATAATACCAGTGATATCGGTTGTCCTACCAAGGGAGCTTTTGAAGTGGCTCCCCGCCGGATTTGCTCTCCAAAGTGGAAAGATGCACGTCTGGTGCCCGGCACAGTGGTGGCTATGCGTGGATGGGGACGTCCGACTCCGGGCATTTTCATGTCACATGATGTGAATACTTCCTTGCTTGATGTCAAAGTACATTATGCCGAAGGTATGGGATTGCTGGCACAGCTTTGCGAAGATATTACGCTTGATGGTTTTGGAGTCTGCCTGAAAGGCAATAATGATCCGCGCTATTTTACAACGCAGGCAGATGCTACACACTTTTCCGGATGTAAGGGAAAGATTGTCTCAAAGAATGGTTTGTATGAAGGAATGATGGATGATGCCATTAATGTACATGGTACGTATTTGAAAGTCATCAAGCGTGTGGATGATCATACGCTGATAGGACGTTATATGCACGATCAATCCTGGGGCTTTGAATGGGGACGTCCGGGTGACGATGTTCAGTTTGTACGTTCGGAAACAATGGAGTTGATTGGCAAGCAGAATCAGATTACTGCCATTCGTCCGTATGATAAGGGTGAGATACAAGGTGCCCGTGAGTTCAGCATTACTTTTAAAGAGGCAATCGATCCTGCTATTAACGAAAAAAGTGGCTTTGGTATTGAAAACCTGACATGGACTCCTGAAGTGTCATTTGCCGGTAATACGATTCGTAATAACCGCGCTCGCGGTACACTATTCAGTACTCCTAAAAAGACGGTGGTGGAGGACAATTTGTTTGACCATACTTCCGGTACGGCTATATTGCTGTGTGGTGATTGCAATGGCTGGTTCGAGACAGGTGCTTGCCGTGATGTCACCATTCGTCGCAATCGTTTTATCAATGCGCTTACTAATATGTTCCAGTTTACCAATGCAGTAATCTCTATCTATCCGGAAATACCTAATCTGAAAGATCAGCAAAAGTACTTCCATGGTGGTAAAGATGGAGGTATCGTGATTGAGGATAATGAATTCGATACGTTTGATGCACCGATTCTTTATGCAAAATCTGTAGATGGGTTGATATTCCGTAACAATGTGATCAAAACCAATACAGAGTTTAAGCCCTTCCACTGGAATAAAGATCGATTCTTGTTGGAACGAGTGACAAACGTGAAGATTTCAGAGTGAAATCCGCCTCTGTAAAAACACTTATAAATGTATGAAGAGAATTTTATTGTTCCTTTTGGCCTGTTGTCCTATGCTTCTTTGTGCACAGGAAGATAACAGTAAGTATCTGGCCGGTGCAGTGCCCGTAGTCAACGGAAAAGTCATTTTTACAGAAGTAATTCAAGCTTCCGATATGTCGAAACGGCAGATCTATGATGCTTTGTTAAAATGGGCAGAGAAGCGTTTTACACCTTCAAAAGGACAGAAGGGGAGAGTCGCCTATTTTGATGAGAAAAAAGGGCAGATTGCATGTTTGGGTGAAGAGTATTTGCAACTTTCGGCAACGAATAGCTTCTTCTTGGATCGTGCTACTATTAAATACCGGCTGGTGATTAACTGCCTGGACGGTTCCTGTAAGATGGAGATGTACAACATTTCTTATTTTCATGGTGATGATACAGAGATGGAGGCGGAAGATTGGATCACGGATGAGACCGGATTGAATAAAGCCAAAACGAAAGTGGTTGCCAAATATGGAAAACTCCGTATCAAAACAATCGATCTGTTTGATGACTTGACGGAGCAGGTTACGAAAACGCTGGGAGGAGCAAAATCAGAGGTTCCTCTATTGGCAAAAGAACCTAAAGTTACTCCGGAAGTATTCGATCGGGAACTTCCAAAGGCTGTGGAGCAGGGAGCTATGGCAGGGTATAAACATATTCCTGCTGATAAGATTCCGGGTAATATCATTAAAATGCTCTCTGAAGATTGGATGTTGATTACAGCCGGTACGGAAGATAAATATAACATGATGACAGCCAGCTGGGGCGGACTGGGGTATCTCTATAATAAGCCGGTTTCATTCTGTTTTATTTATCCTACACGCTATACTTATCAATTGATGGAAAAGAATGATACATATACTATCAGCTTTTATACAGAGACTTATCGGGATGCTTTGAAATATTGCGGTAGTCATAGTGGCGAAGATGTTGATAAAGTGAAAGGCGCCGGATTGACTCCTCTTACTACTCCTTCGGGCAGTAAAGCTTTCTCTGAAGCATGGATGATCATAGAATGTAAGAAGATGTTATCCCAGCCGATCACTCCCGGAGCCTTTGATACTCCGGAGTTGAAAGAAGCATGGAAGGATAAATCTTTGCATACGATGTATATCGGTGAGATAATGAATGTGTGGGTCAAATAAAGCAATTAATTATTGATAAGTATCCATTCTGAATTATCAATTAAAGCAGTATCTTTGCACGCAAAAACCAAGTGAACGGAATGAGCGTGCAAAGATATTTTATTTATTTAGCCTATGATGGCACCCATTATCATGGATGGCAGATTCAGCCTAACGGAATCAGTATACAAGAATGTCTGATGAAGGCACTTGCCACCTTCCTGAGGAAAGATACGGAAGTGATTGGGGCGGGACGGACCGATGCCGGGGTACATGCGTCTCTGATGGTTGCCCACTTCGACTACGAAGGTGAACCTTTGGATGTGGATAAAGTAGCTGAGAAGCTGAATCGTCTTTTGCCGCAGGATATTTCGGTCTATAAGGTCTGTCGGGTAAAGCCGGATGCTCATGCAAGGTTCGATGCAACAGCACGTACTTACAAGTATTACATCACTACTGTAAAATTCCCGTTCAATCGTCAATATCGTTATCGGATACATAATCCGCTCGACTTTCAAAAGATGAATGAGGCAGCCCTGACATTATTTCATTATTCGGACTTTACGAGTTTTAGTAAGTTGCATACAGATGTAAAAACCAATATTTGTAAGATTATGCATGCCGAATGGACTCAGGAGGATGAATATACCTGGGTGTTTACCATCCAGGCAGACCGCTTTTTGCGTAATATGGTACGTGCCATTGTCGGTACGCTTCTGGAAGTGGGGCGTGGCAAACTGTCAGTCGATGACTTCCGTAAAATAATAGAGCAGCAGAATCGCTGTAAAGCCGGTACTTCAGCTCCCGGAAATGCCCTCTTCCTGGTTAATGTAGAATATCCTCAGGAGATATTCGAATAAGCCTATAGCTTCTAATTTAAAGAATTCTATTATGTGGTTACTTCTTGCTTTTCTCTCAGCGACATTGCTGGGCTTTTATGACGTGTTTAAAAAGAAAGCGTTGAAAGACAATGCGGTTTTACCGGTGTTGTTCTTCAATACACTTTTTTCCAGTCTTATATTTCTTCCTTTTATTTTGTTGTCGGCATTTGCGCCCGGAGTGCTGGGGGGTACTATGCTCGATGTACCGGTGGTGGGATGGGAAGTACATAAATTTATTATTATTAAATCATTTATTGTTCTTTCCTCGTGGATACTCGGATATTTCGGGATGAAACATCTGCCTATTACTATTGTAGGACCGATTAATGCCACCCGTCCCGTAATGGTGCTTGTGGGAGCCATGCTGGTATTTGGCGAGCGCTTGAATCTCTATCAGTGGATCGGCGTGATGTTGGCCATTATTTCTTTTTTTATGCTGAGTCGTTCGGGGAAGAAGGAAGGTATTGACTTTAAACATAACAAGTGGATACTTTTCATTATTCTGGCAGCCGTAGCGGGTGCGGTAAGTGGCTTGTATGATAAATACCTGATGAAGCAGCTGCCTCCCATGGTCGTACAGTCGTGGTATAATGTGTACCAAATGTTTATTATGTGTCCCATTCTTGCGCTTCTTTGGTGGCCGAAACGTAAGTCATCTACTCCGTTCCGTTGGGATTGGGCTATCATTTTTATTTCCATCTTTCTCTGTGCTGCCGATTTTGTTTACTTCTATGCATTGAGCTATGAAGATTCCATGATTTCGATTGTCTCGATGGTTCGACGGGGAAGTGTGATTGTATCTTTCCTTTTCGGTGCTATGGTGTTCCGTGAAAAGAATTTAAAAAGCAAAGCGATTGACCTTATTCTGGTGTTAATAGGAATGATATTCCTATATTTGGGAACTAAATAAGAACGTAAAGAAACAAGATTATTAGATATGAAAAAGTCTACTCTTACCCTCCTGTTATTTATTCTGGGTATTTCTTCTTCCTTTTCTGTCGGAGCACAGGAAGCTAAAACGGTGTTTGTGAATATACCTGACTCGCTTTGTCCGTTGCTGTCATCAGTGAACCGGGCAGATTGTATCGATTTTATTGAAAGTAAAATGAAAGCCCAGGTGACCAACCGTTTCGGGGGCAAGTCGGAGATGACGGAGTTAAGTCCCGATTATGTGTCTCTGCAAATGTCTGACGCAAGCAATTGGCAGATGAAGTTATTGCCGTTGAATGACACAACGAAAGTGGTTTGCGCCGTTTCTACAGTTTGCGCTCCGGCATGCGACAGTCATATCCGGTTCTATACCACGGACTGGAAAGAGCTTCCCGCCACCGACTTTTTGCCGTCGGTTCCTCAGATGAATGATTTCTTCACCTCTTCCGATTCTACCGACTATGACTTTATCGATGCCCGCCTGCAAGCGGATATGACTTTGATGCAAGCAGAACTGTCCAAAGAGAATGGGACATTGACTTTTACTTTGACAACTCCGGAATATATGGAAAAAGAAACGGCGGAAAAACTGAAACCGTTTCTCCGCCGTTCAATAGTTTACACCTGGAAGGATGGGAAGTTTATCCCAGACACTCTTTGATGTATGCCTCCATTTCGGGGGTATGTTCTTCTACGCTTTGCAATAGTTTGAACTGTGCTTTGGTACGTACCAGGTTGTGTTCGGGATACTTGATCTTATAGTAAGTATCGCCGTTGATATAGTCTGCCAGGAAGCGTACACATTGCATGTAAGGGAAGAGAGCGGCTGCATAAGGCAGGTTCTCTATTTCGATCGGAGTAAGGAATGAACCGGCTCCTTCCAGATATCCCTTAGTAAATGCTTTGAATATCTCCATATTGAAATTGACATTGTCCAGATTCTTATCGTCTTCATCTCCGGTATTGGCTCCTGTGCGCAGGAAGTCTCCATAGTCGGAGAAGATAAAGCTTGGCATTACTGTATCGAGATCGATTACGCAGAGCACTTTACCATCTTCGTCGAACATCATGTTGTTCACTTTCGTATCACAGTGGCATACGCGTTTAGGCAGTTTGCCTTCGCGATACAGACGTTCGGCCTTACACATTTCATCTGCACGTTTTTCTATTTCATCCAGATAATACTGTACTTCGGCTACTCGTCCGGCTGCATTGGCAGCTACGGCCTCACAAAGTTGTTTCAGGCGGAACTCCATATTGTGGAAGTCAGGAATAGTTTCGCCCAATGTTGCCGGAATGTCAGCCAACATTGCCTGGAAGTTACCGAAAGCTGCTCCGGCATAATATGAATACTCGGGATTCACAGTCTCATAAGTTTTGGCACGTGGGATGAATACCATTACACGCCAATAGCTGTCACCGTCAAACCAATATGTTTTGCCTTCTTCCGTCGGGAGGAAAGTCAAGACTTTGCGATCAACGTCTGTCTCTCCGGCTTCCGTCAGTTTCTTGCGGATGTGTCCCGTCACGGCAGCAATGTTATCCTGAAGCATTTCCACATTCTGGAAAATTGCATGGTTGATGCGTTGCAACACATAATCGGGAGCGTCTGCTTCGGTAGTGTTAACTTTGTAAGTGTCGTTAATCAGGCCGGCGCCAAGTGGTTTGATTTCGCCTACTGTGCCTTGTACTTTGAATTTAGATACGATACTAAGTAAATCTTTCATGGTTTTTATTTTTAAGTTAGTTTATCTTGGTACGATTGTGAATCCCCATTTGTATTCCTGGTTTGCCGGAATATTGTAACCCGGTTCAGGACGTGCACCCCAACTGTTGTAACCGGCTACGCCCTGTTGCTTCATGTCCACACATACTTCTACGAAGTTCCTTGGTGTGATATCATTGATATGTGTCTTTCTCGGCAGTTGATCTTTGGCTTTGCTTTCGTCGTGAACCAATTCGCCGGCATCACGGTTCAGCCATTGATAGGGGCGGGATACGGTTTCTTCTCCGTCAAAGTCCTCTACCGAATTGCGCAGTGCATTGAAACCGATCGTCTTGTCTGCATAAATAGTCAGTCCTTTACCGCCTTTTTTATTCAGGGTCAACCAACGGGTATCGGTATGGTGTCCGTTTTCCTGCGGGCGTACGTATGGGAAGTACATTTGGTCGGCAGTCGTTTTATACAGGTCGATCAATGTACCCGCATTGCGGTCTATATAATTCTCTTCCGGTCCGCGTCCGAAATATTCCACTTGGTTCATTTCTGCAGGCAGACGGAAACGTACACCGATACGGGGTACTTCCAGTTTGGAGGCAGCCTTGCGCGCTGCATCGCTGCCGGGAGTGAAAGTAGCCATCAGGGTTGCTTCCGAGGCTTCGGTTTTGGCAGCTTCCATATCGGTAGAAGTGAAAGTGAAATCGGCTTTTACTACGCCCGAAGGAGAGATGCGGTATGTAACAATGTAAAGGTTGCCGGCAGCCAGCAGATAGTTAGCTGTCAATACGGCATCTTTGCCGTCCATAACGATGTTGGCGTCCACTACATTGAAGTTTTTGCTCGACTGTTTCCATACTTGCAGGCGTTTGGGGTTACCATTGCCATAGTCGTTGTCGTTCGGTGCACGCCAGAAGTTCGGCTGAAGTCCGAAGCCATCTTTAAAGTATTCGGTTCCACCTACCTTATAGGAAGAAACCAGACCGGTCTTCTTATCGAATACGAAGTTTACTTTTGAAGAAGACGCTGTCAGTTCATTGCCTTCTGCCGATACTTTCAGAGCCGGACCACCGGTAGCGAAAGTACGTTCGCCCGGTTCGATAGGCAGACGGAACTGTTCGTATGCTATTTCATGTCCAACGGGGATTAACGGTTCCGGTTCGGTAGTCGTTACGTTGAAGTATATAAAATACTCAGTTCCGGGTTTTGATTTCAGTCCGCTTGTCGCGATCGTGATTTCTTTGCTTCCCTGCGGTTCCACATTGACAGACATTTTGCCGCCTTTCACTGTTTTGCCATTGGCCTTAATGGTATATGAGATCATATACTTCTGCAGGTTCGTGAAGTAGAAACGATTCTTGACCAGGAATTTTCCATTAGCCGGATCCACCGCTTCGAAAGCCACGTTCTGGTGAACATACTTCACTTCGGCCATAGCCGGATGCGGAGTACGGTCCGGACTTACAATACCGTTACAGTTAAAGTTACCGTCGTTCGGAGTGTTTACCCCATAGTCACCACCGTATGTCCAGAAGTGGCGTCCGTTTTCGTCTACTGCGTCAATGCCCTGGTCTACCCAATCCCAAATGTATCCACCCTGCAGGTTCGGATATTTATAGATTGCTTTCCATTGATCCCAAAGGTTACCGTTTGAGTTACCCATGGCATGTGAATATTCAGAAGGAACAATCGGGCGGTCACTGCCGCGTTTGCCCATTGCCTCCAGCCAGTCGGCACCCGGATATTGCGGAACATACATATCGGAGTTCCATTCCCATTG
>ERZ773218.2845-NODE-2845-length-12501-cov-3.598023_pt1 | contig 12501 bp, 9 predicted proteins | sample MGYA00580527_ERZ773218 | MGnify/ENA primary metagenome ERZ773218 (study PRJEB29015, sample SAMEA2737763) | human gut metagenome | biome: human gut; feature: human-associated habitat; material: faeces | place: China | collected 2012 ...
TTGAATTCCTTGTATCCGACATTTACTACTGCATCTGAATAAGATGCAGTAGTAAATGTTAAATATCAACGATACAGCACACTAGTACAACATAGCAGAAACTTAGTATTCGTTGTACTGGTCAGAAAAAATGACGGCGGATGCAGTCCATGGCGAAAGTCAGGATGGCATTCGCCTTTTTCTGTGCTATAATAAAAGTTCAGAAATACAACAGGAGAATAGTGACTGTTCATACAGTAACGGAGAATGGCAATTTATGAATCAGGTAATACAGACAGTTCTGGCAGCATTTTCAAACCAGAATATTGAGATAAATACAGCCAGAAAGCTGGCAAATCTAAAAAAATTAGATCCGCTTCATCTCTGGGTGGAGAAAGAAGATATTATGATAAAAACAGAGTGTGGGAAGATTCCTTTGAGATTATATTTCCCATCAGAAGAGACAAAAAGGCAGAAAGAAGAGATTTCCTCCGCGATTTTTTTTATCCATGGAGGAGGATGGTCTACAGAGAGTGTAGAAACATATGACAGAATCTGCAGTATGCTATCAAAATCTGTTGACAAGACCGTCATATCTGTAGAATATCGCCTGGCGCCGGAGTATCCGTTTCCGGCAGGGCTTGAGGATTGTTATCTGGCTGCAAGGGCACTGTATCAGGGGAAAATCTTTCCAAAGATTGAGTCGGGACAGATTTCTGTTATGGGAGACAGCTCCGGAGGAAATCTGGCGGCGGCGTTGTGTCTGCTGGCAAGAGACCGCGGGGAATTTTCAATTCATAAGCAAATTTTGGTCTACCCGGCAGTAAACAACTGCTACACACTGGATTCTGCATATGATTCGATTCGGGAGAACGGAGAAGGATATCTGCTTACCAGAGGAAAGATGCATGACTATCTGCAGCTTTATATCGGGAAGCAGGAGGATTTAAAAAGTCCGTATGTGGCGCCTGTTCTTGCAGAAGATTTGACAAATATGCCGGAAACGCTGGTGCTGAGTGCAGAGTTTGATCCGCTTAGAGATGAGGGCGAGGATTATGCCAAAAGACTGAAAGAAGCCGGAAATAAGGTGACATGCTATCGAATCGCAGGGGCATTTCACGGGTATTTTGCACTTGGAGTTTCAAGACTTCATGTGGAAGAGAGTTTTGCGTATATTGACCATTTTTTACGGGAGGGGTAACGATGCAGAAAAAGAAACGTTCACAGTGGAGAAAGCTGGATAATGCAGCACAGGCATTTCCGGCAGCAACCGGGAAGAAAGATACCAGGGTATTCCGGCTGTATTGTGAACTGAAAGAGGATGTCATAGAGGAAGTTCTGCAAAAAGCAGTGGAATGTACGCTGGAAAAGTATCCGCTGTATTGTTCGGTTCTCAGGAAAGGGCTGTTCTGGTTCTATATGGAGCAGCGGAATTTAAAACCAAAAGTCAAAGCAGAAGATCGGCCGCCCTGCAGCGGACTGTATGTGCCTGATCAGAAAAGCTTTCTGTTTGAGGTTTCTTATTATAAAAAGAAAATAAATCTGGAAGTGTTTCATTGTCTGACTGATGGGACGGGAGCGCTGAATTTTTTAAAAGAATTGGTGCGGAATTACCTGATGATTTGCTATCCACAGGTGGAGTTTCCGCCTGTTTCAGAAGAAGAGATTTCCACAGCCAGTGATCACGAAGAAGACAGCTTTTCGCAGTATTATTCAAAATCAGATTATGGCAGTGTCAAAAAGAGCAGACCTGCATTCCAGCTGAAGGGGGAAAGGCTGGAGCAGGAGGAGATGTCTGTTTTAGAGGTGGTTCTTTCCGCGAAAGAAGTATACAGAAAGGCAAAATCATACGGGGTGTCAGTCACGGTATTTCTCTCTGCCGCACTGCTTTGTGCGATTCACGAGGAGATGCCGAGAAGTCAGATGAAAAAGCCGGTCACTCTGATGGTGCCGGTGAATCTGAGAAATTATTTTCCCTCCTATTCCATGACGAACTTTTTTGGTTGGATTGAAGCTGGTCAGGTGTTTGAAGAAAATACGAGATTTGAGGAAGTTTTGCAGAATCTGCAGCATGTCTTTCGAACAGAACTTGTAAAAGAGCGGATTGCAGACAATATGAACCGGCTTGTCCGTCTGGAAAAAAATCCTCTGCTTCGGGCCGTGCCTCTGGAGATTAAAAACCTGTTTTTGCTGGCTGGAACGACGCTTGGCGGGAGAAGTATTTCCGCGATTTATTCCAATATCGGAAAAATCCAGCTTCCGGATGTGTTTGAGACCTATGTGGATTCGTTTGGATTTTTTACAAGTACGGACAAACTGCAGATGTGCTCCTGCTCTTACGGGGATAAAATGAGAGTAGGGATCACCTCGAAAATACTGAGTCATAATATCCAGCGGAATTTTCTGCGGATCTTAAAAGAGGAAGAGAATGACTTCCCCGGATATCAGGAAAAGAAGCTGGGACTGATGCAGAAGAGTATGCAGATTTTTACGTTTTTGTGTATTGCTGCGGTTGTGATCAGCTGGGTGGTCAATCTGATGCTTCCTTCCGGATTTTTGTGGGCAGGCTTTGTGAGCGGGGGAGTACTTTGTACCTGGCTGTTTGTAATGGTAGGCTATAAAAAGCGCAGGAACCTTCTGAAAAATGGAATGTGGCAGCTTCTGCTCATATCGGCAGCGGGGCTTTTGTGGGACGTTTTTACCGGATGGCATGGATGGGCAGTGGATTTTGTACTCCCGCTTGCATCGCTGGTTATTCTTGCAGCAATGACAGTGGTCGCAAGGGTGTGCAGGCTGGAGGAAAACGAATATTTGTTTTATCTTGTTCAGATCGGCGCCTTTGGATGTATTCCGGGAATTCTTCTGGCAGCAGGGGCAGTCCGGATCCGGTATCCGTCTTTACTTTGTACAGGAATCAGCATTCTGTTGCTGGCCGGAATCGTAGTTTTTCGTGGGAAATCGTTTGTTCGGGAGATTAAGAAAAAATTCCGGGTTTGAAAATGTGAAAAATGCAATAAAAAGTAGAAAGAAACTATTGAAAATTGTTTAAAATAAATATATAATTATAAAAGGAAAATAAATTTATTAAAATTCTCTAAAGAGAAGGAGGGGGATTTCTATGATTAGTTTCTTTCTATGTCTGCTTCTGTTGATCGGAGGCTATTTTGTCTACGGGAAGATCGTAGAAAACACATTTGCACCGGATGACAGGGAGACGCCTGCTGTCAAAATCAATGACGGTGTGGATTACGTGGTAATGCCGCAGTGGAAGCTTTTTTTAGTGCAGCTTTTAAACATTGCCGGTCTGGGACCGATCTTTGGTGCCATGCAGGGAGCTCTGTGGGGACCGATTGTATTTTTATGGATCACATTTGGTACGATTTTTGCAGGCGGTGTCCATGATTACTTTTCAGGTATGCTTTCTGAAAGAAATAATGGTACATCAATTTCAGAGGTTTGTGGTATTTACCTTGGAAATGCAATGAAAAATGTGATGCGTGTATTCAGTGTGGTTCTGCTGGTTATGGTCGGAACTGTGTTTGCAGTCGGACCTGCAGGTCTGATCGTGACATTGTTCAAGGAGGGCGGAATCGGCGGAATTCTTGCCAGTACAGAATTCTGGCTCTGGATCATTCTGGCATACTATTTTATCGCAACATTTATTTCTATTGATAAGATCATCGGACGGATTTACCCGGTATTCGGAATCTGCCTGATCATCATGGCGGTAGGAGTTATCATTGGAATCTTTACACATTCCGAGTTTGTGATCCCGGAAATCTGGAATAACTTCTCCAGTATGCATCCGGACGGTGCGCCGATCTGGAGCGTTATGTTTATCACAGTTGCCTGCGGAGCGATTTCCGGATTCCATTCTACACAGTCACCGCTGATGGCACGTTGTATGAAATCAGAGCGTCAGGGACATTTTGTATTTTATGGAGCTATGGTGGCGGAAGGTGTGATCGCACTGATCTGGGCTGCTGCAGGATGCGCATTGTATGAAGTGACAGGCGGTCTGAGTACAGGATTAAGCGCGATTCTCGCAAATGGCCAGTCAGCAGCGATTTATGATGTCTGCTCAAAGACAATGGGAGGAATCGGAGTTGCACTGGCGATGATCGGTGTTATCGTATGCCCGATCACATCCGGAGATACGGCATTTAGAAGTGCAAGACTGGTATTGGCGGACTGGTTTAAGATCGAGCAGTCCAAATACAGCAAACGTTTGTTGCTTTGTGTTCCGTTGTTAGGTGCAGGTGCTATTATCGGACATCTGGATTATACGATCGTCTGGAGATATTTCAGCTGGACCAACCAGACACTGGCAATGATCGTTCTCTGGACAGCAAGTATGTATCTGTTCCGTGAGAAGAAGAATTACTGGCTGACAGCAGTTCCGGCTACCTTTATGAGTGCAGTCTCCATGACATATTTCTTCTATGCGAAAGAATGTCTGGGACTGGGAACAGCTGTTGCGTATCCGGCAGGTATCATTCTGGCAGCAGGATTCCTTGCCATTTTCCTGTATGCAACGAGAAAACCTGCGAAAGCAGCAAAATAAAGTGTTTTCATAAAACACAAACAGAAAGGACTGACACGAGATGATATGGAAACCAAAGCAGTTGGGCAGACAGAAAATAGAAGAGCGGGAGCTGGAAGCGGATAAAAAGAACTGCAGGAGATTCGGCCCCTGTGGAGTGGGTCAAAAGGCTCTTTATCTGAACAGCTTTTACTTTGACAGAAGATATTATGTAGCTCTGGACTCGGTATCAAGAGTATTTAAAAGAGTAGCCATGAGTAAAGGCGGTTTTTCGGGAAAAGGAATGTTTGCCACGATTCCATATCTAGTCGTGCAGTATGACGGCGGAGAGGAAAAGCAGTGTATTTTCAAAAGAGAAGAGCAGGTAGATGCACTGCTTGACCATATCCGAAGTATCCGTCCCGAGATGCCGGTGCACAGCGTGCAGGCAGAAAAAAAACTGCTGGAGAAACAGCGGATACTTGAACAGAAAAAAGCAAGGATTGCTTTTTCGGATGCGCGGGAAGAAATCCAATGGTTAGAAAAATGTGCGCAGTTTTTGGAAAAAAGACCTGAGTTATATCGGGAACTGAGCAGCTGTGCGAAGAGAAAAAGAACCTATGATAAGAGCAATCCTGCTTATAAATGGGCAGCGCTTTTCATTACCCTGATGGGGATTGCGGCACTGGTTTACGGGATTTATGCGCTGGTCACAAAAGCGGGATTCGGAATTTATTTTCTGTTGTTCGGACTGGCCGCCATCTTTTTCTTCTCCAGTGCGAATGTTCTTCCTACTGCCCGCAATAACAGGCGGTATGTGGAAGACAGGCTGAAGAAGGCGATAGAAGCGATGTATCGCTACATTGCAGAATATCCGAAGTTTCCTCTTCCGGCGTGTTATGCACATCCGGCAGTACTTCGAAGAATGATTGATATTATTGCAGAAGAACGGACACGGTCTGTGGCAGAAGCTCTGGAATTGCTGAAGCAGGATTTGAAAGCAATGAATTCCAGTGTGGAGCTTGAGCAGGAAGAATACGATGAGGTCATGGCGATCAAGCCGATGTTTCTTGTGAAAGACTATGAATAATATGAAAAGAAAATAGCCGGGGAAGGAATCAGAAATGGTTCTTTCCCCGGCTGTTTTATTTTGATGATTGAAAACAATGTAAAATTATTATAATGCGGAAAGAAAAAAATTGCTATAAAATTTTACTTGCAATATACCCCATAAGGGTATATAATGCGTGTATGAAATGAGGTGAAAGAAATGGAAGAAAAAAGAGAGTGCTGTCATACAACAAAGACAAAAGAACGCACAGAAAAAGAATATAAAGATTTGATCCATCGTCTGAACAGGATTGAAGGTCAGGTGCGGGGAATCAAAAAAATGGTAGAAAGTGATACGTATTGTACGGACATTCTGATCCAGGTCTCAGCAGTTAATGCGGCGTTGAACAGCTTTAGTAAAGTGCTGCTTGGCAATCATATCCGGACCTGTGTGGCAGAGGATATCCGTCAGGGAAAAGAAGAGACAGTGGAAGAGTTAGTAGCAACGCTTCAAAAACTGATGAAGTAAAGTGAGGTGATATTGTGAAGCAATACAATGTGAACGGAATGAGCTGTGCGGCATGCAGTACAAGAGTGGAAAAGGCAGTTTCCAAAGTTGAGGGAGTGACTTCGTGTTCAGTCAGTCTTCTGACGAATTCCATGGGCGTGGAGGGAGATGCGAAAGAAGCAGACATTCTTGCAGCAGTGGAAAAAGCGGGATATTCAGCTTCTGTAAAGGGAGAGAATACCGCAAAGCCGGCAGAACATGCAGAAGAGGAATTTCTGAAAGATAAAGAGACTCCGGTCTTAAAAAAGCGGCTGATCTTATCGTTTTGTTTCCTTGTGCCGCTGATGTATCTTTCGATGGGACATATGATGTGGAACTGGCCGCTTCCCGGGATTCTGGCAGAGAATCATGTGGCAATGGGAATTTTACAGCTCTTGCTGACAGGATGTGTGATGATCATCAATCAGAAGTTTTTTGTCAGTGGATTTCAAAGTCTGCTGCACGGCGCGCCTAATATGGATACGCTGGTAGCACTTGGAGCAGGCGCTTCATTTGGCTACAGCACCTATGCATTGTTTGCCATGACAGATGCACAGATGCGTCAGGATATGGCAGGCGTGATGACTTATATGCATGAGTTTTATTTCGAATCTGCAGCGATGATTCTGACATTGATCACTGTCGGTAAGATGCTGGAGGCACGTTCCAAAGGAAAGACTACAGATGCCTTAAAAGGCCTGATGCGCCTGGCGCCAAAGACGGCGGTTGTGATCCGGAACGGGCAGGAACAGACAGTTTCCATCGAGCAGGTGAGAAAAGGGGATGTGTTTGTGGTTCGCCCGGGTGAGCATATACCCGTGGATGGTATTGTGCTGGAAGGAAGCAGTGCGATTGATGAATCGGCGCTTACAGGAGAAAGTATTCCGGTAGACAAAAAAGCAGGAGACATTGTTTCTGCTGCGACACTCAATCAGTCGGGGTATATCCGTTGTGAGGCATCCCGTGTGGGAGAGGACACGACACTGTCCCAGATTATCCAGATGGTCAGTGATGCAGCAGCAACCAAGGCGCCGATTGCAAAAGTTGCAGACAAAGTATCCGGAGTCTTTGTTCCGATTGTAATCGTGATTGCGGTCATTACCATTGCCGTATGGATGCTGGCAGGAGAGAGTGTGGGATTTGCGCTTGCAAGAGGAATTGCTGTTCTGGTGATTAGCTGTCCATGTGCGCTTGGTCTTGCCACTCCGGTAGCGATCATGGTCGGAAGCGGAAAAGGTGCAAAAAACGGTGTTATGTTTAAAACAGCGGTTTCTCTGGAAGAGACCGGAAAAGTTCAGATCGTGGCGCTGGATAAGACAGGAACGATTACCAGCGGGGAACCGAAAGTGACAGATGTTATTCCGGATAGTAAAATTGCAAGAGAAGAACTGCTGGAGATTGCGTATGCTCTGGAAAAGAAAAGTGAGCATCCGCTGGCAAAAGCAATTTTATCCTATGCAAAGGAGCAGAAAGTGCCAGATGGCATCGAAGTGAGTGAATTTCAGGCAGTGCCGGGAAATGGACTTTCCGGGCTGAATGATGGAGAGAATCTGACCGGAGGAAATTTGAACTTTATCCGCCAGCATGCTGAAGTATCAGAAAATGTGGAGGCAGAGGCGAGAAAACTGGCAGATCAGGGAAAGACCCCGTTATTCTTTGCCAGAAACGGAAGATTTCTGGGGATGATCGCAGTTGCAGATGTGATCAAAGAAGACAGTCCCCAGGCAGTGCAGGAACTGCAGAATATGGGAATCCGGGTGGTCATGCTTACAGGTGACAATGAACAGACAGCCCGTGCCATCGGAGCGCAGGCTGGAGTGGACGAAGTTATCGCAGGGGTACTGCCGGAAGGAAAAGAAGAAGTGATCCGCAGACTGAAGAATCAGGGAAAAGTAGCCATGGTCGGAGACGGGATCAATGATGCTCCTGCACTGACAAGAGCAGATATGGGAATTGCGATCGGAGCAGGAACAGATATTGCGATAGATGCTGCAGATGTGGTATTGATGAAGAGCAGACTTACGGATGTTCCGGCAGCGATTCGACTGAGTCGTGCGACACTTCGCAACATTCATGAGAATTTATTCTGGGCATTTATTTATAATGTCATCGGAATCCCGCTGGCAGCCGGAATCTGGTATCCATTGTTTGGATGGAAATTAAATCCGATGTTCGGAGCGGCGGCAATGAGTTTGTCCAGCGTTTGTGTTGTTACCAATGCACTTCGTCTCAACTGGTTCCGTATGAAGGACGCCACAAGAGATCGAAAAATAAAAACAAGAAAGAAACAGGAGGAAATGACAATGGAAAAAACAATGAAAATTGAAGGAATGATGTGTGGACACTGCGAGGCGTCTGTAAAGAAAGCACTGGAGGCACTTGCAGAGGTGGAAGCGGCAGAAGTAAGCCATGAGAAAGGCACAGCGGTTGTGACACTGCGCTCGGAGGTTTCTGATGAAGTACTGAAAAAGGCAGTGGAAGAGAAAGATTATACCGTTGTGGAAATCCGGTAGGATTTATTTGTCAGTATAAAAGAATTAAATAGCTGGATTAAAGAGAAAACAGTCGGGTAAAATTCCGGCTGTTTTTTTTACAAACTTTTGAACTGGTTCTTTACAAATAAAATGATGTGTGCTATATTGAAAACAACAAAAGATAATACCTATTACATAATACTTTATAAGGAGAAGAGAAGATGTATCAGAGTCACGAATTTTATTTGAGAAGAGCGATTGAAATTTCAAAAGAGGCAAGAGAAGCAGGAAATACTCCGTTTGGAGCCCTTCTGGTCAACAAAGAGGGAGAGATCATTATGGAGCAGGGAAATATTGAGATCACAGAGAAAATCTGTACAGGGCACGCGGAAGCGACACTTGCAGCAAGAGCATCTCATGAATATTCCAGAGAGTTTTTGTGGGATTGTACATTATATACGACTGCAGAGCCATGTGCGATGTGTGCAGGGGCTATTTATTGGGCGAATATCGGAAGAGTTGTATACGGAATGACAGAGAGACGACTGTTGGAGCTGACAGGAAGTAATGAGCAGAACCCGACTTTTGATCTTCCATGCAGAGATGTATTTGCAAAAGGGCAGAAAGCAATTGAAGTAGTAGGACCGGTAGAGGCCGTTGAAGTAGAAGCAGCAAAGGTGCATGAGGGATATTGGGATTAAGTTCCAGTCAGGAGCAGAGTATGAAAGCGGAATATTTTGATGAAAAAGTAGGATGGACAAAGACGCTGCTGATCGGATTTCAGCATGTCCTTACCATGTGTCCGGGAACAATCGCGGTTCCCTTGATTTTAGCAGGAGCCCTGGGATTGGGGGAAAAGGAAACTGCATTTTTAGTAGCAGCCAATTTTTTTACAAGTGGAATTGCCATTCTGATTCAGGTAATCGGAATCGGAAAACTGGCAGGATCCAAATATCCCATTATTTTGGGTTCTTCCTTTGCACCTCTAAGCCCTATGATCCTGATCGGAAAAGAATACGGGATGCAGACACTCTTTGGCGCAGTGATCGCATCCGGTGCGATAATTTTTATCCTGTCTTTTTTTATGGATCAGATTTTAAAACTTTTCCCTCAGGTTGTAGTGGGAACATTTGTAACGTTGATCGGAATTACACTGGCGCCGACTGCACTGCGGGATCTGGCAGGCGGAGAAGGCAGCGAAAGTTTTGGGTCTGTTGAAAATCTGATTCTGGGTACTGCAGTTTTGATCTTTATCATTCTGGTAGAAAAGTATGCAAAAGGAATCTGGAAAAGTATGTCCCTGCTGCTCGGAATCGTGGCGGGAACGATCGTGGGATGTGGTCTGCACATGGTCGATTTTACATCGATCGCGCAGGCAGAAGTATTCCAGCCGGTGAAACCATTTTATTATGGAATGCCGGAGTTTAAAATATGGCCGATTTTTATTATGAGTATTTTCTGCATCATCAACATGATTCAGTGTATCGGAGTCTTTTCCGTAATGGATGAAATTGTTGGAATCCAGACAGACAATAAGACAAAGGAGAGAGGAATCAGAGGTCAGGCAGCAGCACAGATGGTGACTGGTATGTTCAATTCGGTTCCATCTACCATGTTCAATGAAAATGTAAGTCTGATCGGACTGACAAAAGTTAAAAGCAGATCCGTTGTTGCAGCAGCCGGCATTATGATCATTCTGGCAGGAATTTTCCCGAAGATTTCCGCGGTATTTACGGCTGTTCCTAAATCTGTGCCGGGAGGTGCAACACTGGCATTGTTCGGGGTGATCACTTCTTCTGGAATTTCCATTTTATCCAAACTGGATTTTTCAAAAGATAACAATTTCAAGATTGTAGGGACCAGCATTGCGATCGGAGTAGGCGCAGCGTTTGCATCAGATGTTTTTGTGAATATTCCGAATGCATTGCAGATGGTATTAAGCAATGGTCTGTTTATGGTCAGCATCAGCGCGATTTTTCTGAATTTGATCTTGAATGGGAAAAAAGCTTTTTCTTGACAAAGAAAAGGGATTCTTCTATCATCATACATAGGTTAAGAGAAAGAGAGGAATCGCTTTGAGTACGCAGAAATTACGTGTAAAATCCTTGTCCGGACAGGCAAAGGAGGCCATCCTTCAATATATAGAAGAGATGGATCTAAAAACAGACAATAAGCTTCCAAGAGAAGAGGCACTTGCCGAGATGCTTGGAGTGAGCCGGATCACAATCCGTCAGGCATTGAATGATCTTGCGGCAGAGGGGATTATTTTCCGCAGACAGGGAAGGGGTACATTTGTCAATGTGGATTCTCTCAATATCAAGGTCACGTTCAGTCCCTGTATGGAATTGACGCAGATGATCAAAAAGAGCGGGTATGCTCCTTCCGTCAGACTTTTAAATATTCAAAAAGTAAAACGGGAGGAAGAAATCTGTTCTCTTCTTCAGATGCAGCCGGACGAACAGCTGGTAGTGGCAGAAAAGCTGTTTCTGGCAGATGATAAGATCTGTGCATTCTGCAGAGATTATTTCGGAATGAATCTGATCGGCGGGGAAGAGGCATTTGATATGTTTTCAAAGTATGAAGATTCGATTTACAAATATATTTATGAATTGTCCGGGGAAAAGGCGCAATGGGATAAAGTTGAGATCGATACAGTGAATCCGGCAGAAATTGCAGGATTAAAAAAATATGTATCTGTGAAAGAACTGGGTTTAAGTCCATATCTTTACCTGAAGACATTAAATTACAGTGAGAAAGATAAACCACTGGTCTATGCGAATGAATATTTTAACACGGAAATCATCAAATTTAATCTGATCCGTCAAAAGAATATACAATATTGAGAAAGGGCACTTCGTCTTGGTTGGATGAAGTGCCCTCGTCTTTCTTATAAAAGATGTTCAAATGCATCATAAAATCCCGGATAGGAAACGTCAATACAGTGGCTGTCCAGAATTTTCGTGCGTCCGTCAGCTACAAGAGCTGCGATACTGAATGCCATGGCGATCCGGTGATCGAGCAGTGTGTGGATGGTAGCGCCTTTTAAAGGCTCCCCTCCTTTGATCACCATTCCATCTTTTGTCGGGAGAACGCTGCATCCCATGGCGATCAGATTGTCAGTGATCGTCTCGATCCGGTCCGTCTCTTTGACACGAAGTTCCTGCGCATCGCGGATGATGGTCGTACCTTCAGCGCAGGCTGCCATAACGGCAATGATCGGAATCTCATCGATCAGTGTCGGAATGATATCACCGTGAATCGAAATTCCATGAAGCTGGCTGCTGCGAACCAGAATATCGGCCATTTTTTCTCCGGCTTCTGTACGTTCATTTAACAGTGTGATATTACCGCCCATATCTTCGCATACTTTCAAAAGACCTGCACGAGTTGGGTTGATTCCTACATTTTTGACCAGAATCTCGGAATCCGGAACTAAAAGTCCTGCTGCGATAAAGTAGGCAGCGGAAGAAATATCTCCGGGAACAGTGATCTTCTGTCCATGTAATTCCGGACATGGTTGGATCACAGACGTTGCCTCAGAACCTGCCAGCTGATGAACGGTCCGGATATCTGCGCCGAATTCTTTGAGCATCAACTCTGTGTGATTGCGGGACAAGATCGGTTCTGTCACGGAAGTTTCCCCCTCTGCGTAAAGGCCCGCAAGAAGAATACAGGATTTTACCTGAGCAGAAGCAACCGGTGACGTGTAGTGAATTCCGTGCAATTTCCCCGGTTCAATGACCAGCGGTGCACATCCGTTGCCGTGCAGGCTGGAAATATGAGCGCCCATCTGTGTCAGTGGTTCGATGATCCGTTTCATGGGACGTGAGTTGAGTGACTCGTCTCCGGAAAGGGAAGTGGAAAATGGCTGTCCTGCAAGAATACCGGAAATCAGGCGGGTAGTTGTGCCACTGTTTCCGACATCCAGA